>Ga0210399_10001333_pt1 | contig 19274 bp, 12 predicted proteins | sample IncBWC14MmetaG_FD_150865 | JGI IMG/M metagenome (GOLD analysis project Ga0210399, IMG submission 150865) | Forest soil microbial communities from Barre Woods Harvard Forest LTER site, Petersham, Massachusetts, United States - Inc-BW-C-14-M | ecosystem: Environmental > Terrestrial > Soil >...
TCGAGGCCGGCGAAGAGTTCGGTGGTGGCAACCGAGATGAGCGCGGTCGCGTGGCCGAGAAAAACCGTGAATAAACTGAGTTGTGTTTTCGCAAGAACCGCGAACATCAACAAGGAGAGACCGGTAATGATGCCGGGGAGAATCAACGGCAAGAGCACCAGGCGGCGGAAGAGAGCTTTTCCGGGGAAGTTGGCGCGGTCGAGCGCCAGCGCTGCCAGTAGCCCTAAGGTCAGCGATAACACTACGCTTCCCGCAGCGACCTCCAGGCTGTTCGCGACGGAATCCCAAATAGCCCCGTCGGCGAAGAGCTGGCGGTACCAATCGAGAGTGAGATGGTGTGGAGGGAAACCGCCGACGCCGTCACGATTGAAGGAATAGAGGATAAGCACGACAACCGGCGCATAGATAAAGATGAAAACGAGTGCCGCATAAACAATCAGCAGCGGAGCGTTGCGGGTTTCGGCGTGGCCGCTCATTTGAAGGACCAACGCTTTTCGAGCTTCTCGGTGAGGAACAGCAGAGTAATGATGATGATCAGAATGCCAACGGAAATCGCGGCGCCGAGTGGCCAATCGAGCGCCGCGCCGAACAGGCTCTGGACGACATTGGCGATCATCGTGCCGGAAGCGCCGCCCACCAGGAGCGGCGCTAGGAAATCTCCCAGCGAGAGAACGAAGGCAAAGGTGGCGCCAGCCAACAAGCCGGGAATCGAAAGAGGCAGGATAACGCGCAGAAAGGTTTGGACAGAACCGGCCCCGAGGTCCTCTGAAGCTTCAACCAGCGGGCGGGGGATGTGCTCAAGCGCCGCGTAGATGGGAAGAAAAACAAACGGCGTATAGATGTGCGTGAGCACGAGAACTACAGCGAAAGGGCTGTAGAGAAGAAACGCGACAGGCTCATGGGTGAGATGCAAGTATTCGAGGAAGCCATTGAGCACACCTTCGCTGCCGAGAATGGTTTTCCATGCGTAACCGCGCACTAGGTAGCTCACCCATAGCGGAACAATGACGAGCTGGTAGAGCAACTCTTTGCGGGCCCCGGCATGAAACGAGAGGAAATAAGCCAGCGGGTAGCCGAGGCAGAGGGAGCACAGCGTCACCGAAGCAGCGATGCGTATGGTGCGCAGGAGGACTGCGAGGTACACCGGCTTGGTAAAAAGAGTGACGTAGTTGCCCATGTTCCAGTGGTGGACAATAACTTGGTCCTGGACGGTCCAAAAGCTGTGCGCGAACATCAGCGCGTAAGGCAGCAGTAGGAATACGCCGACCCACAGGAGAGGCGGGACTGAGACTAGCGTCTTGTACGCGCGTGAATACATGGGTAGGGAGGAAGCCGATTACTCCTGGACGCGGATGGCATCCGCGATCGAAAAAACAAACTCGTGGTCACCAGAGAGCGGTCCCCGCGCGGAAATACGCACGCGCAGGAGCTGGCCGCCACAATTCACTTCGAGCAATTCGCTGGCACCGCTGAAGAATTGCTGCTCGAGTGCGGCACGGAATCGCGCGGTTCCGGGCGAAGTTGCGCCATCGGAGGCCAGCCGGACAGCCTCCGGGCGCAACGAGAAAATGGCGGCGCCACTCGGCCCATCCGCGGGCCATTCGAGCGCCCCGCATCTGGCCGCGCCGCCAATAATTTCGCCTCGCAATAAATTGGTCTGGCCGATGAACTGGGCCGTGTAGGCGGTGGCGGGATGCGCGTAAATCTCGCGCGGAGAAGCGACTTGCTCCAGTCGACCATTGCGCAGCAGGGCGATGCGGTCGGAAAGCGCCATGGCTTCTTCCTGATCGTGAGTGACAAAAAGAAAAGTGATGCCGAGTTCGCGCTGCAGAGCCTTCAATTCGCTCTGCATCTGCTTTCGTAAATTGGCGTCGAGAGCGGAAAGCGGCTCATCGAGCAGGAGAAGCAGCGGACGATTGACGAGCGCACGTGCCAGGGCCACCCGTTGCTGCTGGCCGCCGCTCAACTTGGACGGACGTGACTCGGCGAATTCCTCCATCTTCACCATTCGGAGCGCTTCATCGACGCGGCCAGCGATTTCCGTTGGGGAAGTTTTCTTGACGCGCAAGCCGTAGGCGACGTTTTCGCGCACGCTCAGATGCGGAAATAGCGCGTAGTGCTGAAACACGGTGTTCACGCGGCGCTTGTAGGGCGGAAGCGTGTCCAAGCGCTCGCCGCCCATCCAGATTTCACCCGCACTTGGCTGCTCGAATCCAGCGACCAAGCGAAGCAAGGTGGTTTTCCCGGAACCGCTCTCGCCGAGCAGCGTAATGAATTCTCCCGAAGCGATATCGAGCGAAATATCCTTCAGCACATCACGCGCGCCGAAGCGCTTGGCGACGCCGCGCACTTCCAGCAACACCCCACCCTCGGGAGCCGCCCGGTGCGCCGAACTGGCAGCCGAAGAATTCACTGAGCAGCTTTCACCTCGTTCCAAATCTCGTTGTACTTCGCGCGCCGAGAAACGTCCTGCCAGAAATAAATTCGCTGCATGTAGGCATCGGGATTATCCAGGTGCAAGCCTTTGATTTCGTCAGCAGTCAGAAACTGAGCCGCGCCCGGATTCGCGGGAGTGTAGTGGGTCACGTCGGTAATCTTTTTCTGTGTTTGCGGCTCGATCATATATTCCAAAAATTCTGTGGCCAGCACTTTCCGGGAACTTGCGGCTGTGATCATCAGGTGATCCATCCACCCGGTGGTGTTTTCTTTCGGAATGGTCTCGCCAATTGGAAAATGGAGCTGCCGGAGTTGGTTGGTCATCAGCGGCCAGCCCATGGCGGCCACGACTTCATGGTTCTGAAAAAGATTTGTCAGTTCGCCGCCGCTGGCCCACATCTTGCGGATGTTGGGCTTCAATTCAATCAGTTTTTTCCTGACGGCAGCGAGCTGATCGTCAGTCAGATTGTAGAGTTCCGAGGGGTCGGGCTTATCGTATCCAAGAACTTGCGCGGCCATATAAACAGTGGAGAGATCGTCCCAAACGGACAACTTTCCTTTGTACTTCGGATCCCAGAAGACCGTCCACGAATCCGGCGGTTCGGTGAATGCCGTGGTGTCATAGAGCAGCGGGTCCGGCCCCCACATGAACGGGACGCCGTACACTTGCCCGTTAGATTTCACCAGCGGCAGATCCCGCAGCTTAGCTGAAAGCTGCGAGTAAGACGGCAGCTTGGCTAGATCGAGTGGCGCTGCCAGCCCCGCGCGTGCAATGGAAGCGGCCACATCGCTCGAAGGTGAAATGACGTCGTAGTTTGCGGCGCTCCCGCCGCGCAACTTGGCCACCAGCTCGTCGCTCGAGCCCATGTACGATGCACTTACCTTGCAGTGATGACTTTCCTCGAACGCTCTTAGGAAAGACGGATCCGCGTAGCCTTCCCAAACCAGCAGGTTCAGCGATTCTTCTCTTTTCTTGCAAGAACTGCAGGCCCAAGCAAGCGTCAGAATCCCCAGAAGAATAGCGCGAGATCTCATTGCCCCTCCTGGTTACTTGGCATCCGATTGATAGACTAGCCGCCCGCCCACAATGGTGGTGACAACCTTGGTGGCCCCAATCTTACGCGGCTCCACGTCGAAAATGTTCTGTGAAAGGATAATCAGGTCGCCGAGTTTGCCGACCTCGATGGACCCTTCCGATTTTTCGCGGCGGCCGGCAATCGCTGCACCGAGCGTATAACCTTCGACCACTTGCGCCACGGTAAGTCGCTGCTCAGGGACAAAGCCGGCTGGAGGTTGACCTTCCGATGTCTGGCGCGTCACCGCCGTTTCGACCCCTTCCCAAGGATTGAGCGTAACGACTGGCCAATCGCTGCCGAAGGCCAGGCGGCCTCCGGCGTCAGCAATGCTTTTCCAAGCCCACGCGCGCGAAGCGCGATCGGGGCCTGCATTTCGCGCCCACACCTCCAACGTATTGGCGTCCGGGTAGCAATGAAGCGGTTGCATGCTGGCGATGACCCCGAGCTTGCCGAATCGCGGAATGTCCGCCGGAGTGATGGTTTCAATATGTTCGATGCGCGGCCGGCGATCGTGCTTGTGATTGCGCGCTTCGGCTTCTTCATAGGCATCCAGTGCCGTGCGCACGCCGTAGTCTCCAATCGCGTGGGTGAAAAGTTGTAAACCGTGCTTATCCAATTCCGCGACCGCCGACTTGTACTTCGACGGCTCCCAGAAGAGTTTGCCTTTCACTGAAGGGTCGTCGCTGTACGGCTCGAGCATTGCTGCCGTGTGCGATTCGACAACGCCATCGACCATGAATTTGGCGGCGCCGGCGTCGATCCAGTCATCGTGGAATTTCTTGCGCCCCCGGTCCATGGCCTCGAGGTCCTGGGGCCGCAGCTCGGGCGGATTGAGAAAGTAAGCGATATACATGCGCAAGGTGAGGTCGCCGCGGTGGCGCATTTCGTCAAATAGATCCAAGAATTCAAAATCGCCGCCGGCGCTGTGCACGCGAGTGATGCCGTGCGCGTTCGCCCATTTCATGCCGGCACGCAGGGCCAAGAGCTGAAAGGCACGAGTCGGCTTTGGAATCATCTTGGCCACCAAATCCTCGGCGGCTTCTTTTAGCGCCCCGGTAGCTTCACCGGTTTGGGGATCGCGCACAATTGCGCCATTCGGCGGGTCGGCAGTTTCTCGAGCGATCCCGGCCATGGCCAGGGCTTTCGAATTAGCCCAGTACGTGTGCCCGTCATACCCTTCGAGAAAAACCGGCCGGTTCGGGAAGAGCTCATCAAGATATTTCTTGTGCGGAAGCGCCTCGGGACCGAACATCGCGTAATTCCAGCCGCGGCCGAGAATCCAATCCTCGCCGGGATGTTCGGCGGCATAGGCGCGCAGGCGTTTTTGAATGTCGGCGGGGTCCTTTGCGCCTTCGAGATTTACGCGGCCGAGGCTGAGCGAGCCATCCATAAAATGGATGTGGCAATCAACAAACCCCGGAAGCACCAGTTTGCCGCCGGCGTTGATCAGTTTTGTGCCCATGCCGCGCCGGCGCTCAATTTCGGGATCGTCTCCGACGGCCACGATTTTTCCGTGGTAAATCGCCACGGCTTGTGCCCAGGGCTGCTTGGGGTTTTCCGTGTATACGTGGCCGTGCACGACGATGATGTCTGCCGGCTCAACGACCCGGGCTTGCGGGCGGGAGAGCGAGGCAGCGAGCGAAAGAAGAACGAGCGATTGAAAAATGACGCGCAGCGGGAAAGTCTTCATGGGCAGTAGTCCTCATCAGAATGTTGGCGGTGTGTTGATCCACAGCAGCCAGGTCTCCGTCCGTCCGGGATTTTTCCAGCGGTGCGGCGTGGAACTCTCGAAATACAGGCTGTCGCCTGGCTTCAGATGATAATGCTCCCGGGTGTCCAGCCAGATCTCAAAGTTTCCGCGAAGCACATGCAGGAACTCCTCGCCTTCATGCGAGTAGGATTCACCGCTCCCGCCTCCGGGTTTGATGCGGAAAAGATGCGGCTCCATCACCGTGTTTCCCCAGGCGAGCAACTCCATGCGCACGCCGGGAGTGGTCTCCAAGACTTTTCGCTGCTTCGGGCGCACCAGCCGCGGATTATCGCCAGCGGCCTCGAACAGTGAGAGAATGTTGGTGCCGTAAAAGCGGGCGATGCGGCGCAGCGTGGCAATCGAGGAGCGCATCTGCCCGCGCTCCAGCGCACTGAGAAAGCCGACAGAAACACGGGTGGCCCGCGCGACTTCGGCCAGAGAAAGACCGCGGCGAGTGCGCAAGCGCCTGAATCGCTGTCCGGGAAGCAGAGTGTTTTTCGCGGGAGAAGAGACTACTCCCTGGCGCTTGAGCACCAGGACGATGGCAGCGGGATTTAAGCCGCGGGCCCGGCGGAGGAAAATCGCGCGTTGCAGAAGGCGCACATCCGACTCCGTAAACAGGCGGTAGCGGCTGCGCGTCCGCTGCGGTGTGACCAGGCCCATGGCTTCCCAAGCGCGCAGCGCCGAGGAGGAAATTCCCACGCGGCGGGCTACTTCGCTGATGCGCAGCGTTCGCGGTGGTTTGCGCGTGGCCGATGCCTTGGATGAATTCTTTCTGCTTGACACGGGTCCTGGCTTTCTCTAAGTTTACAGGATTATAGTAAGGTTTTAGGGGCAGGAGCAACCACGAAGAATGGTCCTCGAAACAGTCTTCGCGGTACAGGGGTGAGGTCATGAGGGTTAACGCGCAATTCCGGCAACTGCGTCCGTCGTGTTGCCGCCGCAGCTTATTCCTAGCGGTCTTGGCGATGGCCTTTTGCCTCACCGCGCCATTTGCCGGGGCCCAGAGCACCGGCGGACGCATCCGTGGCACAGTGATGGATCCGAGTGGCGGCGCCGTGACTGCAGCCACTGTCACTTTGATCAACGAGGCCACTCACGCCACGCGCGAAGTACGGTCAGGTGCGAACGGCGAATACATTTTTATTGAGGTGCCGGTCGGCAGCTACGAAATCGATCTTACCCTCCAGGGTTTCAAGAAATATGTCCGCAAGGGAATTGTCCTGGACCTCAACCAGGTTCTTACCGTAGACATCACTCTTCAGCTTGGCGGTTCGACTGAAGTGGTCGAGGTTACGGGCGCGCCGCCCGTCGTGGATACGACTTCCACGCAACTAGGCGCCATCGTGAACGAAAGGGCGTCAACGCAGCTACCCCTGAACCAGCGCGATGTCTATCAATTGCTGCAGTTGCAGCCGGGCGTGCAATCGCAGTTGGGCCAGGATCTTTTTTACGGATCGAGCAAGGCCGGAGTTGTTACCGTGAATGGCGGACGCGGACGCTCCAACAATTATTCCGTGAACGGAGGCGACGGCAACGACCTGTTCGTCAACATACCCGCCGTGCAGCCGTCGCCTGACAGCATCGAGGAGTTTCGCGTCATCACCAACAACTTCGACGCTGAATATGGCCGCAATTCCGGCGCGGTCGTCAATGTGGTGACCAAGTCGGGCACCAATGACCTCCACGGCAGCTTTTACGAGTTCTTCCGCAACGATGTGCTCAACGCGCACCAGTTTAGCTTTAGTCCGACTCCGATTCCTAAGACTCCGTTCAAGCAGAACCAGTTCGGAGGCACATTGGGCGGGCCGATTAAGAAGGACAAGACGTTTATATTTGGTTCGTACGAAGGGCGTCGGATCGTAAATGGGGAGGTTTCGCAACCCGTTCCCGTGCCCACTGCAGCGGAGGTCAAGAACGGCGATTTTTCTTCTGGGTCACCATTCTCCGGCACGCTCACCGATAACACGGTTGCGACGGTCTTGCAGAACCGGCCAGGGTGTGCAAACGCCGTCTCAGCGGCGGGCGGTGCCGCCATAGCTGCAGGAACTGCCTATTCGGCTATTTTCCCCGGCAACCAAATTCCCACGGCGTGTTTTGATCCTGTCGCCTTAAGCCTGCTGCAGTACATGCCGGGAGCGGGTGGAAGTGCCAGCACGATATTCACGGTTCCGGAAAACAGAGACCGTGGCGACCAGTTCCAAATTCGCTTGGATCATTCCTTCACGAACAACCAGAAGCTGTCTGTATACTACTACTTTGATGATGATAACGCGCTGGACCCGTTTGCAAGATTTCAGAGCACTAGAAATTCACTAGGGAATTTTCCAAGCGTCAATGCGACGCGCAGCCAGCAGGTCAACTCCAGCCTTACATCCACCATCGGATCGAAATCCGTCAACGAAGTGCGCTTCACCTACTTCCGCGAAGGCCAGATGAAATTCAATACTCCATTGAAGACCAATGCTGTTTCGGCCTCCTGCGGGACCGGAGCAGCCTCCGCTTTCTGCTTTACCGGCCAGACTGATGCGCCGCTCGTCGACGCCAACGGCAATTGCCTTTCCGCGAACCCGCCAGCGCCGCCTCCGTGTCCTGCAAATCCGGCCGACTTTGGCATTCATACGGGGCTCGGATCGAAGTTTGAAGGAGTGCCGTTCGTCTCCATCAGCGGGCCAGGCTACTTTGGCAACAGCCCGGGCGGCCAGTTGCCGCAGGTCGGGAATACGTTCCAATTCGCGGACAACTACAGCAGGATCATCGGCAACCATAGCTTGAAGTTTGGCGGTGACACGCGCTACCAAAAATTCGACCAGTTTCTCATCTTCGATATCAATGGTAGTTACACATTTGCCTCCTCACTTTCCGCGCCGAGCGGAGACGACGTGGGATTCGACAATGCCTTCCCGAACTATTTCCTGGGTCTGGCTACAAGTTACTTGCAGGGCTCGCCACAACATGAACTGGTCCGCAGCAAATCCCTCTACCTCTTCGCGCAGGACAGTTGGAAGCTCAAGCCGAATCTGACGCTGAATTACGGCGTGCGCTGGGAACTGAATACGCCAATCACTGATGTTGGCCACAAGGTTCAAGCGTTCCGTCCTGGGGTGCCATCCACCATCTATCCTGGAATACCGGGCAACGACGCCGCCGGAGTTACCCCGCTGGGTATTGTTTTTCCGGGTGACAAAGGCGTGCCCAACGGTCTGACCAGTACGTACTACAAGGCCTTCGCCCCGCGCCTTGGCCTTCACTGGAGCCCAGGGTTGCGCGATGGCTGGCTGGCGAAGTTGACGGGCGGACCGGGCAAAACGAGCGTCAGCATGGGGTACGGAATCTTCTATAATCCGATTGAACAACTCGTACTGGAGCAATTTAGCGCCGAGCCGCCATTCGGGGGCAGTGAGAGCATCAGCAATTCGTTCCTCCAGACGCCCTTCGTGGGACAGAGCGGCACTCTCCATCCGAATCCGTTTACCGGGGTCTTGAGTCCGCCGCGCGGCACAGCGCTCGACTGGTCCAGGTTCCTGGGCACCACGTATTTTGGAGATTTCCAGCCACATATGCGGTCGCAGTATTCCGATCAGTACAATTTCACGATCAAAAGGGAACTGCCAGGCGACATCCTCTTACAGGTCGGCTATGTTGGTTCGCAAGGCCACCGCTTGCTGGCCATTTACGAAGTAAACGAAACCGTCAATCGGAAAGGCGGAGCGAATACCTGCTTGGAAATAAATGCCATTACGGGATCAAGCACTTGCGGGCCATTCCTCGAGGACTCTTTTTACCAGTTCATGCTTCAGCCGAACCAGAGTATCGACCTGCCCTACTACAACCCCGGGGGGCCAAACGCCACCGGACCGAACGTTCCTTGCTTGCCTGTGAATACTCCCGCCGGGTGTCACTACACAAATACAACTGGTGCTGCCGTTCCAATCACTCTTTCGGGACTCCGCTTCTACTCTTCACCCTTTTGCAATCCCTTGTCACCGACAGGCGCCGGCTGCCCAGCCACGCCTCCTATCGTCGGCATATTTGCCGAGGATACCGTCGCCAAGTCCGCCTACAATTCGCTGCAGGCGATGTTTGAGAAGCGTTTCTCGCATGGCTTGCAGTTCCAGGCTTCCTATACCTGGAGCAAAACCGAGGATAATGCCTCCAGCTTCGAAGACGCGTTGAATCCCTTCGACTTCAATGCCACCTATGGCTTGTCAAAATATGACGCGCGCAATCGCTTTGTTTTCAATTTCGTTTGGGATTTGCCGGTACCCAAGTATGCAGGGTTCAAGGGCAAGCTGCTCGATGGATGGGAAATATCTGGTATCGAGAGCCTGCAGAGCGGCTTCCCGATCCGCATAACTTCGCAGGCGGACAATGAGCTGCTGGACAGCACCTTTAATTTCGAGGCGCCGGGTGAGCCGAACCTTCTAGGTCCTTTCCATACCCAGAACGTACGCCAAAACGGCGGGCAAGCGTTTAACCCTGCCCTGTTTGACAACAACATCCAGTCGGCTTCCGATCCAACTGGAGTTCCGCTAGGTTCTATCGGAAATTCGCCTCGAGCAATCTGTTGCGGTCCAGGCATCTACAACACGGACATGAGCTTCAACAAATCGACGCAATTCGGCGAAAGGCTGAGCATGGAGTTCCGCGGCGATATATTCAACATCTGGAACCATGCGCAGTTCAGCGGCGTGGACGGCAATGTGGGGGATACCACCTTCGGCCAAGTACTGCACGTTCATGACCCGCGGCTGGTGCAGTTCGCGCTGAAGCTTCACTTCTAGCGTAAACTGTTGACTAACCATGCTTTTTCAAGGCGCGGCTTGCGAGGGCCGCGTCTTCGTACGTCCAACAAAATTGCGAGAAGAGCTTCAGCCTAAAGAAATTTTCCTCGCACATCCTGACCGCAGGGAACAGACCTGCTGCGGGTTAGCGCAAGACGGCCACCCCCACGGAGTACAGAAATGCACGACGCACTCGAGAAGGAAATCGCCAGCTACTTAAACCGCACTCCGAAATCGGCAGCCGCCCACAAGCGGGCGCTAGAGCGCATTCCGCTGGGAGTCGCCAGCAACTACCGCCACTACGAGCCCTATCCGATTTTTGTAAAAGACGCGAAGGGCAGCCGGATTCACGACCTTGACGGCAACGAATACCTCGATCACAACCTCTGCTTCGGGGCGCTCATGGCGGGCCATTGCCATCCTGCGATCGTCAAGGCCGTCGAACAGAAGCTGCATGCCGGAACGACCTTCGGCATGCCGCACGAGCAGGAATGGGAGCTTGCCGAAGAAATCTGCCAGCGCTATCCGGTGGATATGGTGCGGTTCGGCTCGAGCGGCACGGAAGTTACCATGCACGCCTGCCGCCTAGCGCGCGCCGCGACAAGCCGCGACAAGATTCTGAAATTTGAAGGGGCCTACCACGGTCTGCATGACACCGCGCTCGTCAGCGTTAAGCCCAAGGCCGAAGACTACGGCGATCCGGACGCTCCCAATTCCGTTCCCGGGGGCGGTGGCGTGCCGAAGGCCGCGCTCGACAATGTAGTCGTCGCCAGCTTCAACAATTTGAAGAGCGTCGAAAATCGCTTCAAGCAACATCCCGGACAGATCGCCGCGATCATTCTCGAACCTATCCTCATGAACGTCGGGCTGTGCCTGCCGCAGCCTGGTTTCCTAGAAGGACTCCGCGACATTTGCACCAAGAACGGCGCGCTGCTGATCTTCGACGAAGTAAAGACCGGCGCCAAGCTGGCCTGGGGTGGCGCGAGCGACTTTTTCGGAGTGAAGCCGGACATGATCTGCCTGGCCAAGTCCATCGGCGGCGGTTTGCCGCTGGGAGCGTTTGGCGCGAGCCGCGCGGTGATGGATTTGATCTCCCAGCACAAAGTCTTCCACGGCGGCACCTACAACACCAATCGCGTGGCCATGGCCGCGGGTCTCGCTACGTTCCGGGAAGTACTCACGCGCGAAAATTACGCCCATGTTGGCAAACTCAGCAAAACTCTGACCGCAGGCTATCGTGCCATTGTCAAGAAATCCGGCTTAGAGGCCTACGTCGCCAGTGCCGGCGTCAACGGCGCGTTGATGCTGTATCCGAAGGAAATTCAAAACTATCGCGACTGGACCAAGATCGATGTCGATCTCTGGCGTCACTACTGGTTTGCCATGGTCAATCGCGGCGTGCTGGCCCAGCCCTATTGGTGGGACGAGCAATGGACTATCTCCGTGCAGCACACCGAAGCCGATATCGACAAGCATCTTGCTGTGTTTGAAGAAGTCGCCCCCGCCCTCGCCAAGGCTCAGCAAGAGCGTGGCATGGCCTTTGTCGGGGCCGCCGGACACTAGTCCGCTTCAGTAGCCAACCGAGGAGAGAACCACATTGGCGAACGAGGTCACCACCACGCCCCCGGCCCCGGGAGCACCAGAAACTCCCCGCTTGCGCCGCGTTCTTGGTCAGTGGGACCTCGTTTTGTTGTTCGTCGTCGCCATCGTCAACCTCAACGTCGTTCCCACCATCGCGGCCAACGGCGGCGTGACCGTCTGGCTCTGGTCTCTGGCTTTGCTGCTCTTTTTTTGGCCCCAGGGCATTGCGGTCATCGAACTGGCGCACCGCTATCCCGGCGAGGGGGGCGTATATCTTTGGGCCAAACGCGTCTTCGGCGACTTCCACGGCTTCCTGTCGGGTTGGTGCTATTGGACGAACAATATTTTCTACGTCCCCACGGTGCTTCTCTATTTCGTTGGCATCTCCGTTTACGTTGCGGGTCCCCGTGCCCGCACTCTTGCTGACAATACTTGGTTTGCGCTCGGTGCATCGATAGTGCTCCTTACGCTTCTGGTGGCCTTGAACGTGCGCGGCCTGGGCGTTGGTAAGTGGGTCAACAATCTGGGTGGGATTGGCACGTCGATCACCGCGATCACGCTCATTAGCCTTGGACTCGTGGTGCTTTTTCGTTTTGGCACCACCATGACGGCGGCCGACTTTCGCATCACGGGTGACATTCGCTTAATCGGTTCTTTCGGTGTCATTTGCTTCGGCCTGGTCGGGCTGGAACTGGCCTCCGTCATGGGCGACGAGATTCAGGATCCGCGCCGAACGCTCCCCGGTGCCGTCGGTTGGGGCGGTCTTGTTTCGGGCGTTTTGTACATCGGTGCAACCCTGACGCTGCTGCTGGCTGTGAGCAGACAGGATATAGGCGTTTTGCAGGGTGTCGTTCAAGCCGTCAGTCACATGGCCGATCAAGTCCACGTGCCCTGGATCGTTTCGCCTTTCGCCTTGGTGCTGAGCATTTCCATTGCCGGGATCGCTTCGGCCTGGCTCTCCGGTTCGGCGCGAATTCCTTTCGTTGCGGGCCTTGATCTTTATCTTCCGGAGGGTCTCGGCAAACTGCACAGGAAGTTCGCTACGCCGTATGTTGCGCTGATCGTGCATGCCAGTTTTTCCGCCATTTTCCTGGGCATGAGTTTTGTCGGCGCGGGGGTCAAGGAAGCCTTCGTCACCATGCTGGACTTGGCAGTTGTTCTCCAACTCGTGCCATTTCTCTACATGCATGCAGCATTGCTGAGGCTCGCCAGGCATGCTCTGCCCGGCGAGGGCTATTACAGCAAGACCACGCTCGTTTTGGCGGGCAGCTGCGGGCTCCTCACCACCGTTCTAGGGATGGGTGTGGCGTTCATTCCCTCGCATCAAATCGAATCCATTGGATTATTTGAATTCAAAATGGTCATCGGGACTTTGTTTCTTCTGGGCCTCGCGGCGTTCTTCTTTTTTGTCTATGGCAGGCGCAAAGCCGCGCGGAAATTGGCGGCCGCGCCCGCGCCGGTTCTGTGAACTGAATTTGGGAGGCAGTTATGTCGAGCACTGCGAAAACAGCCATTCGATCCTATCAAAACTACATCAACGGGCAGTGGGTCAAGAGTTCTTCCGGCGAGACGTTCCCGGTTCTCGATCCTTCGACCGAGGAAGTAATCGCACAGGTCGCCTCCGGCACGGCAGTGGATGTCGATAGCGCCGTCCAAGCCGCGCGCGCTGCTTTCGATTCAGGCCCCTGGCGCCAGACCAGCGCTGCCGACCGCGGCCGCCTTCTCTATAAGCTTGCCGAGAAAATCCGCGCCAACGCCGTTCCGCTCGCCGAGCTGGAATGCCGCAATTCCGGCAAGCCCATCGTCGAAGCCGAGTTCGACATCGCCGACGCTGCGACCTGTTTTGAATACTACGCCGGCCTCGCCAACAAAGTTCTGGGTCACGTCAATCCCGTTCCTGCCAATGCCCTGAGTTTTACTCTCCGTGAACCGGTTGGCGTCGCCGGGCAAATTATTCCCTGGAACTACCCGCTGGTGATGGCCTCCTGGAAGCTGGCTCCCGCCATCGCCGCCGGCTGCACTTGCGTCCTCAAGCCTGCTGAACAGACGCCACTAACCATGATGGAAGTCGCCAGCTGGTTTGAAGAATTGGGCTTCCCCCGAGGCGTGGTCAACGTCGTCAATGGCATGGGTGAGACCGCCGGCGCCGCGCTCGTCGCTCATCCGGGCGTGGACAAAATCGCATTCACGGGCAGTGCCGCCGTCGGCAAAATCATTGTCAAGAGCGCAGCGGACACCCTCAAGCGCGTCACGCTGGAGCTGGGCGGCAAGTCTCCCAACATTTTCTTCGACGGCGCCGATTGGGAAGCTGCCGTGGACGGCGCACTGTTCGGCATCTTCATCAATCAAGGCGAAGTTTGCTCCGCCGGCAGCCGCATTCTCGTGGAGAAAAAAATCTATTCAAAATTCGTCGAAGCTATGACCGAAAAAGCCAAGCGCATCAAGCTCGGCGCCCCTCTTGATCGCGAGACGAAAATGGGCCCGCTGGTGAGCAAAGAGCAATACGACCGTGTCAGCTCCTACCTGGAACTCGGCAAAAAGGAAGCCAAAGTCGCCATCGGCGGCGGGCGCCCGAAACAATTTGGCAAGGGCTACTACGTCGAGCCGACCATTTTCTTTGACGTCGATAACAACGCCCGCATCTCCCGCGAAGAAATTTTTGGCCCCGTCGCTTCGGTCATTCCCTTCGAAGGGGAGCCGGAAGCCATCCGCATCGCCAACGACACGCCCTACGGCCTGGCCGCCGCCGTCTGGACGCGCGACATTTACAAAGCCTTCCGCGTCGTCAAATCTCTCCGCACCGGCATCGTTTGGGTCAATCACATGCAACCGACCTACGTCGAAGCCCCTTGGGGCGGCTACAAGCAATCCGGTTTTGGCCGCGAACTCGGTCCCTGGGGCCTGGAAGAATATCTGGAAACAAAACAAGTCTTCGTCAATCTCGACGAGACTCCGATCGGCTGGTACTAAAAATCAGAACGGCCGCTTCTTGGCCGCCAGTAAAAGGAACACGAAAATGAATACAATTCAGATTCGCACCGAAATACCCGGACCCAAGTCCCGCGCGCTGATGGCCCGCCGCGAAGCTGCCATTCCCCGTGGCCCTTCCCAGGCCATGCCCGTTTTTGCCGCGCGCGCCGATGGCGCCACCATTGAGGATGTCGACGGCAATCGCTATCTCGATTTCGCCGGGGGCATCGGCTGCCTCAACGTCGGCCACCGCTCGCCGCGCGTCATCTCCGCGATCCAGGCGCAACTCGAAAAGCATCTCCATCTCTGCTTCGCCGTCACGCCGTACGAGAGCTACGTTGCGGTCGCCGAAAAACTCAACTCTTTGGCCCCCGGCAATTTTCCAAAGAAAACTATCCTTCTGAACTCCGGCGCCGAAGCCATCGAAAACTCCATAAAGATCGCCCGCGCCTACACCAAACGCCCCGCGGTCATCTGCTTCGCGGATGCCTTTCACGGCCGCACCCTTCTCGCCATGTCGCTCACCAGCAAGACGCATCCCTACAAAGCCGGCTTCCAGCCCTTCGCCAGTGATATCTACCGCATTCCTTTCGCCTATCCTTATCGCGCCGAAAAAGGCGCGACAGCGGAAACTTTCGCGCATCATCTCGAAGACGCTTTCAAGCGTTCCGTGGCTCCTGAATCCGTCGCTGCCGTGATCGCCGAGCCGGTTCTCGGCGAAGGCGGCTTCGTCATTCCGCCGCGCGACTACTTTAAGCTCCTAGAAAATATCTGCCGCAAGCACGGCATCCTCTTTATCGCTGACGAAGTGCAATCCGGTTTCGCCCGCACCGGCAAATGGTTCGCCTCCGAACACTTCGGCATCGAGCCCGATTTGATCACCATGGCGAAATCGCTTGGCGGCGGCATGCCCATCGCCGCGGTCACCGGCCGCGCTGAAATTATGGACGCACCCGGCGTTGGCGCCCTCGGCGGCACCTTTTGCGGTCACCCTCTTTCCTGCGCCGCCGCGCTAGCGGCCATCGAAACCATTGAGAAAGACGGCCTGCTCACGCGTTCCACCGCCATCGGCAAGCGTTTTGAACAGCGCGCCCATGCCTGGCAGAAAAAGTGGCCTCTCGTCGGTGAAGTTCGCGGCCTCGGCGGCATGTGCGCCATCGAATTGGTGCGCGACCCACAGACCCGCGAACCTGCCGACACCGAAACCAAAACCATCGCCAAATTGTGCTACGAGTTCGGCCTGATCACCATCACCGCCGGCACCTTCAACAATGTCATTCGCATCCTCGTCCCGCTCGTCGTCACCGACGAACAACTCGACGAAGGGCTGAACGTGATCGAAGCCGCGCTCGCTTTCGTTGTGGAGCAAAAGCAACCGGCGCTTTCCCATGCCTAATCTGATCGGACCTTGGACGGAAATGCTATCGAACGGCTTCGTGCCATCTTTTCTAAGGTCTGCCTTGATTTTGAGGCGCGACTCGTTGCGATGGACGGCCAAGACAACCACGTCCCTTTGCTTATTGAACTATTCACCGAAGCACTCGATACCGGCTTTGGTGAACCGCTTGAAAGGCGTCTCCATCAGATTACTTCGCCTCGAACGGCGTCGGCGTATAATGAAGGTTGCTGCAGATGTCAAAAACGGAAATGCTGGTGAATCGCACATGATGAACAAACATGGCAATTTTCGATTCTTCCTACCGCTGGGATATGTTCTAGCGCTCGCGGGAGTCCTCTTCGCGCAAAGCACACCTACTACACCTACTTCACCTACTAAAAATAAAACCCTCGTCGTGAATGGGAAGAGTGCCGGAGCGATAGTCCGGCAAATCGATGGCCGCTCCTACGTCGATATTCAAACTCTAGCCGAGTTCACTAACGGCGCCGTCACCATCGAGCGCCATCGGATCACACTGACAATACCTCCCGCGGACTCCGGCGCTCCGGCCACCGCCGCTCCGGCCGGCGCCCCCGCCAGTACGGCTCCCGCCGGCGCCGCCCCCGCGAGTACCGCTCCCACCGATGCCGATTCCGCCAGCGCCCCTCTCGACGCCGATGCCGCTCCTCTCGCTACTGCTCCCACCGATGCCAGTGCCGCTCCCGCCAGAACCGCTCCCGCTCAACCACCACAAGGGCTTTCTCGCGACTTTGCGTCCGCGGCGATCGCCGCGTTGGCGGAAATGAGAGAGATGCGGGGAGCTGTCCGGGCAATGATCACTTACGGATTGTCTGTCAGCGACACTTGGGCTCAGGACGATCAGGGACGAGTGATGACAGGTGTCCGGCAGGCGGAAGTAGCTGCGACCACCGAGGACGACGTGCACGCTCTTCAACTACTCGAAAGTGAAGCCGATAAACTGGCGAGTTGGTCGGACGGTGTATTCGCGGCACGCAAAGCACTCAACGGCGCCATGACCGTGGATCCAAACGCCTTGCAGAACGACCTGGCGCTGGCGAAAATCCGCGATTGCGGCCAGTTTCTGAGTGGTATGCTCGTCAGCGGCGCTTTTGCCGACAACCCCAGTTGCCATTAGCTCCGTCGCCCCGCGCGGTGGCACACTCTAAGTGCCTGTCAGTTAACGGGGTTAAAATCATGGGGGGAGGGGGCACGTCTCCGATCCCTATCCCCCGCTCTATTTGCCAAGGGGAGGAAACCCAATCATTTGTTTATGTCGTCCTTCGCTTCCAATCGCTTGAGCAATGGTTCGAGAAATGGCTTGGTCGTGTCGGGCGCTCCACTGATGGCCTGGGTCATTTCTTTGGCGGCCGTTGGGAAGTCACCCGTGTTCGACGAGATCCGGGCGAGCGCCAGGTGGCTGATCCAATGATTCGCATCCTTCTTGGGGACTTGAGGATACAGCTCAAATGCTCGCTTGGCGTTCCCCGAGCGTTGCAGGCCGCGCGCGTACGTATAGAGTTGAATCGCGCTGGCTTTGTTGAACGCCGTGGAAAGCGCTTTGGCCGATTCCTCTTTTCGTCCCATAGCGTCTAGGATTCGCGATTTGGTCTCCCAATTCTCAAAGCGATCCTCATTTTGAATCGAAGTCTCCTCCCACTTCAGCGCTTCTTCCAGGTTGTAATTGTTGTCCAAGCACCACATCGCCGCCTCGTCGTATCCGGCCCAGCTGAATCCCCCCACACTCCGCAGCTCGTTCTTGACGCTTTTCAGTACCACTGCTTTCACGTCCACGGAGACGCGGAAGGGAACCGCCAGCTTCTCCCAGCGCAGCGTTGCCGATGCCGAATCCGGCTTGACGTCATCGAAAACGTACGTCAGCACTTCAAACGGTTCGGCGGCGTGCGGTTTCACGCTCACGCGCAGCGCGTCTTCTTTCTCGTCGTAGCTGAAGCTGCCCCACGAGGTCGCGTTCTTCGAGAAAATAATCGTCCACTGATCTTTGTCCGGAATTGTGTGCAAGCCGTACGTCCCCGCCGCCAGCAGTTTCCCCTCGATAGAAACGTCATCGCTAAACGTAATGGTCGTATTCTCGTTCGCACCCGCGCGCCACACTTTTCCGTAAGGCACGGTCTTGCCCCAGATCTCTCGCCCACCCACCTCTGGCCGGTGATACGTAATCGTGATGTCCGTCAGCCCAATCCGCTGCGACACTGTTCCGCGCTGGCTCACACGCGGAATGTTCAGCTCCGTCGCCTGGCTCCCATTCTTAAACTGCGCGTCTGCGCTGCCCGCAAAAATGCCAAGTCCCGCGACCAGTCCCCAAGCACACTTCCACACATTGCGCATATTCACACCATCTCCTCTCAAGAAATGCATTCAGCGAATCTCGCCGGACCGATGCCGGCGTCACGCCCCAAGTAGCAATAGACGCCCCATTGGCAGTCGAGTGAGCGGGGAAACAGGCGGCAGGAACTTTGGATCGCCTCAATTCATTATAAATTTTGGAGGATTTATCGAGAGTCACTCCAATCTGTGGAGGCGCAGCAATCGCTGAGAGCATCTGATCGAATCTGCTGGGAGAACGAAGCGAGCTGCTTCCCGCCACGGTGTCAAAGCTCGTTAGAAGTGTCCCCTTCGTTACGTCGTTTAAACCCTCCAAGTGGCAATCAGGAATGAGCTAACCCGTCCGTTCTGGGGTCTAATTCCTTAGGCAGATGCGGGATGCATCGGGGGGCTATTGGATACTCCGGCAGAGGTTCGGCAAATATTCATGCACTAGTCTTTCGTCCAGTGTTTGCCTGGAACACTGGCCAATCGTACCATTTCGCATGCTGCTCAACTAATGCAAGATTTTCCTATCGTTTTCCATTCGGTCAAGCGTCCGTTCAAAGCGGCTTTCCGCCCACTCGTTAGTTTTTGGAGAGCATTATCTCGATGTCTTTGATGCCGCTGCGTTCACGTAATGTTGCGCTTCTCCTCTTACTTTCGGGAGCATTCGCCGCATTGCTGCAGGGTTGCGCGGGACTTACTACCGGCGGGCTTCATCCTGCTCCACAGCCACTGGAAATCACGACACCATCGTCGTTACCGCCCGCCAAGATCGGCACGGCTTACTCCGTTACACTCGCGGCTAGCGGCGGCACCACGCCTTACACCTGGAGTGTCAGTGCGGGTGCATTGCCGGGCGGAGTGACCCTCACCACGGCGGGGCAGATCTCCGGAACACCGACAAGCGCGGGCACGTTCAGCTTCACGGCCAAGGTGACTGATGCTGCGGC
>Ga0210399_10001334_pt1 | contig 19255 bp, 13 predicted proteins | sample IncBWC14MmetaG_FD_150865 | JGI IMG/M metagenome (GOLD analysis project Ga0210399, IMG submission 150865) | Forest soil microbial communities from Barre Woods Harvard Forest LTER site, Petersham, Massachusetts, United States - Inc-BW-C-14-M | ecosystem: Environmental > Terrestrial > Soil >...
GATCGTGGCGACCTGGCCTCGCTGCCGAATCCGTCCCTCAAACAATGCCACGAGGTGGTTGGGGCTGATGGGCAGCTGGCTGATCCACAACCCGCTCCCCACCTGATCCGGAACAAAACGGTGCTGGAGGGTGGAACCCGAGGTCAGGGTGGTTTCCAGCCACATCTCTTCCTCCCTCAGTGCCAAGCGGCGCAACCAGGCCGCCCAGGGACGCTGGAGCTCCACCTCCGCTAGGGTGACGCCACCCGCGTCCGGGACCGGCGTCGAGTCACCCCAGGGAACGGTCACGGTCCCTAGGAATCGCCTCGACACCGACCGTGGGTTGGCTCGGGTAACGAGGATGAAAACCGTCCCTCCTGGGCTCAAGAGGTCATAGTGGCTGAGGATCGACAGCAGGGTGTGCGGCTCGTCCCAGAACATATGACGGCCGTCGATGCTTTGGAGCCCCGCCGTGAGGTGCCAAAGAAGGTATTGCGGCCGACGCGAAGAGTTGAAGAATGCCGCGTTCAGACGGTCGAGGGTCGGAAAAGCCAGGAAAGATGCCGGGGAGGGGCGATGGGCCCAGTTCAAATGGTTGGCGGCCACATAGCTGGCCTCCCAAGGGTAGACGTCCACCGTGGAATCTCCAAGAACCCCCCGCTCCGCTGCCGACAGCACGAGGGGCTCGAGCGCCCGGCTCGAGAGCTGGCCTAGAGATGCCCGGTACTGCGGCAGCCGAACCAGGGCTCTCAAACCCGTGACTCCAGGCAGATGGAGGGGCTGGGCCAGTGCCTTGGCGAGAGTCCGGACCGGAGTGTCCTTGTCAGCGGGGAGATGGAACCAGGCCGCGACCAGCGACACCACCGCCCCCACCAAGATGGGCGAGGCGCGCCACCTGCGCTCCGCGGTCAAGGAGTCGGTGAAAAGCACGGCTACGATGAAGAGGCCAAACAGGACAAGAAGTCGCCCGTGCACATCTGGGCGCACCAGCGAATGCTTCCAGGCAACGAACAGGGGCACGGCGCACCCAGCGAGGGAAAGGCGTGCGCGGCGGTGTCTCAGGAAGATGCACCATGCGCCGAGGAGAAGAAAGAACCCAAGGAAGCTTCCCGCCACAAGCTGCCATCCCTCGATCCCGCGGCTGGCGACGGAGGAATAGCCTGCGACCATCGACAAGCCCACGGCCAGGTAGGTCCCGAGGCCAGACAGCGAGCCGTAGCAGACTAGCCAGCCGGCGAGTAGGCCGAGGGTGGCACCACTGCTCGCCACCGCGATGCGGGTCAGGACCGACGAGGGCCTTCGCTGGAGCACGACGACTGTGGCCAGCGTCAGGAGAGCGCCCGGGCCGATCGTGAGCTTCAGGAGCAGGTAAAAGCCGGCAAGTACGCTCGCCATTCCAAATGCAATGAGCCCGCGTCGGCCTTTGCCGTGTAGTCCCAAGAGCAATAGGAGGAGGAATAGGGCAAACCAGCGGTACTCGTCCCAAAAAGCCAGATGAATGGCGTAGGTCATGAACAACGCGGCCAGAATCCTTCTTGCCACGGAACCGGGTAAGGACCAGACATAGGCTGCCACGGCGGAGCCCAGCATGAGGACCAAGAGAGCCTGGGCCAGGAACCAAGAACGGGTAACGTCGCCAACGTCGACGGGGAAGAGCAACCAGCCGTACGGTCCGCGATCGGCAAGGAACTCCCTTCCCCAACGCTCGCCGTGCACAGCTGCGTAGTTGAGGGCAAATGCGTAGGAGTTGTCTAGACCGGGCTGCGGGTAAGAGACCGCCGCTCGGAAACCCATGAGGACGCTTCCTACGACGGTCAGGGCGAAAAGCAGTGGCGAGCCTGCCCTTTGCTCTAAGTCCCCGCGGGGAAGAGCTGAGTCCGGAGACTCTTCGGGTGCGGTTGCATTTGCTGACATTGACTGGCCGCGCGCGCAGGATAGCGGCCCAGCGAGGGAAGGGCAACAGAGTGAAGACTTTGGGCAGTTGGTGTCGGGCTACGGTGCAGGAGGCTTGAGGAGCCAGTAAGATTGGCTACCCCTTATGCGAGCGCACGTGTCGCCTTGCTAGTACGGTGACGACAGGTTCAGTGGAAAACGCGACCTTTGTCTCGTTCGATGGCGGCGTTTCGGTTCGGTCGTCGTATTGCCGTCCCGATAGCTATCGCATGATTGAGGACCACGGCGACCGGGCTCATTGCATTGCCCGGGGTGGTGGTTACTCGTATGCGGCGGCGAGCTTCGGCGCCGGCAGCCTCGTCCTGGACATGACGGGTCTCAACCGCGTGCTCCGGTTCGACCCCTCCACTCGGCTCATCGAAGTGGAGGCGGGCATGACGCTTGGCGACCTGTTCGCCGTTACCGCACCCCGGGGTCTATGGCTTCCCGTCCAGCCCGGGTACCCGGACATCACGATCGGAGGCTGCATCGCCGCCAACGTGCACGGGAAGAACCCGCATCGCGAAGGTACGTTCGGCCAATCGGTAGCGTCCCTGAACCTCTATCATCCGCAGCGCGGCGCGGTCCGGATCGACCGGGAAAGCGAGGCCGAGCTCTTCGAGCTGACCTGCGGCGGATACGGACTCACGGGAGTCATCCTCGCGGCGACCCTCCGATTGGAGCCGCTTCCGGGGCACGTGGCTTCCGTTTCCCGGACTCCTATCGACGGCCTCGCGGAGGGCTTGGAGCGGGTGCGTGCCCTGACCGAAGAGAGCGCCTTCGCATATACCTGGCACGAGGGGACACCCTCGCCCCGCGCGTTCGGCCGCGGCTTCGTGTTTCAGGGACGCATCGCCCCCGGCCCGCCCCCGCCCGTAGCCGTCCCCCCCTATCGGAGGCTCGTAGCCAAAAGCCGTGGGCGCCTGCCCATCTCCGTGTGGGGGCGGCGCACGACGTGGCTCCTGGCGGGAGGCTTTCGACGGCTGGAGGCCATGAAGCCGGACCTCACGGAAATGCCGCTCTTTGACGCCATGTTCCCGTTCGCGCGCCGCGGAGTGTACTTCCTGCTCTATGGGCGACGGGGCCTGGCGGAGTACCAGGCGCTCGTGCCATTGCGTGCCGTCGCCGCGTTCCTCCAAGAGCTCGAGAGAGAGGTTCTGCGGAAACGGGCCCCCTTGGTGATGCTCTCGATGAAGCTGTTCCGGGGGGACCAACGCTTCCTGCGCTTCGAGGGAGACGGCATCTGCTTCACCGCGGACCTGGTGCGCTCCCCGGCCGGCCTGGGCTTCCTCCCGGTCCTGGATCGTCTGACCATCGCCGCCGGGGGCATCCCCAACATCATCAAGGACTCGCGCCTGCCCATCGCCGTGGTTCGCCAGTGCTATCCCCAATTAGAACGCTTTCGCGAGAAGCTGCGCGCCTACGACCCCGAGCGGCGCTTTCGCTCGGAGCTATCGGAGAGGCTGGAGCTGTGACCCCAGTAGCGGTCGGGGAGCGCGCAGGGCAGGGCTGCGCCCTGGCGCGGCTGACGGCCCGGGCAGAACCTGGCGACCGGGCGCTTTGCAGGCCGGTGGGCGCTGCCGTCCGGCGCCCATCCCGGCTCGTCTTCGGGCGCCTGAGGTCCTGAGGAGTATGGCGGAGTCGATCAGCCTGTGCTTTCCGGTCTACAAGGACGAGCGCACCGTCCATCTGGTGGCGGAGAAGGCCCTCCGATTCCTGTCTTCCCTGGAAGGCGAATACGAGATCATCATCGTGGATGACGGGTCGCCGGACCGCTCGGGAGAGGTCGCGGACGAGCTGGCCCGAGAGAACCCCTGCATCCGGGTGATACACCACGAATCCAACGCGGGCTACGGGGCCGCCGTCCGCTCCGCCATCGCGGCCAGCCGGTTCGAGTTCATATGCATGACGGATGGCGATGATCAATACGAAGTCGAGGACTTCCGGAAGCTTCTGAAACTCAAAGACCGCTATGATTTGATCATCACTTTCCGCTACAAGAAAATCTACTCCAGCCTGCGTATCTTCGTCTCCTGGGTCTACAACCGAGTCCTCCGTCTGCTCTTCCGAACCCCTTTTAGGGACGTCTCCACCGGACTGCGCATGGTTCGCCGCTCGGTGCTGGAGGACATTGTGCTCGAGGCCGATAGCCCGTTCATCGGAGCGGAATTGGCGATCAAGGCCATGCTGAAGGGCTACCGGGTCGGAGAGGTCGGCATCCAGACCTTCCCCCGGCAGTTCGGCTCTGGCAGCTCGACCTCTTTTCCCAACATCCTCGCTACCATGGCCGACATGTGGAAGATCTACCGCAAGGTCTTCTCAGACGCCTATGACCTTCCCACCGGGCGGCCGCGCACCTAGCGCGCATGGCGCACCTTTTGGCCTGGGCGGATCCTCGGTCGACGGGTCTTGACTGCGGGTCGGAGCTCCACGGCCCCGGAGCGCTCTGGACCATCGGCGAGAGGGTTGGGGCCGATCAAGGGCAAGGCTGATTTGCCTCTGGGTTTGTCCAAGCCAGTGCGCACGTCCCTGCTCCTGGCGACCGGCGTCTTGATTCCGGGGCTTCCCCTCTACCACTCCTACTCCCGGCTCCAGCTCGAGTGGGCGGACATTGGCAGCATCTACGACATGCTGCGGAATGTGGTTGAAGTCGGATATCTCCGCTACTACGAGACGGGTGCTGACTACCTTCAAATTCATTTCACCCCCTTCCTCTTCCCGCTCGCCTGGCTCATCCGACCCCTTCCCTACCTCCTCTTCCTGCTCGCTCTGCACGCGGTGGCCTTGGTCGCAGGGGCTTATGCGCTGTTCCTGATCTCCCTAAACGTGACCCGATCGGAGACGGTCTCCATCCTGATGTTTTTCATGTTCTTGGCCAGCCCCTATTCCATGGCCGCCGTCCTGTACCCGCACTACAACATCTTCATGGTCCCGGCCCTGCTGTTCTTCTACTATTTCTTGTTGCGGGGATGGCCGGTGGCGAGCACGGCCTGTCTCTTGCTCGCCCTCTCGATCAAGGAGGACGTCTGGGTGTACGCCCTTTGCTTGCTGCTGACGCAAATCGGCAGCGCCAAGAGTCGAGTCATCGCCTGGCAAGCCGCCGTCACCGTTGCCTACTTTCTTCTGGGCACGCAATGGCTTTGGCCGCATCTTCTTCCCGACCGGCAGGACATGTTTCTGCAATGCTTCGCTCAGGGCGGCTCCAAGGTGGGGGTTGGGCTTTACCTCCTGGGGCACCCTCTCGCCACTGCTGAAAAGCTCTGGACGGGTCCGGGTCTTGGGTTTTTCTCCACCCTGTTGTTCGTGCCGTTCCTTGCCCCGCTCAAGGCCCTCTGCGTTCTACCTCCGACGTACCTGTGGCTGAATTCAACGAGTCCCGAGAGGAGTTCGCTCGCATTCAACAACGGGATACCGAGTCTTGTGCTTTTTACCGCGATACTGCCCTACGGACTGCGGACCCTTGAGAAAGGCGTCGCGTGGATCCTGGGTCGGCTTGGGATCGGCCCCGGGCTCAACGAGCGCTGGCCGCGACGGGCTCTTATCCTGGCGGGCGCAATGCTCCTGGGGGCGAGCGTTCTCGGCAATCTGAACCTTCCCGTGGGGCTCGAGAAGAGCCCGAATCTGCGCACGGCCTACTTAGATCCCGAGCGCAGGGGCGACGGTGCTCGAGACCACTACAAGGTCGGGTGGGACATCCTCGAGCACCGCCTGAGGCCGAACACAAGTGTCATCACGGACTTCACCCTGGCTACTTATACCCGCGAACGACACCAAACCTACGGGTTTCATCGAGACTGGCCCACACTCAAGGAGGGGACGCTGCGGCCGGACTATGTCCTGTATCATCTCAAGCCTCTGCAACCGGCCGTTGGGCCCCGACGGATGCGGGCGATTCACGAATGGATGCTCGCCAATCGTGATTACCGGCTGGTCTACAACAGAGCTGAGTACTACTTGTTCGAGCGGGCGGGAGAGGGCGGCTGATCTCAAGGGCAGGCGGGATGGTCAGGCTCGGGCCGGCCGCAGGGCCGCGGGGCGCCCCCGTCCCTGGCCCCCCGACGGCAGAACCGTCATGAATTCCGGCTCTTTGGATCCCCTTGCGGCCGAGCAGACTATGGGCCTCAACGCCGAGGCCTTGGCCGCCGCCCAAAACCTCTGGAGCTGGAACCTGGGGGTCTTCCCCCTCCAGCCGGGGCGGCGGATTCTGGACGTGGGCTGCGGCCCGTGCCTCTACTGGCGAGAGATCGTCCGGCTGCGCCCGGCCCTCTACCTAGCCGCCGACCTCAGCGAAGCCTTCTTGGCGGAGGCCCAGCGACGGCTCGAAGGGCAGGTGCCGGTTGAGACGCGCCGGCTCGATCTGATCCAATGGGAGCCCGATGCCTGGTGGGCGGACAAGGAGCTGGACGACGCCTTCTGCTTCGACGTCCTCGAGCACATCGAGGACGATGCCCTGGCTGCCCGCAAGCTGGCCCTGCTCCTCCGGTTGGCTCGGGTCCAGAGGCTTTTCGTGCGCGTTCCGGCGCTGCCCTGGATCTATGGTCGGAATGACGCCGCCATCGGACACTACCGGCGCTACTCGAGAAGCGGGCTGCGGAAGCTTCTCGAGGGGGCGGGCCTTCGTCCCCTCAAAATCCGCTTCCACAATGCGGCCGGTATTTTTCCCTGGTTCGTGGTCGGGCGCCTTGCCCGTCGCGCCCAGGCGGTGAGCGCGGCGGAGGGGCGGCTCTTCGACGCCCTGGTTCCCGCCCTTCGGCTGGCCGAGAGGCTCGTCCCTCCGCCCATAGGGCTCTCCCTCTACGCCGTCTGCTCGGTGGCCCCGCCGGGAGGCGAGAAACAGGAGTCGGCCCCGTGAGGCTGGCCCTGCTCGGAGGAGAGCCGGCGTTCGCGCGCCCGCTGGCGGTGGGCGTCCCGATCCTGGAGGCGGACACCCGCGAACGCTACTACCGCCTGATGGCGGGTGCCTTCGAGCGGAATTGGCTAACGAACGATGGCCCTCTCGTGCGGCAGCTCGAAGACGAGCTGGCCCGGCTCCACGCGGTCCGGCACTGCGCCCTCGTCTGCAACGCCACCATGGCCCAGGTCCTGCTCCTGCGCGCCCTGGAACTCCACGGCGAGGTCGTCCTCCCTTCCTTTACTTTTGCGGCCACCGCCCACGCCTGCGCCTGGCAGGGCCTGACCCCGGTCTTTTGCGACATCTCTCCCGACTCACTGATGGCGGGGCCGGCCGAGGTGGAGAGGGCAATAACCAGCGGGACCCGCGCCGTGATCGGCGTTCATCTGTTCGGCAATGTGTGCGACACGGCCGGCCTGGCCGAGACTTGCGCCCGCCGGGGGCTCACCCTCTTCTTCGATGCGGCGCACGCATTCGGTTGTACCCTCGGCGACACGCCGATCGGAGGCTCCGGCCGGGCGGAGATCCTGAGCTTCCACGCCACCAAGGCTTTCAGCACCTTCGAGGGCGGCGCGGTCCTGACCAACGATTCCGACCTGGACGCCCGAATCCGCGCTTTGCGCAACTTCGGGTTCCGCGGCTATGACGATGTGGCCTGGCTCGGCCTGAACGGAAAGCTATCGGAATCGGGGGCCGCCCTTGGGCTGGCCTCGCTGCCGGCGGTCGAGGGGCGCCGGAGGCGGTACCAAGCGATCTACGAGGCCTATCGGGACGGCCTCGCGGACATCCCCGGGGTGAGGGTCCTTCCCGTGGGCCAGCGGGGACGTTCCAACTACCACTATGTGCCCGTTCTCATCGAGGGCGCTGCCTTCGGGCTGCCCCGCGATCTCCTCTACCGGTTGCTGTGGGCCGAGAATGTCCTGGTGCGGCGATACTTCTATCCCGGCCTCCACCGGATGGCCGCCTATGCCGGGACGACCCCCGGGGTATCGCTGCCCGCCACCGAGGAGGTTGCGGACCGGATCCTGTGCCTCCCCTCAGGCTTCGAGGAACCCGTCCCGACGGTCGAGAGGATCGTGGGGCTCTTTCGTGAAGCGCGGGCCCGAGTCGCGGAGCTGCGCCAACTGGAGCCAGCCCGCCCATGAAGGCTCTCGTTCTCGGGGGCGGGCCGGCGGGACTGTGCGCGGCCTGGAACCTGGCCCAGGACGGCCACCGGGTGCTCGTGCTCGAAAGGGAGCCGGTCTGGGGCGGTTTGTCCATCACCTTCGAGCGTCAAGGCTACAAGTACGATCTGGGCCCCCACAACATCCACTCACGCCGCGAGAGCGTCCTCCGTTTCCTGGCCGGCGTCCTCGGGGACCGCTTCCTCACCTACTACCCGGTCCTGCAGATCTATTTCCGCGGCCGGCGCATTGGCTACCCCCTCGTCGGTCTCGAGGTCCTGGGCGCCATCCCGCTCCTTACCGCGCTTGGCTGCGGGGCGAGTTTTGTCGGCAACCGCGGCTTGAGCGTCTTCTCGAGGGGCTACCGCGACGACGGCAGCTATGAGACTTGGGTCGTGAACCGGTTCGGCCGCCGCTTCTACGACATCTTCTTCGGGCCCTACTCGGCGAAGGTTTGGGGCATTCCCCCCCGGGAGCTCTCGGACGTCGTGGCCAAGAAGCGCATTGCCGTGAGAAGCATCGGCGAATTGATCCGCTCCATCCTGGTCAGGCAGGAGTCGTACCATCCCGAGAATGCGCGCCTGATCAAGAACCACTACCCCGCGGGCGGGGTGGGCGAGATCTCGGATTTCTTCGCGCGCGGCATTCGGGCTGCGGGCGGCGAGATCCGCACCAACTGCCTCGTGGACCGCCTCGTTCTGGAGGGGGGCTCGATCCGAACCGTCTCCTGGACCACGGGTGGTCGGCGGGAGAGCTTGGACTTATCGGACGGGGGGGAGGCCTGGCAGGTGCTCTCCACGGCCCCCCTGAACGATCTGGTGAAGATGGTCGAGGGCCCGGTGGCGGACCCGGTGCGGCAGGCCGCGTCGGAGCTGGACTTTACCTCCGAGGTCCTCCTCTACCTGAACTTGGACGGGCCGAGCGCCTTCGGCGTCCACCTCCTCTACTTCAGCGAGTCGGAGTTCCCCTTCAACCGGATCTACGACATCGGCCTCTTCAGCCGAGAGATGGTCCCCGCGGGCAAGAGCGCTCTGTGCATAGAGCTGACCTGTTCCCAAAGCGACGCCCTATGGACGATGGAGGCCCCCGAGGTTTTTGCGCTCTGCATGCCCTCTCTGGAGCGGCACCACCTGCTGGACCGCGCCCGCGTGGAGGACTGCCACATCCGCCGGCTCGAGCACGCTTACCCCCGCTTCCGAGTCGGATACCAAAAGAGGGTCCAGTCGATCCTGGATTTCGTGGACGGGGTCGAGAACCTCACGACCTTCGGCCGGCAGGGCCTGTTTGCGTACGCGAACGTCGACGACGCGATCTGGATGGGTTTCGAGATCGCCAAGAGCCTTCCCTACCGGAAACGGATGCCGTTGCCGCTCAAGGAACTCCTCCCGACCTACATCGATTTCTGACCGCAGCTCTCCCCAGGGTGGAGGGACGACGGAGGTGTCCGACCCTGGCTTCCGGCGCAGAGAGGGCGCGGCTTAGAGGTAAGGATCGTCGACGGCGCGGCCACGGATGATCTGCGCTGGCGCTCCGAAAGCCACCACCTCGGGGGGGATGTCCTGCATGACCAACGCGCCGGCGCCCACGACCGTGTGTGCCCCGATCCTGAGGTTGTGCACGACCCTGGCCCCTAGGCCCACCGCCGCGCAGGTCCCGAGGCGTACGCGCCCCCCCGTGACCGCGCCAGGGGCGAGACTGGAATAGTCCTCCATGACGCCATCGTGATCCAGGGAGGCGAGGGTGTTGACGATGCACCCCTTCCCGATCCGGGACCCGCTCACCACGACGGCCCCGGCCATGATCACGGTCCCGGGCTCGATGGTGACGTCGCCGGCGACGGTGGCTGCGGGATGGACGGAGGACACGAACACGAAGCTGGGGACCAACGCCTGCACCCGCTCCATGGCCGCTCGACGCTGCCAGTTGTCACCGATGGCGACGAACCCGAGCGTGGTGCCTTGCTCCCGGCAGAGGGCGGGCAGGTCCGATTCTTGCCCGAGCACCTGCGACCCCAGGCCCGGGGTCCCCTTCGGCTGCGAGGAGTCGATCAGGCCCACGACGTGGTAACGCCCCTCGGAGCGAATGACGTCGAGAACCGACCGGGCGTGACCCCCCGCGCCGATCACGAGAACCCGCTCCTTAGTTCCCATGCTGCCGTCCCTCGTCTTCGTGCTTCGGGGAGTCACGGTCCGGGGGCCGCGGCGCCGGCTCCCCGACGCCCCCGCCGGGAACCTCGCGCGCGGAAAAGAGGGGCTCAATCAGGGGGCAATCCTGGAGCAGAGTACTTTCGCCAAGAGGCTGCGGTCAAGCAGAGAGGGGCAGAGAGGGGTAGGGGGTCAGCGCCCCGACAAAATCCGCCCTTCCATGCCCCTTCCCGCTTCCAAGGGCATTCTCATTTGCTTCGACGGTAGAGGGCGGCAGAGAGTGGATGGTTGCGGTCGCGTGGCTTCCGGACACAGAGTAGGTGTCGGCGGTGCCGAGAAAGCGACCATGAATTCCAGGCGCATCGTTGGTTTGCTGGCCATCATCGTGATCGGTCTCGGCGGTGTCTCCCTGTGGCTCGGGCAGGACATGAACTGGGACCTGCTGAACTACCATTACTACGACGGCTACGCGTTCCTCCATGACCGCCTCGACCGCGACATCGTGCCCGCGGGCATCCAGACCTACCAGCCTCCGCTCCTCCACGCTTTCCACTATCTCGGCATCGCCCACCTGCCGCCGCGCGTGTTTGGCTTCCTGCTCGGCGTTCTCCACGGCCTGAACGTACCTCTTCTATTCCTGCTTGGATGGACCGTGCTGTCCTCCGCGGAGCCGCGGCAGGCAAGGACAATCGCCCTCGCCGCCGCCGTGCTGGGGGGAATGGGGCCGGCCGCGGTCTCGATGTTGGGCACGAGCTTTGGGGACAACCTGGTGACCCTCCCCGCCTTGCTGGCGCTCCTGATCGTGTTGGGGCAGATCGAAGACCGCACCGGCCGCCAACCCCATCTCTGGGCTCTGCTGGGAGCGGGGCTTCTGGCCGGCGTCGCCAGCGGGCTCAAACTGACGATGGGTGTGTTCCACGTGGCTCTGCTCGCGGCCGCGGTCGGGTGGCTGCCAAGGCGCGAGAAGGGCTGGGCCGGGATCGGCCTCATCGGGCTCGGTAGCCTTCTCGGTTTTGCGCCCACCGGCGGATTCTGGGCCTGGAGGATGTTCCGTCTCCTGGGCAATCCCGTGTTCCCTTTTGCCAACGCGCTGTTTCGCTCCGATTTCTACGCGCCCGAGAACTTCGGGAGCACCATCTACGTCTCCCGGACGCCCTACGATCTCCTCCGCCCCGCCCTGGACACCGCCCTCGGCCGGGCCGAGCGCCTCCAGGAGATCGGGCTGCGTGACGGCCGCCTTCTGCTGGTGTTGGTCGTGGCGTTGCTCTCTCTGGCTCTCCTGGTGGTGGGCTCTGTCCGGCGCCGGTCGGACCAGACCGCGCCGGTGTCGCTCGGGCCGGGGGAGAAGGCCTTCCTGTTTTACTGGTTCACGGCCTATCTGCTATGGGCCCAGTTCCTGCCCTACTATCGGTATTTCACCCTTCTCGAGTTCACGGCGCCGCTCGTGGCCTTCCTCCTCCTGCGCCGTCTCGTCCCCGGGAGGCATTTGTCGCGAGTTGTGCTGGTTGCGGCTCTGGTCCTGGCCGCGACCACGCGTACAGGCTCCTGGGGCCGCTGGCGGTGGCAGGATCAGTGGCTGGAACTGCCGGTCCCGCCGCTCGGTCTGCAGCCGGACAGCATGATTCTCCTTGTGGGCCAGCCCATCTCGTACGCGATCCCGTCGTTTCGGGAAGATGCGCGCTTCGTCCACCTTACCGCCGTGGACGCCTTCGGAGCGGGGGCGAGATGGAAGCAGCGGATCTCGGAGGCCGTCTCTGCGCACCGGGGGCCCTTCCTGCTCCTGTCGAACTTCGAGTACTCCCGCGCAGAGGGGGAAGCGCGGGCGCGGGAGTTCGGCTTGCAAGCGACCCCCGAGTGCGAACCGATCCGGCGTGATCCTTTGCGCTTACGGCTGTGCGCCCTCGCGCGACCGGCGGGGAACGTCTTGGGTGCGCCCTGAGCCCGCTCACGATCGTCGCCGGGTACCGCTCTCAATGCTCTCCCGACTGACAGCCTCGTGCACGGCTTGATAAGCTGCTCCCGGACGGTCCACCCCTCGGTACGGCTTTGAATCAGCAAGAGCAGCAACCTACCACCGGCGACACCGCGCCACCGACCTCGCGCCCACGCTCCATCCGGTACCTTCCGGCCTCGGCCGAGGCCGCGGCGGGCCTGATGGCGGTGGCCGCCATCCTCACGCTCGGCTGGGCGACGCTCACTCTCTACGGAGCCTTGGCAGGTGGGGGTCCGATCGTGGTGGACCCCGCGGTCACGCCATTCTTCGGCCCCCACCACATCAACGCGTATTTTTCGCGGATCATCGGTCTCTACGACGCCCGCGGGCAGACCCTCGCCCACCTCGTAATGGTGCTGGCGATCGCCGGGGTGGTCGCGTTCTCTCGGCTCGGCCCGACCCGGGTCATTCCCCTGGGCCGTCGGCTTCGGCGCGGCTGGCTCGCTGCCGCCATCTGCCTTTGCGGGGCTGCCGCCCTCTACTTCGGGACAACGCACCGCCCGATCGCATATGTGGCGGGTGCGGTTTTGTTCCTCCTCGGCCTCGCGGTTGCTCCTCTCCGACGCGGGATCGGGAATCGGGCCTTGGCGGGGGCGGCGGTCTTGGCCCTGGCCGCGGTCACCCTACCGGGGTTCTTCTTACGGCCCGACCTCTCGCACATTACTTGGTGGGAGGTCTGTTTCAGCCAAGCCCACTACGTGCTGGCGATCGCGCCCAGTGATCTTCTGGCCGCGGGTCGGATCCTCCTGGAGGACGTGCAGCCGGTTTATGGGCTGGCCCTTCCCGTCTTGGGCGCGGCCCTGGAGCGGGCTTTGGGCCCCCTGAGCCTCGGCGGCTGGGTCCATCTGCTCCAGGGCTTGCAGGCCGTTTACTTGTTCCTCGCCGCCTTCCTTTTCTGGAGGCACGCGCGGGGCCGGTGGGGGATGGTCCTCTTCGCCTTCGCGATGGTCTTCCCTTGGTACCACTTCAACCATCGCGGCCTCTTCTATCCCAACCAGACTCCCTGGCGGACGATGGCCATCCCCTTGGCCGTGCTGGCCGTCTACTTCGTCCGCGACCAGGGCCTCCGTGTCGCCGCTTTGATCCTGGGCGGGACGAGCGGCGCTGCTGTGCTCTTCAACCCCGAGAGCGGGGTGGCGGTGATGGCGGGCAGTCTGGCCTATCTCGCCTTTCGCTATCGCCTGCCTGGCCCCGGGGGCCTCCTCGCCGGCATTCTCTTCCCGGCGGGAGCCCTGGGTTCGGGTTTGCTCGGCGCCGCGCTTGCTCGAATCGCGCTCGGCTATTGGGTGGATGTGAGCCGTCTGCTGGAAACGTGGCGAACGGCATTCCTGGCCGCCTCCGGCGGATTTGATGGCCGGCCCCTCAGCAGCGACCCCTGGCCCGTTCTCATCTTCGCCCACGCCGCGTTCGTGCTCATCCACGGCGCGCTCCGGCGGGAGTCCGGATTCGCGCCCAGCTTCCGGGCCTTCTTGGCCACGACCCTCCTGGTCTGGTTCGCCTACTATGCCAATCGGCCGCACCCCTGGAATCTTTCCAGCTTCTACCTCCTCTACGGCTTCCTGCTCATCGACAGCCTGCGCTACGTGCAGCTGAATCTCCGCCGTCGGCGGGTGGACGACGTCGTTGTATCTACCGTCGCCGCCCTCCTCCTCATCGCCCTCCCCAATCTGTACCAAATGGCGGCCAAGGGAGCGCAGCAGGTCGCAGCGGGGATCGCGAGGGCGGGGCGAAAGGGCGGGGGCGAGGGAGGCCGCTTGGTGAGCGGCGTGTACCTTCCCGAGCCGGGGGCGACGGAGCTGCTGCAGAAGGCGGCCTTTATCCGTTCCCGAGCTGGCTCGGGGCCGCCGGTCTACCTCACCTCCGACTCCTATCTCGTGCCAAAGGTCGCGGGCGTCTTCCCGCCCCTGCCCGCGATCGACGCTTGTTGGGAGATCATCACCCGGCAGGACTACCAGGAGCTTCTGGCGGGGCTGACCCGGCCCGGCCACGATGTCGTCTACTTCGACGCCCCCGGCACGCTGGCCCACGACAACACGACGTGCTGGGAGTTCTATGCCCGGATCCGCCTGGACCTGGGGGCGCAATTTGAAAGGGGCGGCGTCGAGCAAGGATGGGAAGTCTGGCGGCGGCGCGGGCCTTGAGTCCGTGCCTGCCCCCCGCCCCCCCTATCCCGCCTGGGTGGTCACGTCTCGCCCTCACCCTGGGTCTCTGACAGAATCACCGTGCGGGAGGACCTCCTCTCCTTCGACGCGAGGCTTGTGATCTTCACAGGTACTTTTCGTGCCCGGGCTGTCCCCGCGCTTCTCCTGGTGGGGGGGGCCGGTCTAGGGTTGCGCTTCTGGGTGGCAAGCCACTCCATCGGAAGCGATGACGTGACCCTCTGGCTCGACCATGCGCGGCTCGTGAGGGACCACGGGGTGGGGTACGCCCTCGAGCACAGCGAGGCCTACAATCACCCCCCCTTGATGGGGTATTGGGCGGCGGTCGCGAGCGAGGTCTCGCGTGAACGGCTTCGGACGTTTGCGATCCTGATCAAGCTTCCCGGCCTGCTGGCCGAGCTCGGGACCGCCGCTCTTCTGTACCGCATCGGCCGTGCCCATCGTGGGCCTCGGGGCGGCGCGCTCGCGGTGGCCACCTACGGCTGGGCCCTGTGTGCGATCCTGGTGAGCGGGTTCCACGGCAATACGGACGCCCTCTACGCGTTCTTTTGTCTTCTTGCCGCCTACTACGCGTCCGAACCGCGCCGTTTCTTCAGGTGCGGCCTGGCCCTGGCCGCCGCTCTGAACGTCAAGCTCCTGCCCCTCCTCCTGATCCCTCCCCTTGCCGCCCAGTGTCGATCGGTCCGCGACCTTCAGCGGTTCCTCGGGGGCCTTTCGGTGGCGATGATCCCGTTCTTGCCGTTCGTCTTCACCGTGGGCCCGAGCCTGTATCGAAACATGCTGGCCTACAACTCCAATCAGGACAACTGGGGCCTGGTCGCCTTTCTGAACGCTTCCTATGCGACGGCGGCTTTCGGTGACTTGGCGCGCTCCTTGGGCGCCATCTACTTCCCCCTCGCTCGCTATCTGATCCTGCTCGCCATCGCGGTCGTGAGCCTGCGGGGGTGGCGGGTTGGGGAGTCCGCCTACCAGCTGTGCACGCTCTCTTTCGTCATCTTTCTCGTACTGACGCCGGGCTTTGGCGTGCAATACACGATCATGGTTGCTCCGCTGCTCTGCGCGGTCAGCCTGGGGCGGGGGGCGGTCTACGCTTCGCTAGCCGGAGTGTTCATCGGGAGCGTGTATCTGTATTTCAAGCTGCCCGGGAGTCCTTGGCAGTCGAACTTCTGGTCGCTCTTCCCACGGGCCTGCGCGCTCGTAGGGATGCTCGCGTGGGGGTACCTGGCGGATACCGGCATCCGACTCGGCTGGGACCTCTTTTGGCGGAACCCCGGAGGTGACCCTGGGCCTGGGCGCGCTCAACCGAGTTGAGCGGGTGGCGCGCTCAGAGAAAGACCGAGGGAGCCCGCCCCTTAGGGCGTTTGTTCCCGGCCGCCGAGAAGAGCGCCTCCCTGGGCGCTCAGGTTCAGGGGCGCCCCGGGTCGCCCCCGAAATGCGGCGGCGAGGGGGCAGGGAGGGCCCCCGCCTGAAAGAGCCTGAGCTCGTGCCGATAGACGCGGTCGACGCCGACGGCGAGGCCGGTGGCGGCGGGCCGGGGCTCGTCGCTCCACACCCGGGACCGGAATTGCAGCCGCGCCGGTTGCTGCGCGTGCACGGGATGGAGTCCGGAGACGACCCTCAGCTGCCGCTTGGCCAGGCGGCGGAATACACCCAGGAGCGTGGCGATCGTCGTCTCCTGCTCGGAGGCGCAGATCTTGAGGACGTGGCGGGCCCCCGAAGCGGCCGCCGCCTCGGTGCCCAGCCGCTCCATCCAGCGGACGAGAGAGGGGGCCGCGTCCTCCACGTAGACGTAGTCCCGGATCGTGTCCAGGGGAACGTAGATGTGGACGGGCTGGTGGTGGATGAGGCAGCGGCTCATCTGGGAGATCAGGCCTTTGGGCTTTCCCATCCTTTGGCCGGGTCCGTAGAGATTCGAGATGCGAGCCACGAGCGATGAGACCTGCGGATGCCGCGCCACCCACCGCTCGAGCGTCTGCTCCTGGTGGAGCTTGGCCAGGCCGTAAGGCGAGATCGGCCGGGGCGCGGAGGCTTCGTGGAGCGGCCGCTCGGGGCTTCCGGCATAGAGGCCTCCCGCCGAGCTGGCGAAGAAGAGGCGCCCCGGCCGATTGCTGGCCCCGGGGGCCGCTTTCAGCTCCTGTTCGAGCCGCTCCAGGAAGAGTTCCCAGGTCGCGGACTCGGTGTCGAGAGTGGTGGGGGAGGTGCCCACCACCCCCGCCCCCGCGCACCAGAGCACGCTCCACGTAGGGTAGGGACCCTCCCCGGCGGCAGCCACGAAAGCCCGGACGGCCGCTCCCAGCCGGACCTCCAGTTGGGCCCGGTCCTCCCAGGGCAGCGGGTCCGGCGGGGGACTCCAGGGCGCCAAGCCCGCGGCGGAGTGGACCGCGCGGGCCACGTGCGACCCCAGCAGCCCTCCGCTCCCCACCACCCAGGTGAGGGTGGTCACGACCGCGGTCGCTCCTCGCCCGAGGGGCGGGAGGCGATCAGGTAGGGCGGCTTGCCCATGGCCATCGATACCGCCACTCCGAGGTACTCCGCGATGATCCCGAGCGAGACCAGGATGAAGCCGGCGAAGAAGCAGACCACCACCACCATGGAGGTCCAGCCCTGCACCGGGATCTGGTGGTGCAGCCGACCCCAAAGGGCGACCCCGCTGATCCCGAAGGCGAGGAAGATGGATAGCAGCCCCAGGAGTCCGATCCAACGCAGGGGGCGTGTGCCGGAGGTGAGCACGAGCTGCCAGAAATGGCCGACCAGGCGCCGCGGGCTGTAGCCGGAGGGTCGGCCCCGCTCCCGCCGGAGGGCGACCGGGCAATGGCGCGCCTTCGCCACGACCCAGGAGAGGGCCACGTCGAGGTAGACGTTGGCCCCGCAATAGGCGGCCACCCCCCGCGCGATCTCACCCTCGATCAGGCGGAAGCTATTGAACGCGCCCAGCGCCCGATTCCCCAGCATGCGCACGAAGAACCATTTGGCAAAAGCGCTGGACTGGTTTCGGAACCAGCCATGGGGAGGCTCGTTTGTGGGTTGGGCGTAGACGAGCTGGGCCCCGTGCCCGAGCGCCTCGTCCAGGAGCTTGCCAATGTCGGCCGGATCCTGCTGCCCGTCCTCGTCCAGGGTGGCCACCCAGTCCGATACCGTGCTCGCCATTCCCGCCAGGGTGGCGGGATGCTGTCCGAAGTTCCGCGACAGCCACAAAAGACGCACGAAGGGCGCCCGCGCGGCCAGGGCCCTCATGACCGTGGCCGAGTCGTCGATCGCGCCGTCGTGGACGAGGAGCACCTCGCTCACGCGGAACGCGCGCCCGGCGGGGGTCTTCGCGGAAGCGGTGAGGGGCTCGATCTCGGAAACCAGGGCCTCGATCGTGCGCGCGCCCTGATAGAGGGGCACCACCACCGAAATTTCGTGGACCACGTTCTCCGAGACCTCCGTTTCGCCCCCCCTCGGCATGGCACCGGCATCTTAGCAGAGCGGCTTCGGCGGGGGCGTCGCTTGATGTAGGCCTTGGACTCCAATATGTTTCGCGCTTGTGTCCTTGAGTGCGTCCAGCCCGGTCGAGCCCAAGATCACCGTCGTCTTCCTGCTGTACCACGCGGCCCGCGTGGTGCCCGCTCTGGTGGAGCTCCTGGCCCGCCAGACCCACCCCGAATTTCCCCGACAGTCCGACTGGCTGGACGCCCTCTTCATGGATGACGCCTCTTCCGATGACACCGCCCAGGTCCTAGCCCGATCACTCCAGGAGGCGGGAGCCCCGTCGCACTACCGCATGGTGCTCAATCCGGAGAACCTCGGGCTGGCGGGCACCCTGAACAAGGCGTTTGGACTCGCCCGCACGCCCTACGCCCTCACCTGCCATTTGGACTGCCGCTTCGGCCGGGACGACTACGTCGCGCGCATGCTCGGGCTCATGGAGGGGCATCCCCGCGCCGCCGCCATCACCGGCCAGCCCGCGGTGGCGGCGGACAGCGCCCTTCCCTTCGCGGAGAAGCTGAACCTCATTTGCAACCTGATGGACATCTTCCCGGCTTCCGAAGGCGAGGAGCTCGTGCCGGTGGGCTTCGCGGAAGGGCGCTGCGACGCTTTCCGCTTGGAGGCCCTGCGGGCGGTGGGCTTCTACGACACCACCCTCAGGGTGGCGGGCGAGGATCAGGTGCTGGCCGGGAAGCTGAGGAAGGCGGGCTATGAGATCTACCAGGCCCCGCAGCTCACCTACTACCTTTCGGTCTCGGGCGAGCAGGACACGGTGGGCAAGCTGGTCCGCCACCAGCGCCTCTTCGGCCGGGCCCATCCCTACATCCTCATCTTGAACCGCGAGAGCCGGGGGGGGGTGGTTGGGGAACGGGCCGGTATGAACCGGCAGTGGCGACTGCTTCTGCGGACCACCCAGGTCGCATCCGCGGGGGTCTACCTCTTCGTCGCGGCCGCCCTCGTTCTCGCCCGGCCGGCCTGGTGGTGGGGAAGCGCGCTCGGTCTCCTGGCCCTCGCGAAGGGGGGGCTCTTCCTCCGCCATTTACGGGCGGTGCCCCTCGCCCCCCTCGAGCTTGGCGGCTTTGTGCTCCTGCAGCCCGTGCTGGACGCGTCCTACACCGTCGGCTTCGTCCAGGGCCTCTGGAGGGTGGCCCGGGGCACGGACGGTCGCGCCATCGACTGACGGCGGGGGCGTTTACGCGGCTGATGGCCGCTAGGGAGCAGACAGCGCCGTGCCGCCCGCCCCCGCGCTCGCGTGGACATCCCCTAGCACGAGGTATCGTGGCGCCCAGTCTTCGTGAACGATGCCGATGAAATAGAGGTAGTCCGCCTCCGGGTCGGGCCCAGAGTCGCGGGCGGGAAGCTCAAGGCGATGCGGGCCCGGACGGAGGTCGGAGAAGAAAACGGCCCAGTTCGCCGAACGCCGGCCGTTCGCGAGGGCATTCCCGTCGAGGACGACCCGGGGGGCCCGATCGGCGAGCCTGCGTCCCCCGAGGATTGCGACGTGGGGCCCGGGGACGTCCACCTCG
>Ga0210399_10001336_pt1 | contig 19241 bp, 15 predicted proteins | sample IncBWC14MmetaG_FD_150865 | JGI IMG/M metagenome (GOLD analysis project Ga0210399, IMG submission 150865) | Forest soil microbial communities from Barre Woods Harvard Forest LTER site, Petersham, Massachusetts, United States - Inc-BW-C-14-M | ecosystem: Environmental > Terrestrial > Soil >...
GGGGTGATGGAAAAGTGCACCTATTGCGTGCAGCGCATTAATAATGCGCGCATTGACGCGGAAAAGCAGAACCGGCCGATTCGCGACGGCGAAATTGTGACCGCATGCGAATCCGCTTGCCCGACGGAAGCGATCGCTTTCGGCAACATCAACGACCCGAACAGCAAGGTGGCGAAGCTGAAGGCGCAGCAGCGGAATTATACGCTGCTGGGCGAATTGAACTCGCGGCCGAGGACCACGTATCTCGGCGCTGTTCGCAATCCGAACTCGGAGCTGGAAAAGGCATGAGCGGAGACGAGAAATTGCCGGGAAGGCACGAGCCGGAACCGTGGCTTGAGCCGGGGCATACGTACGCCTCGGTCACCGACAAAATTTCCTCGGTCGTGCTGACGCGGCCGTTGGGCATCGGATGGCTTCTGGGCTTTGCCTTCCTGTTCGGCATTGTGATGGTGCTGAATCTGGCGATCGGTTACCTGATTGTGAAAGGCACGGGAATCTGGGGCATCAACATCCCAATCGGCTGGGGCTTCGCGATTGTCAACTTCGTTTGGTGGATTGGTATCGGCCACGCAGGGACGTTGATTTCGGCGATATTGTATTTGCTCAACCAGAAGTGGCGCACTTCGATTAACCGTTTTGCGGAAGCGATGACGCTGTTTGCGGTGGCTTGCGCGGGATTGTTTCCGCTGATCCATACCGGGCGGCCGTGGATGGCGTATTACATGTTCCCGTACCCGAGCACGATGGGAATCTGGCCGCAGTTCCGCAGCCCGCTGATCTGGGACGTTTTCGCGGTGTCCACGTACGGCACGGTTTCGCTGTTGTTCTGGTTTGTGGGTTTGCTGCCGGATTTGGCGACGCTGCGCGATCGTGCAAAACAGCGCTGGCAACAGGTGATTTTCGGGATGCTGTCTATGGGATGGCGCGGATCGGCGCGGCACTGGCACCGGTACCAATCGGCGTATTTGCTGCTTGCGGGCTTGGCGACACCGTTGGTGCTTTCGGTGCATACCGTGGTGAGCTTCGACTTCGCGACGGGCATCGTTCCCGGCTGGCACACGACGATCTTCCCCCCCTATTTCGTGGCAGGAGCGATTTATTCGGGATTTGCGATGGTGCTGACGCTGGCGATTCCCCTGCGCAAGGCGTATGGCCTCGAGGGGTTCATCACGCTGCGGCATCTGGAGCAGATGGCGAAGGTGATGCTGGCCACGGGACTGATCGTGGCGTACGGCTACTTCATCGAATTTTTCATGGCGTTTTACAGTGGGAACAAGTTTGACGTGTTCCTGGCGAAGCAGCGGCTGCACGGGCCGTACGCGCCGTTCTACTATGCCCTGTTATTGTGCAACATCCTGACGCCGCAACTGTTGTGGTTCAAGAAGGTGCGGCGCAACATTCCGGCGCTGTTCGTGATCTCGCTGATTATCAACACGGGGATGTGGCTGGAGCGGTTCGTGATCGTGGTGATTTCACTGACACGTGATTTCATGCCTTCGGCGTGGGGCCGATATTCGCCGACGGTCTGGGACTATGCGACGTTCGTCGGAACGCTGGGACTGTTCACGATGCTGATTTTCCTGTTTGTGCGCGGGCTTCCAGCGATTGCGATTTCGGAAATGCGCGAACTGGTGCACCAGGATTCGCATGGCAGTGAGGGTCATTCATGAGTGAACGCCGCTCACAACTGTTTGGCGTAATGGGCGAGTTTTCAACGCCGGAAGATCTGCTGGCCGCGACGAAAAAAGCGCGCGAGGCGGGCTACAAGCACGTGGAAGCCTACACACCGTTTCCGGTGGAGGGGCTCTCGGAGGCGGTGGGATTCCGGTGGACCGCCGTGCCGCTGATCACGCTGATGGGTGGGGTCGGCGGGGGATTGACAGGTTTCGGGCTGCAATATTGGGTAGCGGCGATTACGTACCCCCTTAATATCGGCGGGCGACCGTTCAACAGCTGGCCGGCGTTTATTCCGGTAACGTTCGAATTGACGGTGTTGGGCGCTGCGACTTTCGCGGTGTTTGGAATGCTGGCGCTGAACAAGCTGCCGCAGCCGTATCATCCGGTGTTTAACGTGGAGCGGTTCGGGCAGGCGTCCACGGACAAGTTCTTTTTGTGCATCGAGGCGCGCGACCCGAAATTTGATCTCGTGGAGACGTCGAAATTTCTGCAAAGCTTGCACGCGCAACACGTCAACGAGGTGAAGGATGAAGAATAAACCTTCTCTCTTTGCGATTGCGGCGCTTTGCGGGCTCGGGTTTGCGGGCTGCGATAATACTCTGCGCCAGGACATGGCCAACCAGCCGCGACAGAATCCTCTATCGCCAAGCGAATTTTTTGCGGATGGGCGTTCGGAGCGGCCCGCAATTGAAAATACCGTGGCGCGCGGCTCGGTTCAGGACGATTCGCTGTTCGTGCCCAAGGATTCCAACGCGTTTCCGCTGCCGGTCACAGCGGAGTTGTTGGAGCGCGGCCAGCAGAGGTATGGGATTTTCTGTACGCCGTGTCACGGGATTCAGGGCGACGGCATGGGGATGGTGGCGATGCGCGGGATGAAGCATCCACCGAGCTACCACCAGGATCGGCTGCGGCAAGTGCCGAACGGCTATTTGTACGATGTGATCACGAACGGATTCGGGGCGATGTACGGCTATTCGGCGCAGATTCCGCCGCGGGACCGCTGGGCGATTGTGGCGTACCTGCGGGCGCTGCAGCTCAGCCGGAACGCGCCGGTGGGGCAATTGCCGGCAGAGTTGCGGGAGAAATTGATGGCGGGAGGAACCGCGAAGTGAGCGCGCAAGAGTTTAGAGCGCCAGAGAGCGTAAGCCGGCTGCAGAATGGCGGCATCGCCGTCGGCGTTGTTGCGCTGCTTGTGGCGATTTTCGGCGCCATGAAATCGCCGGCGGATTTTTATCACTCGTATATTTTCAGCTACATGTTGATTTTGGGGCTGACGGTCGGGTCTTTGGGGCTGCTGATGCTGCAACACCTGACCGGCGGCATTTGGGGGATGGTTATCCGGCGCCCTTTGGAAGCGGCTTCGCGGAATCTGTGGCTGATGCTGATTCTATTTGCTCCCATTGTGATGGGGATGAAATATCTTTACTCCGGGAACGACAGCGAGACCGGCTGGCTGAATGCGCCGAAGGAAGGGGAGCACGCGCTTACTTCCTGGCAGCAGGGCTACCTGACGCGGGGAGGATTTGAAACGCGCGCGCTCATCTACTTTGCCATCTGGATCGTGCTAATGGTGGTGTTCAACAACTGGTCGAAGCAGCAGGATCAGGAGCCGAACGGCGAAGGATTGAAGCAGAAGCTGAAGAGATTGGCGGCGCCGGGCGTGATTCTTTACATTTTGGCGATGACTTTTGCCGCGATTGACTGGGTGATGTCGCTGTCACCGCGGTGGGCCTCGACGATTTATGGATTTTTGTTCGTGGCCGGGCAGGCGATTGCCGCGATGGCGCTGATGATCGCGGTGATTGTGCTTTTGGCGGGTTCGGAACCGTTCCGCGAAATTATCAAGAAGCGGCACCTGCACGACCTGGCGAAGCTGCTTTTCGCGTTCAACATGCTGTGGGCGTACTTTGCGTTTTCGCAGTTGCTGATTATCTGGTCGGGGAACCAGCCGGAAGAGATTACTTTTTATCGTTCGCGGCTGAATGGGCAGTGGGGCGTGGTGGCGGTGATTGTGCTGTTGTTCAGCTTCGCGATTCCGTTCCTGCTGCTGTTGTCGCGCGACGTGAAGCGGACGGCGAGCGTGGTTTCGAAGATCGCGGTGTGGATGATTTTCATGCGGCTGGTGGATTTGTACTGGATGACCCGGCCGGAGTTTACTTCGCGGGCCGTGCCAACGTGGCTGGACATCGTGGTGCCGGTGGCGCTGATCGGTTTGTGGCTGGGATTTTTCGCCATGAACCTGAAGCAACGGCCGCTGTTGCCAGTGGGCGACCCAAATCTTTCGGAGGTGCTTGCGCAGAATGAGCAATGAGCATCACAACCACGGGCAGACGAACGGCGAGCGGCCCCAGCACGCGGACGTGTCGTTTGAAGCGACGGACGTCCGGTCATCGCCGATTTTCAAATTTCTGACGTATCTCGGAATCACGGTGATTGTGTCGTTCATTCTTTCGGTCGGCATTTACAAGGGGCTGAAAAACTACTGGATCAGTTCCTATGAAGCGCCACCGCCGTCGCACGAACCGGGCCCGCACTTTCCGCCAGAGCCCATGCTGCAGGGGATGCCGGGACATTTGACGGACCCGCAAGAGGATCTGCGGGAAAAGGTGGAAGCCGACAGGAAGGCGAACAACGAGCTGGGTTGGGTGGACAAAAATGCGGGAATCGCGCAAATTCCCGTAAAAGACGCAATGAAATTGATTGTGGAGAAGGGTTTGCCGGGTGCGGGCGCACCGGGAGAAAAGAAGTAAGAATGAAAGTGTTTCGCATATTTGCGGGAATCGCAGTGTTGTTGCTGTGGGCAGTTGTGGGCACCGCGCAGATGATTCCAGACAACGTTGGCCAATCTTCGAAAGGATTGCCGCCGGCGCTGGCGAACGTGAAATTCGATCCGCAACTGAATGCGCAGATTCCGCTGGACGCTTCGTTTGTGAACGAGATGGGCGCCCCGGTGAGGCTGGGCGAATATTTCGGAAAGAGGCCGGTGGTGCTGGTGTTCGCGTATTATACGTGCCCGATGCTGTGCAGCCAGGTGGAGCAGGCGTTGGTCGGGACACTGAAGATGATTTCGTTTAATCCGGGGACGGATTATGACGTGGTGTTCGTCAGCTTTGACACTTCGGATACGCCGTATACGGCGGTGAAGAAGAAGCACGAAGCGCTTGCGAAGTTTGCGCGGCCGACGACAGACGGAGGCTGGCATTTCCTGACCGGGACGCGCGAGTCGATCGACGCGGTGACGAAGGCGGCGAATTTCAGCTACAGCTACGACGAAAAGAGCAAAACCTACGGACACGCGAGCGGAATCCTGCTGCTGACGCCGGACGGAAGAATTTCGCGGTACTTTTTCGGCGTGGAATATCCAGCAAGCAACGTGCGGCTGGGGCTGGTGGATGCGTCGGCCGGAAAGATCGGGACGCCGGTCGATCACCTGCTGCTGTTCTGTTACCAGTACGACCCGACGAAGGCGCGGTACAGCGCCACGATATTGACGGTGATGCGCATGGGCGCGGTGGTCACGCTGTTCTGCATGGTGCTGGGCTTCGTGATCTTCCGGCGCCGCGAGCACCGGAACGAGCATTCGAATCAAGATATGCCGACGCAAGGAGCACACTAGAGCCGTGCAGTCACCGCTTCCAACTTTTCCAGAGCAAGCGTCTAATTTCGCGGGCAACGTTGACGCGTTGTTCTCGTTCATCCTGATGACCACGATGTTTTTCGCGGTGCTTGTGACGGTGCTGATTATTTTTGCGGCGTTCAAGTTCCGGCGGCAGAGCCAAAAAGAAGTGGGCGACGACGTCCACGGGAACAATGTGCTGGAAGTCGGGTGGACGCTGATTCCGACAATTATCGCGATCGGGATTTTTGCGTGGGGCGCGGTGATTTACGTCAATTACCGGATCGCGCCGAAGGACACGCTGGATATCTACGTCATCGGCAAGCAGTGGATGTGGAAGCTGCAGCAGCCGAACGGACGCAAAGAGATCAACGAGCTGCACATTCCGCTGAACCGGAACGTGAAGCTGATCATGGGCAGCGAAGACGTGATTCACGATTTTTACGTGCCGGCGTTCCGGGTGAAGATGGACGTGGTGCCCGGCCGGTACAATACGATGTGGTTCCGGCCGACGAAGGCGGGGAAATATCACTTTTTCTGCTCGCAATATTGCGGAACGAATCACGCGGTAATGGGCGGGTGGGTGACGGTGATGGAGCCGGCGGAATATGCGGCGTGGCTCTCAGGAGAGAGCGGCGACGTGAATCCTGCCGCGGCGGGTGAGCGTTTGTTCACGCAGCTTGCCTGTAATACCTGCCATATTGCGAATGGAACCGGGCGTGCGCCGTCGCTTAATGGAGTGTTCGGCGCGAATGTCCTTCTTGCGGATGGCTCCACGGTGGTTGCCAACGAAGCGTATATCCGCGAATCCATCCTTCAGCCGAATGCGAAAATTGTGGCCGGGTATGCGCCTGTGATGCCCACGTTCCAGGGCCTGGTGACGGAAGAGCAGATCCTGAACCTGACGGCCTACATCAAGTCTTTGCAGTCGCAGCCGGTGCCGGCGAAGGGCGGGGGAATTGCGCCGTCAACAGCGGGGAAGAAATAGTATGAGAACGCAAGCCACAGGTCCGGCGCTGCAAATGCCGGAAAAACATTATCTGAACGCCACGTACGGGATCCGTTCGTGGCTGCTGACCACGGACCACAAGCGGATTGCGCTGCTGTGGCTCGCCGCAGTGACGTTTTTCTTTTTCATCGGCGGTTTCTTCGCGATGATGATCCGGCTGCACCTGCTGACGCCGAACGGCTACCTGCTTACGCCGGATATGTATAACCGCATGTTCACGATGCACGGCGTAACGATGGTTTTCTTCTTCCTGATTCCTTCGATCCCGGCGATATTGGGAAATTTCCTGATTCCGATGATGATCGGGGCGAAGGATTTGGCATTTCCGAAGATCAACCTGCTGAGCTGGTATATCTACATAATCGGCGGGCTGTTTACGCTGTGGTCAATGATCAACGGCGGGCTGGACACCGGCTGGACGTTCTACACGCCCCTGAGCACGGTGTACTCCAATTCGGCGGTGGGGCCGGCGGTGATTGGGGTCTTCATTAACGGCTTTTCGTCGATTCTTACGGGTTTGAATTTTTTGGTAACGGTTCACACGATGCGCGCACCGGGAATGACGTGGTTCCGGCTGCCGCTGTTTGTCTGGGCGCACTATGCGACATCGATCGTGATGATCCTGGGCACGCCGGTGATTGCAATCACCCTCGGACTGGCGGCAATGGAGCGGTTGTTCGGACTGGGATTCTTCAATCCAGCGATGGGCGGGGATCCGATTTTGTTCCAGCACTTGTTCTGGTTCTATTCACACCCGGCGGTCTACATCATGATCCTGCCTGCGATGGGCGTGATCAGCGAACTGATTCCAACCTTCGCGAGGAAGCGGCTGTTCGGGTACCACTTCGTGGCCGCGGCCAGCCTGGCCATCGCGGTGATCGGCTTCCTGGTCTGGACGCACCACATGTTCCTCACTGGCCAGTCCACGTACGCTGCGGTGGCATTTTCGTTTTTGACGTTTATCGTGGCGATACCGTCGGCAATAAAGACGTTTAACTGGACGGCGACACTGTTTGGGGGATCGATTTCGTTTGATACGCCGATGCTGTATGCATTTGGCTTCCTCGGACTGTTCATGATCGGCGGGCTGACGGGACTGTTCCTCGGCGCCCTGGGCGTCGACATTAACATTCATGATACGTACTTCGTCGTGGCGCACTTCCACTACATCATGGTGGGAGGCGCGGTGATGGGATATCTGGGCGGGTTGCATTTCTGGTGGCCAAAAATTACCGGCCGTATGTACCCGGAGTGGCTGGCACGGATTGCGGCATTCATTTTGTTCATCGGATTCAATTTCACTTTCTTTCCACAATTTATCCTGGGAATCATGGGCATGCCGCGGCGGTATCACATGTACCCGCCGGAATTTCAAATCTACAACGTGATGTCCACGGCCGGCGCGTCCATTCTTGCGGTTGGCTACCTGCTGCCGATGGTGTATCTGACCTGGGCGGCATTTTATGGAAAAGTGGCCGGCGATAATCCGTGGCCTGCTACGGGACTAGAGTGGAAGACACAATCTCCTCCACTTACCGAAAATTTCGATGTAACACCGGTTGTGACCTGGGAAGCTTATGACTTTCACAACCGGCCGGACCTGGGGCTCGACGTTCCGAGTGGGAAGGGTTCGCCAGTGGTGGCGCCGGCCCACGGGGACGACTGAGCGAAGGCCGGGCTGCGGCCCGGAGACAGGCGAGCAGTTGGCGCCTGAACTTGACGGTTAGGGGAGTGCGGAGTGCATCGCACCGGAGCATTGTTCGGGCAGTTCAAGACGCTGGAGCAGCAGAAAGATACTGCCACGCTCGGCATGTGGATTTTCCTGGTCACCGAAGTGATGTTCTTCGGCGGGATCATGCTGGCGTACACGATCAACCGGCACACGTATTTCCACGCGTTCGCGATGGGCAGCAACACGCTGAGCCTGGGGCTGGGCGGGTTTAACACCGTGGTGCTGCTGGCGAGCAGCTTCACGATGGCGATGGCGGTTTGGTCGGCGCAGACCAGCAGGAAGAAACTGATCACTTTGTTCCTGAGTCTGACGATCCTTCTGGGGTTCGTATTTTTTGGCGTGAAATATGTGGAGTACGCACAGAAATTCCATCACCACCTGGTGCCCGGGAAGAATTTCGACATTTTTTACTGCGTGACCAATCCAACGAAGTGCGAAGACATTGACGCGGCCGACATGGCCAAGGAACGGGAAGAGATTGAAGTTGCGGCGAAGGCGGACCCCGACCTGAACGCGCACGCGCAGCTTTATTATTCCGCATATTTTGGAATGACGGGGCTACACGCGCTGCACATGGTGATCGGAGCCGGCTTGTTGTTCTGGTTGCTGAAGGAGTCCGTGGCGGGGCGATTCAATGCGGAGTGGAATAACCCGGTGGATATCGTGGGGCTGTACTGGCACTTCGTGGATATTGTGTGGATTTATCTTTTTCCGCTGTTGTATCTGATTGACCGGCATAAGTAGGGAGAGAAGCGTGGCCGAACAGGAACATACCGAACACATCGTTTCGCCGGGAACGTACCTCGCGATCATCCTGACGCTGCTGGCACTGACCGGGATTACCGTGTTTGCGGCGTTCGTCAACCTGGGAAGATTCAATATTGTGGTGGCGCTGCTGATTGCGACGATCAAGGCAACGCTGGTGGTGCTGATTTTTATGCACGCAAAGTACGCGCCAGAGCGGACGAAACTGGTAATCATTGCGGGGATTTTTTGGCTGGCGCTGTTGTTGTTTATGACCCTGAGCGATTATGCTTCGCGCGTGGATTATCGTGGTGTGCGCTACCCGATGACACAAATCATTTTGCGGGCACCCGGACAACGCGGCTGAGCTGGCTGCTTTTCACAAAAAAATCGCACGAAAAAGCGGATTCCTCACCCCGTTCAAAAGGCGAACGGGGTTCGGAATGACACGCTTGGGAGTTCTGCAGCAAGCTGTAAAGCCAGCTCACTCTAAGTCGTCTACGCTGGGGCTGAAGCCCCGGCCCCCTAAAGATGCCGGCGGGCCTCTCTTTTTTATTACGGAACAATCCTGTGCAAATTTGAGGTCGAGCAGAGACACTTCCGCCGGTTGGTCAGGTGCAATTCTGAGGTGTATTGGGAGCCAGCCGCTTTTGCGACTGGAAGAGTTGCAGGTTACGGCAGAAGTGAGGGGAAGTGCGAACCGGCCCAGCCCTCAATCCCCTAAAGGGATCCTCGGCTCGCCTCCCCCACGCGTGTCTAAAGTGCAAACGGCTGACCATTAATAACTCATTTATTTTCAACATATTAAAGTCTAAAGCCGGGTAAAAAAGCACTACCCCCGGGGAAATTTTTACTCTGGGAGGCCGGCCAGCTGCGCCCAACGGCAAAAATTTTCCTCACTCGCGCATCCAATCCGCAGGTCAACTTGACCTGTGCTTGCGCGAGTTGCTATGTTGAAAGACTATGCTGGGCTCAGTCTACCTACTGAGCGCCAGGGCTCCTGTGGAGGGAGCGCTTTCGAAATATGGGGATAACGAAATTGGTTGTGCGGGGGGCGCGCCAGCACAATCTGAAGAACATCAGCATCGAAATTCCGCGCAATACGCTGACCGTGATCACGGGGCTGTCGGGTTCCGGGAAGTCGTCGCTGGCGTTCGACACGATTTATGCCGAGGGGCAGAGGCGTTATGTGGAATCGCTGTCGGCCTACGCGCGGCAGTTCCTGGATCAGATGGAACGTCCTGAAGTGGATGTGATCGAAGGGCTGTCGCCCTCGATCGCCATCGAGCAGAAGACCACCACGCGTTCTCCACGATCCACGGTTGGAACGATCACGGAAATTTACGATTACCTGCGCGTAGTGTACAGCGCCGTGGGCGTGCCGCATTGCCCGAATTGCGGAAAGCCGATCACACGCCAATCGAGCGAACAGATTGTGCAGGCGATTCTGCACGGGGAGCTGTGCAAGGCCGACGACCGCATCATGATCATGGCGCCGATTGTGCGCGGGAGGAAGGGCGCGTACCGGAAGGAGCTGGAGAAGCTGGCGCAGGATGGATTCGTGCGCGTGCGAATCAATGGAGAGTTGCTGCCGCTGGACGAAACGCCAGTGCTGGACAAGCGAAAGAATCACACGATTGAGGTGGTGATTGACCGGTTACTGGTGAAGCAGGGAGTGGCTTCGCGGCTGGAGCAGTCGATCGCGACGGCGCTGCGGCTGGCGCAAGGACTGGTGACCCTGGCGGTGGTCGGCGGGAAGGAGTACGTCTTTTCCGAAAAGCTGGCTTGTCCGGATTGCGGATTGTCGGTGCCGCAGCTGGAGCCGAGGTCGTTCAGCTTCAATTCGCCTTACGGGGCCTGCCCGGCGTGCAACGGGCTGGGCTCGAAATATGATTTTGATCCGGCGAAGGCGATTGCGGATTGGACGCGGCCGCTCTTTGACGGGGGGCTTGGCCCGGGATCGGGCTCAGCGATATTAAAGCGAACGCTGGAGCTTGGCGCTTACGCGCACGGATTTCACTTGGATACTCCTTTTGAGAAATACCCAGCGAAGGTGCAGAACCTGCTGTTGTACGGATATCCGAATGGAGATACGAAACGAGGGACAGGCGGGCGTTCCGGTGTGGGCGAAAAGGGATTCCGATTTCAAGGGATATTGAAATTTCTGGAACGCAACTTCGAGGAGTCGAATTCGGACTCTTATCGCGAGTGGATGACGCAGTACATGTCGGCGACGCTGTGCAGCGCTTGTCACGGGAAGCGATTGCGGCCCGAATCGCTGGCGGTGAAGCTGGCTGGTTGGTCGATTGCGGATTTTACGGCGCTGGCTATCAGCGACGCACGGCCGGCAGTGGGGAAAATTCTGGCGGAGTTGACGCCGCGGCAGAAGGAAGTTGCAGGTAGGCCGCTGGGCGAGATTGCGGAGCGGCTGGATTTCCTGCTGGCGGTGGGGCTGGGGTATTTGAGCCTGGACCGTTCGGCGGCGACGCTTTCAGGCGGCGAAGCGCAACGCATACGGCTGGCGACGCAGATTGGCTCGCGCCTGCGCGGCGTGCTGTATGTGCTGGACGAGCCGTCGATCGGTTTGCATGCGCGGGACAATGATCGGTTGTTGCATTCCTTGGAGCAGTTGCGAAACCTTGGCAATACGGTTTTGGTTGTGGAGCACGACGAGGACACCATCCGGCGCGCGGATTTTGTGGTGGACCTTGGCCCGGGAGCGGGGAATGCCGGTGGCTACCTGGTTGCGCAAGGGAAGCCGGCGGAGATTGCGGCATCGGCGGAGTCGCTGACAGGGCAATATCTTTCAGGAGTGGCGCAGATACCGGTGCCGGCAAAGCGGCGCAGTCCGAATGGGAAAGTGATTCAGATTCTGGGTGCGCGCGCGAATAATTTGAAGGATGTGGATGTTTCGGTGCCTCTGGGACTACTGACGGTGGTTACCGGAGTTTCGGGATCGGGCAAATCCACGCTGGTGAACGACATTCTTTATCGCGTGCTGGCTCAGAAGCTATACCGGTCGATGGAACAGCCTGGCGCACACCGGATGCTGCTGGGCGTAGAGCACATTGACAAGGTGATCGAGATTGACCAGGCGCCGATTGGGCGGACACCGCGGTCAAATCCCGCGACGTATACCGGCGTTTTCGCGCCGATTCGCGAACTGTTTGCGATGCTGCCTGAGTCGAGGGAGCGCGGATACAAGCCGGGGCGATTCAGCTTCAACGTGAAGGGCGGGCGGTGCGAGGCGTGCCAGGGAGAAGGGTTGCGTCGCATCGAGATGAATTTTCTCCCGGACGTTTATGTGACGTGCGAGGTGTGCCGCGGGCGGCGGTACAACGCGGAGACTTTGGCAGTGCGATATAAAGGACACAGCGTTAATGATGTGCTGAACCTGCCGGCGAGCGATGCGCTGAAGCTACTGGAGAATATTCCGCAAATTCAGCAGAAGCTGGCGACAATTGTGGAAGTGGGCCTTGGTTACGTGCAACTGGGACAATCGGCGACGACGCTATCGGGCGGGGAGGCGCAGCGAATCAAGCTGGCGCGTGAGCTTTCGAAACGGCAGACGGGCAGGACGATGTACATCCTGGATGAGCCGACGACGGGGCTCCACTTCGACGACGTGCGGAAATTGCTGGATGTGCTGCAGCGGCTGGTGGATTTGGGGAACACCGTGTTGATCATCGAGCACAACCTGGATGTGATCAAGCAGGCGGATTGGATTATTGATTTGGGGCCGGAAGGCGGCGCGGGCGGCGGACGGATTGTTGCTCAGGGGACGCCGGAGTTGGTGGCGAAGACAAAGAAGTCTTACACAGGGCAGGCACTGGCGCGGCGTCTGGGAATGAATGGTGCCAGCACTTTTTCGGGCAATGGAAATCACAAGGCGTCGTGATGCGCAGTGGAAAGTGGCGAGAGTTGCCGCCTTTTGCTTGCGCGGTGTGGCTGTTCCTCGTAGAGTGATGAGATTCGAATGAGCATTTACGAAATCCAACCCGTGGCGCTTGGCGGCGTGCAGACCTATCCCATTGCCAGCCGGCGGAGCAAAGTTAATGTTCGGGAATTTGCGCGGCCCGCGGGGAAGAATCCTTCCTTGAAGAAGTTTCTGGAGGCGCTGCCGAAGATTCTGGCGGGAAATGATTTGCGGGATGTGTTGGGGGCGGTCCACCGGGCGAAAGCGCGGAAGCGCGCGGTGCTTTGGGGAATTGGGGGCCACGTCATCAAGGTAGGGCTGGGGCCCCTGCTGATTGAGTTGATGCGCGCGGGATTCGTGAGCGGGATTGCGATGAACGGAGCGGCGCTGATTCATGATTTCGAAATTGCGCTGGCTGGGCAGACTTCGGAAGACGTCGATGCCACGTTAGGCGAAGGAAAGTTCGGGATGGCGCAGGAAACCGGCTGGGGAATTAACGAGATCGCGAAACTCGCGCAGCGCATTCACATCGGCTATGGAGAGGCAGCGGGGCAATACCTGCGTAGTGGGATTCTGGACGCGAAGCATCTGGACTCGAGCGTTCTGGCCGCGGCGTATAAATTAAGAATTCCCGTGACCGTGCATCTGGCGATTGGAACAGATATTCCGCACATGCATCCGGCCGCGGATGGCGCGGCACTTGGCGCGGCGAGTTTCATGGATTTTCGCCTGTTCTGTGCGCTGGTGCAGGGGATGGACGGAGGCGGCGTGTTTCTGAACTGGGGATCGGCGGTGATCCTGCCGGAAGTTTTTTTGAAGGCAGTGTCCGTGGCGCGGAACGTGGGTTTGCGGCTGCAGCCGATTACGACGGCAAACTTCGATTTCATCCAGCATTACCGGCCGCTGCAGAATGTGGTGAAGCGGCCGACGGCGGCGATAGGGAAGAAGGCCCGAGAGATTTCGAGAGGATTTGCCATCACGGGACATCACGAACTGCTTTTGCCGCTAGTGGCAGCGGCGCTGGCGTCCGGGTGGCCGTCCGGAGCGAGGCGCGCAAAATCATGAGCTTGCATGAGGAAAAGCCGCCCGCGTCAGGAGAGTTCGCACCCGAGGAAGAAAACCCAAATTCGCCGGTAACGCCAGGGATAGGTTCCACTGAACCTCTGCCGAAATGGGGAAGTGGGGGAACTGAAACAGCCGCGGCGATGGAGGCGGCCCCTTATCCTCCCTCAAAAACGTACCCCGAAGATTTGCAGATCAGTTGGTCATGGGCGCATCTGAGCCTTTTTGCGGTGTTCGCGTTCGGCAGCCTGGTGATTATTCAGGGTGCGCTTGCGGTGATTTACGCGCCGCAGCAGAGGCTGAGCACGAAGCAATTGGAAGAATACCTGATCTCCAAGCCCCAGTTTGCGATCGGAAGCATGCTGATCTGGTATGCGACGATATTTTTCTTTCTTTATATAACCTTGTCGGTGTTGCGTGGACATCCTTTTTGGCGCACATTGGGGTGGCGCAAACTGCTCCCCGTTAATCCGAGAATCCCGAAAAATCCGCTGGCGTATTTTTTTGCGGGATGTGGATTGTCGCTGTTTGTGGCGCTTTTGACGGCGAGCATGAAGGCCCCGGAAAACACACCGATGGAAGAGTTGTTCAAGTATCCGCACACGGCGATGATGTTCATTGCCATGGCGGTGTTTGTGGCGCCGCTGGTGGAGGAGACACTGTTCCGCGGGTATCTTTATCCGATGTTCGCGCGTTCGTTTGGAGTGACGCCGGCGATTTTACTGACGGGCGCGCTGTTTGGATTGATGCATGGGACCCAGCTGGGATGGACGTGGGGCCTGGTGGCGATGCTGACGTTGGTGGGAATTGTTTTTACGCTGGTGCGAGCATGGACGGGAACCGTGTTCGCGAGTTTCCTGATGCATTTGGGCTACAACCTGCTGATTTCGGTAATCACCGGTTTGAGTACGCACTGGTTTACGAGGATGCCCACCGGCAAGTAGCGAATTCGCTTCCGAGCCAACATTCGCTAAAATAAGAGAGGGGAAAAGCTAGGAAATGTACGTTGCTCAACCGATTGAATGGACAGAACGCGGAGTGGTGATGCTGGATCAGCGCAGGTTGCCGGCCGAAGAGATCAGCTATACCTATACGGATTACCGCGAAGTGGCGAAGGCGATTCGCGAGATGGTGATTCGCGGGGCGCCGGCGATTGGCGTGGCTGCGGCGATGGGTGTGGCGCTGGGAGTGCAGAAATCGGCCGCTACAACGATTGAAGAGCTTAAGGAAGAGTTCGGGGTGATTTGCGAGGCGCTTGCAAAGACGCGGCCGACGGCGGTGGATTTGTTCTGGGCACTGGAGCGGATGAAGGCGCGATTCGCCGAGCTGACACGCTCTCATCTGGACCTTGCAGGAATCCGGCAGGCGCTGATCAAGGAGGCGCAAGAGGTTCACGCGGAAAAGACGGCTACGGACGAAGCCATCGGGCGATTTGGCGCGGAATTCATGCCGAAAGAAGGCCAGGTGATGACGCAGTGCAACGCCGGGGCGCTGGCTACGGCGGGAATCGGGACGGCGCTGGGAGTGATCCGCATAGCGTATCAGCAGGGGCGAAAATTGCACGTGCTGGTGCCGGAGACGCGGCCGTACCTGCAGGGAGCGCGGCTGACGGCCTGGGAGTTGCACCGCGGCGGGATTCCGTTGACGGTGATTACGGACAACATGGTGGGCCACTTCCTTAAAACGGGGAAGGTGGGAGCGATTGTTACCGGAGCGGACCGCATCGCGGCGAACGGCGACACAGCGAATAAGATCGGGACGTATCAGATGGCGGTGCTGGCAAAAGAGAACAACGTGCCCTTTTATATTGCGGCGCCGATTTCCACGTTTGATTTAGCGATTCCCAGCGGCGAGCAGATTCCCATAGAGGAACGCAGCGCGGCGGAAGTGACGCACATCCAGGGAGTGCGGATTGCACCGGCGGATGTAGGGGCGGCGCACCCGGCGTTTGATGTGACGCCGCATCGCTACATTGCGGCCATTTTCACGGAGCGGGGCGTGGCCAGGGCGCCGTATACGAAATCGTTGCAGAGTTTGGCGGGCGCGGTGCCTGCCAAAGCGGCGAGTTAGCGCACACGAAGACTGAAGCTACGCGAACGCCAAAAGGGTGGCCTAATTTCTCCCGCTAAAACCCAATGATGTAGCTTCCTTCCAGCCCTAAGGGTAGATTTCGCTTCGGAGGTGCTTGGAGAGTTTCTCGATGCGTCTTAATTGATCGCCGAGGCTCTTGGGCAACTGCCCTTGGGTAACCTGAACTACCTGTGCGGGGATCGCTGCGGCTAGCTTTGCTAGCTCTTCAGATTCGGAGCGAAGCTGAGCGGCATGAGAAGATTTTGCAAAAAGTGTGGGAGGGTCATCTTGCGAATGGGCATCCATCACCTTGTCCGCTTTGAGAACACCGGGAGGGATAGGGCGACGTTGACCAGTGGCAGGCGGCCCGGTTATAGGAACTGACAGGAGAAGAAGGGCCAAAACCGGCAGAAGTTTCCGCATAATCACCTCCGCGGAGAGGACTTTGCATTGAACAGGATACCCTCTTATAAGAGAAAAAGGACGGGGAGTTGTAACTCCCCGTCCAGGTTGAATTGAAGAGTTTGTGTGGTTAGAAACTAACCTTGAACCCGAATTCCATCGAGCGCGGAGCGCCAATGGCGAACACGCCGGAGCCGAGGCCGGTCTGGAGGTTAGTTGGGCGCGTTGCATAGGTCGTGCCGTTGACGGAACCAGCCGTGCCGTCGAGGACGCCGCTCAGCAACTGCTGTGGCCCGTTGAAGTTGGAGTGGTTGAACAGATTGTAGAACGCCGCTTGAGGCTCAAAACTCAGGCGCTCCCACCGACGGATGGGCTTGATAGACCAGCCGAGGCGCAGGTCAAACGTAAAGAAGTTGGAGTTACCCAACTGTCCTGCCGGAGCGGGTTGAAGCTGCAGTCCAGGAAAGGCCGATGTGCAATTGTTTATCGGATTCAACGACGGAGTAACTGCACAAAGTCCCTGAAGTTGGGCTGCAGAGAAATAGCCGTCAGCCACAAGTGTCTGGCCGGCTGGAGTTAGCTGATTTCCGAACTTAGTGCTATAGGTTTGCAGGAACTTGTTCAAGTCGGTTGCCTTGATATCGCGGCCAAAGGAACCGACGTTTGAACCAGGTACGGGTGCGAAGCCAGTCTGTCCGTCACCGGTAGTATCGTACTGGTAGATATCACTGGTGTTTCCGGCAGCATTAAAGGTAAGAGTCTGTGGCAACGCCGTGTAGAAGTGGGTAATAAAGTTCAGGCGGACTCCGGCCGGTAATTCCATAATTACGCCAGCCGAGAGTTGATTGGTGCGGTCAAGGCTACCCGGCCCGATAAACTTGCTCGGGTTGTTAAAGTCCAGCGCATTATTGACAAAGTCGACGTCTTGCGCCTGGCTTTTCAACCTGGATAGCGCGTAGGAGACTTGGGTATTGAGCCGGCGGATGCCCCGGATGGGGCTTTTGATGTCGGAGCGCAAAACGATGTCGAGGCCGTTATAAACGGTCCGACCCACCGGCTCGAGCATCAGTACTTGACCAAAGTTCGGATTAATTCCGGGGAAGGCAAAAGTGCCAGCTCCGACCGGGAACGCGCCGGTGGCATTGAGACCGCCGCCGAGGCCATTGTTCGAGTAGTCGAGGATGTTCGCGGGACGCGGGACCCACTTGCCACCATCGGTTGTGCCGGTCCCCGGGTCAAATGGACAAGACGCAATCGACTGATCAATCGTGGTGACTCCGCAATTCTTCAAAGTCAGCGCGACGGCCGAGGCAGCTGCAGCCTTGTCAATGAAGCGGGCGTCGCCGGTATGGTTGTGGTCGATACCAAGAAGGGTATGCAAACCAACGTTTCGAACGTAGTCGACGCTCAGAACGGTACCTTGGTGCAATTCTCGTTGAAAGCCAACGTTCATCTGTGCCGAATAGGGCGAACGGAAGTTCGGGTCGAACATCGAACCGGTGTTCGCGGTTGTGAATACGTTGCCGAAATAGGCGCCATTTGCTTGCGGTCCCGCAGCGGCTGTGGCGAGTTGATACTGTTTCTGTAAGTCGGCGATGGCCTTGGCCACAGCAACGGGACCGTTTGTACCCGTGAGGGTTGCTCCGACAGCGGCCCGATCCCCGCAGATTTGATTCGGTATGCTCAAGCCATCGGAGGAGGTTACGACGGTACCGCCTGGCAAAGTGATGCCACCTTGGGTGCAGGCTTCTTGGACCTGATTGAACAGACCATTGGGAAGTCTGCCGGGGCGGTCGAATAGGACGTTGTTGAATACGCCGTTTTCGTAGTAGATGCCTGCGCCAGCGCGGATGACCGTCTTCCCGTTTTTCCAGGGATCCCACGCCAATCCGATCGAACCCCCGTAGTTGTTGTTCGGTTGATGAACTCGATTGCCGAGGCCGGGCTCGAACGTATTCAGTGCAGCTACGGCCGGCAAATCAGAATCGCTGCGGCCGGTGTCGCGGTTGTAGCGGAGCCCGTAGGAGAAAGTGAGGTTGGACTTGATCTTCCAGCTATCACCCAAATACCACTGGAAACGGGTATCAAACTGGCCGCCACAAGGTGAGCCGAACTCGGGGATTTCGGTAAAGCATCCCTCGCCGTTGCCCACGTCAATACGGTGAACGGGCCAATTCAGTGGGTTACCCGTTCCGCCTGAAGCGACTGGGTTGGCAGCTGCAAAAGCCTCAGTCTTTCCGTTCACTGCCGCACGTACTGCCGGAGAAATACCGAAGAAGTTAGCGAATCCGCCGCCTAGAATGCGGTTCACACCGATTCCATAGCGGATGTTGTGTTTTCCCCACGTCTTGCTGCCGTCATATTTGAATTGCTTGTTTGATTGGAACGTCTTCTGGGGCGCAAGAATGTTAGGTCCGGAGCAAAACAAATTGCCCGAACGAGTGCAGGCAGTAGACCCATTTCCGATAACGAAGGTCAACGCCGGAACAGGATCATAAATTCCTGAGCCGTTAACAGCGTCGACGATTCCGTTGCGGAATTTGAGATAGCCCACCCGAAAGCTGTGCGTCCAGGACCCGGTATTGAAATCCACACCGCCGGCGTAGACCGGGGTATTGTCCACGTTCGAGAACGGGGAAAACGTGTTGGGAATAAACGAGGCGGTGTCGATGTTCTGCTCGTAGCCGAATTTGAAGAACGCACGAATCGATTTGGTGACGTTGTAATCCAAGCGACCTAAATACTGTTGATCGTGGAAGGGGGCATTAAAGCTGCCGGTATTGACGTCCAACGGGGCAGTTGGAGTCACGGTAGCCAGCAAATTCTGAGTCGTGCGTTCCCACGAACCGAATGCAAACAATTTGTCCTTAAAGATCGGTCCGCCGAGGTCGACGCCGTATTGTTTGCGGTCAAACGTGGACGGAGGGTTGCCGATAGCGGCGCTGGTGCCATCACTCCGGTAGTTGAAAAACCCATCGCCATGGATGGTGTTTGTCCCGGACTTGGTGGTGAT
>Ga0210399_10001337_pt1 | contig 19237 bp, 19 predicted proteins | sample IncBWC14MmetaG_FD_150865 | JGI IMG/M metagenome (GOLD analysis project Ga0210399, IMG submission 150865) | Forest soil microbial communities from Barre Woods Harvard Forest LTER site, Petersham, Massachusetts, United States - Inc-BW-C-14-M | ecosystem: Environmental > Terrestrial > Soil >...
CAACCCGAGGATTAGTTTGGCTTTGTTCGGCACGAGAATCCGTTCCAGTAGATACGAACGAAATACACTTATCAACGGTTAGCGCGATGTGAAGTACTGGTGCCGTCTGGCCTAGAGCCTGGTTAACGCCGTCCAAGTGGATTTGCTCGGGATGAACTGCAAGAAGAGCGAACGGAGATGGGAAAAAGATATAAGGCTGGAATTGCGGACAGATCCGCGAGTCCGTCCTGTGGTAGATTAGCCGCCCGGAGGATTCATGGACATTCCCCAGCTATCGCTCTTAACGCCTACTGCTTGGTGAGAAGCTTGAACCCGCTGCTTGTGCTCGGCTCTTCAAGGAACACTTGAGTATTTAGCGTCTCGTAAAGGTCCTCTATCGCCCACGGCTTTATCACGCCTCCCGTCTGCCAGCGAGGAGGTTCGCGCATTGAGTCAAAGAGCCGTTGGCTTTCCATGAAGGCATCCAGATTCTTATATTCCGTCAGCAATACAATGGAGCTTGGGTCGCCTACCTGGTGCCCAGGAATCTGCAACACGGCGTTTTGAATGCGGTGATAGTCGAGAACTGCACCTTGGCGTTTTGCTTCGGCCCGGATGCGCATCCAGTGATCGTCCAAGTAACCCATTGCCGGGCCGAAATTCTCACTCTTCACTTTGATGAATTCCAACGTCCAAACAGGCCTTTCGTCCGACCGGAATTGCTGCGCTGCGCCATCGGACACCATGACGAGAGAAACAAGAAAAAGGCCTGCGAACATACGTCTTTGCATGAAAGCACCTCCACTACAATTCTATTCTTTCCCATTCCACAAATTCCAAAAGAGTTTTGCCGTGGCTGGCCCATGCCCGGCATAGTGGTTGTTGCTAAAGGCAACAATCTTGAGAACTTTAGTGTTGGCTTACCAGCGATTTGAAAACCTCAACCCAATTTTTCAAGTCGCTTGTACGTTCCGATCACTTGCGGATTATTTCCGGTGGGCGTGTGTTCAACTGAAATTGCCCTTCGTAAAGAACGTCTCCCGTGCTGGCGTGGGTCAAGCGCACGTAGACGGCTCCCTGCTGAAAACCGTGAAGCGCGGTCACGTCCATCGGAATTTCCTCGGTGTTCAGGGCTACCCCGACCCGCCGCTTCCCAACCGTGAAGAATTGTTCTCCAAGCATCAACCCCGCCATGAGGCTGTGGGTGTCATCCACACGAAATTCAGTCATATCGGCAGCCTGATAAAGCCAGCAACCCGTGATGCGGCGAAGTTCCCTCACTCCGTCATAGTAAATGAGTTGGGCTTTTACGAGCCCACCCACGTTCTGCCTGTCCGTTTTCGCTTCGTTCGTGAATTGAACAATGAATGCGTCCTGCTCAGGATACCTGTCGCTCCAAACGCCTTCGCTGACCTGCGACACCCGTGCGACGTGAGAGCCCGTAGCGACGATGTTTGGAAAGGGTCGCTGGCGCTGTAGTGACGCAGCACCCGGCGTTGGAGCCGGGAGAGATGACGCTGCATATGCGCGGGACTGCTGGTGAGCTGAAGTGTCCTCGAATACAGGCTTAGGTCCAACAGGCGGAGGCTTGAGCGGTGCATCATGCAGCGCCCGAAGTAGATTTTGATATTGTTCCTCTGAATAAGGATCGTTCCGGAAGTCCACTCCGACCTTGTTCTTGATCCACACTGGTAATGAGGATTTCCAGTCTCCGTCGCGCAGAACAGGGATAAATTTTCGTTGGTTAATACTTTCCGCTAGCTCCGATGTGATAATCGTCGCTTCGTATCCGACGCCTCCCTCGCGGTTGTTCGCTCGCATAGCGTAGGCTGGCGTACACACAAGGATGACGAACTTGCTGTTGCCGACGCTTTTTTCCATGAAGACAGTTTTGTCTTCGCCCGGTGGAAGATGCCAGCGATCTAAGACTATTTGCACTCCACCGTGCGCTTGCAATGTGGTTGCGAGATCGAGTACCCACTGTTTATGAGCGTCCGAGTCCCAAGAATAGGAAATGAATACCACAGGGGTGGGATTGTTTGGATCCGGCGCTCGTTCGGCTCTCTCGGTTTTGACCGACAATTCTTGCGCCGGGCGCTGAAGCTGTTTGCCCTGTTTCGCGAGTTTTATTTGCGCATCGCCAGCTATTCTGTCTAAGTGTAATCCCAAACCTTGCATAAACCGCTTTGACAAACCGTCCAGGAATTTCTCAGTTTCTTCCTCGGTTGCTCGCAACCAAGTGTTATCGGGATCGTATGGCACGTTGCCCGAGGGTCGCATGATGATGAGTTTGGGCGCCCTCCACGTACGCCAATGAACAAACTCTTCCATGTCTTCGGGCGTAGTGCCTTTCGACATCTCCTGTTGGTCGCAAACGTTTTTGATCCATATCTTTATTTTGTATTCTTTCCCAGTGATCAAAAGCCCCAAATGCGATTTCGCCCACTCAATGGGGCCTTGACTGATCAGGCTCGCGTTCGCGAGTCCGATCTCAAACAGGTCATCGAATCCTCTTTTGATCGCTTGCTTTAAGCCTTCTTCGAACACGTCCATATAGTGCTTGAAGACGCGGGGAGCAGCTTCCATTGCTGCAACGGGATGCAGTTCTTTATAACACTTTTGTTGAGTTACAAAATCAAACTTGAATTCTTCCTCTTCAAAGCGCCCTCGGAGATGGTTGACTGCATCGATCAGCGAGCCAGGTGTCAGGCTCTTCCAATCGTCTTCTTCGGTCATCAACATCGGTGTCTTCTCGCTTTTGGGTCCTCACATCGCTGAAAGTATAGGCCTCTCATTCCCATCCCTCATGTGCCTCAAGTTGGAAGCCAGGTGGCGTTAAGAAGACTTCGATGATTCTCAGTGGCTCATGTTGGTCGGTTGGGAGCTGCACAATTACTCCCAATGGCTCCCCTTCGGAATCTTGACCCAGAATTGTAATCACCCAGAGGTTCTCTGGTTTCTGCGCTTGATATCGATCCTTGATCCTTCCACTTGTAATAGCGCGATAGATCTCCAAATGCGACATCCAATCCCGGCTGACCTGGAATGCAGCAATCCCTTCCTGAACATTTGGCCACAAAATACTGCCGACCTGTGCCGCTCGCTCCCGAACCGCCTCGAGCAGGCGAGCTGACGAAAACCCATCCTCGAGTTGTGCTACAAGTTTTGTACTCATCTTCACCCCACGTCCTGCCGCAGGCTCGAGATGAAGGAAGTTTACGAGAAAATGTAACGCCATGCAACGTTTTTGTTTCAACTCGTCAAGTCCTATTTGGACGACCTACCCATAAAGCGCCGCGCCTGCAGAGTGCATGGCCTACTCTTTAGATTGTAGGATAATAAAATGCATATACATCATATAGATACAGGGAATCAAGTCTGCCGATAGCGCCGCCAGAAACTCTTTTTCTTAAGGCAATAAAGCGATTTCTCTTGACACGGGCAGAATTCAGCGTAAACATGTGGTAGGAAGTGGTAGGAAGTGGCGTAACATGATGTTAATGAAAGAATTTTAACTGAGGGTCGGCATCTTGGCCGTTTTAGACCACTTATCTCCGTGCGATCTGTGGAAGACGGGGATCGCGATGAGCAGGGCGAATGAAGCTACGGGGCAACTGTCCGTCGAAAGTCGACGAGAAGGGTCGTCTGAGGGTACCCGCTTTGTTCTTGGACGCTCTGAGTGAATACGGCAGCCAGTTTTACGTCACCAGCCTAACAGGCGAATCGGCGCGGATTTATCCGATGAAGGTTTGGTCAGAAATTGAAGACAAGCTGGAGAAGGTATCGAGCCAGAACCGGGCGAAGAGAAAGTTTTTGATGAGAGCGAGCTACTACGGGCAGACGGTCGAGTTGGACGGGCAGGGCAGGCTCTTGGTGCCCGCCGTACTTCGCGAATCGGCGCAGATGAAAGGCGAGGTGGATGTGTTCGGAAACCTCAACTATCTCGAGGTGATGAACCACACTCGAGTGTTGGATGACTTGAAGAATTCGCCGTACACAGAAGAAGACGACAGAGCGCTCGAACATTTGGGAATTTAGGGTTTTGCAAGATTGGCTGCGCCGCACACGGTCCTGTTGGAAAGAGGTGCTCGAATGGCTGCGCATAAAGCCGGACGGAACGTACATCGAAGCCACGCTGGGAGCGGGCGGACGCTCGGAAGCAATCCCAAAGCGGCTCACTTCCGGCAGGTTGATCAGCCTGGACCGGGACACACATACGCGTTAGAACTGGCCGAGGAGCAGCTCAAAACCTTTGGGGCGGAAGTGATGCTGATTCGAGCGCCGTTCTCGGTGGAGGTCGTGCGCGAGTGGGGATTCCGCCGGTGGACGGGGTCTTGGCCGACTTGGGAGTTTCGAGTATGCTGCCCGATCAAGGATTTGGCTGCTGTGGATAGTGGTGAATCGAGAGATAGACGAAATCGACGAGTCGGTTTCTCGGACCGGCATAAAACCAGAAACTACAAAGGCTCTCTGATTGAACGAGTGTTTTGAAAGTGGGGCATAGGAGGATACGTGATTTGTGCAAGATGTGATTCAAACATGAGGCAATCTGTTGAAGGATTCCAATACCTCGGCTCTCCTTTGCGGAACATTCGCATAGAGAGATGCATCGTCTATTCGTGTGACAAGTGTGGGAATCGTTTTGAAGCCCTGCCAAATCCAGAGACGGCCGCTAGAGAGATTGTTCGTGGGCTCATTCTTCAGAAGTTCAGACTGGACGGCCGATCAATACTCTTTGTTCGCAAAGCGATGAGGCTAACCGCCGAGGCCCTCGCAGATCTTATTGGGGTGGACAGGGTGTCAGTTTCAAGATGGGAAAACGACCACGCACCCATCGACGGGAAATATGACTTCAGACTGCGAGCGGCAGCCATAGATCGAGTGCTTGCAACACCTTACGACGGGGACATAGACGATCTCAGAAGGCGTCTATATTTGATCATGCAGCATACATACGACTCATCCAAAGACGCCTCGTGTGCGGACCTGACGATCTCGGTTATGTCACCCCGGTCGTCCAATGATGCTCTGCCTGTCGAGTACCCAGAGGCTGTGGACAGCAGACTATAAGTGCGAGGGCGACGGTCTTTATGTCTAGTGAATGGTTTCAGTGGATGCGAGACGAACAGGAAAACAAAAGCAAAGACTTTCGCGGGTGGATTTCTTGAGGGGAAGGTAAAGGAGGATGGAATGATGGAATCAGGCCGACGAATTCGACTTCAAGATTGAAGCCACTATAGTTTTTTGCTCCGCCCTCGATCCTCGTGCCAGCCATGCTCGCAATCTCCATATCTATATCGGCGGTTATCCAGTTAATTTTTATTCCGTATTAGCATGGGAAACGATTTCTTCCGTGTCCTATCCATGTCGAGCTGGATTTCTTGAGTTCACCTCTGCCGAAGGAAGAAGCACCCCACGCGGTGTTCTACCGTTCTACCTAGCTTTTCTCCAAAGAATCCATAACCGATGTGTCTATCTTCCCGTCTGCAAGCCCCTTCATGATGACGAAGGGTTGCATGAGAGGGTCCGTGAAACGGTAACGAAATCTTCGTTTGGTGCCAGTCTTCTTCAAGACAGAACCGCGTTGAACCGTGCTGAAACTGGCTAGGTGTCGAGCAAAACTAGGAATGTCATATTTCTTTTTCATAATTGCGGCCATGGGCGGGCAGACATCATTCGCGGCGAAGTACCCAAACTCGTCCGTTTCAGCCAACGCGCAAGCCAACAGGACTTGGCTATACAAGCTGTCTTGGTGAGAACTACTAACTGCTTTTCGGTAATCGCTTTGTAAGCTGTGTTGTGCGTCCGTGACGGCCTTCTGGATCGCGTCATCAACATGATTCGTTTCGACTTCGTCCACTCCTCCTTGGATGGCATTTCTGACGGCGTGGAGGCCGAGGAGATGGGTGTAGTGGGGAAGTCCCTGTGAGAGAAAAGAAATCTTTTTCTTGGCGTCATGTGAAAACCGCATCGTCAGCTTGGCTCCCCCTTTGTCCAAAATCTCGTGGAGTTCCTCCGTGGACATTCGCGGCATCTTTACTTGGACAAGCGCACGACCTATCGATCTATGTTCTGCGATCAATGTGTCAACTGTTTCACCGACTCCGACCAAAACCAGAGTTGCGGGGACAGAATAATCCGACAATGCCTTCACCATATCGGCTACTGCTGTTCGCGTATGTTTGTTTCGGATTCGATCAAATTCGTCGAGGATGATAATTACGGGCTGACGAGTGCCGAGAGTTCCTAGTAGATCGACGACGCTGGTGAGCGTAACGTTCTTTATTACTTCGACGGCAGGAACGTATCGTACCCGTTTACCCTGCTGAAAACCTACGTTTTGCTGGTCTTTAAGGAGGTTAATCTGTGAAAGAATTCTCCTTGAAAGATTGCCAAAATCGTCGTTGCTCTCGCAGTTGATCCGTGGGGCTAGGGTATTCTGCGATTGGCCGAGTATCGCACCGATAATGTTTGCCATCGAAGTCTTGCCGACCCCGCGTTCTCCGAAAATTATGGCGTGTTGGCCCCGTTGATTTATCGCGTCAAAAACCCTTCTCAATTGTTCTATTCGGCCAGAGAACAACTCTCTCTCGCTTACTGGGACGGCTGGCGTGAAAACTTTGCCAGCCTCAAAGTCCAGTGTTTCCCGCCTTGCGCGATCGGCCACAACGCCCCCGAGTTTGTCAAGTAGTTCTTAGAACGCCTACATGGTTTGTATAGTAGCTTAAAACAGATGTCAAATGAACTCTGGTTGGGTTTCCGGGTCACAGACGCACCTGTCCCAGATGATAAAAACCTCCCCTTCTGTGGGAACACTCTTGAGGATTTGGGCTACGTTATCTCAGCCAGTATCCGATTACGAGGCCAGCGATTCCAAACGCCCATTTCATCGTGGCGTCTGGGTAGCTGTTCGAAAGAATGACGAAAAGCGAACTGCCAAGAAGGATGGCCGACACAATCACACGCGCAACGAACATCCAGCGCTCTTTGGTCGTGAATGCTTCGTCGGCCATTTATTAAGGTTTCTTCATCCAGTCCTTCACTACCGCGATCCCTTCCCTGATGTGCTCGCCAAACAGTGATGGCGCAGCCTTTTGTTCCTCTGCTTCCTGCACCTGTGCTCCTACGTCGGGAAGGTTTCTTACAATTAGTTTCATGACCTGACCTTGTGGTGGTTGGGCACTTTCGGTCGTAAGCCAGCCGACCACAGGTGTTTCTGTTTTCAACGGCGTGTTGTTGACAAAATTCAGAACCGACGCGACTTCCTTTATGGACATATTTTCTCCCGATTACCGTAAGCCAATTAGGCCATTTCCGGCGTTAAATTCCGGTCAAAATAAAACTTGCGCTTCACCCATTTGAAGCCTTCGTGCTTGCTAATCGCGGCAATCTCTATTGGGCCGCCCACGACGTTCGCTCCCGGAGCGAACTTGGAAAATTTTGCCGCTACGTCGGCAAGAAACTCCGCAAGATCAATCGCGTCCTTCAACGGCATCGCTGATACGGCAAGTTGAGCGCCTAGAGCCTGTTGAATCACTTGCATCGCAGCAGGAATCTGATTTACTGGCACCCCAAGATTCTGTTGCAGCACTTGCGGAAGTCCCGTACCGAATCCAAGTACAAGGCGATTCAGCGGCTCACCCATGCCTGCCCAGAAAATACCGGACTCCTCGCTCTTACGAAGTGCGTACGGCGGTCCACAATTCCCTTGGTCAACCACGATGCCATACTCGTCCGCATGTTTTGCGCGTGCTGAATATCCCGCAACGATGAAGCCAAGTGGGGGCTTTTGGTTGTTAGGTAGTGCAGCGAACGCATTGACGTAATTCTCTTCATATATAAACCGTCGCAGCCTAATTGCTACTTCCTCTATCGTGTAGTTGTTTCGATCGAGTCTGTATCCTTCGGGCCCTTCCTTCAAGAGATTGCGAAAATCTTTCACCAGCGATGAAACCGAAGCATTTCCGATTCCGCCTGCTCCCCAAGTTATGGCCCCTATAGGACAGCCTTTGAGGAGATTGAAGGCTTTGTTTGCGTTGTCGTAGACATTGATAACGCCAAGACCTTGCGGGGTAGGACCCATAACGGTTGAGGCACTGTCCGTTGCGAGAACTACCCCGTCATTTATTTTGACTGAAATGGCGATGGTCACAGCAGACTGTCCTGAATCGGAATGTCGTAGTGGGCACCATTCATCATGCGTTAGGCGGCGCAAGCATACAACAGGTTCTCCTCAGTGCCCAAGTGTTTAGATTGACGGGCACATTCCCAATGTAACCTATAGTGCTGAACACCGCCAAATCGTTGCGGCAAGACAATGTGAAGCGTCTCTTGGTCCACGCTCCCCTTGTGCTACTGTTCTTGCTACTAGTTCGGGCGGATTTGGGGTATTCCGGAAGCCGCATAAACACTGGCGATTCTTTCTAATGATTTTGCGCGTTGAAAACAAGTAACATACCAACGGCGGTCAACGGGAGTCCCCGGGCAAACAAATGGGATGAAAATCCCTCCTCCTCCGCCACTAAACTAAAAGCAACCATGGGGTTACAGAGATTGCGCTCAAAGCGAGCGATTGCGCGGCTGTCTTATCCCGTTTTATATCCCAACGGTGTCGGAAACCGTTAGGCTTCAAAGGCTCGACAGGCCGAACCGCCGAAAGTCGATCCAATTGTGTTCTTAGACCGCGTGGCGCCCCAGCCGCCTGCCGAATGTCTTGACAACGATTCCTACGGCAATCCAGAGAGCAGTTCCGTACAGGGCATACCACATCGCTTCTTGCGCGGCTGTCACGCGGGCTGCGCTGAAGAGAACAAGGGAGCCTGTCGAACTTACATGCATGAGCTGCACCAACAACACGCTTTTCGTGTTCGTATAAATCCACGCGATTAGGACTCGCATGCCTGTCATGGCCAAGCTGAACGCGAGGAAAAATGGCAGCCAATAGGCACCACGGGGAGTGGCAGTGCCAAGATAGTTGATAACAGGTAGGTGCCAAACGGCCCACAGCAGCCCGAGTAAGATGCTCGGGACCAGCCCATTGCTCTCGGAACGCATTTTCGGAAATGCGTAACCCATCCAGCCAATTTCTTCCAAGAAACCAGCCGGAATCCCAAATAGGATGCCCATGAAAAAGCGGTTGGGAGCGTAAACCGGGGAGACGAATCTCTCCAGAATCAGGAGAACGGTCAGGACCAGGACTGGGGGAAGGAGTAGCGGCGTGTACCATCTCAGTGGAACCCAGGCTCGAAACATTTGGGAGAACAGGACCCGTAGACCGCCTTTTCCGTCTACGATCCTCGTCAACACAACGCCAGCAAAACTGGGGCCGAGGAGCATGACCGGAAACATCAGAATGCCGGTCATCTTGGGCAGAGGCTCGTCGCGGATGAGATGCGGCGCAGCCACGGCAAGCGCGCCCGTCCAAGAGATCAAGAAGGTCAGCGCAAAGTACGTGACAACAGGATAGCGCCTTATTATTGCTTCCTGTTTGCTGGGCACAGCAAACTCTGGTGGCATGTTCCCCCTAATCTACACGGGAACCACAAGAGCTCGCAGTAGATTGTGGGCGGATCACGGGTCGCGTGGCAGCTCAAACCGAGCCGCCCGCGTTTTCCGCTAGAGTACTGTCCCGAATGTTCGCCTTACTGAGGAGATCAAGATCCATGCGCAAAGCTTTATTTCTGACTGCAGTCTTGTTTTTTGTTTGTGGCCTCGGGGACACCGGGTGATGTGAAGGTGACCTGTTTAAGCGGGCATTTTGTAAATGCTTGGTTTGCAGTAGGGAGAGGGTAGCAAACCAACGACTGGGGAAATCGAATCCCTCCTCCGCCACGAATTGATGGTGACGTGTTTCATCAAGTGGGCTTGGCCGCTGTTTCGTGTATCTTTAGGCCAAGCCGGGGTGATTGACTGCACACATTCCTGCCCTGCGCGTTTAGACTGGAAATTACTAGAGTATGTATTCCACCCGCAGAATCGCCTGGGTTGTCGGAACTTGGATTTTCATCCTGGTCGTCTACACCGTCGCGTCGCTGTCGTTGGAGCGCGGTTCGGAGTCGCTTATCACCTTCGGCAACTTGGTGCAGTGCATCGTGCCACTCCTGGCCAATGCCGGCCTACTCCTGAATGCGGGCACGCCGAATTGGCGGCGAAACCTCTTCTGGATGCTGATCGCCATGAGCTGCACTCTTTGGATGATTGGGCAGTTCCAGTGGACTTACCACGAGGTCTACCTGCACAAACCCCTGCCCGATTTGAACGGGGGGGATATCCTCTTCTTTTTGCGCGGCATTCCGATGATGGCGGCGCTCGCGTTGCGCCCGCACCGCCGGCGTGGCGAAATCCAACTGCGATTTGGGTATCTGGATCTCGTCCTCTTATTCACCTGGTGGACTTTCCTCTATGCCTTTGCGGTCTTACCGTGGATTTATGCGACGCCGATGGTCGCCCAATACAACTACAATTACAATTTGCTGGCTAACATCCAGAGCATGTTGATCGTTGGTGGACTGGCCACTTTGTGGCTGACCTCCGGCGGAGCCTGGCGGATTGTTTACGCCAATCTCTTTGGTGGCGCAACTCTTTACATGCTCACCTCCCTGGTGATTAACGTCGCTATTCCCGCTAAGACCTACTACACGGGGAGTTTGTATGACCTGCCTCTACTTTCGCATTTCCTCTGGTTTGCCCTCGCCGGAGTCATCGCCTACCAGAATCGAGACAGGTTGGATGCTCTCTCAGAAAGCGCCTACGATCCGGATCCCGAATCAACTTCGGAAGAAAATGTCTGGCCGGCTCGAATGGCGATGGTCGCAGTGATTTCGCTTCCGGTGTTTGCGATCTATACACTGCGGTTTAGCCACGATGATCCCGCAGTTCGCGATTTTCGTCTGATGGCAACTCTGATTGCCTCCGTTCCGCTGGCATTCTTGATCTTCCTGCGTACCCATCTGGCTGACCGGGACCGCTCGCGGCTGCTTGCCCGATCGGAACAATCCATCGAGAATTTGAAGCGGCTGCAGGCGCAGATTGTACAATCGGAAAAACTTGTTTCCCTGGGCCAGCTTGCCGCAGGCGCGGCACACGAAATCAACAATCCACTCGCGGCGATCCTTGGCTTTTCCGATCTGCTCGCTGATGATCCGACGGTTCCAGAGAAAGCTCGCGTGACCGCGTCAAAAATCCGCGACCAGGCGCGCCGCACTAAAACCCTGGTCGGCAATCTCTTGAGTTTCGCGCGCCAGGTACCGGCCGAGCGTACCCTCCTTGACATAAACACCGTGGTGAACAACGCCGTGCAGCTTCGTGCTCTTGACCTGCGGTCGGGGACCACGCGCATCGAGTTGCAACTCGAGTCCGTCCTTCCGGGCGTTCGCGGAGACGGAAATCAGTTGATGCAGGTGTTCTTCAACATCATCAGCAACGCCTTGGAAGCAATGGAAGCAGCCAACGGCGGTGTTCTGACCATCAAAACGATCCGCGACCGCAGCAACGTCGTCGTCCTGTTCTCCGACACTGGTCCCGGACTCAAAGACCCGCAGCGCGTCTTCGATCCTTTCTATACCACGAAGCCGGTGGGCAAAGGCACTGGCTTGGGCCTCAGCATCTGCTTCGGCATCGTCCAGGAGCACGGCGGAAAAATCGTTTCCTACAACCGGCAGGAAGGCGGGGCTGTCTTCCGTGTGGAATTACCGGCGGTCCTGGCAGCGTTGCCGGCCAAGGAATTGCAGCTTAGCTCTGCCTAGACTCGGCGCAGATACCGTCCTGACAGCGCTTCTCACCCTGGCATTCATTCGCACCGCGCCCGACGATCAACGCGACTCATGTTAGAGTTTTGCATTCCGCTTTCAAAGGCGCCGCAAGGGGAGTCACAATGCCGGACATGGCCATTCAGACCCAGAAGCTGACGCGCAGATTTGGGAACCTCACGGCTGTCGACGGCATCGATCTTCAGGTGACTGCTGGCCAATTCTTCGGTTTTCTCGGGCCTAACGGAGCGGGTAAATCGACCACCATCAAAATTTTGACCGGTTTGCTGGCGCCAACCTCCGGAAACATTCAGCTTCTCGGGGCGGACTTCGCGGCGAGCCCAGTCGAGATAAAACGCCAGATTGGCGTTGTTCCGGAAGGCATGGGACTTTTCGAACGTTTGACAGGTGCCGAGTACCTGAAGTTCGTCGGCCGCATGTACGGCTTGGACCGTGCGACAACCCAACGCCGCTCCGAGGAATTGCTTGAATTCATGCAGCTGGCCGATCGGCCCAAGACCTTGATTGTGGATTATTCCCATGGGATGCAGAAGAAGCTTGCGCTCGCTGCGGCGGTGATTCACGGACCGCGTATTCTATTTCTCGACGAACCGTTTGAAGGCGTGGACGCACTCGCGGCTGGTGCCCTGAAGGCGCTGCTGGCGCGCATGACGGAACGCGGCACAACTATTTTCCTGACGTCGCACGTCTTGGAAATTGTCGAAAGGCTGTGCAGCCACGTGGCCATCATTCACAAAGGGCGACTGGTCGCCCTGGGTTCGCTGGATGAATTGCGCGCGGGGATTTCAGGGGAAACCGGAAGCAAAACCACACTCGAGGAAATCTTCCTCTCCATCGTTGGGCAGGACGGCACGGAACGACCGCAGCTTGAGGAACTTTCATGGCTGATGTGACTCAATCCGTCAGTGTTTTCGAGCAGATCCGCCTGGTCGCCGGACTGCGTTGGCTCATTCTGCGGAACAGCCTGCGCAAGAAAAACAACCGTCTCGACCTGATCGGCCTGATTTTCGCAGGCGTCCTCGGCGGCGTCTTGGTGGTCGGATTGAGCTTTGCTTTCTACGCTGGCGCCTATGCTTTTCTATCTCAAGGCCGGCCGGGGTGGATGGCTTCGCTTTTCTGGGGCATTTTTCTCTTCTGGCAGATTTTTCCCGTTCTTGTGGCAGGCTTCGGGGCAAATTTTGAATTCCGTACGCTGCTTAGGTTTCCACTGAGCCTCCGCGCGTTCTATTGCATCGGATTGGCGTATGGTTTCGCCGATTTTTCGGCTCTAGCTTCGGTCTGCTGGCTTCTTTCTATGACCGCTGGAGCCACGGTCGCCAAACCAGGCGCACTGCCGGCCATGCTGCTGATCGTCGCTGTGTTCACGCTGCTCAATGTAACGATTGAGCGCCTCGTTGGTTCCTGGCTTGAGCGCTTGCTCGCCCGCCGCCGGACTCGGGAAATCTTCTTCGGGCTTTTTATTCTTTCGATGATTTCGCTGAATTTTCTTACGCCCCTGACGCAGCGTTACGGTACATCGGCGCGGCCGCTATTCCTGCGCCTTCTGCCATACTTTGTATGGCTTCCGCCTTCACTTGCGGGGCGCGCCCTGGCCGCAGTCATTCGCCTTCAGCCGGCCGGGTTTTTGCTAAGTTTTGCTCTGCTGGTGTTCTACCTGGTTTTGTTCAGCGCTCTTTTGTGGCGGCGCTTTGCCGGGCAATATCGCGGCGAAGAACTCAGCGAAACCGCGGCGCCGGCCCGTGCCGCCATTCGTTCAACCCCGGCGAACGACGATGGTCCCGATCGATTGAGTTTGCTTTCGCCGCAGGTGGCGGCGATCGTTCGCAAAGAGTTTCGTTATCTTACTCGCAACGGTTTTGCGTATCTCACGCTGTTTCTACCCCCGCTGCTGATCCTGATCTTTAGCATGAATTTTGCCGGGGGGCATCCGACGGTGGGAGGCAAAGGCGTTTCCCCGGATCTGTTTTTCCCCGGCATGATGGCCTACCTCATCCTGATTTTGATGGCCCCGGCCTACAACAGCTTTGCCCATGAAGGCCGTGGCATTCAGACCTACTTCACCGCGCCGCTGCGCTTCCGGGATGTCTTACTCGGGAAGAATTTGATGCTCGTCTCGGTGCTCGCGTTGGAGATCGTGCTCTCCATGGCGATGCTCGCGTGGCGCGTCGGGCTTCCTTCAGCTCACCTGTTTGTAGCTACTTGCGCGGCCATCATTTTCACCATTGTGGGCCAACTCACCATCGCCAATTGGTCCTCAATCATTTTTCCTCGCAAGATGGAATTTGGCCGGATGCACGGCCAGCGGCAATCCGGCATGGCTGTGCTGGTTGCATTCGGCGCGCAGATTTTAATGGGTAGTATTTCGGCCGTGATTCTTTTCACCGGAAATTGGACCGGCAATCTTTGGCTTCCCGCCCAGGCTTTTATCTTTTTGGCGGCGGCGGCAGTGGGTGGTTACTTCGCATCGCTCGACGCTTTGACCAAGCTTGCCGAGAGAAAAAAAGAAGTCTTGATCGAAGCTCTGTGCCGGTGATCCCTTGCGTTGCCATCGGACGCAAAACCGCGCTCGCTATTTCTGTCTGCGCATGAATTCAGCGTAGCGCGCGGCGATCACGTGCCACGAAAAATATTGCCGCTGGGCAAGTAAGCTTCGTTGTGCCAGAGAAGCGCGATAATGTTCGTCCTCCAGAACACGGAGCAACACGTCCCCCAGGTCGCCTTTTCTCTGAGGCGAAAAAAGCGCCAACCCCGCCTCGGTAATCGGCGCCGCCGTTTCCGGCCCCTCGAAGGCAATCACCGGCAAACTGCAGGCGATCCCCGCGATGGCGCTGCCTCGGCGCGTGGAGATTGGCCCGCGGACAAAGAGCAACACGTCGGAAACGGAGAGACTGCGCACTACATCTTCCGGCGGTAGGATTGCCAGCACATGGAGTTCAACTCCGCTATCGCTGAAACGGTTCGTCAGCTCCGCTTCAGCGCTTTGCGCATTCCGGCCAAAAACAATAAGACGCAATTTGCCGACGCGCGCAGCGGCAAATCGAACCGCCTCGACGATGGAATCGATCTCCCAGCGTCCGGATTCCCCTCCGGTAATGCCGAAAACAGCGACGCTCAATTTTCCCCCCGTCGAAATGCCTTGCCTTGAATTCGCTTCTCCGGATGTAGGCAGATTTGCGCCAACGGGAATGAAGCATCCTTTGGCCAGGTGGTGTTTGATCCAGGAAAGTTTTTCCATGCGTACCGTGAAAATGGCCGCGTCGCAAAGACTCAGCGACTGGAGCATGACATGCAACTGCGCGTGCCGACGCAACCTGTCAACCGCACGCTTTCCCCTGTAGGGCTCAACGTCGTGAAAAACGACGCCCACGCGGGCACCGGCAGCTTTGAGAGTTGTAAGAACCCGGGGAAATCGCAGCGGGAAACCGCGCGCGGACCACGCCAACGCCGTGTATTGCACCAGAACCCACGCTCCACGCCACCCTTGTGCCTGGTGCCGAAGTGTACTCGCCGCGCGACTCCAGCCGCTTTCTCGCCATGCGACGCGCTCGATGCTCAAGTCGAAATCTTCTCTAAGCAGAGCTTCGCCGAGGTAGCGGCAGTATTCTTCGACTGCGTCTGTAGGCGCGTCCGGTCGTCCAAGAAGCGCGATAACATGCTGCCCGCTCATTTTAGAGTGCTCATTTTTCGACGAGGAAACTTCCGATCACCAGCGCGTCCATACCTGAGCTGAAAAATGTCCGCATCGCGTCGGTAGGTGTGTGGACGATGGCTTCACCGCGCAGATTGAATGATGTATTCATGATGACCGGCACGCCCGTCCGTTTTCCGAATTCATCGATTAGCCGCCAGTACAGCGGGTTGATCTCTTTCTCTACGGTCTGTGGCCGCGCGCTCCCGTCCACGTGCGTGACGGAGGGAATTACGCTGCGTTTTTCCGCGCGCACTTGCGCTGTCAAGATCATGAACGGCGAATCCGTGGCACTCTCAAGATATTCGCCCGCCACTTCCTTCTTCAACGATGGTGCAAACGGCCGCCACCATTCCCGGAATTTCACCGCGTTATTGACCTTGGCGTTCATTTCTGGATCGCGCGGATCGGCCAGAATCGAGCGGCTTCCGAGAGCGCGTGGGCCAAACTCCATGCGCCCCTGAAACCAACCGAGAATTTTATCGCTCGAAAGCAGTTCCGCGGCCGTTGCTGCGGGGTCCGGCAATCTTCTATATCGCAACTTATACGTGCGCAGGGCGCTTTCGATCGCTTCTTCTTCAAAACTTGGCCCCCAATATCCGTGTCGCATGGGCTTGTTCGGCAGCTTTCCATTGTCGTCGAGATACGGAGCCAGCGCTGCGCCCAGCGCCACGCCGTCGTCCGAAGCCGCGGGCTGCACGAACAACTTGTCCACCAGGCCGGAGACCACAATTTTCCCGTTGGCTTTCGAATTCAGCGCCACGCCTCCAGCAAGACAAACATTCCGTGACCCAGTTTTCTCAATCGCCACGTGCACCACTCTCATCATCGCTGTTTCACAAGCGTCCTGGACGGCATAAGCAATGTCTTTATGCCGGTCATCGATGTCGCTCTCCGGAACGCGAGCCGGCCCGAGAAGCTCCGTCATGCCGGCAGACGGGATCGTGCCGTTCGCGATCAGCTGCTTCGTGATCACGCGATACGGCGACGCCTTCAAATCAATGAAGGGGGACAAATCCACGCCAGGCTTGCCGTATGGCGCCAATCCCATCACCTTCCATTCGTCGCTATTGCGCTGAAAGCCAAGAAACTGCGTAAATTCGCTGTAGAAATATCCCACCGAATCCGGAAACGGAATCATCAGCACCAGATCGAGCCTGCCATTGTGCCCGCGCCAGATGCTGGTCGCTTCCCACGCACCACGGCCGTCCATGACCACCACGGCGGCATCATCAAACCCCGAGTACGCATACGCGCTGATGGCGTGCGCGAGGTGATGATCGACAAACCGCATTTTCACCTTCGTCGTCCCAAACTGCCGAGCGAATTTCTTGGCGCCGCTTTCTTGATGCCACATGCTCAGGAAGTGCAGAGTCGAATTCAGCCCATTTAAATACGTCAGCGGCATTTTTCTGGTGGCGTAGCACCGCAAATCGTGTCGGAAGACCGGCCCCGCCTTCTGCCAGCCAAAACACACTTCGTCTACCTGCTCCGCCCGCACCTTCGCGAAGTCCAGGCACGCTTTAATGGCGTTTTCCGGAAAGCCAGCGTCGTGCTTCAGCCGGCTGATGCGCTCTTCTGCCACGGCAAACAACAGTTCCCCGTCGCGCACGATGCACCCCGACGAATCATGCATCTGCGAATAATTAATCCCAAGAGTCAGCATCCTTCGTCAACCGCCTCCTGAAAACCGTCAATCGCATTTCCGCGCCAGGCAATACAAATACGTCCCTTTGAACCCGCGCCATCGAACGTATGGATACGCCGCCGCCGCCAGAGAAAAACAGACTGCATATTTGATCCGCCCCAATATCTCCATCGCGCGTTGTCGGATAGTCGGCTTTGCTCTCAAAACGGCCTCTGCTTGATCCGGGGTCATTTGCATCACGTCGCGAAAACTCCTCGAGCCGTCTCCTGCCGCCGCTTGCGAAATCCCGGTTCGCAGGGCGGTATTGATCATCTGCGCCGTGTGCCAGAGTCCAGCCGGCTGCTCGCGAATGGATAAGACCAGAAAGTCCTGCGTGCTCAAAAACTTCCCGAGCGCCGCCGCATTCCATCGTAAGAAATGGTTCGGAGGATAGTCCAAAACGTCCGGTCCGGTCAGCCATCGATCGCGGTTCGGCACGCTCAGCGCAATCACGCCGCCTTCACGCAAGCACGCTTTGATCCTCTGCAAAAATTCCACCGGCGCTGCCTGATGCTCCAGAACCTCGAAAAAAGTGACCACCTCAAACCGCTCTTCCGCGTGCTGCTCCGCAAATTCTGAAATCGTCAATGGAAAAACTCTTTGCAAGCCGAGCCGCTCTTTAGCAAAGCGCGCGGCATTGCGGTCCAGCTCGATCCCGGTCACTTCGTAGCCTGCCTTCCGGACCGCGGCCAAAAAATTCCCGGTGCCACAACCAATGTCCAGCAGCTTACCGCCGCGGGGAGTGAGCGGATCGGCCAGAAAATATTTGTGCCCCGGTTCTAAAGGAAGCAGCTTTTTATCCCGGGCGCCGTACATCTGTTCGTACCACCGCGCGTCTGGCATTTCCCGCGGTTCCCAAAACTGCAGCCAGCACGCCACGCAGCTAAATAGTTTGTATCTCCCATACGATTCGATGGCAGAGGCGCGCGACGTTTCACCGCAACCCGGGCAGACGGGCACGGTCGCCGCTTGCGACAAACCATCACGCTTTGAATCCATTGCTCTCCCCCGTCTCCAGCAAATCAATGAAAACGCTGCAAACCTGCCGCACGCCGCATTCCTAAAATGGCTGAGCTTGGGGACGAGAGGGCCGCTCCTTCCATAGCAGCGTACCAGCAGTCGCGCGCTTTTTTAACTCTTCCGGACCAAGGCCACTTCCAGTCTTCACGAAGTACCTACGATTTCAAGCGGCACACCAGAGGCACAGAGGGGACACTCCGAGGGTGTCCACAAATTGTTGGGCATTCGCTCCAGCGGAGTGACAGTGACCTGCTGCTCGCCCGCGAATTCGAGGATGGCATCTCCCAACCCGAGAAGCGCACCGATGGCAACGACGTCAGCGCCATGAGCTTGCAAATCAAAAAACGTCCCACGCACAGCCGATCCCGCATTGACAACATCATTCACGAGCGCCACACGTTTCCCTTTGACGGTTGGTTGCAGCGCTTTCGGCAGACGGTAGTCGACCGGAAATAACCCCGCGCGAGTTGTGTCCGCGAAGCGTTCGGCGTACACAAAATCGCAGCGGAGCTCCAACGACACTAACAACGCAACAAATGCACCCTCGACGGAGCAAGTGTTCTTTCATGAATTCTCGACCGTAGCCAGTTCTGAGCCTGCGAACGTGAGTAGGCCTGAGCTAGAACGTGAATTCTATACGAAATCTTCAGTCCTAGCCCTCGAAGGCACCTCAGCGACCTCAGCGCTTGAAGAATCAAGCACGGAAGCGGCTTCCACTTAATGAAGAACAATTTCCTGGCGCGTCCTACGGAGAGAAGGAAGGATGGGAAATTCGAGTTATCCGTGGCGGTGCCACAAAGGACAATCTAAAGGCAAAACGGGCGGCCCGGTTTGAAGCGGACCGCCCGTTTTGTATTTTTTTGTGAAGTGAAGCTGGATTCGGCTGGATCGGGGGTTAAGCCCGATCAGGCCGAAGGCAGCCATCCATTAGAGGGGCTGTACGTTCGAGGCCTGCAGGCCCTTGGGGCCCTTGGAAACTTCGAATTCAACAGCCTGGCCATCGTTCAACGTCTTATAGCCATCAGCCACGATCGCGGAGAAATGGACGAAAACGTCCTCACCGCTCTGGCGCTGGATGAAGCCGAAGCCCTTGCT
>Ga0210399_10001339_pt1 | contig 19227 bp, 27 predicted proteins | sample IncBWC14MmetaG_FD_150865 | JGI IMG/M metagenome (GOLD analysis project Ga0210399, IMG submission 150865) | Forest soil microbial communities from Barre Woods Harvard Forest LTER site, Petersham, Massachusetts, United States - Inc-BW-C-14-M | ecosystem: Environmental > Terrestrial > Soil >...
CTGATACTCCCCGAGAGCCGTAACAATCGTCCATAAGCCATCGTGGTTTCGAGTAAGAGCCAGGTTGCTGCGTCCTGCCTCGCCTCTCGGATTGGAGAGCACTAGGTTCATCCCCCACATGAAAAAGCTAATCCTAGGTTCATACGAAGTGTCGGAGGACACCAAAGCCGAGGCGACAGTTCCGACATCAACCGACATTGCAAGTGTCTTTTCTTCTCCTCTCGAGGCAAGGTCGCCAGAATAAATCACTTACAGAGAAATGGACAGCACACCGGCGTTTGGCACGCGCCATGCCTTGATCCCAAGTGTGAACAACAAGGCTCCTCAGTGTCGTGGCAATCCCTCAAGGAACTACGCCACCTGAGCAACAAGGAGGAAATATGAAATGGCTTTTGAGTCTAGTTCTTCTGACGGGCTGTCTCGCCATCCCTTCCTTCGCAAGTGATGTTGTCGGTCACAGTGTCAAGGTCGCTGGTAAGGACTCGGCGAAAGCGGTGACGATTACTACGAAGGATAGTGCGAAAGCAGTAAAAGCGGTCGGCAAGTTTCTCTTCTGACCGCAAATGATACGTAACAAAATTTGTTTTCAAAGGAGATAAAGCAATGAGAATTAATAAGCTCTACATCATACTCGGCATGTTGCTCGCATTTGGCGTGTTCTTTGAGCTCGCCGCCCATGCCGACGAGGCCAATGAGGCCACCACCATCACATTCAGCGCACCGGTTCAGATCCCAGGGCGAGTGCTGCCAGCCGGAACTTACGTTTTCCAGCAGGCCAACTCAGACGATCTAAACCTGATCCAGATCTCCAACCCTGATCACAGCGTTTTGTACGCAACGCTGGAGACAGTTCCGGCGGACCGTATGAATTCGACTGCACATACTGCAATCGAGTTGGCCGAACCAGAGTCGGGAACTCCCATTCTCGTGAAGTGGTTTTATCAAGGCCGAATGACCGGACACGAGTTCGTTTACCCCAAAGAACAGAAGCAGGAGATCGCTCAGTCAAAGCAAGAAGTCCTGTTAGGCAACGGAGCAACGGCCAGCGTGGAAGCCGCAGGTGAGTAAGTCTGCGATGGCTTCGATTCACGACTGGAGCATCGTGACGGGCGTGAACGAATGCCAGCCGCAAGCAAACCAAATCCAAAACACTTGAAAAAGGAGAATTGAAATGAATATCCGCAAAATGTTAGCTGTTCCATTGTTTCTCATCGCATTGACCACCGCGGTTTTTGCCGACAACGTGAAAGTTGATTACGACCATGCTGCCAACTTCAACCAGGTGAAGACGTATTCCTGGTCAAAGGTTAAGACGGCAAACACCATTTGGGACAACCGGGTGAAGGACGCCATCGATAAGGAGTTGGCAGCCAAAGGATGGACTCAAGTGTCTTCCGGCGGAGATGTCGCGCTGGTCGCAGTTGAGAAAACTTCTGTTCATCAACAGTACGACACCTTCTACGACGGCTTCGGTGGCTGGCACCGGTGGGGTATGGGCATGGGAGATGCAACAACTACTGTTGACAACTACAAAGTCGGGACCCTGATCGTGAACGTGTTCGACGGTAACTCCAAACAGTTGATGTGGAGAGGAATGTCGAGCAGCGATCTTTCCGGCAACCCCGAAAAGAACACGAAGAAGCTCGATAAAGACGTCCAGAAGATGTTCAAGAAGTTTCCGCCGAGGACAGCTTCGTAGTGCATGTTTCGCCCCTGAGGCTCCGTGTCGTTTCACAAAAACGAAGCGGGACCTCAGAGGCGACGTACTGAAAGGAGGAATCACAATGTTTGCAAAACATTTTCTAGCAATTTTGTTATCAGGCTCGTTAGTTCTGGCTACTGCGCCCGCTGGATTCGCTGACCAGACGAGTCAACCAACAAACCAATCAACACCTACGAATTCGAAGCAGACGCCCGAGCAGGTGCAACAACTCGTTGCGCCGATCGCGCTGTATCCCGACGAACTGGTTGCCGAGGTACTCGCTGCGGCTACTTATCCGGACCAGGTTGTGGAAGCAGACCGCTGGTTGCAGGAAAACAAAAGTCTTCAAAGGAAGCAATTGGCCGACGCAGTCAATAAGCAACCCTGGGATTCGAGTGTCAAAGCCTTGACCGAGTTTCCTTCGGTCCTGGCGAACATGGACAAAAACCTTTCCTGGACTTCATCACTGGGTGGGGCCTACATGAACCAGCAGCAAGATGTGATGGACGCCGTTCAGGTCATGCGTCAGCGCGCGGAAACAGCGGGGAACCTGAAGAACAATTCGCAACAGAAGGTAAAGAAACAGGGCAAGACAATCATCATTGAGCCTGCAGATACTCAGGTCGTCTACGTTCCAACATACGATCCTTGGCTCGTTTACGGAGCGCCGCTAGGCGTGTGGCCTGGATGGTACGCGTATCCGGGACTCTACGTCGCTACCCCCGGTATCTCATTCGGCTTCGGCTTTGGCGTGGGCTTTTTCGGTGGTTATGGTTGGGGCTGGCATCACTGGGGATTCGATTGGGGGCATCGTACCGTCGTCTTCAATCACAACACCTACATATCTCACAGCAGAACGTTCATCAACCGGACCAATGTGTCTCGGGGACGAACGGCTGTGGGTGGCCATGGCTTCGCAGGAAGCACACGATCGGCGGGCACACATGGGTTCGCTGGCTCCCATGCTGCTTTAGGTCACTCGCAACGTGGTTCATCCTCGAGAGCCTTTGGCGGAACCAATCGCGCTGCGGCGGCGGGGAGCCGCTCTTTCGGTGGCCACTCCAGTTTCGGTGGCTTCCACGCTGGGGGTGGCTCTCACGGCGGTGGTGGTCGGAGATAGTGCGCAAGCTGTTTTGAGTGATGAGGCGACGACAATGAATTGGATTTCGAGTTCGGTAGGTCCGGCCGTCGAGCAGTTCGCCGGCGTAATACGGCTGGACCTTTCGAATGCTCTCGGCGGCTTGCAACAACAATCGCGAGCTACCCGTATAGCCATTTTTGTACTGCTATTCGGACTGACAGCTTGGCTCGACTTAATGGTCGATCACAACTTATCGCTGTTTCCCGTTTATCTGATTCCCACGCTCTACTCAGCATGGTACTTAGGCAGCAGATGGGCGTACGCAAGTTGCCTTGCCGGAGGAGTGGTGTGGTTCGTAAATGATCGCCCAGGTTGGTATTCGTATCACTACACGCTGATTCCATACGGCAATCTCACGGGCAGACTGCTGGTCCTGGCGGTGATTGCGGCGATTGTAAACTCTCTGAAGGATGCCTTCGAGGATCAGTATAAGGCTCAGCGGCGACTCATCCTCAAAGAAATGGAGGTGGCGTCCGAGGTACAAAGACGTCTGCTACCCTCGAAACCTCCGGATTATCCCGGACTAGATCTTGGCTTCGTTTATCAACCGGCCCGGCAGTTGAGTGGCGACTACTACGACTTCATTTCCCTCAGTTCTCATTCAAGCGCGATTGCGATTGGTGATGTTTCCGGCAAGGGACTCCCGAGCGCGTTGCTCATGGCTTCCTTGCAGAGTTTGGTACGTACGAATCTGGCAATGCGAGAAGGCAAACTCAGCCGATTCGCGACGGAACTGAGCGAATGTCTATACGAACAGACTGCGGATGAGCGTTACGCAACGCTCTTTCTGGCTGTAGTCGACATGCGCAGCATGTTGCTGAGCTATGTAAACGCGGGCCACAATCCTCCACTGTTCTTCCGGAAATGGACACTATCAAAGCAGCAGTCTGCCTCCGATGTCCTCGCCAAAGGCGGTCCACCGCTCGGGATGTTTCACCGAAGTCAATATCAGTGTGGACAGATTCTCCTGCAGGAGGGCGACGTTCTCGTGCTTTACACAGACGGGATTACCGATGCAGTCAACCGGGAGCTGGCGCAATTTGGAGAGGAGCGACTTCGGGAAAGTGTTGGCGAGTCACTGTCCCTGAGTGCAGCTGAGATTTGCCAAAGGATTCGAGAGCACCTTCAGACATTCACGGGCGCCACACCGCAATGGGACGACATTACCCTCGCCGTAATGAAAGTGAAACCGGAACGCTCTGAATCGATGACGACGGAGCCAACAATCTTGGAATCGTCAAACTTGCACTCAAGACTTGGTTCGGCATTCGAGTCAGAGATGCGTCAGCCGCGCAAGAGGACAAAAAGAAACAGCCATCTGGCAAAGGGGTAGATTATGGAACACAGGACTATAAGGGACCTTGTCCTATATTCCGAGTGCGACGGGAGTAGACCAAGCACGTGGGTATTGAATCCTCCAGAAGGACGACACAGTTTTCGCATTGTCGTGCACTGCCGCCGAGTGAAGCCCGTGCCATCGTCTAGGCCAACCTCACGGTTCAGCTATTTTTCTGTTGTCGTCCAACTGGTGCTATCACTGTTTGCTTTCTGGCACGCGAGCGCGTAATTACGAGGACGCTCACCTGGCTGGTTTTACGCTCTATGGATGCCAACGATCGGATTCGTCTGCTTCTCTCTTCAAACCGCACGGAAGACCAAGAGAAAGGCGACCGGCTTGGTCACCTTGGGCGTTCTATTTTTAGGAATAACGTTACAGTTAGCCTGTGGAGGCGGCACGCAGGTTCAGCCGAGCAGCGGAGGTGCCCCGCCGGGAAATTACACAATTACCGTGACCGGCACCTCTGGGTCTCTACAACATTCCACAAGCTTTGCCCTGGCGGTGCAATGACACAGTCAGATGGGTCATAGAGGGCCGAGCAGATGCGAAGAATATTAGGTCGCGTTCCACCCAAAATCACCGGAGCAAATATTGCTGTGGCACTGCTTGCCTTGACGCTGATTGGTTGCGGCGGCGGCTCGGCGGCCCCTCCGCCTCCAACGCCGGATTTCACGCTTTCTGTTTCGCCTTCCTCGGTTGAAACTGACGTCGGCACCACAACCGCCCCGGTGGTTATCTCGGTAACCGGGCAAACGGGATTCACCGGTTCGGTCACCGTTTCCTTGCAAGGACTTCCCTCGGGAATTACGGTTTCCCCGTCGTCATCGTTTTTGCTCGCCGCAGGCGCCAGCCAGCCCCTTACATTTTTTGTCCCAGACATAACGTCTGTCGGCGGAACCGCCATCGCCGTGCTTGCGAGCGGCGGTTCGCATTCACACAGCGCACAGCTCACACTGACCGCGGACGCGACTGTCCGTACATACCAAGTTGGGTCGGTGCTCTACCTGGAGTCTGCAAATATCCTGCCACCCACGGGTTCGACCGACACAACTTCATCAGGCGCGACGGTTAGCGGTTTGATATCAGTCTCTGGTTGGGCGCTTGACGACGTCTCCGTTTCGAAAGTGGAAGTGTTAGTAGATCGCTCTGTGGATGGCGTTGCGACCTACGGATCACCCCGGCCTGATGTTGTGGGGACATTTCCGCATGCCCCGCCGAATATCGGCTTCTCTTATTCGTTAGACACGACCAAATACCCTGACGGACAGCACAGGATAAATGTACGCACGACCGACAATAGCGGCAATGCGGCAGTATTCGGGGATGTTGTGATTAATATTGCAAATTGATTGGAAATACCGGATTTCAAGTGAAACCCTACCGCGAACCCGATTGCAGGAAGGAGAGTTGGTTTTCCGGGCCACCAATGAATTGGGGACCGCGACTGACTCGGCAGCCGAGTCGAAATGTCATGAAACGCGTTTCCCTGACCAGCACCCGCCACCTTTGCTGGTGTGGCCTGCTTGCGATACTCGAATTGTCCGGCTGCGGTGGTCCTCCACGCACCTCTCCGCCCCCACCAACCGGGAAGGTGTCCATCGACGCCCAGTCGCCGACGCTTGGGACCGTCTCGAAAGATGTTTTCGGTGTCAACCTGTCAGCCTCCATGGATCTTACGAACACCTATACCACGTACAGTGCCATGATGAATGCGTTCCAGAACGCGAATCTCGGAATGGTGCGCTGGCCCATGGCTGGCATTTCCGATTATTACCACTGGCAAACCAATTCGTTTTCCTCCTGCTCATCAATCTGGAATCCCATCGCACGCACGACCTTCGACCAGTTCATGCAGCAGGTTGCGCAACCTCTAGGTGTGGATGTCAACATAACCGTAAACTACGGCAGCAATTCAGCGTGCACGGGAGGCGGCGACCCCAACGAAGCTGCCGCCTGGGTTGACTATGCCAATAACCAAATGCATTACGGGATCAAGTACTGGAGCATCGGCAACGAACAGTATTACGGCAGTCCGATTCTCGGCTCGACCCCCACGACGCCTGACTTCAACGTATCGCCTACGGACCCAGGCTCGGCCGGCTCCGCCACGTATGCAAACCTGATCGCGTCGCGGTTTTATCCTCTGATGAAGGCGAAGGATCCCACCATTCTGATTGGCGTCGATCTCGTCGCGCCCGACAACAACGCCAGTACGCGCACAATGCCTTGGGACTCCACGGTCCTCGCCAACGCCTCATTCGATTTCGTCGAAGTGCATTGGTACGGGTCCAACCCGGCAAACGTTGCCATCAGCGATTCGGCACTCCTGACATCAGGGATCACGTATTTTTCGTCGGCTGTCGCGCAGCTTCGGAGTGAGCTTGCTGCTGCGGGGAAACAGAATGTTCCCATTTATGTCGGCGAGTGGGGGATTCCTGGCCCGGAGGGCGGCAGTTCACAAAGCGTAACGATCGTGGGTGCGCTCTACACCGCAGCGGTTTACGGCGAACTAATTAACGCCGGGATACCGATGGGGGGACTTTGGGAAGGTTTCGAGAGCGACTGTACGCCCGCACCCCCGGGGGACTATTCGAAACAAGATTGGTTTACTTCATCGCTGTTTCAAGCCTATTCGGTGGGCTCGGTCCCCGGATGCGCCTCCGCCATTCCTCCTCCAGGAACCGCGCTGCCGCGCGCGAGCGCGAGAGCCGTCGCGCAGCAAGCATTCAACATGGGAGACGACGTTGTTGCGCCTAAATTGAGTTCGCTATCTACGGTCAAAGCATATGCGGGAAAACGCGCCTCCGGTTACGGCCTGTTGCTCGTCAATCTGGATGAGAATAAGGACGTGAGCGCTACAGTCGAAATCGTGAACGACTCCAGAAGTTTTGTCACGAGCAGTCTGGTTTACGGCAAAGCGCAATACGACGAGTCGCAAAACAACGTGTGGAGTCAGCCTATGTCTCAGTCGTTAGGAGTAGTTTCAAGTTCGTTCGCGATTGACCTCCCGGCGTGGAGCGTCACTTCAATTACGCTCTCGGCTCAATGAATGCACCGGCACAATCGGTCGGGTGCTTTGAGAGTTATAGAGATTTATCGCGAATAATCTCCAGCACCAGTTGGGTACCGTTAGGCGGGCTTGTGCGGAGTCAGACAATGCAGCTCTAATTTTGCCGCACCACGGGAACTTAATGTCGGCCTACCAGTCATGAGAATAACGAGCCACTCCGGGGAAGGGATAAAGTCCTGCATCGGCACTTGGAGTAAGCAGGGTGCTCGCTTGCTCCTCTTTGCGACCGCCGGTGTTTTCTGTCATGCACAGCGGGCAAACGACGGGCCGATAATCATCTCCACTGACCACTTTCAATTGGTGATCGAGCGAAAACAATTCTTTCTCCAACCGATCTCACCGGCAAAGACACAACGAATTACGATCCCGAGGACCTGGCTGATTTCTCTACAAGATGAGAAAGACGAGGAAGAGCAAACGGTGTCTTCCATCCGTTTCGATCACCACGTCGCTTCCTTTCCTATAGGCAATGGTGAGATTGGCATCCTGCTTTCCTCCTACGACATGATGACGGAAGGATCAATGCAGGCGGGTGCGGGTCGCGATGTATTTCTCATCTATGAACCGGCTGCGGAAACGTTACGTCCTGGACACGTGGACTTAGGCGTCACCAAGGAACGCGCCTTTGCGGAAGGCTGCTGGCATGCGCAGATGGTGCATTTTATTGTTTCCGATGTGAACCATGATGGCTACGCGGACATCGGAACCATCAAGGAAGAAATCCGGTGTCCAGAAGGGCAAGAGATGTGGGAGGGGGACTCCTATGAGCAACACCCGCTGCACTGGTATTTGTTCAGTAAGAACGGTTGGAAGCGCGAGGAGGATGATTCTGGGTGGCCAGACTCTTATGTCGAAATTCCGCTGATCGGAATCGAAACCAGCCCGGTGGATTTTGTGGCACAAGTTCTATGGAGAAGTGCTGATCCGTCTTCATGGAAAAGTCCGCCACGATATGTGCCTACATATAGGAAGAAACTGATCGCTGACGAACTCGGCCGAAAATCCGGGTCTTCCCTGAAACAGGAGAAGAGGAAATAGAGAGGCAGAAGGTTGCCAACAACGCGAGAATGCATCTGACTTTTGGGGTCACTATAAATCATGAAATCGTACAAACAATGTTTGCGGTCTAGTAGTTGGGGATGGCTAGTAATCCCAGCCCTTATTGCTGCGATATGCGCCATTTTGCCGCTGCCAAGCGGCTGTGTTTCAATTGCTTTGGTGGGCGACTACGCCCGATATCGTCGACGGAACCATGTTTTTGGCTTTGTCCAAGGTACACCGAGCTGTTTGAACACGGGCTCAAGAGTTATCTTCAATGCCTGTGCCAAGGGGTTGGGGATCTGCGCGCCAAACCCTTTTAATTCAAGCAATTGAGGGCGCCAATTTGGTGCAAAATAGAGCACCGCGCCAATACTGCTGCCCGAGTCTGATCGGTTCCGATCGTTTAGCCAGCGGCTTAGCCGACTGCCCTTCGTCGCCTCGGAAACATAATGTGGTAGAGAGAAAGGCAGACTTGAGAGGTGTTTCTCTATCTTCCTTCGGAACACATTGTAGTATGGGGCTCCGTAAGGCAACAGCACGATGACACACTCCGGCTTCACGTGTTTTGTTACTGCTTCAAATTCCCACAAGAAGCTTGGTGTATCACCTGCTCGTAGAACGATCAGCTTGGCTCGGCTCATTAGGTTCAAGACTCTGCTTTGCCACTCGTCGTTGCTGGTATACGTTCGTGCGCCAATTTCGGGGAGCAGTTCTCCGGGTCTCCCGAGCGCCACGAACGGTCCTATTTCATTCATAATTTACATCAAGACTAAGAATTTCCATTGGCATGTCAGTGGCCCACATTTCCGTGACTATCACTTATTGCTTGATGAACAAGCCGAGCAGGTATTCACAATGACCGACGACATTGCCGAAAGAATTCGCATGCTGGGCGGAACCACGATTCGCTCAATTGGACACGTGGCTCGTCTCAAGCACGTCGCCGACAACGATGCCGAATTCGTGGAACCGCAGGACATGATCAGCGAATTGCGCGAAGACAACCAGCATTGGTCGCACGCATGATTGAGATTCATGACTTATGCGGCGAGGCAAACGACGTCGCAACCTCAAGCTTGTTGGAGAACTGGATCGACCGGGCCCAGCGCCGGATGTGGTTCCTGTTCGAGACGAGTCGGACAAGAGTGACCACCTAGAGCTGAGGCGCACAAACCTTCGAAAACCTTCGAACAAACGCCAGCCAGGACTTCCAGATGATAAGAAAAATCGAGATCGACCGATTCAGCCTGACCTCCTCCAAACCGTTTGATGAAGTAGTCGCCGGTGTAAACGCCGCTATCGGCCATCCGAATATGACTGAATTCGCAAGATCAACTCACGAGGCGCGCTCCTTTCCCGAGCTGAAAAACGCAGTCGAGAAAGGCTTGAGCACAGCAGGACTCATGCTGTTTATGCAGCTTGATCAAGGCGCAGTTTTGCGAAAGGAAATGGTCGCGATGAACCCAAAATCGTCCGTTTGCTAATTGGCAATCCACTCATTATGAAAGAGATGGCCAAGCATGTTCCAGACGCTGGATCGTACGCGCCGGTCACGGTGCTTGTGGATGAGCGCGCCGATGGCGTTCATCTGTCATATGACAGGATGGCCAGTTTTCTAGCTCCGTATGAGAATCGCGACGCGCTGGAGGTCGCCAGGGATTTGGATAGTAAAGTCGAAGATCTCTTACGACGCTCCGCAGCTTGAGCAACCATGAACGGGCACTCGTGAGGGGCTGCTGAGATTCGGACAAAACGAAAATCGTCAACCAGCTAGGGTGAGAATGCACTTCAACCCACCTTAGCCGGGTTCAGGTCGTTAGGAAACCTCTGGCCTAGAAGACTCGCGACCAGGACGACTGACATTCCACTAGCCGCCAACCTGGCCGGAGGCCCATCAGTACTGTTCTTCGCGAAAACAAGATGTGCGAGCGGTGTGCGTGAATTCCGGCGACGGAGGATTCAACATCTTGCTCAAGATCCCCAAGGATTGAGCACGTCCACTCCCATACCTTCAAAGTCGGCTACATTCCTAGTCGCGACGGTCAGACCATGCACGAGGGCCGTGGCCGCGATCAGGGCGTCTCGATCGGAGCGAGGGTTAGGTACGTGAAGCGCCGCGCATCGCTGGGCAACGGTGGTGTCAATCGCTAAGATCCGGCCAGAAAATGTGGGCAACACGTGCCTGTTCATCCAGGCACGAAGAATCGCACCTTGCTCTTTATCTCGTCGCTCCATAAGCAGAATTCCGATCTCCAGTTCCAGTAGGGAAATCACTGAAATGTAGAGAGTCGCCGACGGCAAGGGTTGAGCCCATTTCGTGACGTTTTGATCTGCCTTCTTCGCTTTCCTTAACTCTGAAACTACGTTGGTATCGAGGATGTACATTTAGGTCAGGTCCACCGGCTTGTGCAGAATTCCCCCTACACGAGGTGGTTCAAACTCGATCTCAGCAGCTGCTGGCATTGCCAATAGGTCGGCAATATTCTTCTGTCCTGCAGTAATCCTTTGATATTCCTCGACAGTGAGCAACACGTGTGACGGGCGGCCTCGATCTGTGATAAAGACGGGACCCCGCTTAGCGGCTCTTTTAGCCCTGCTTGTGTCTTGATTGAAGTCTCGGCTCGACAGTTTTGTGATGGCCATGGTATCCCGCCTTCCTCCGATGTAGCAACGTAGCTACATTATAACAGAGCTTTTGTCCATTGGGTTGCAAAACGATTGAGAGGTGGGCAACCGGCAGTCAGACCGCAGGGTGTTTTGGTATGAATGGCGACTGTCGGCCGATCAGCCGGCAGAGCAGGAAGACCCGCTTAAAACCTTATCCTTATTATCGGCCGGTATGATTATTAGTCTATGTGCCGGCTAGGCAGTGGGAGTTGTTTGGTTGGGCCGCTTCCCCGGCTTGAAAAAAGTTTACGGCACACTTACGGCACACCTGGAAATGGCAACCCGGTAAGTTCTTGAAAAGATGGTGAGCGCGGAAGGAATCGAATCCGCGCTGAAACAGCAACGTAAGAACTTAGTTGGGCACAGTTGGCAATTTAAGGCTTTGTAAGTGCATGACGGGTAACAATCTGATTTCCGAAATCAGTTTAAGGTTTCAAAAGGTACGTTAACGGTTGCGATGCAATGGAAAAGGAGCCGCGTATGGAGAGCACGATCGCTGTAAATAAAAAGAGGGTCTTTGGAAAGGTCGAATTCAACGATGGCTGGTTTGCCGAAATACAAACCTTCGGAATCGAAGGAGTCGAAAAGAATATACTCCTAGACATTATTCAAGTGCACCCTGAAGAAATGACGCTGTCAGAACAGCAGTTTCGGCAAGAGTTCGGGGTTGGTTCCATGCTGGACATCACGACCATTACCGAGCTAAGGCGTCTGAAGCGGATGGCCTAACCAATAAGGTACCGCCTGGACAGCCTCTACACAATCGGCCGATCAGGCTATAGCTATACTTGAAGTGCGACTGACGGCCGATTATCCGGCCAAGAGCTCTCGTCTTTTACGACTTGCCAAGATTATGCTCTTTCGGTGTGTCGCAAAAGGTGTCGTAACCCTGTTTGTTACGCCGACGCTTCAGATGCCGGTGCACGGAAATCGAGCGCAGCGCGCACGATTTCCAGTTCCGGGTGCTGATAGTTCATCGCGGTCTTTACGTCGCGGTGCCCCATCGTTCTCATTACGGCGGCAAGGTTGCCGGTTCGCATCAGAACTCGCGTACCGTAGTCATGTCGCGCACAGTAAAGGACCAGCTCTTTCGGAACGCCCGCTTTGTTGCGCGCTTTTCGGAAGAGATTGCAAATTGACCTCAGATGCCCTGACACGGAGCGCTTCGAGGGAAATACCCAGCCCTCCTGTCTTGAATCGCATCTGGTCCGCAGAATTTCGAAGACTCGTCCACTCATTGGAACAAGTCGCCGGCCTTCTGCCGTCTTGCTGTCTGGCACAAAGATCACGCGGTTTTGCCAATCCAGATTCTCGACACGCATCCAGAACAGTTCTCTTTCGTTCCTCATTCCTGTGTCGCGCATCAAGATGACGATATCCCGGAAAAGTTCACGAGTTCGCGGGCGCCAGCTGCAGGCCAAAGCTCCCGTTATCAGTTTCCTTTCCGCTTCATCATCAAGGCGAAGATGTCGTCCATGCTCTTTCATCATTTTGATTTTCGGAGCGTGACCAATCATTTTCCACTCCTCAGCTTTGTGCAGCATTCGTCGCAATGTCCTCAAAGCGCAATTGGCATTCGCGGCCGAGCCGGGAAATTTCAATTGCTCAGCGAAATCTCCCGTGATTTGGTCGACTCTCAAACCCGCAACGGGTGTCGCCTTGAGTAGGCGCCAGCCATTGCGATAGAACTTCTTGGTTTTCTCCTCCAACCTGCCGTCCTCGACCCAGGTGTCAAATCGCTCAGCAAACTCAGAAAGGACACTAGGCTTGATTGGAAGTGAATCGGTGCCTTCGATCACTGAGGCCAATTTCAAGCTTGCTACCTTAGCCGCCCTTGCTGACTTTGTTTCCTGAGTTGACCCACGGTAGCGACGGCCTCGTACCGTGAAGTCGTACCAGTAGAATCTGGAGTTTGGTTTCCTGAAAAGCTTCACGAGTTTCCTCCTTGCTGCCCGCACGGAAGCAACTCGCATGTTCTCCACAATACGACCGGGAGAACGACTGAATGATAGCTCAATGGCTCTCGAAGACACGCGCCTGGCTTGGCGCACAAAAGCCGGGTCCAAACGCTCTCCTTTTTCTGACAGCTTTCCCGAAAAAACAACAACTTGGGGAGTCTGCCTTTCGCTCAAAACAGATCTCCAAGAGCTCCCTTCGGAGGGGTTCTGACACAGTTCTGTCACAGCCGATGTGCACCGGAATCATCTGCTTTGTAGCAGCAATGCATCTCGTCTTCGTCCAGCACAATGATGACGGATGCCTCCTTGGTCTTTCTGAACGTTGACAGGACTTCCGCGTGACCAATGCGATTGGGATTGCCGGGTGGCGTCATTCCCTTGAGAGTTTGAGCGGGGACCAAGCAGAGGACTTGCCGACTCCCTCGGGGCCAGTGTTCATCCTTCCAAGATGGCATGATCGAAAAGCGCCTATTCACACTCATGGGGCGAACCACCGATGCTACTGTTGGTATGCTGCTGTGTGTTCGAGCACAAGTAAATGGCAATCACAACAGGGTGCATGTCTCGCTAAAGTCGAGCCGAGGGCCCCGCGGCATGAGCGTCGCAGGGTCGCCGTAGCCGATGTTGCAGAGAAAATTCGATTTCACATGTCCTTCTGGGAAGAACTCCTGCTCGCAGGACTCACATTTGCCAGCCGCAAAGAACTCTTGGTCGAGTTTTGCGTTATCAAAGCCGGACATCGGGCCGCAGTCCAGTCCCAGAGCCCGCGCCGCGAGTATCATGTAAGCTCCTTGCAGGGTGGAGTTTCGCAGCGCAGTTTCCTGGATCAGCTGCGGGTTGTTCACAAACATATCGCGCATGGCGGGGTAGTGTGGAAACAGCCTGGCACCTTGTCGTAGAACTTCAGATCGTAGGCGATGATGACCGTGACCGGAGCGGCCATCGTCTTCTGTATGTTCCCAGCCGCAAGCGATGGACGGAGGCGCTCCTTTGCATCCCTTGAACGAATGAATACGAATCTCGCAGGACTGATATTTGCGCTGGTGGGTCCCCATTTCAGTGTGTCGTAAAGCTGCCGCAGCAGCTCGTCGGGCACTGGCTTAGGAAGCCATGCGTTGTAGGTACGGGCTTTCCGAAACACCAGATCAAGTGCGTTCATGACTCACTCTCATTTTCTCGATCCTCTCCATCACTGTCACGGCTCCTCCTATTCATTCGTTTCACCAGGCGATGGCGCCTCATCGCGAATGAGAGGTCGCTTCAGTCCGCTTTGCTTGAATGCCCCTCTTCGAACCCGTCATTCATGTAGCCATTGGTCCAAACAGTCCCTGTTTTAAGGCCCCGAGACATTCGCCTTGCCCTATTAAGGTTGTGCGTGAAAATTCCGGCGGGAAGCCCTTCTACAGCTTGTAAAGTGCCTTGGCGTTCTCGTAAGCGATCTTGCGACGGTCGCTCTCGCCGATCGGTACCGTATCGATAAATTCTCCGCCTCGGGCATAATCCTCGTACGAGTAGTCATTCGAAAAAAGGATGCGATCGGCGTCGACTATCTCGCGGAGAACATCTGGGTCACCACGAGCGGCAACTTCAACACCCAGCCAGTTGGGCAAACATTGGATCAACGGCGAGTGGGTCGACTCGGCCACCTGTAGATCGGTTTCCTGCTGAGCGTTCATCGAAACCTCGCTTAAGCCTAAAACTCTCTTCCCGAAGGATCGCTGTGGAACCGTGCGACCCCCTGTTTTCAGCAGAGAATCAGCTTGGCGGCACGGCCCCCAATCATGTGGGCCGACGCGTTTGTCCCCGGCCCCGTAATGATCCGTGGCATTACCGAGGCGTCTGCCACGCGCAAACCCAAAATGCCGTGCACGCGAAGCTCTGGGTCGACAACCGCAAGATTGTCGGCGCCGATTTTGCAGGTGCCAACTGCGTGTCCAAAACTCGCCGAGGCAAGCCTGGCAAGTTCTCGGATGTCTTCAGCACTCGCCTTGGGCCCAGGAATGAGTTCACTCTCGCGCAAACCGTCAAAGGCATTCTGGTCCCCGAATTCTCGTGCGGCTTCGATCGCGCCCACGACAGCCGCAAAATCCCGATCCGTACCGAGGTAGTTGCCATCGATCACGGCGGCATCGTGAAAGTTGTCGCTCGCCAGCCGGACGGAACCTCTGCTGGTGGGCTGCACAAGGGCCGGCGCGATTGTGAACGCGTCTGGTGGAGGAGTTCCAAAGCGTGAAGCTACTTCGGGCGTAACCGCTGGTAGTTGATGAAGCACAAGGGCAATATTGATGTCTGTGTTTCTGGAAGGCCCGCTCGACAAGTAAGCCTCAGCCTCGACAGCGTTGCTGTCGGCTGGCCGATCCGGCATCTTGCCTTTGTACTTGAACACGACGCCGGACACGAGCACATGGTCCTGCAGATTCTCGCCAACGCCGGGCAGGTTCTCCACGACGTCGATCCCATGGCTGCGAAGCGCCTTCGCATCGCCGACCCCCGAGAGCATCAGGAGCTTCGGACTATTGATGGCGCCCGCGGCAAGGATCACTTCCTTGTCGGCCGCGATATCCTTTACGGTGCCGTCGGTCAGTACCTTGACGCCTACGCAACGAGTACTTTCAAAGTCCAGTCTCAGCACGTCGGTGTTGAGCAGGAGAGTGAGGTTCGGCCTCGACAATGCCGGGCGCAGGAAAGCGCGCACGGCGCTCATGCGAGTCCCATCCGTGGCGATGTTCATGTTGATGTAGCCGGCGCCGGGGCGCAACGGTCCGTTCACGTCATCCAGAATCGGCATGCCCATCTCTCGTGCAGCCTCGATGAAGGCTGGAGCTGTGGGATGGGGATCTTTTGGGCGACGGATGTGGATGGGACCGCCCGCTCCGCGTAAGACATTGGCGCCGCCTTCCCAGTCCTCCTGGCTCTTGAAGACCGGAAGCACGTCGGCGAAGGTCCACCCCTTCGCTCCATTCTCCGCCCATCCGTCGTAGTCTCGTTCCATGCCCCGTGCCCATACCATCGCATTGATGCTGGTGCCGCCGCCGAGCACATGGCCGAGGGCCATATTGAATTTGCGGTTGTTCAATTGAGGCAGCGGGGTGATGGGCAGGTGGTAATCAAGGGGCCCGCCGACATTGTAAAACCAAATGCTTGGGTTTGCGATGGTCGGAGCGTTGTCGGGCCCTCCCGACTCAATGACGAGGACCTGCGCGCCCGACGCGGACAACTCCGCGGCAAGAACCGAACCTGCGGCGCCTGCTCCCACCACGATGAAGTCATATCGTTTTTCTTTATTCGATGCGTTGGTCATTTTTCAATCCCCAGTACCTGGTATCTGTTGGATCACCAGACCTTCATGCCGCCATCGACCACGATGTCGACACCAGTCACGTACGAGCTTTCGTCGGACGCTAGGAACAGCGCCACGTTCGCCACTTCCTCCGGCCGGCCGAGACGACCCAGCAGCGTCTTGCCGAGCATCGCTGCCGCCCACTCCGGATCCTTCAGTTGCTCACGCGTCTGATTGGTTTCGATCAGCCCTGGCGAGATCGAGTTCGCGCGAATCCCATGCTCTCGCCCTTCCATAGCGAGCTGTCGCGTCATGGCGATCACCCCCGCCTTCGCCGTCGTGTGGGCCAAGGAACCTAAGGTCTTGAAGCTCAGTAAGCCGTTCAACGATCCCGTGTTCACGACCACTCCGTGACTGGTCTTCAGGTGAGGCCACGCCGCGCGAGTCAGAAAGAACACCAGGTCGACCTCTTCCCGACGATCGCGATCCCACTCGTCGTCGGTGATGTCTTCGATCCAATTGAAGTAGGCCATTGCGGCGTTGTTGAACAGCACGTCGATCCGGCCGAACGTGCGCACGGCGAAATCGACTAGTGCCTGACAGTCGGATGGGTTGGTGAGACGGCATGGCTGCAAGGAGGCCATCGTTCCTCCTTCTGCCCGAACCATGTCCACGGTCGCTTGCGCCCCGTCCACATTCAAATCGCATCCGACGACCGAGGCGCCTTCACGCGCGAATGCCCGCGCCGCTTCGCGGCCCATGCTCCCACCGGTTCCCGTGATGACGCACACTTTGTCCGAAAGCCTGCGTGACATTTAGGCATACTCCTTAGCCTTGGCGGCCTGCTTCTCGACTTCACTGACACCCACGTTGGCGTTTAGCCTCGAAACCTCTGCAAAGTACCAATAGATGACGTCGCGGGCCTTGCCGGCCACCGGCGACGCCCAATCGCGGAAGAGCTCGGTTACGACGGCGAGCGCGGTGTTCGGCACGGCGCCCGCGTGCGCCAGCCGTTCGATTGCGGTGCGGTGCGCGGCTTGTGAGCGCCCGCCAACAGCATCGACGACGAACATGCCCTCGTAACCGCTCTTTAGCGCCTGGACCACGGCGAAAGTCAGGCAGATCTCGGTATGCAGGCCACCGACGATCAGCCGCTTGCGCCCGGTCTTTTTCACGGCCTCACTGAACGCGCGGTCCTCGAACGCGTTCATCGATGTCCGATCGATTGCCTCTACCAAGGGAAACTCCGACTGGATCGATGCATGCGTCGGACTGTTGATGCCGAATTTTACCCCAACGGTGGATAGCACGATGGGCATGTCGAACGCTTTGGCGGCCTTGGCCAGCAGGCGGACGTTCAGATTCGCGAGGTCCGCGCTGGTTTCGGATCGGATGGTCTCGAACATCTCGTTCTGATAGTCGATCAGCAGCAGGGCGCAGTCGTCATACGTCCAGACACCAAGTTCCTTGTTCATGGCTAAACTCCTCGATTGAAATGCTTCGAGTCCGATTTGAAATTGTTCATTGGCTATCTTGCGGATGTTGTCGCGGTTTTCTTTTGGATTTCCTTGAGCTTTAGACCTCAATTTCCTTTCCCGACGGATCGCTGTGGAACCGTGTGGCATCCCCCGTTTTGAACGAGCCCGCAGTGCCGTAGCTGTCCTCGAGAAACTGGAGGTAAGCGACCTTGTCTCCCTCGAAGCGCGCCAACAGGCCAAACGGAGATGTGATCTCTTTCCCGGTCACGTTCGACTTGTAAGTGAAGGAGCCGAACAGGGCGACGCGGCTACCCTGCTCGATGGTGTCAGTGACCTTGAAATCGAGTGTCTTCCAGAAGCGTTGGATTGCCGCAAAGACATCAGACAGAGCCTGTGGCCCTTTGTGAGTGCCGGCCCACGGCTCAATTCTCTTGAGTTCGGGGTTGTCGAAGTTCAATGAAACGTAGGTAGCGTCCGGTGTCATGAGTTGCTGGAGCACCTTGAGATTCGATGTGTTCTGCAAAAGCCGTTGAAGCACAGCGCTCAGGTTGGTCGACATACGAAGTTCCTCCATCCTTTTTGTTAGTTCGTGGCGAGCGAAGTTACTTGGCCTTGCTCGCCTTGCGGTCAGAACATGCCGTTGGCATTCGCACGCGGAATGTTCGGAGCAATCATCGGAGCGGAATTTTGTGGTGTGCCCACGAGTTGCAAAGTATCCCAGTGCTCGACGGCGTTCCCCTCAGCGTCCATGCGATAGATATCGACTCCAGCAATGCCGGTGTCGTCGGGATTATCGTTGAACAGGTTGAGGAAGTTCAAATGTGCCCACACGTAGTCGCGGACTGCAATGATCTGGTGAACCACGACGCGCGCCCGAGGCCGCTCACTGGTAATTTTGGCGAAGAAGCGGCCTAGCGCGACAGAGCCGTCCGGAATCAGAGGGTTGTGCTGGATGTAGGATGGGCTGACGAATTTTGCGGTAGCCTCTTCGGACCGCTTTTGATTGATCATCAGATCATACAGAGCAAGAACATTGTTCTTGTTGCGCATAGCGCGGCTGTCGTTGGTGGCGATCAGTTCGATCATTGCGGACTCCTTTACTTGAATGGTTTCAGGTCTATTCCAGGCCGACGATTTGAAGCCGAAGCGCGTCCTGTTCGTCGTCGGATTTCTCGCGCACAACGCGAAGAATCTCTTCTGCATCCTGGCCAACCGCCGCAAAGCGCGGTGCAGGATTCTGCTCGGCGATCTCGATCACACGCTTTGCGGCATCGACCGAGGCAAGCCCGTTGTTTTGCATGCTGTTGAGCTTGGCTGCAAAAGCCCCGAACGCTTTTCCGTAAAGATCGCGCTCTTGCGGCGTCATCCGCTCCACGGTGCGCGCGAGCGCGGCGGCAGTCTTGGCCGGCCCGCCAGTCCTCATGTTTCCGGCGACCGCGACGACGACATCGATACCGAAGCGCTTCAGTTCCTCTCGATAGACGGTTGCGAATACCTCCATGGCCGCCTTTGAAGCGCCCGATGGACCGTTGAACGGAAGTGGCAGGTGTG
>Ga0210399_10001341_pt1 | contig 19198 bp, 18 predicted proteins | sample IncBWC14MmetaG_FD_150865 | JGI IMG/M metagenome (GOLD analysis project Ga0210399, IMG submission 150865) | Forest soil microbial communities from Barre Woods Harvard Forest LTER site, Petersham, Massachusetts, United States - Inc-BW-C-14-M | ecosystem: Environmental > Terrestrial > Soil >...
CCGCGCTGACAGCTAGCGCGGGGTGCTCCGGCTCGGTGGAGAGGCGCTCACGGATTCGAGAGACGACGCGCGAGGAGATGTCTTTGCCGGCTTCCGGAAGTACCAACGCAAATTCGTCGCCGCCATATCGCGCGGCGGTGTCAATCGCCCGGGAATGATTGCGCAGAATCTTGCCGATACGCACCAGCGCACGGCTGCCGGTCAAATGCCCGTATTGATCGTTGATGATTTTTAGCCCGTCCATGTCGAGGAGCACGACGCTGAAGGGCCGCTGCGTGCGGCGGGAACGGTCTACTTCCGCTTCAAGAACGCTGATGAGACGCCGATAATTCGCCAACCCCGTGAGTGGATCGGTGACCGCCATCGTGCGCACCTGCTCGAAAAGACGCGCCTGGTCCAACAAGGCTCCGGAGAGCATGACGACATAGCTGAAGGTCTTGCTCAGTTCCGCGAGGAAGAATGGGCCGTCGAAAAGCTGCCGGGAGAATGCCGCTGCCACGTGGCATACCACGTTGAGCGAAGCCACAATGAAGAGCGAGTGATCGAAAAGACTTGCGGAGCCCTTCCTCTCCTTGTCGTTTTTGAGCCTCTGGTAGAAACAAACCGCAGCGATCAGGAACAACGCGGAAGGAAGCAGGTCCCAAGGGCGAGAGAGCAAGTTTGCGGCGTGCGCGACTGGAGCGGCGGGCGCGGCAAGAAACGCGGCGCTCGTCAGATAGGCCGCCAGGGCCACGACCAGCAAAGCGGCAGCGGTTTCCTTGCTGGGCTGTCGCGCGGTGGGCATGTAGCGCTCAACTGCAATGGCGGCTATTAACAAGACGGCAAGCAAGGTGCGACTGACCATCCAGCCCATCGGAATATGGGACAGCGCCAGGGCGCCGGAGAGCAACGAATCGTTAAGCCCAAAGCAACCGACAGTTTCGATGATTCCGGAGAGGACAAATCCGAAGGCAAGGATTAGGGCAGTACGATCATGGGTGCCACGGAAGCGGACCAGGGCAATCGCGGCATAGAAGAAGCTTAGGAGAGTGCCGCCAACTTCCAGATACAAATAGCCTTGGGGAGAGCCTGCAACGCTGACTTGGCGCAGGTAGAACACCAGGGCAAGAAAGAGAGCCAGGGACGCGGCACCGGAGGCGGCCAAAACCTGCCGATGGAAGTTCTGCGCCGAGACCGAATGGCGGCCTTTGCGGAGAAACCCGATCATCTTGCCCCAACTACCCACGAGATCCCCCAAATGCCGAAGAAAAACTACCAACTGCCAGTGAATGCAAGTCTGTGACCTTTTCTGGCTGAAAAAATACAGCCGGTATTACGTTGTAAATAAACGAGTTATTTGGGCGGGCAGGGAGGAGGTGAACCAAATTGAAAACAGGCGAGACGCGGGAAGGACCCACAATTTAGCACATTGGGCCGCTATCATTTTTGTTTCGTTAGAGTTACCGGGCCAATGGCCAGTATCAGGCTAGAAATCGAGACTGTCTCAGGCTGAGACAGTCTCACCATTTGAAACAGCTGAATGGGAGCTCACTGGTCAGTTAGAGCTTGGGTTTGGGGGGAGGAAGCTCTCGGGCCGCCACCGAATCGATGAATCCACAGGTCTTATGGGAGCCATCGCAGAAGGGCTTGTTTGCAGAGTGCCCACAGCGGCAGAGGCCAATAACCGTCCGGCCAGCCAACCCGAATGGCTTTCCTTCGGGATCAAAGATCTCGAATTCGCCTTCGATGCGGATAGAACCGTTGTGATTGACAGTGATCCTGGTGGGCGGCATTTATTCTCCTGAGCAACAGCGAGTATGCCCACTCTTCTGAGCGGCTACAAGCACAAACACCCGCGGCTTACTTGGTGTGCCGTCGGGCAACATGAAGCAGTGCAAACTAAGTCCAGTTAAGACTAGTCAGTATTTTGGAACGGACGAATCGACCTCATCGGACCAGGCGAGGATGCCGCCTTTCAGATTGAGGATCTTGCGGAAGCCCGCCTTGCGTAAGAAGTCCACGGCTTCGGCGGAACGCTTGCCGCTGCGGCAGTGGGCCACGATTTCGCGCGAAGAATCGAGCTCATGGACACGCCGAGTCAGTTCTCCGAGCGGGAGCAGATGCCCCTTGAGATTGCAGATCTGGTATTCGTGCGGCTCGCGCACATCGAGTATGAATAAGTCATCGCCGCGATCGAGCCTGGCCTTCAGTTCGCGCGGTGTAATTTCCGGAACTTGCACGGACGGGCCGGGAGCTTCCTCTCCGCGCACCCCGCAGAATTCGTAGTAATCGATCAGCTTGGTAATTGTGGGATGTGTCCCGCACACAGGGCAATTCGGATTTTTGCGCAGCTTCAGCTCGCGGAACTTCATTCCCAGAGCGTCAAACAGCAGCAAGCGACCGGTGAGATTATCGCCGCGGCCGAGAATGAGCTTGATGGTTTCCATGGCCTGGATGGAGCCGACAATTCCGGGCAGGACGCCGAGCACGCCGCCTTCGGCGCAGGAAGGCACCAGCCCCGGCGGGGGCGGTTCGGGATAGAGGCAGCGGTAGCACGGTCCATCGGGCATGCCGAAAACGGTGGCTTGCCCTTCGAATCGGAAAATCGAGCCGTAGACGTTAGGCTTGCCAAGCAGGATGCAGGCATCGTTGACGAGATAGCGCGTGGGAAAATTGTCAGTGCCATCGACGATGATGTCAAAGTCCTTGAAGAGTTCGAGAGCGTTGGCGCTGGTGAGCTGCGTTTCGAAAGACTGGATCTGAATGTCCGGATTCAGGTTCGAGAGGCGCGCGCGAGCAGCTTCGCTCTTGGCCTTACCCACGTCGCTGGTGCCGAAGGCGACTTGGCGTTGGAGATTGGTGAAATCGACGACATCGAAATCAACCAAGCCGAGTGTGCCGACGCCAGCAGCGGCAAGATATAAGCCAAGCGGCGCGCCAAGCCCGCCCGTGCCAATGAGCAGCACCTTGGCATTCTTCAGCTTAAGCTGACCGTCCATGCCGACCTCGGGCATGATGAGGTGGCGACTGTAGCGCAGGATTTCTTCATTCGAAAGGCTCGCTGCCGGCTTTGCGCCGGTCTGCGGCTGTGCAGTTGTAGCCATCGCAATTTCCTCTGTTCCTTCAGTCTAGTTCAAATCAATCCAATCGAAGCGCATGCCTGGAAGGATGGGCTAACCTGGTCGCCGAACTTCACTGAATCGCCAGTTTTTGATGTTCCCTTGCGCGACCAAACGACCCTCACTCACAAGCACCTCAATGCGTCGGGCGACTAGTTCGTAGCCATCGTCCCCCTCTGGCAAATCCCTGCTTAACGCATCCGCAACCCTTCCAACCACCATTGCAACCTTCTTCCAGCGCCCATTGCTGGCGGAGAGCAGAGAGAGAATAGCCTCATCAATCGCGTGGTCGCTCATTAGTCGTTCCGCGAAATATGCGCGAACAAGAGAGCGTGCCACAGCCTCCGGCTATAGACGGAATAATGCTGATGGTGTCGCCGTCCTTCGTGGGCGTGTTTTCTTTCGCAAGATAACGAATGTCCTCGTCGTTCACGTAGACGTTAACGAAGCTGCGCAGCTTGCCTTCTTCGGTAAAGAGATGTTTGCGCAGTTCCCCGAACTCGGTGGTCAGATGGCCGAGCGCTTCCCCGACAGTGCTGGCATTGAATTCGGCCGAGTCGCGCTTCCCCGCGTAGGGGCGAAGCGGCGACGGAATCATTACTTTCACTGGCATGAATGCATTCCTCCGAAAATCTTGGAAAAAATCACTGGTCTAAAAACTGCCGCTACAGATCCTAAACCGCGGCGCGGTGGCGAATCTCTATGCCTTCGGGTGAAAACTCCGCCCGATCGTCGTTCAGACGCCAGGAGGTCATGTCCTGGGGTGCACCGTTCTGCACGCTGACGATGATGTAGCTGTACCACGGCCAGGCGTGATCGCGGTCATATTCGCTTGGCCTCGCCGGATGGTCGGGATGCGAGTGATACCAGCCGACGACTTCGAGGCCTTGATCGCGGGCCGCTTTTTCCGCTTCCAAAACGTCCTGCGCAGTGACCGAAAAACGATTGCGCGGCGAATCGTCGCGACGATTGACCAGAGGAAAAAGTTCCCGGATTTCGCGCGCAGCAGCGAGTGAGCCCTCTCTCCGATCGTTCTCAAGGACTCCGCTCGAATCGCGCCCCAGCAGTGCGCCGCAGCATTCATGCGGATACGTCTCCGCGCCATGAGCGCGAATCCTTTCCGCGAGATGTCCGCTAATCCAAAGTGATGGGGCGTCGGCCATAGCTATTCTTCGTCCCAAAAACGCTCGTTTAAGTACTTCGCCGCGGAATCCGCGAAAACGGTGACGATGACGGCGTTCGTATTCTTCGGAATCCCCGCCGCAACTTGGAAGCAGCCCAACAACGCCGCCGCGGCGCTGGGGCTGACGAGCAAGCCTTCTTCGCGCGCCAGGCGCTTCACGAACCCGTAAGCCTTTTCGGTAGAAACCGGTAAATTCTCGTCGGCCAGCGTGTCATCGTAAATCGCCGGACGGATCGCTGTCGGCATGTGCTTCCAACCTTCCAGTCCATGAAAGGATGCGTCGGGCTGCAAGCTCACGCAGCGGATTGCGGGATTCAGCTCTTTGAGCCTCCGCGTCGTCCCAACGAACGTGCCGCTCGTGCCGAGTCCAGCGACAAAATGCGTGATGCGTCCGGAGGTCTGCTGCCAAATCTCGCTGGCGGTGGTGCGATAGTGGGCTTGCCAGTTCGCGGGATTGCTGTACTGGTCCGGGTAAAAGTATCTGTCGGGATTGGCGGCGACGATTTCGTGCACTTTGCGAATTGCACCGTCAGTGCCTTCATCTCCCGGAGTGATCACCAATTCCGCACCGAACGCCGCAAGAATCCGTTTTCGCTCGTGCGAAGCACTATCAGGGAGGCAAAGCCGGACGGGATAACCCAGAGCCGCGGCAACCATGGCGTACGCAATGCCAGTATTGCCGCTGGTGGCGTCAATGATGGTCTTGCCGGGCCGTAGGTGGCCGCTAGCGAGGCCAGCCTGAATCATGCTCAGCGCCGGCCGGTCCTTCACCGAGCCGCCCGGGTTGAACCACTCAGCCTTGGCACAGAATTCCACGCTGGGGAATTCCCGACCGACGCGCTCCAGCCGTAGCAAGGGAGTGTTGCCGATCCGGTCCAGCAGGGATTCCCCTGTCCGGCCCGGCTGAGCCCCCCCGTGAACCTTTGATTCGCTGGGAGATGTGGTGATGTGGCGCGTGGTAACCATGCGGCTAATCTTGGATCGCTCCTCCGGCCCAAACGTGCACAGGATATCCGACCATTTTACTCCGAATTGGATGCGGCAGCCTAGCCCGGAGATATACTGCCGCTTTCATGGTTTTCTGTATTTCCCAACCCCTCCATTAGAGACGCGTCCCGACGGCCTTTACACACGCGCGCGGGGCGTCGTACTCTGAAGCTATCATGTGGAACGTCGAACAGAAGTTTTCACCGAAAGCAATCGAGAGCCTCGCGGCGCTGGGATTTGCCGTGGGCAGCACGCGCGGCGTGGTACGCGTGGAAAAGTACGGCGGCGGGGCGGAGTTTCGCAAAGGCTCCGATGATCTCTACCAGATGACGATCATTCCCACCGTCATGCTGAAAGGCCAGTTCACGCGGTTGTGGGATGCCGGCTACCAGAAGTTCTTGCTCACCGACGAGGGACTGAAATTGCCGGCGCTCGCGGCGCATTTGGAAAACCTGCGGAAGTTTAACGAAGAACTGCTCACTGCGCTGGGGGTGCCGACTTTTTACAATGAGGCGCTTGGCTCCGTCAGCCAGGTCAGCGTGTACGACCGCGTCAAGGGCCGCAAAGGAGCGGTGCCGGACGAAACCGTTGGCGCTCACGAAGCCGGCGGTGGCCACTAGCATCGCAAATTCGCTGAAGCGAATGTTCAACTGCGGAGTTCAACTTACACCAGCATCCTGAAGCTGCCTTCGGAATTGTCCGAGATCCACGCGATGCTTCGCTACTTTCTTCTTCCCGATAAAAATCACAGGAACATCCCAGCCGTAGCGATCCTTCAGGGCAAGATCGGCATCTATATTCACTTCGCAGAGGACGGCGCCGAATTCCAGGAGCAGCGGCGCAATGGCGGACTTGGCTTCGTCGCAAAGATGGCATCCCGGACGAGTGTATAGCGTGACGTCCCGGGGGCCGGAAGCGGCAAGGCGGGCGTCTTCGGGATACGTGCTCATCGTTTTGGTGCGAACCCGCATCTTACCGGGGAGCGCACGACAATGGGAAGAACGAGGCATAATAACAAGGCTGTCGTTGCAAGGGCGGCATAGAGGAGGCGGTTGAAATGGGAAGAGTCGTAGCGCTGATGGACGATTTGTTCTTCCAGATGAAGCTGGCAGAAACCGCCAAGCAGCTCGGCATGGAAGTAAAAGTGGCAACGAACAGCGATGCGCTCCTGGGACTGATGGCCAGCGAACCGAAACTTGTCATTGTGGACCTGAACGCGCGGAGCCAGCCAATCGCGGCCATTGAAAAGTTGCGGCAGACGCGCAAGGAAGTCCGTGTGGTCGGCTTTCTCTCGCACGTGCAAACAGAGCTGGCGGCCCAAGCGCAGGCGGCGGGATGCAACGAAGTTCTGCCGCGCTCGAGTTTCACGCAAAATCTGGCGGCGATTCTAAGTGCCGCAAAGGATTGAAGTGCATTCACGCAAATTTAGAGTTCGCCGGCAAGTTTCCTTCCTAAGCTGCTCGCTCCTGTTCGCAGCGGCGAACGCCGTTGCACAGGAATCCAGTTCCAAGCCGAACGAAGGCTCCGCTGGGACGTTAAGCGAACCCCTCAGCAGCGGCGGACCAAGCGCGGCGTTAAAAGCAGTGCTCACGGCAACCTGCTCCCAAAACCAAGCCGAGTTTGTCCGTTTTCTCAGCGCGCGCAACAAGGAGGCGTTTTCCCGCATGTCGCCGCCAGCACGGGTCGCGCTGATGAAACGGTTTGTGCTTCTGAACGAGCCGGGCAAACCGACAACTTCGTCCAATCCCGCCGGACGCCCCATCGTGCGTTGCCAAACCCCGGACGTCACTACGGAGATGCAAATCGGCGGCGCCGAACTTCGCGACAATATTGCATTTCTTCCCATGGAACTCCGCAACGCCACGGATTCTACCGGCGAAGACGTCCACCAAGTTCTCATGGGCTTTGTTCGCGAGGACGGTGAGTGGAAGCTGCTCTCTCTGGGCTTGCTTCTCTTGGATCTCCCGGCACTGGAAGTGGAATGGGATGCCGCCGAAATTGAATCGACCGAGAAGAGCGCCATCGAGTCCGTGAACAAAGTTGCCGTAGCTGTCGAAGCTTACCGCAGTAAATACTTGCGCCTGCCCGAATCTCTGGCGAACCTGGGTCCGCCGCTGCACGGCACGGCAAATGGCGAAGCCGCCGGCCTGCTCGATTCCGACCTCGCGAACGGCATGAAAAACGGCTACAACATTCGCTACGCGATACTCGGCGCGAGCACCCTCGGCGCTCCGGCAAAATACGAGCTGTCCGCAACTCCACTGCAATACGGCCGCACGGGGCGCCGATCGTTTCTCCGCGATTCGAACGGCACCCTGCACGCCGCGGACCGCCATGGCGCCGTCGGCAGCGTGACTGATCCTAAAGTGGAGTAAGGCTTTTCGGATTGGGCTTCGTTAACGCTCAAGCCGAGGCGTCAGGCTCACAGCTTTGCGACTCAGGGAGCAGCTTTAATCGTCGGGTATTGAATCCCAAGCTGCTCCAGATATGTCTTGTAGTGCATGGGATCGTAGTAAAATTTTTTCAGCGCCGGCGCGAACTTTTCCATTTTTTCCTTGTTCATTTCGATGGCGGGCTGGTCCTCTGGAGCGAGAAATGTCTCATAGTGAATCTCCTTAGTCTGGACATCCCGAAAATAATCCCAAGCCTGCTTGACGAGTTCCGGCTGCAACAGAAAATCGAGAGCGGTCATGGCCTGCACTTTGGCGCCAGATGTCGAACCCTTGTGTGCAATCGGAGTGGCCATGGCCACGCCATTTGCCCAGCTGTGGCCAGGAAGATTCGGAATGTTCGCCGGGTACATGAGATACACCATCGGAACATTCCACGAGATATCGCCGACGTCGTCCGATCCCCCGCCAGCCGGATCTTTTGCAGGCTCGGCAAGTGGCTCCACTTTTTCTTTCATGCCTTCTACTTTTGCTCCGATTTCCTTTTGCAGGGCTTTGGCGAGCGTCTGGTCCGCATCGCTCCACTTCGGCATTCCCACGGATTCAATATTCTTCTGCTGCGTTTCGGCGATCACTTTGTTGAAAAACGGCGGCCAAGCCGAACCCACCAGCTTGTGGTCCACAGTCGTGCCGGTCATCATCGTGGCGGCTTGCGCCATGGTATTCCCGAGCGCGTAAAGTTCTTTGATGTGCGGGTAGTCCAGTTCGCGGAAGTAATACCAGACAGCGGCCTCTGAAGGAACGACGTTCGGTTGATCACCGCCGTTGAGCACGATGTAATGCGATCGTTGCTGCAGCCGGAGGTGCTCGCGCCGGAATTCCCAGCCGGCATTCATTAGTGAAACGGCGTCGAGTGCGCTGCGCCCTTCCCACGGCCTGGCCGCCGCGTGCGCCGATTTGCCGTGGAAAAAATATTGAACGGAGACTAATCCACTCCAGATACCCTCTCCGGTGGCGTACGTTGTAGCAAATTGGTGGCTCACGTGGGCCCCGAGAACTATGTCGGTGTCCTTGAATAAGCCGGCGCGGACGTAGAAAGCCTTTGTTCCAACAAGCTCCTCTCCCACTCCGGGAAGCAGGCGGATAGTGCCAGCGAGATGATTCTTGTCCATGAGTTTTTTCAGGACCAGCGCGGCGGTGACGTTTACCGCCATTCCCGAGTTGTGTCCTTCGCCGTGCCCCGGCGCCCCTTCGATGATCGGGGCGTGGTAAGCAACTCCAGGCTTCTGGGAAGCACGCGGGATACAGTCCAAATCGGTAATGAACGCAATGACTGGTTTGCCGCTGCCGTAAGTCGCCACCCACGCCGTCGGAATCCCTGTGACGCCGTGTTCCACGTGAAAACCATTTTTCTCGAGGATTCCTGTCACGTACCGCGAGGTCTCCACCTCCTGAAAACCCAGTTCGCTGAAGCTGAATATTTGGTCGACCATCTGCTGCGTGAGCGCCTGCAGTCCGTCTACTTCCGCTGCAGCTTCCTGTTTGAGCGCCGTTAAAGCGGGCGCTTGCTGCGCAAACAAGACGCTGGGCAGTAGCATCACGGAGCAGAATCCGATCAATAAAAGTAGTTTTCTCATGGATCCTCTCGGTCTAACAGTTCGCGCGGGGATGATATCGCGATTGATTCCAAATCGGGAGTTTCGTTCGCCATCCGCGCTGATTTGTGCCCGGCGAGACTTGGCGCTACTATCGTGCGATTCATGATGCCTCGCCGAGCGCCAGCGCGATCCCTATTTTTCTTGTTTGCGCTCGCTCTACTTACTCCCGTTCGAGTGGCAGGCCAGACGCAAGGCAATTACAGCTATGGTCCTCTTCCTGTCTTTGAACTCCACAGCGGCTTCTGGATTAATCTTCATCACACGCTCTACTACGAAGCGAAACTGCGAAGGGCCAGCGCCGGGTCGCCGGACAAAAGCGCCAAGACAACTGGACCAATTCTAAACACCGCGCCAGAGGCTAAACCCTCGCTCACTACCTCGGAGAAACATATCTGGGACGATGCCGTCGCATACTATGCCGCGAACTACGCCGCCAAAGACCTGCTCTTCTCCACCGAGCTCATTCAATTGAAAGACCAACTCGGCGATTTTGAGGATTGCGATGAACTCTCCGGAAGGAATCGGAGATTCTGTGATGCAGGCTTACCCGCGAAGCTGACGCAGGTCTTGGAAGCCGCGGCCCCCGTCTACCGCGCGCATCTTTGGCCGGACCACGATCGCGCCAACCGCCGCTGGATCATGCGCGTCGCCCCGCTGGTGCGCGAACAGGGTGTGGGCCTCTCGGAGCGTCTCGCTGACATTTACCAGACGCGCTGGCCACGCGCAAAAATTCGCGTCGACGTCACGGGCTACGCTGACAAGACCGGCGCCTATACCACCGCCGATCCCCTGCGAGTCACCATCTCCAGCCTGGACTCCCGCAATCAGGGCACAGCAGCCCTTGAAGTTCTCTTCCACGAAGGATCCCATGGCATCGCCGAGCCGGTGCAGGCCGCCATCATTCGCGAATGCCACCAGCGCGACAAAGCCATTCCTCGCGACCTCTGGCAGGCTCTCGTTTTCTACACCACCGGTGAAGTCATCCGTCCGGTACTTGGTGCTGCAAGCGCGGCCGCTGGCGATCAGGAAGGCGGCGTGTCAGGCGCCAGTTACACTCCCTACGCCTTGCGCGAAGGCCTCTACCAGCGCGGCTGGAACGACTATTACAAGTTATTGCAGAAATTCTGGCAGCCTTACCTTGACGGCACCGCCACCTTCGACGACGCCATCGCCCGCATGGTGTCCTCGCTGTAGCGGTTGCGATCCGAATTTTTTTCTCTTCCGGCGCCCATCCACTTCCTGTGAGACCATGTCAATGTTCAATTGATTCTGCCGCGAAGCACCGTCACCGAAGCTCTCGGCAGCGTTACTGCTTCGCCGCTCTTCGCGTTGAAAGTTTTCGAAATCGCCGGACCATCCGGGTCTGCATGGCTCTTGGCCCCATCGGAGTGCCACACGTATTGCTCGGCCCCAAACGTGACCATCGTCACTGGGCCGGAAAAATGCGCCGCCTGCTTGCCGCTATCGTCGGCAAACTCGATCTTCAGGCCATGTGCGTTGGAAGGGTCTTTGTTGATCACCATCAGCGACCATTCACCGTTGGGCCGCTTCACCGCGTAGACCGTCACCAACGCGTGGCCCGCGTCGTCCCTTATATCGGCCTCGGCGGGGAACAATTCGTGCACGCCCGCTCCATGCCTCACCCATTCGAGATTGATCATCTGGCTCGCGAAATATTGCGACGTATGCTGTTGAATTTCCAGCTTTTCGTTGGCGACGAAATTCCCGTAGGTGCTGTATCCATGACAGCCGGAGCGCAGCGGCTCCGGCTGAATCGGCGAATGGTAGAAAGCCGTGCCACCGTTCGCGAGAAACGACCCGGCATTGTCCGCCAGCCAAAGCGCCGCAAAGGTGTCCGCCATCGGCTGCGTCAGCGCCCAGGAGACGTTGCTCTCCGTGATCATCAGCGGCACATTCTCGGGCACGCCATCTTCCCGCCATACCTGCAGGATGTGTTTCACCAGGTCGGGCTCTCGGTACAAGTCCGTCCAGTTGATTTCGCACGGCGCGAAGGGATAGTGCTCGAACGAGACAAACGCTAAATCCTGCATTCGCCCGCGTTCCTTCAAATAATCGACGAAGCGCCCCAGCCATGAAGTCCTTCCCTGCGCGTCCGGCCACACCTTGATGTCTTCGTTCACGCCTTCGAACGCCGGCCCGCCGAGCTTCAGTTTCGGATCCACGCGATGCAAGGCCGCCGCCCATTGCAAATACAGCGCTCCGTAATCTTCCGGCGAAGTATTCTTCCCATCCGGCTCTTCGCCGATTTCCACGTACGAAATCGCGTAACCGCGCTTTTCGATGTACGCGATTTCCGCTGCTGCATCTTCTGGAGTTCCATAGAGCAGCGAAGTCGGAATCATCGCCGGCAATTTGTTGGTGATTCCGCTGGTGAAGAACAAATCGAAGCCCGTCTGGTCGCGGCTCGATTCGATGTCCACAGCCGTATGCCAGGGATCCGTCGAAGACACATATGTCGCCGTCTGGTTTTGTCCGGGGGCGTGCGTAACGATGTCGATGAACTCTCCACTCGACGAATAGTTTCCCGCGTAAATCTCGTTCACCGCGTATCCCGCGCAATTGCGCGGATCATCGCTTCCGTGCGTGTCGCAAGTGTTTGACGATTCCGTCATCCAGATCCGCAGGTAGCGCGTTTTCACCGGTGCATCCGACAGTTTCAGCTCCGCAGTTCCGCCATTTCCGCCGTGTACTTGTCCGCGGGGGAAAAGCGTCCACACTCCCGCCGTCCGTTTTTCGAAGGCATCTTCGCCAACCCAGTACTGCACCGCATATTCGCGCGCGTAGGGGTTCGCCCACGCGATTCGAATCGCGTCAATTTCCTGCGGCGTGCCGAAATCAATGACGATCCACTGCGGATTGCGGGCAGCTTCCTCGCCGGTGAATTTTTTTGTGAGATACGGATTGCTCTTCCAATACGAGGCCGCATCGCCGTCCGTCAACCGCGAATATTTGTTTTGCGAAGCGTCGCTCAGCGTGCTGCCCCGATGCGGCAGCGAGTATCCAAAGGAGTGCCGCAAGAACTCCTTGGGCTCCGCGCTCCCCGTGAAGTAGCCGCTCTGGTGCGCCGGATCGCTCCACGTTCCAATCGGATTCCAATGCCACGCCGCAATGGTCAGCTCCGTGTTCTGTCTGTAGGTGATTGGCCCCCATCCCGCCGAAAGCGACTCCTTCAGGATCGTCTCGCTATAAACCGCATCGATCTGGCGCGTCTGCAAAATATCCATCGAACTTCCCAGCGCCTGGTCCGGGTCGAATTTGATGGCGCGGCGGGCAGTCGTGTCAACGCGGATTGTCTGCGCCGAGGCGGCTTCTCCAAGAATGCAAGTACCGGCCAGGAGCAGGATCAAGCAGCCACTTCGGCCCTGCATGCCCCGCAACTCAAACTTTGCATTCTTCATATCGAATAATCCTCCGGATGAAAAAGCCCTGACCTCGAATAGAGTTCGAATTCCTGCCAAAGTTTGAGCATTATATCGTTTTAAAGGACGAGAGGCGGAATCCTGGCTTCGGGATTGCTAGGTTTCTCTTCCGTTTCCGCTCTCGGCCGACCTGGTCTCATCTGTGCGTTGCAATTGTTCGCTGCACGTCGATATGCTAGGCTTTCTCTTGCAAGAGTCGTCCGGCCCGGTGCCATGCAAGCCCCTGCGACGCGCAAGCTTTCTTCCGTTCGTCCCCGATAGACCCTTCCTCGGCAGGAAAGTCTCTCTGGGAAGAATCAAGGCCGAGGCGAACCAACTGTTGCGCGGCCGCACCTGAATTGACCCGGCGTTGCCGAGGTCGCAGCGGAAAAGGAACGGACAAGCCCATGCCCGGCCAACAAACAGCTTCACAGACCGAGAAAGAACCGGTCGAGATCAAGCTGGCGCATTCCCCGGATTCCGATGACGCCTTCATGTTTTATGCTCTCGCCACACACAAGCTCGCGACTCCAGGCTACAAGTACACCCACGTCCTCTCGGACATCCAATCATTGAATGAAGCCGCGCTCGCGGAAACCTATGATGTCACCGCCATCAGCTTTGCCGCTTACCCTGGTCTCCGCGACAAATACATCCTGCTCGATTGCGGCGCCAGTTTCGGCGAAGGCTATGGCCCTATCGTCGTTTCCGCCAAGTCTCTGAAGTCGACCGAACTTGCAGGTAAGCGCATCGCCGTGCCCGGGCTGAAGACCTCAGCCTATCTGACGCTCAAACTGTTTGAGCCGAATTTTGAGCCGGTGGTGATGCCCTTCGACAAAATCATGGAGGCGGTTCAAAAAGAAGTGGTGGAGGCTGGTCTTCTCATTCACGAAGGGCAGCTCTTTTTCCCCCAGTTGGGCTTGCACCGCGTAATCGACCTGGGGATCTGGTGGCAGGAACAAACTGGGCTCCCTCTCCCGCTCGGCGGAAACGCCGTGCGCCGCGCGCTGGGACCCCAACTTGGCCGCCAAATCTCCAAGACCATCCGCGACAGTGTTTCCTACGGCCTCGAACACCGCGAAGAAGCCCTCAACTATGCCATGCAGTTCGCCCGCGACATGGACACCGAACTGGCCGACAAGTTTGTCGGCATGTATGTGAATAAATGGACGCTCGGTTACGGCGAAAAGGGCAAGCAGGCCGTGAAAGAACTGATCTCGCGCGGCACACAGGCTGGCCTCCTTCCGGGACCACCCGACGTCGAGTTTCTTAGCGAATCCTAAGGAACTTCCTTTCCTCAGTTTTTGCCCAAAGTATTTCAGCATGTTTCTTTACCTGTCTTCGATGCATCTTCCTGCACACCGCTTCGCCTTGACGCCTTTCTCTGAATCCCTTAGTGTCTTTGGGCCGCCATGAGAATGAGAAATAGGTTTTGCCTGTGCGTTTTCCTCTTCAGTTTGGCCCCGCCGCTGATTCACGGCCAAGCTGCGGCGGAATTCCGCGACCGCCCTCGCGATGCCCAGGGTTGGCCTGCGCAGGCCGTTCGCGCCAGTCATGGCATGGTCGCCACCGACGAAGAACTTGGTTCGGAAGCGGGAGTTGAGATCCTTAAGCGCGGCGGCAATGCTGTGGATGCGGCGGTCGCCACGGCTTTCGCGCTCGCTGTCGTCGAACCCGCTGCGGGCAACATCGGCGGTGGCGGCTTCATGCTGATTCGCCTCGCCAACGGCAAGACCACCTTCCTCGACTACCGCGAGGTCGCGCCCGGTAAAGCCTCTCGGGATATGTACATCGGAAGAGACGGCAAGCTCGACGCAGAAGCCTCCGTAATCGGTTACAAGTCCGTCGCTGTTCCTGGAACCGTCGCCGGCCTTGCTCTCGCACTTAAAACCTTTGGCTCGATGAAGCTCGCCGACGTCATGGCTCCGGCGATTCGCCTGGCTGAGAACGGCTTTCCCATTAACAAGAGATTAGCCCACGAATTCGAAGAGGAGCGCAGCGGCCTGCAGCGATTCGGCGTCAGCCGCCGGATTTTTTTGAATAACGGCAAAATGTTTCAGCCGGGAGATACGCTCCGTCAGCCGGAGCTGGCCGCCACTCTCAAACGCATCGCCAGGAACGGCCCTGCCGAGTTCTATAGCGGCGAAACCGCTCACGCACTTGTGGACGATGTGTCGAGGCTCGGCGGACTCATCACGCTGGATGATCTCGCCAAGTACCAGCCGAAAGCCAGAGAAGTCTTGCGTGCGAAGTTCGATAGCAATGGTCATTCCTGGGAAGTCCTCACTTCTCCTCCACCCAGTTCTGGAGGCGTCGCCGTCATTGAGGCGCTGAACATGCTGCAGAACGTTCCGCTGAAAGGCTGGGACGATGTCGAAAGCGTGCACATGGTCGCGGAAGTCCTGCGCCGCGTTTTTGCGGATCGCGCCGCGTATCTCGCGGATCCCGATTATTCGAATGTTCCCGTCGCTGGACTCACCGATCCTTGCTACGCCAAGGAAGTTTTCGCGAGCGTCGATGCGCAGCACGCATCATCCAGCAAAGTCATCAAGGCCGGCAATCCCCACATTTGTGGCGTCGCTGCAAGCAATTCGAATTCTCCGGAGACCCTCGTGAGCCTTGGCGAAGGTCCGCACACCACTCATTTTTCCATCGTGGATACCGCCGGCAACGCCGTCGCCAGCACGTACACCCTAAACGATAGCTATGGCTCGCACGCCACGTCTTCCGCGGGCTTTCTCCTGAACGACGAAATGGACGACTTCACCACGCAGCCCGGCGTGCCCAATGCCTTGTATGGCCTGATGCAGTCCGAGGCCAATGCCATCGCGCCGGGCCATCGACCGCTCAGTTCGATGACGCCAACAATTCTGCTCCGCGATGGCAAACTCAGTCTCGTGACCGGCTCTCCGGGAGGCTCGAGAATTATCTCCGCCACGCTCTTGAGTATTTTGAACTGGATGCGACTTGGCATGGAGCCACAAGCGGCCATCAACGCCCCGCGTTTCCATCACCAGTGGCTGCCCGATGAAATATTGATGGAGAGCGCATTCCCTGACAGTATGGAAAGCGCATTAAATGCGCGAGGCCACTCCACTCGCCGCGCCGGACACATCGGGATCGTCAACGCGATCGCCATCGATGCGGCAACTGGCGACCGGCTAGGTGCGGCTGATCCGCGCCACGACGGCTCCGCCGTGGGATACTAACGAAAGAAAACTATTCGAAGAGATTATGCAAAGACTGCTCTCGACGTACTTGTTCGTATCGCGAAAACTGACCCCAGAACTCCTCGGCCAGATTGCCGCAGCCGGATTTGAAGGCGTCGAAATCTTCTGCACGCGCAGCCACTTCGAATACTCGTCAAAAACGGAAGCTCGCGCCATGGCCGGCGCGCTCGAAGCGAACCGTTTGCAACTCGTCTCTCTGCACGCCCCCACAAGCCGCGACGTCAGCGCCATGCGCGAAAGCGGCATGCCCCTTTCCATTTGCGAAGTCGAGCGCGTCCGCCGCATCGAAGCCATGGACGAATTGAAACGCGTCATCGACGTCGCCGACGACTTGCCCTACAAGCGGCTCATTCTTCATATGGGCGGTTCCCGCGAAACCGCCGATCCTCGCAAGCGCGACGCAGCTTTCAGCACCCTCGAGCATCTGATTCTCCACGCCCATCATGCCGGCGTCACCATTTGCGTCGAGAACACGACCAGCGAAATGGGCGAGCCAAATTATCTGCGCGCCTTCGTGGACGAAGCCCGCCTCACTGGTCTGCGTTTTAACTTTGATATCGGCCATGCGCACCTCTCTGAGTTTGTGGAAAACGAGCGCATCGAGAAAAGTTTCTCGCCTCTCCGCGAACTGGTCTCCTCCGTCCACCTCCACGACAACCGCGGCGAAAAGGATGAGCACCTCCCGCCCTACGACGGCACCATCGACTGGCCAACGGCGATAAAAACCCTTCAGTCTGCGCCGCAAGCTAATTTGCCACTCGTCGTGGAATTAAAGGAAAAGACCGGCCCGGAAGCGCTAAGCGCCGCCGAGCAGCTCGCCGGCGCCCGCAAATCCTTGGATCGGTTCGCAGAGGTGTGGTCCAGCTAGCGTGGCAGATTTCACTCGGGCCTGGCTTGGCTAAGTATCCTTCCTCGAATTCCTATTTGACTATTATTGTGACCATGGTCCATAATTCTGACTATAAGGCTCGGTATGACTGAAGTCTCCATTTCGGAATTCAAAGCCAAGTGCTTGGCGCTTCTAGAACAGGTGCGTCGCACTCGCCAGCCCATCCGCATCACGCGACACGGCAAGCCCGTCGCCGAGGTGGTCCCGCCCACTGCCGTTGCGGATCGCGCAGCTTTGATTGGTTGTATGAGAGGTAAGATGGAAATTCTAGGCGACATTATCTCGCCAGCCACGGATGAGGATGAGTGGGAGGTCTTGCGCGATTGAAGCTCCTTCTCGACACGCACATCTGGATATGGTTCATTCAGAAGCCGGAACAGATAGCCGCACGCACACTTCAGCAGTTGGCAGAACCCACGAACGAACTCTGGCTCTCCCCGATCAGCACTTGGGAAGCCGTGATGTTGCAACGGAAAGGGCGGATTCGATTGCCCGAAGACCTGACTGAGTGGATGAGCAAATCCACCGCGGGAATATTTGAAGCTCCGCTCACACATGAGATCGCACTTGCATCCCATCGACTCGCACTTCACGCGGATCCCGCGGACCGTTTCCTCGTCGCTACCGCCCAGGTTCTCGATCTGATCCTGGTCACCGCAGACGATAAGCTGCTGGGACTATCAATAATCAAAACTCTTGCCAACCGCTAGCCTTGTTGCGGGCCCGACATTCTTGATGACACCGCTTCTCTGCTAGACTATCCGTTTGCAAATCGCTCAAAGAACTGCACTATGACCACGATCACCATCGAGCAGGCAGGCAAGTACGACGGGCAGGAAGTCACGCTGAAGGGCTGGCTTTATAACCTTCGCGAATCAGGCAAATTGCTCTTCCCCATCTTTCGCGACGGCACCGGGATTATTCAGGGCGTTTGCGCGCTGAAGGAGAATCCTGAGGCGTTCGAATCGCTAAAGGGCCTGACGCAGGAGTCGAGCGTCATCGTCACCGGCAAAATTCGCGCCGAGAAACGCGCCCCCGGTGGCTACGAAATCGGGGTCAGCAGAATCAAGATCGTCCAGAGAGTTCTCGAGAGTACGCCCTTCCCCATCCAGCTCAAGGAGCACGGCGTCGATTTTCTGCTTGATCAACGCCACCTGTGGATTCGAACGCCCCGGCAGGCGGCCATCCTGCGCATCCGCGCCGAAGCCATCCGCGCCGCCCGCGAATTCATGGACGGTCAGGGTTACACGCTTACCGACGCGCCCATGTTCACCCCCGCCGCTTGCGAAGGCACTTCTACGCTTTTTGAAGTCAATTACATCGACGACCAGAAAGCCTACCTGACGCAGAGCGGCCAGCTCTATGCCGAAGCCATCGCCATGGCGCTCGGCAAGGTCTACACGTTTGGTCCCACTTTCCGCGCCGAAAAATCGAAGACCCGCCGCCACCTCACCGAATTTTGGATGCTCGAGCCGGAAGCAGCCTACGTCGAATTCGACGAAGCCATGGCGCTCGGCGAAGGGCTCGTCAGCGCCATCGTGCAAGGCGTCCTCAAGAACAAACCGCGCGAACTCGAAACTCTGAAACGCGACACCACTAAGCTGGAAAACATCAAGCCTCCGTTCCCCCGCATCAGCTACGAAGACGCGGTCGCGGTGCTAAACAAAAACGGCAATCCAGCCAAGTTCGGTGACGACTTCGGCGGCGACGAAGAGACCATCATCTCCAGCTCCTTCGACCGCCCCGTGCTGATCCATCACTATCCAACTTCGATCAAAGCCTTTTATATGCAGCCGGACGCCCAGCGCCCCGAACTCGCCCTCGCTTTCGACATGATCGCTCCGGAAGGCTACGGCGAAATCATCGGCGGCAGCCAACGCATCCACGACTACGATCTGCTCTTGAAGCGCCTCCGCGAGCACAACTTGCCGGAAGAGTCCTTCCAGTGGTATCTCGACCTGCGCCGTTACGGCAGCGTCCCGCACTCCGGCTTTGGAATGGGCCTCGAGCGCACTGTCGCCTGGATTTGCGGCACCGAACACATCCGCGAGGTCATCCCCTTCCCACGCATGATTTATCGCGTGTATCCTTAGGACGGGGTAGTTCAGTAGATTCTCGCAGTTCCCGTAATTCTGTTTAGATCAAGGTCTGGATTGAACATCGTGGCAGTTTCCGCCGCTGCGCCACCCGCTCGGCTTTTCACCAGTCACGAGTCACCAGTCACTAGTCACGGAGCCTTTCCATGGCGCAAAAAGTTCGCATCATCGGCGTTCCCATGGACCTCGGCCAAAGCCGCCGCGGCGTGGACATGGGCCCCTCCGCCCTACGCGGCGCCGGCCTCCAG
>Ga0210399_10001342_pt1 | contig 19195 bp, 17 predicted proteins | sample IncBWC14MmetaG_FD_150865 | JGI IMG/M metagenome (GOLD analysis project Ga0210399, IMG submission 150865) | Forest soil microbial communities from Barre Woods Harvard Forest LTER site, Petersham, Massachusetts, United States - Inc-BW-C-14-M | ecosystem: Environmental > Terrestrial > Soil >...
TAGCGCGCGAGACCATACTTTCGAAATGGCGTGAAGTACTGATCACTCTGCGACGCCTTGAAGACCGCGGGGAAATTCGTGGGGGCCGGTTTGTCAGTGGGTTTTTGGGCGAGCAATTCGCTTTGCCCCTAGCCGTGGAATCGTTGCGAGCCAAGCGTAAGCAGAATCCCACCCCCGAGGTTACGACTGTTTCCGCTGCAGATCCGCTAAATCTTGTCGGTATTATCGTTCCTGGTGAACGCGTTCCAGCCAACTCAGGAAGCCTCGTCGCGTTTCGTGATGGTGTGGCTGTTGGGCCAGACAAACAGGAGCTCGGTCGAACGAACGTTCTTCCCATGCCTTTGGCACGCTGACAAGTTTACTCAAAACTGTCGATGCATTTTTACGCTGTTGCCCTGAAGGAAACCGCAGTCATCTCGGTCACCAAAAGGCATCAACTAACGTAGAGGGTCGAACTCGGCTAGGTTTAACGGGGAAGCCGGAAGTAATGCCTCCGGGTTGGCAGATTGCTCCCGATAAACGCTAGCCAGGAGTGACCGACCAATTTGCAGGAGAGAAGCCGACTTGCAAGTACTAATTATGCTAAGTCGGCATTAAATCGCTTCCGCGTGGCCGGCGCGAGTCCGCTGCTACAATGCAGCACATGCACTCCAACCCTGCGAAGGACGCCACGGCAGAATCCAGCTTCCCGCACTCGCGCGAAGCAACTAAGCCAGATCTATTGACCATCGCCGCGGTCGCCATCGTCGCCGCAGTTCTTGCGGACTTTATCCACGAAGGGCTGGGCCACGGGGGCATGTGCGTAGCCACGGGTGGGCAGCCGCTTGTGCTCTCCACGGTGCACTTCGAATGTAGCCCGGACACACGTCTGGTGGCGGCGGGCGGTACGCTCGCCAATCTGATTGTCGGAACGCTGTCTTGGGGGGCTGCGCGCGCAGTCAAGCAGCATGCACCTTGGCGGTATTTCTTATGGCTGCTGATGACTCTTAATCTGTTCGACGCGGGTGGATATTTTCTGTTCTCCGGCATTGGCAACATTGGCGACTGGACGGCGGTGGTGGCAGGATGGCAGCCGGCGTGGGCATGGCACATGGGCTTGGCTGCACTTGGGATAGTTACATATTTCTTTTTGTTCGTGCCTCTGTCCTTGCGCGAACTGCGTCCGTTCTTAGGGAAGGATACGAAGATTCGCGTGCAGCGCGCGCGACAGCTCACACTTGTGGCTTACCTGACTTCCGGGGTCCTCTCCTGTGTTGCGGGCGTGTTCAATCCGGTGGGACCGCTGTTGATTCTCATCTCCGCGGCGGCTGCGTCGTTTGGTGGACACTCCGGACTGGCATGGATGTGGACCCTGCTCAAGAATCCCCGTATCACCAGTAGCAAATTCCAGATGCCTGAGATCGAACGGAGCCTGGTATGGATCATCGCCGCAGTGGTCTTGGCGATAGGGTTCATCTCAGGACTGGGACCCGGCGTGAAGCTTACAACGTACCTAAGACATAGGTAACACTTTTGGACCGAACGGATTTTCGAGCGATTCGAGGACCCGAGTCTCCAGATCGAAGTATCCCAGATCATAATCCATAGAGCTTACCAGCCAGATATCGTCGTGCACTTCTTTGATGCGGACGGCTTGGCCGGCAAAAACGGAAGTTGATTTTTTTGGCCAAGGCGGGGGCTGTTACCTCTGTGTCAGGTCCTCAGTGAGAACAAAGAGTGCACGCAGCAGCCCGAAGTGCTACAATACTTACAACCATTACGTTGTACCAAGTGAGGTTCTATGAGAACAACTCGTCCAGTTGTCATCAGCATGCGTTTGTCGGCAGAGAGCGGAAATCGCCTTAAGCGAATGGCGAATCGGCACGGATGGACACCTAGCGATGCGAGCGCTCGGTTAGTTGAGGAGGGCCTCAGACGGTCAGAATTCGCGTACATCGACTTTCGCGATTCAGGTGCGGGCCGACAAGCTTACATCCAAGGGAGCACACTCGCTGTGTGGGAAATAGTGCTCCTCGTTCAGAGCTACAGAGACGATGTTTCCGCAGTTGCCGGGCATCTCAAATGGCCAGAAGCGAAAGTTCAAGCCGCCATCAATTACGCTAAGGCCTTTCCGGAAGAGACCGAGGGAGCAGCGTCCGAGAATGCCGCCACGGATTTCGAGGCCTTGAAGCGGATGTTGCCACAAGCTACTGAATTTGTTTTCAAAAAGTCACTGAAGGGGCGAGATGCTTAAGCTTCTGTTGGATGAGCATATCTCCCCAGCGGTCGCCGACGGTCTTCGCCGTCGCAATCGGCAGCTGGTAGTTTTTTGTATGACTGAATGGGAAGACGGAGAGTTTTTGGGCCAGCAAGACTCCGCCTGCCTGAAACAAGCCGCCGCGCAAGGGCTGACACTTGTCACCTACGATCGGAGGACGATTCCTCCACTTCTCAAATCCTGGGGGGAAGAAGGGCGAAAGCACGGTGGAGTGGTTTTTGTTGACGAAAAGACTGTCTCCCCGTCAGATATTAGCGGCCTTATCCGAGGCTTGAATGACCTTTCGCGGAAAACCTCAAAGTGGGACTGGACAAATCGAGTCTGTTTCTTGCGGCGTTGAAGGCTGGTGCCCACATGCAATCTTCCTCGCCAAGGTGAGGCGAGCCATGGTGGGCTTCCTGCCCTTGGCGAGTAAATTCTCGTAGAAATCGCGGAGTGGTCCACTGCTGCTGCTGGCTCTGGTTGCTGCACCCTTGAAGATATCTTTCAGATCGTGGTTGTGGTTTCTATTTAGGCCAGCCACTGCACAGATCTACTTTCTGCGCATAATGCTTATGTGCTGCAGCACATAAGAAATACTTGGGTTGCAAGCAACGACTCCGCGAAGCCGTAAATGACCGAATCGGAATCGAACCTGGCGGATAGCTAAACATTTCAGCCTCTTTGCGGGGCATCCCCTTTCTCAAGGAACATCCTACGAAAGACCTCTGCGCTGCGTTTAATGTCGGCGATCTTCTTTGGCTGCAAACCGATTAGATCCGCCTCCTTCAGCCATTCATCCCGCATGAGGATCGAGAACACTTGGAGCGAATCCGAATATCGGAATTGGTAAAGTCGGTCGACAGTCTTGCGACTTTCAGTGAGGTATGCTTCCACCTGCCAGAGGTCGGAGGGATCGGCCACATTGGCCATCATGCGCTTCGCCTCCTTAGTGATCGCTGATAGGTGACGATCCAGGGCCTGGTCAAACGCTCGTCGAGCCACTTTCTTTTCGGTGGCTGTCCACCGCATTTCATCTTTGAATTGGTCAAAGGAAGCCATCGCCGCCCCCGTGCTAGATACCTCTTTTTCGAGGTCGCCATGGGGATAATAGGCTCCGGGAATTGCCGCTTCAACGGGCAAGGAGCATTCAGAGTGCTTCTCGTCGTACGGAGGGGTACTAGGAGCCACTTCTCCGGTTACCTGACTCAAGACCTAGAGGCGGGGAGCTGCGATAAGATTCCAGTGGCAGCTGTTTCTGTCTGTGCGAATGCAACAAAAAAACCTATCATTTTACCGTCGCTGCAGCCACGCTGTCGTCGACTGGTTATAAACCAACGCGCGCCTGGTGGGTCCCTGTGCGTTCTTTGCTCTGAAGGCAAGCAGTAGCAAGTGTGAGACTTCTCCAAGGAGGTGTGATCTGTCATGAAAAAAATGGTCGAGATGTCACGGCGTGATTTTGTTCGGTTGGGAGCAGGGTCCGTGGCTGCTGGTATCACGGGAGGGAAGGTGGAGTTGCTAGATCGCAAGATGTTGTGGCCTTCTTCGCCGGTCGCGCCTTCCGATACCGTGCGATTCGGTATCATCGGCACGGGAACTCAAGGCTGCGATTTACTAAGGGCGAGTCGGGCTGTGCCCGGAATCGAGTGTGTGGTTGCTGCCGACCTTTTCGACGCGCGGCATGAGACGGTCAAGGAGATCTTGAAGAAAAACATAGATACCACGCGCGATTACCGGCGCGTTCTCGACCGCAAGGATATTGATGCGGTAATTGTGGCGACGCCAGACCACTGGCACGGACGCTTGGTGATAGAGGCGGCCCAGGCCGGCAAAGATGTGTACTGCGAGAAACCAATGTCCCATACGCTCGAGGACGGTTTTTCGATGATCGATGCGGTACAGAAGAATAAGCGGATCTGTCAGATCGGTAGCCAGCGCGTGAGCTCGATTCTCTACGCGAAAGCAAAGGAAATCTGGGACTCCGGGAGACTGGGGGAGGTGGACACAATTGAAGCGGTGTGGGACCGCAACACGGACAGCGGGGCGTGGGTCTACCCGATTCCGCCGGACGCCAACGAAACGACGATCGACTGGAATACCTGGCTAGGAAACGCACCTAAGCGGCCCTTCGACGGACGACGCTTCGTCTCCTGGCGTTGCTACAAGGACTACGGAGCGGGGCTCCCGGGCGACCTATTCGTGCATCTGATCTCCGGCATTCACTACGTGACCGGCGTCAACGCGCCGGCGATGCGCGCTTTTTCCACTGGGGGAATTTACCACTACAGGGATGGCCGCGAATTTGGGGATCTCCAGTGGACCATGTACGACTATCCGAAATTCCAGGTGGTTCTCCGCTGCAATCAGAACAACAAGTACGAGGACCAAATGTTCGCTTTCTACGGGAAAAAGGGAACCATGTTTATTCGCGGCGAAGGTGCGCCTGCCGCTCTAGGGGCCGGAGCATCGCTGGCGTTCCGGCCGGAGCCGCCGTATCAAACACGCGAGGACTATTCCATCGGGTCGTGGCCTGAAAAGGCACGTGAGGAATACATCGCGAAGTGGAACCAGGAGCATCCCAGGCCGGGTCCGGGCGAGTATAAGGTGGACTCCGAGGAGGAGGTGTATGCCGCACCCTCACATTACAGTGACCTGGTGGACCACCTGGCAAACTTCTACCAGGCGGTGAGGACACGAAAACCGGTCCTGGAGAACGAAGTTTTCGGGAACAACGCCGCGCTTACCGGATGTCACATGTCGAACTATTCGTACTTCAACAAGAAGGTAGCGGTGTGGGACGAGAGTTCCAAGAGCATCAAGAGCGATTAATCCAATCGCAAAGTTGCAAGGGCTCGTCCGTCTTCACGTATGAAGGGACAATCCCGGAGTTTTGCGAAACTGGATTCAAAACCCGTTACTTCGACGCTACCGTGGTGACTCGCCAGCTCGAAATGCGGTAACCGGAGAAGTAATGGTACGGAACATGATGTCCGGTAAGCCGTGCTAATCGGGATTTGACGGAGATGCCGAGACTTTTGCCCACGAAATACCCCAACCATCTCCAAGTCTATGCACCACAAGTTCATCTCCGTCCGCGCCCCAGAGACGGTCAAGCGTTTCATCCAGAAGGACACCGTTTCGGTCTTGCGTTGTGAGCGTTCCGGCAACTGGTATGAGAGTGGCAACGGCAGTTCCGGTTCTCGCTTTCAACTCGAACAATCCGTGCGTCACACTATTGTCTGGGTCACTGAAACCTAAGAGACTGACAAAAATTCTTCGCTCTTCGGTCACTGCAAATCCATTCGCTTTTCCGCCAGCGATTGGAGGAGGGGCGACATTCCAGCGCACGAGTCTTCCACTGGAGGCATCCACTTCGATGTACTGGGCAGCGGACGCGAAGAAAACCGAAATACGATCCTTGCTACAGCGAAGGAAACTTTTGCCTGGCGAGCTAATCTGCAAAATCGCGTCCGCTGATTTAGAAATGGAATCGAGGGCAACGAGACTGTCGACCCCGGCAGGTCAAATGGAATTTGTTCGCTCGTACAATTCCATTCGCTTCGGCCTTCCCTCGAACCGGGACGGGTCGGCTCCTGCATTACGCTTTTCGAGGCCTGCTCAGCGTTTACGGATGTTATGGCCTGCATGCTCGCCAAGTCGCCTATGCGACCCTCTGCACCGAAGGCTTCAGCGGCTTCGTTGCCTCTGCCACTGCTTCGATTGCTACCGGGTGGAGCGAACCAGTTCCCGGGCGGGTATACCCCCGCTGTGGACCACCACCTTTTCACGGCGCACCGGGTTGGCCGGCAACACACCCAGGCTCAGACACATGTTCCATGGCCAAGTGGGCGACGCTCATCGAGCAATGTAATCCCGGGTACTCTTCTCTCGTATAGTCTTAGAGATGGTTAATGGTTTCTGTGTCTCCGGTCAGTGAGCATTTCAGCTTTTCACAAGATTCGAGAGGACATACTGGAGGAGTCTTCTACGGCCATGCTCGCTGTCCGCGACAATCTAGCTCAGTGCTTTAGTGCCATGCGCGGGCACAAGCTGCGAGCCTCGCTCACAGTCCTAGGTCTGACGATGGGTGTGGCAACGCTCATCACGGTCATGACCATCGTGCAGGGTGCAAACCTTTATGTTGAGCAGAAGATCGCCAACCTGGGCACGAACGTGTTCCAGCTCGCGCGCACGCCGTTTGCCGTAACGGACTTCAACATCATCATCAGAGCGCTGAAGTTCAAGAAACTTGAACTCGAGGACATGACCGCGATTGCCGAGGGATGCGGCGCTTGCCAGGAAGTTGGCGCCAGCATGAGCACCAGCGTCCGGGCACGATCCGGCGATAAGGAGCTGCAGGATGTCAATCTCTATGGCCAAACAGCAAACATGGCGGATATTGATACACGAAAGACCGTAATCGGGCGCTACTTCACTTCATCCGAAGCCGAACATCGCGCCAATGTTTGCTTGATCGGCGACACGCTTATGCGGGAACTCTTTCTCGGCGTGGATCCCATCGGGAAGTCGGTTCGTGTTGGCAACGAAGAATTCACGGTGGTAGGGGGGATGGAAAAGATCGGCAGCGTGCTCGGGCAGGACCAGGACAACTTCATAATCGTCCCTCTCCCCGTTTTCCTTCGCATTCAGGGAATACACTCCAGCATCACGATAAACGTCAAGACAAACACAGGGAACTTTGAAAAGGCCCAGGATCAGGCACATCTGATTCTGCGCTCGCGCCGGCATCTCTCGGGCAACATGGACGACGATTTTTTCATCGGCACCAAGGAAAGTTACATGGCCTTGTGGCGCAGTATCAGCTCGGCGTTTTTTGCTGTATTCATCATGGTGAGCGCGATCTCCGTGGTCATCGGCGGCATCGTGATCATGAATGTCATGCTGATGAGTGTGACCCTTCGGCGGAGGGAGATTGGTGTCCGGCGCGCCGTCGGTGCAACCAAGCGAGACATCCTGCGCCAGTTCATTGTGGAAAGCGTCATCCAATGTATTGCCGGAGGCCTCGCCGGCATCACCCTGGGATTTCTGGTCGCGTTGGCGCTGCGCGCGTATACGCCGTTCCCTGCTTCGGTACAGAGCTGGGTGGCGATTATGGGAGTGTTCCTAAGTTCCGCGGTTGGACTATTCTTCGGAATCTATCCGGCAGTGCGTGCGTCACGACTGGACCCTGTTGTCGCGCTGAGGTCTGAGTGATGCGAATCATGACGCTCGCTCAGGCACGGGAAAATTTTCTCGCCGCGATGGAGACCCTGCGCTCGTCGAAGGTGCGTTCCGCCTTGACCGTGCTCGGCATCGTCATCGGGGTCTCATCAGTGATTTCCATGGCGGCAATCATTCAAGGGCTCAACAAGTTCGTGCAGGACAAAGTGGAATCCCTTGGCTCTCGCACGTACTTTCTTACACGATTTCCGCCAGGAATGGACCCCGCCCACATGCCGGAGCGCATCCGCACACGCAAGTATCTTGAATACAACTATGCCGATTTCATCCGCCAGGCCGCTCCGGACGTGCAGATAGTGACCACCGTTGGTACGCGAGGCTTTTTCTTTGGAGACAGCAATTTGATCACTAGTGGAGACCATAGCGTGGAGAAGGTTATCGTGCGCGGCGCCGAGCCGGAGTATACGCAGGCAATTCCATTATTTGCGATCGCGCGTGGCCGCTTTATCAGCACCTTCGACCAGGAACACGCTCGTACCGTCGTGGTGCTGGGCGCGGCCATCAGCGAATCACTCTTTCCCAACACGGACGCCGTTGGCAAAACGGTGCGCATCAACGGTGGCGCGTACGAGGTCATCGGCATTTTCGAGCACGACCAAGGATTGTTCCTCGGCCCGGGAGTGGACATTTTCGCAATCATTCCCCTGAGCAATTTCAAGAAGCAGTACCCGGAGGCCAAAGAGCTCGTAATGTTATTCACAGTCCCCAAAAATGTGAACATCGAACTGGCACAGGGAGAAGTCATCCAGGCGATGCGCCGGTTGCGCCGCGTTCCCCCCGACATGGACAACGATTTCGAGCTGAGTTCACCGGACTTTCTGAGCAATTTGTGGAATCAACTCACAGGCGCACTCGTGATCCTCACGACCGTGATCAGTTCTATCGGTTTACTGGTTGGCGGCATCGGCGTGATGAACATCATGCTGATATCCGTGACCGAGCGCACACAGGAAATTGGCATACGCAAGGCCATCGGCGCCCGCCGCGCGGACATACGTTTGCAGTTTCTACTGGAAGCCGTGGTCCTAACCTTGGTGGGCGGTACTCTCGGTATCTTAATCGGGTCGTCCATATCCACATTGGTGCGCATTTTGGTGCCTTCAATTCCTGCAACGCTGTCTTATATCTGGGTGTCGATCGGTTTTGCGATCTCCGTCGGCGTGGGCTTGTTCTTCGGCTATTACCCGGCAACCGTGGCGGCAAACCTTGACCCCATCGATTGCCTGCGCTACGAGTAAAGGTCCTAGCGTTTCACGGCCGAGAGACGGAACATGCAAGGGTTCGAATCTCTCGGTTCTGGGCAGTTCGAAATTGGCACCTCCGAGCACTTCTCCGGCTGTTCTTGTGCCGGCAATGGTGGCCAGCTGATTTTCGTTTGCCACTGGGCCAAGGCCCTCCGTAACGAGGACCATTGAGCGGTCTCTCTGGAACAATTTGTGCCGGTTGAATTTTCCCCACCCCCTGATGTGGTACACCGGAGTCAACTCCGCATGGAGGATGTTCCGAGACTCGTTAAGGGGAAAAGACGTGCAAGAACTAAAAGAACTGCAACGACAAGGGATGAGCGTCCAGGCGATCAGCACGCTGACCGGCTGGGATCGACGCTTGGGGAATTTCAACTGAATTGCTGCCGGTCTTTTGGGGAGAGCGCCACTACCTAATTCCGGCCCCGCAAATTCTGGAGTTCACAAAATGCAATCAACGCCGGATTCGAACCGCGCAAAGCCGTGTCGGGCGTGCTCTTCCTCAAATGGGGAGATGAGCGGCCAACCCATTTTCCGCGAACTAACCGCTTGCTTCTTGGTTGATCCGATTTGGGACTACCTTAAGCCGAAGGCATATTCTGAAAGTTCGTTAACCGCAAATTCCAAAATTTGCATTAATCTCCTTGAACCATGACTCCTAACCATCGTTTTTGGTTTGTCTTCTTTTTGATCCTGGCCGTTGCGGAATTTCCGTTGCTCGAGCCGAGTTCCACCGATCAGCCGCTTTTTACTTCAAATCACGAGAAGCTTGTACTGGATGTGCCCAGTCAATTTCGATTCGTCGCCTTTGGGGATACGCGATTCCACGATCCCGCGGACACCGAAGCAGCGAATGCAGTTGTCAGGCAAACTCTGGTGAAAGCCATTGACGAAGAGAAGCCGGCCTTCGTCTCCATCGGCGGCGACATTGTGTACTCCGGGGACAATCCGAAGGACTGGCAGGTTTGGGACACGGAAACCTCTCCTTGGCGAGACCATAAGATTGTCGTTTATCCCGCGCTTGGAAATCACGATCTCCATGGCGACCAAAAAACAGCGCTGGGAAACTACTTTGCACGTTTCCCGGCGATCAAAGAGAGCCGCTTCTACTCCGTGCAAATCGGAAGCTCACTCCTGTTGGTCCTGGATAGCGCGCTCGACGAACTCACCGGGCCGCAGGGAGATTGGCTGCACGGCCAAATCGATCATCTACCTTCGAATGTGGATTTTGTCTTCTTCGTGTTTCACCACCCCCCGTACACCAGTTCGTCCGACGAGAAAACGTACGGCGGCGGGCACTCGGCGCGAGAGAAGGAATTAGGTCTTGCCGCGGTCCTCGAAGAAGAGCAGAAGAAGGTGCGGGCGCGCTTTGTGGTCTTCAATGGACACGTCCACAACTACGAGCGGCATGAACACAATGGCGTAACTTATTTCGTAACCGGGGGCGGGGGAGCGCACGCGTATCCCATAAACCGAAAGCCCGCCGACCTCTACAAGGACACGGGAATCAACTACCACTACCTGCTGGTGGCAGTGGACAAGAACCAGGTCCGAATTACGATGAAAAAATTAGAGTTCAAGGACGGCAAACCGGTGTGGACCCAGCCGGACGAAATTGTGATTCCGACCGCCTTCGCGAAGGCCGTGGGCGCTCACTGATTCGGCCGTAAAAGACGCCGCTGGTTTGCCCAGTCAAGATTTGCCGTATGATACGGGCATGCGACTTCTCCTCGTCGAAGACGACGTGCGCATCGCACGATTCGTCGCCAAAGGCCTGCGCGAAGAGTCCTACGCCGTCGACACCGTCGAAAACGGAAACGACGCCGTCTACCAAACCGAAATCAACGATTACGACCTGATCGTCCTCGACGTCATGATCCCCGGCATCGACGGTTTCGCCGTCTGCAAAGCTATCCGTGCCGGCGGCAAGCGCACTCCGATCCTCATGCTTACCGCGAAAGACGGCGTCGACGACCGCATCAAAGGTCTCGACTCCGGCGCCGACGATTACCTCACCAAGCCGTTCGAATTCCGCGAACTCCTCGCCCGCCTGCGCGCCCTACTTCGCCGCCCCAACGAACTTCGTCCCCCACGTATCGTAGTCGGCGATCTCGAACTCGACACCGCTTCGCAAACCGCCAAGCGTGGCACGCGCTCAATCCCTCTCACGGCCAAGGAATACGCGCTCCTCGAATATTTTGCCCGCAACGCCGGCCGCGTCGTCGGCCGCTCCGAAATCGCCGAACACGTCTGGGACGAAACCTTCGATCCCTTCTCCAATCTCATCGAAGTCTACGTAAACCGACTCCGCCGCAAACTCGGCGAAGAAGCAGGCAAGCCTTTGCTGCAAACCCGCCGCGGCAGCGGCTACGTCCTGTGCGACAACGAAGTCCCCGGCAAAAAACACGTCGCGCACAATTCCGGCGGAGCGAAAAAATCCCATGCTTGATTCCGTCCGCTCCCGCATGACCATCTGGTATAGCGGCCTGCTCGGCCTCTTCCTGGTCTTGCTCGCCGGCCTCACTTATTTCCTCTATTGGCACAACAGCCTGCTCAGCACAGACAGCAATCTCCTCGAGCTGAGCGAAACCTACGTCACCACGTTCAACGCGGAAATGAAAGACGCCGCAGGAGAAGACCCACGAAAAGAAGCCGCCCGCGTGGCCATGATCGAGCATCGCTTCCGCGACGTCATCTTCGCGCTCGTTGACGATCACGGCCATGTGATTCTCAGCTCCCTGGATTTGCCCGCAATTCGTGGCGGCCACGAACTCATTACGCCGGACATTTTTTCCACCAAGGAATTTCTCGCCCTGGCCCAAGCCCCCAAAACGGTCGGCACCGGCACCTTTCAGAATGTCCCCGGCGGCAAAAACGGTTTCCGCGGCTATTCGCGCCTCCTGGAGCCCGAAGACCGCGCTGTCTCTCTCGTCATTTTGCAATCCCTCCACCCGCAAAAAGAAATCATGGAGGACATCCGCCACACCTTTTACTGGATCATCCCAATCGCGCTACTACTCGCCAGCGCAGGCGGCTACTTCCTCGCCAGGAAAAGCCTCGCGCCAGTTACCGACATGGCCGCGCAAGCTCGCGGTATGGGCGCCGCTCGCCTCAGCGATCGCCTCGATGTTTCCAATCCCCGCGATGAACTTGGCACCCTCGCTCTCTCCTTCAACGAACTCCTTGACCGTCTCGAAAAATCATTCGAGCAGCAGCGCCGTTTCGTAGCCGATGCCTCCCACGAACTCCGCACTCCGGTCGCCATCCTGCAAGGCGAAACCGAAGTCACTCTCTCCCGTCCCGATCGCCCGCCTGAGGAATACCGCGAAACTCTCGCGATCCTCCGCGATGAATCCCACCGCCTCGCCCACATCATCGAAGACCTCTTCACCTTGACCCGCGCCGACGCCGGCCAATACCCGCTGAAGCCGCGTGATCTTTACCTTGACGAATTAGCCTCAGACGTCCTCCGCCGCACGCGCTCCCTCGCCATCGCTAAGGGCGTCACGCTCACTTCCTCCATCCAACCGGAACTTCCTCTCCACGCCGACGAAGACCTCCTCCGCCGCATGTTGCTAAATCTCCTCGACAACGCCATCAAATACACCCCCGCCGGCGGAATGGTCAACGTAGACTGTCGTCTTGACACAAATTCCTACGTTCTCCGCGTTTCCAACACCGGCCCCGGAATTCCTGCCGAACTCCAGTCGCGAATCTTCGAGCGCTTCTTCCGCGCTGACAAGGCCCGCTCTCGCGCCGAGGGCGACACCGGCGGGGCCGGCCTCGGCCTCTCCATCGCTCGCTGGATCGCCGCAGCCCACCACGGCCGCCTGGAACTCACCCAATCCGACAGCTCCGGCACCACCTTCACCGCTTATCTCCCCGCGCCCACTCGGAGCGCGATTTCCGATTAATCCTGTGTTTATCTGCCGCTCGATAGCCTGACAACAGAAAGTGCGTCCAACTTCGTTCCCCGGACATGCGCTATTTGAAATGGACGCTGGAGGCAGCGATGAAAAAGAACTTGATACGAATGATGGCAGCTGGAATCCTGACAATCGGATTGTGCGCCGTGGCCGGAGCGCAAACCCAAGCCCCTAAGAAATCCAAGATTCCTGCGGCGCTCAAGAAAGATGCCAAGATTTCCGTCGAAGACGCGCGCGCTACTGCAGTGAAGAAGGTGCCGGGCGAAATCCTGGAAGAAGAGCTGGAAAAGGAAAACGGAAAGCTCGTCTATTCCTTCGACATTCGCGCGACCGGGCAGAAGGACATTACGGAAGTGCAGGTGAGCGCGATCGACGGTTCGATCGTGAGCGTCGAAAAGGAAAACGCCGCCAGCGAAGCCAAGGAAAAGAAGCAGGATTCAGGCAAGCCGTAGCACCAGGGCCCTACAGCGTCATGCGAAAGAGAAATCAGTTCATCGAGGGAAGCAATTTGCGTTCGAAAAATCATTGCGGATTAATCTTGCTGCTGTGGAGTTCCGGACTTCTTTCCAGCGGAGCATGGGCAGGCCAGCAACCCGAAACTCCGGCTCCGCAGCCGCAGGCAGTGGCTAAGCAGGCGCAAGCAAGGTCAGCCGGTTCGCCGTCTTCGGGAGCGCCACTCCGGCTGACGTTGCAGGATGCCCTGGCCCTTGCTCGCAAAAATGAGCCAATGTACAACTCGGCGGTGACCGCCGCTGGACTCGCCGGTGAAACCCGTGCCCAATCACGCGATGCCCTGCTTCCCAATGTGAATTTCACCACTTCGATCATTTACACCCAGAGCAATGGGGTGAATGGTGTGGTGAGATACATTGCCAACAACGCGGTCCACGAATATATCAGTCAGGGCAATGTCCACCAGGTATTGGACTTGGCATCGTGGGAAACCTATCGAAGCGTGGCAGCACAAGCGGCGGTAGCGAAGGCAAAAGCGGAGATTGCTTCTCGCGGACTAGTGGTGACGGTCGTGGGGAACTACTTCGCCGCTGCGGCCGCCGAGAAAAAGCTGGAGTCCGCCGCGCGCACCGCGGATGCGGGCGAGAAGTTTCTGCAACTGACGCTGGCACTTGAGAAGGGCGGGGAAGTGGCTCATTCCGACGTCATCAAGGCGGATCTGCAAGCGCAGGACCGACGCCGCCAGCTCCAGGAAGCGAAACTCGGATTGTTGAATGCGCGTCTGGATCTTGCCGTGCTTCTTTTTCCCGATTTCAACGACAAGTTTGAAATTGGAGACGACTTGCACGGAAATGTGGCGCTCCCTCCGCAACCGGAATTCGAGGCGCAAGCCGCGCAAGGAAACCCCGATGTCCGTGCGGCACTGGCGGCCACGCAAGCAGCGGCGCACGAGGTCAACGCCGCCCGAGCGGGATATCTCCCCTCGATCAGCCTCGATTATTTCTACGGGATTGACGCGCCGAACTACGCAGTGAACGGTATCATCAATCCTGGAAACATCAAGGTATCCAACCTTGGGTCATCCGCCATTGCTTCGCTAAATCTTCCCATCTGGAACTGGGGCGCCACGCAAAGCCGCGTCCGCTCGGCCGAACTGCAACGCACGCAAGCCAAGCGCGAACTTTCGTTCGCGCAACGCAAATTGCTCGCGGAAATGCGCTCCCTCTATTCCGAAGCCGAAACCGCTCTCAACGAACTCGCCGGCCTGCAACGCTCCGCGGAACTCTCCGAAGAAAGCCTCCGCCTTACCACCATGCGCTATCAGGGCGGTGAAGCCACGGTGCTCGAAGTCGTCGACGCGCAAACCACTTTTGCACAAGCCAACGCCGCGTATCAGGACGGAGCCGTCCGCTACCGCGTCGCGCTCGCAAATCTTCAGACATTGACAGGGGTGCTGACAACTCCATGAACCACGTAGAACGCAATTTTAGCGGAACAAAATCAGACCTTATAACGCGGAGCATCTTGCTCCTCGCCAGCGCAATCTTTCTCCACGGCTGCAGTTCGTCGGAAAAGGAACCCACGCCACTAGTAGCAGTTCAAGTTACGCCCGCAAAGCACGGCCCCATAGAACTCGAAGTAACTTCCGACGCCGTTGTCTACCCGCTCCAGCAGGCGATCATCACCCCGAAAATCACTTCCACCATCTCCAAGTTCTACGTCCAACGGGGCACCCACGTGAAGCAAGGCCAACTGCTCGCGGTGCTCGAAAATCGCGACCTCGCCGGCGCTGCCGAGCAAAGCAAGGGCGAATTCGAACAAGCCGAAGCCAGTTACGCCACAACAGTCGGCGCCAGCCTCCCGCAGCAGATTCAGAAAGCCGAACTCGACGCCCACGCCGCGAAATTGGCCTTTGACGCGCAGCAAAAAGTGTACGACGCGCGCAAGCAGCTCTACGAACAGGGCGCGCTGCCCCGCCGTGATTTCGATACCGCCGACGTCGCGCTCGCCCAGGCCCGCAGTACTAACGAACAGGCGCAGAAGCAACTTGCCGACCTCCAGCGCCTCGGCAAGGAACAAGCCCTGAAATCCGCGAGCGGCCAGCTTTCCGCATCTAAGGGAAAACTCCTGAACGCTCAGGCGCAACTTAGCTACTCCGAAATCCGCAGCCCGATCGACGGCGTAGTCACCGACCGCCCGCAGTTTCAGGGCGAACTGGCGACCGCGAATCAGCCGCTTCTCACCGTAATGAACACTTCGCGTCTGATCGCCAAAGCCCACATTTCGCAAACCGAAGCCGTTCTCCTCAAAGTCGGCAACAAAGCTGAAATCGAACTGCCCGGCCTCGATGAACCTATCAAGGCAAAAGTTACCCTGGTCAGCCCAGCGCTCGATCCAGGCAGCACCACCATTGAAGTCTGGGTCGAATCCACCAAGTCGAATTCCGCCCTTAAGCCCGGGATGAACGCCCGCGTCAACGTGATTGCCAAGAGCGAAGAAGACGCTCTAATCGTCCCCGCCTCCGCCGTTTACAAATCCGAAGAGGCCGGAGATTACGTCATGCTCGCAGGCTCCGACAAGAAAGCCCATCTCGCCAAAATCAAAGTCGGCATCAAGACCAAAGAACTCGCGCAAATCGAATCCGGCATCAAGGAAAACGATTCCGTAATCACCGTTGGCGGCTACGCCCTCCCGGACGGCACGCAAATCAAAATCGAAGCGACCCCGGCGCCCGAATCCGAAAAAGGCGGTGGTGCAGCGGATGAAAAGGGCGGCAGGGATAAGGACGACGACGAGAAACCCGCCGCGCCATCGAAGCCTGCGAAAGGCAAGGAGTAGCGGCGCATGGCTCTCGGCTCAGGAGATTCGCAAACAAATCAAAACGGCCAGGCGCACGACCAGGCAGAATTGCCCTGGTTCCGCAAGCTCTCGCGCCCTATTTTATTTCTGACCATCAGCATAGCCCTCGTCGGTGCTTATCTTGCTTTCAGCATTCCCGTGGCTGTTTTTCCCGACACCGATTTCCCCCGCATCGTGGTGGGAGTGGACAACGGGGTCATGCCCATCGACCAGATGCTGGTCACCATCACCCGTCCGATTGAAGAAGCAGTCAACAGCGTTCCCGGCCTGCAAAAGGTTACCTCCATCACCAGCCGTGGTTCCGCCGAGGTGGACCTCTTCTTCAGTTGGAACTCGGACATGATTTTGGCGCTCCAGCGCGTGGACGCCGTCGTCGCTCGTTTGCAAGCGGACCTTCCTTCGACGTCCAAGGTAGAAACGCACCGGCTGACCTTCGCGGTCTTTCCCATTATTGGTTACAGCCTGACGTCCGACACCGTGCCGCCCAACAAGCTCTGGGAAATCGCCACCTACGACCTGAAGCCACGCCTCAACCGGCTGGATGGCGTCGCGACCGTCATCATCCAGGGCGGCCGCGTTCCCGAATTCCAGGTCACCCCGGATCCCGCGCGCCTGCACGCCGCCGGGATCACGGTGACCGATATTCTCGACGCCATTCGAAAAACCAATCTCATTGACTCGCCTGGCTTGATCGAGCACGAGCATCAACTGGTGTTGGGGCTCATCAGCGGGCAGGTCCGCACTCCGGAACAGATCGGCCAAATCGTCGTCAAGACTACATCGGCCGGTCTCCCGATACGTCTTGGGGACATCGCGAATATCGCGCCTTCGGTCGCCCCGGTCTACACCATGGTGACCGCCAACGGTAAACCCGCTGTTCTTCTCAACATCGATCGCCAGCCTGAAGGCAACACCCTGGATGTAGCCAACGAAGTGCACGCGCTCATTCAGGAACTCACCCCGACGTTGCCTCCCGGCGTTCATCTCGAGCCGTTTTACGACCAATCCACCATCGTCCACGATTCCATCTCCAGCGTGCGCGATGCCGTACTCATCGGCATTTTGCTCTCTTCCATCATTCTCGTGCTGTTCCTCCGCGACTGGGGAACTTCGCTGGTAGCTGGCCTCGTCATACCCATCACTCTGCTGGTTACCTTCATCGTGTTGAAGATGACCAATCAGAGTTTCAACCTGATGACTTTGGGCGGTCTCGCCGCTGCCGTCGGTTTGGTCATCGACGATGCCATCGTGGTCCTTGAGAATATCGTTTTGCACCGCGATGCCGGACAAAACCGCTTCCAAGCCATTCAAAGCGCCCTGCGCGAGTTAACTGTTCCTCTCATCGGCTCCACCATTACCCCCATGGTCGTTTTCCTCCCCCTCATCTCCATTACCGGTGTGACTGGCACTTTCTTCCGCGCCCTTGCCATCACCATGACCGTCGCTCTCGGCACTTCGCTTCTTCTCGCGTTAACTTGGACGCCCACTCTCAGCCTGTATCTTGTCCGCTGGAAGGAAACCGCTGCTCCTCCGTCCGATTCCGCCGCTCCTGACGCGGCTGCCCTTCTTGGCGCGGAAGAAGCTCATCTTTCGGGTTTTTTTGGTCGCATCGTGGAGTTTTACGCGCGGATCATGCGTGCCATCCTGAAGCGGCCCTGGGTGCTGGTAGCAAGTTCCATCTTGGTCGTCGCTCTTTCCTTCCTGTGTTACAGCTTTCTCGGCACGGACTTCCTCCCGGCCATGGACGAAGGCGGATTCATTCTCGATTACTTCACGCCGCCCGGCAGTTCGCTCGCTGAATCCAACCGCATCCTCCTGCACATTGAGGAAATTCTTAAGTCCACGCCGGAAGTCGAGAACACCTCCCGTCGCACCGGTATGCAACTGGGCCTTGCCGCCGTCACCGAGGCGAACAACGGAGATTTTACCGTCAGGCTGAAGAAGGATCGCAAGCGCGACATCGACGACATCATTGCCGACATCCGCTCCGAAATTGAAACCACCGAACCCGGCACCAAAGTCGAGTTCGTTCAGCTCCTCCAGGACATGATCGGCGATTTGACCAGCGCCCCGGAGCCCGTCGTCATCAAACTTTTTTCCCAGGACGGCAAGCTCCTCAATGAAACCGCGCCGCGCGTCGCCGATGCTCTCGACAAAATAAAAATCGGCGGGAAAGCTCACCCCGTGGTCGACGTCCTCAACGGCATCGAAAATACCATCAGCGGCCCGGTAGTAACCTACCAGGTGAATCCCGCAATAGCGGCGCGCGCGGGTTTCACTCCCGAGGAAGTCGCCGTCAACGCCGCGGCGGTTCTGGAAGGTGAGCCTGCCGCCACCCCGGTGATTCTCAATGACCGCGCCTACACCGTTCGCGTTCGTTTTCCCGAACAACACCGCTCTTCACTCGACAGTATGAATAACGCCCTCTTGACCAGTTCGACTGGCCGCACCGCCACGCTCGGCTCATTGGCCACCATCAGCATGGATCCCGGCCAAACGGAAATTCGTCGCGAGAACTTGCAGCGCCTCGTGCAAGTCACCGGTCGCTTCGAAGGCGTTGACTTGGGTACCGGCATCGCCGCAGTGCAAAAAACCGTCAACGATTTGCATTTGCCATCTTCCATCCGTGTCGAATACGGCGGCCTGTATGCCGAGGAACGGAAATCGTCCAGCGATATGTTGGTGGTCTTGTTTCTGGCGCTGCTGCTCTTGTTTGCCGTTCTGCTCTTTGAATTTCGCACTTTCTCTGCACCCACCGCCATTCTGGCCTCGGCGTTGCTCTCTAGTTTCGGCGGTTTTCTTGCTCTCTTGATTACCCGCACCTCCTTCAATGTAGCTTCCCGCATGGGGATGATTATGGTCATCGGCATTGTTGCCAAGAACGGCATTCTGCTCCTTGACGCCGAACACCGCTTCCGCAACTTAGGTTTCTCCGCTGCAGAAGCGATGATCCAAGCCGGCCGCCGCCGCTTGCGCCCCATCGCCATGACCGCCCTGGCGACCGTCGCCGGAATGCTCCCGCTCGCCTTCGGTATTGGCGCCGGTTCCGCGATGCTCAAGCCTCTCGCCGTCGCTGTTGTTGGTGGCATTCTCAGCTCCATCGTCCTCTCCCTCGTCTTCACCCCAACTATCAACTACTACCTCGACCGCTTCCAGTTCGGCCGCGCAAAGGAATCTGTGGAAGCCTGAGGAAAGCGCGTTTCATCTGTAACGCTCTCTTAACCGGCCATTCACAA
>Ga0210399_10001343_pt1 | contig 19179 bp, 13 predicted proteins | sample IncBWC14MmetaG_FD_150865 | JGI IMG/M metagenome (GOLD analysis project Ga0210399, IMG submission 150865) | Forest soil microbial communities from Barre Woods Harvard Forest LTER site, Petersham, Massachusetts, United States - Inc-BW-C-14-M | ecosystem: Environmental > Terrestrial > Soil >...
ATTTCTGGACGCGGCACTGGGCCCAATTTGATCCGAATGCGTTCCCTGACTTCGCTGCGGTGCAGTCAAGGTGGGCGGAAGTCGAGAAAGAACAAGTCGAATTTGTGAATCGCCTGACAAACGAATCCTTGGGAAGGATGCTTCCTCTTCGCGCAACACAAATCAGTCTGGCGCACCTCATGCAACATTTGGCGAACCATTCCACTTACCACCGGGGTCAAGTCGCGCTGATGATGCGGCAGCTTGCCGCCGAGCCGCTCGCCACGGACTTCGCCCTGTTTTTGATGGAAGGCCGCCGCGAAAGAGCCGATGCACAGTAGTCTGCTCAAAGAAGATTTGATAGAGCCGAAGAAACTGGCTGGGTATCCCCGACCTTGCCAATAACCGCCCTAGATATTTCGATTCGGGCCGCCATGAGATAAGCCCCGGATGATCGGTAAACAGGAAGTTATCCAGAAACGGGGTTGTGGGAAATGATGACCAAAGTTCCAGATAGATTGTCGTCTCCGCACGGAAGTAATCTGAGACTCGCTTGCCGCGATTAGTAATGGGAAGTCGGCTTGTAGGAAGTGATCTCCGCACTTGCCATCGATTCTGGACGGGTTACGCGGTACTCGGAAATGATCCATCGAGCATCGGGAATACCGCGCGCGGAGTCGGTCCCGGCTCGCTCCTCTTCCCTCAGTCAGTTTCGGCCTCCCGGGCAAACTTCCACGAACCATCGCCCTGCCGCTTCAGTACACGCAAGTCTTTGCGTCGCATATTGACCGGATTGTCTTTTGCGGACATCTTGTACGTGGCATCATAATAGACCCACTCAATCGCCCAGCCATCCGCAATTTGGACATCTTGGATTTCAGGCGCGTATTTCAGCACCTTGAACTCCGGGTAGTCGGCCCGGAATTTCTCATAGACCTCTTGTATGGCTTTCTTTCCCACGATAGCTGGGCCCGGCACTCCGAGTTTTACGCAATCGTCCGACCAGAGATTCATCAGCAGACTCGAGTCTTGCGCCAGTGTGGCCTCAATGTCTGCTCTGTGGAGTCTTTCGATGCCCGCTAGGTCCGCCGCGTATGTGTCCCTTCGTTGAAGCGTGTCCGTACCGGCGCTTCGGGCGAAGAAGCCGATGCCGAGACCTGCGAGAAACGCTATGGTCATGAATACAGAAGTACGTCTCATAGGGCCTCCTCGGACACCCTACTTGTCACGACCAAAGGGCGCTTGTCAACGGCATCGAGACTCCTCGGTGGTAGATTCGGGCTGTTTGGTCCATATGCCTGGTTAACGGCGCATTCGGAAAATATCCCCTGCCAGCGCGGCTCTTCTTTCCGAAACTGGCCCGGGGAACCGAGGTGTTGCGCGGTGTATACTCTTTGTCGCTGGAAATCTCGTCCGCGCTTCCGGCGGTATCAAAACATTCCATTCTCGGCAGCCCAGCCGCCAATCCCCTATTCACTTCACGGCGCTGCGCACGACAGGAGTCGCCTGCGACATGAATCTCTCGAATGTAAAGTTGTGCCGTGCCTTGATTCTCGCTTCCGTGGCCGCGCTTCTTCTCGGGCTGCCTATGAGCGCCGACAACGTGTCATCCACCCGTCCCGGCTATTACCGGTTTCCGGCCATCCACGGCGACACGGTGATCTTCACGGCGGAAGGCGACCTGTGGTCCGTCAGCACCAAAGGCGGCCCGGCGCGGCGCCTCACTTCCAGCCCCGGACAGGAAGTCAACGCGGCCATCTCTCCCGATGGAAAAACCGTCGCCTTCAGCGCCGACTACGAAGGCCCCGTGGACGTCTACATCATGCCCGTGGATGGCGGCCTGCCGCAGCGACGCACTTGGGACGCCGGTGCCGTCGTCGCGGGCTGGACGCCCGACGGGCGAGTCCTCTTCCGTACGCGCCGCTATTCAACCCTTCCCGACCCAAAACTAGTCGCGGTGGATGCCGACGGCCGTCGCGAAGTCTTTCCTCTCTCGCAGTCATCGGAAGGCGCATTCACGCCGGATGGAAAATCCCTCTTCTTCACCCGCCTGCCGTGGCAAGGAAGCTCCACGAAGCGCTACCAGGGCGGCACAGCTGAAAATATCTGGCGCTACGATTCCGGCTCCGAAGCCGTGCCTCTGACTTCTGACTACGCCGGCACTTCGCACAATCCGATGTTCTGGAACGGCCGCGTCTATTTCCTCACGGATCGCGACGGCACGATGAACGTCTTCTCGATGGACCCGCAAGGCCACGACGTGAAGCAGCACACCCATCATCGCGGGTTTGACGTGCAGTCCGCTTCCCTTTCCGAAGGCCGCATCGTTTATCAGTGCGGCGCCGACCTCTGGCTGCTCGAGCTCAATACGAACCAGGACGCAATCATTCCCATCACGCTGGTTTCCGACTTTGACCAGCTTCGCGACCACTGGGTCAAGAAGCCCCTCGAGTTCCTCACCATGGCCCACATCGCGCCGGATGGCAGCGCCGCCGTCTTTACAGCGCGCGGAGAAGTCTTCACGTTGCCTGCGGCTCCCAGCGGACGCATCGTAAAAGTCGCGGGCGATTCCGCAATCCGATTCCGCGAAGCGCGCTACACGCCCGACGGGAAATCCATCATCGCGCTCTCAACCTCAACCGGTGAAACCGAATTCTGGAAATACCCGGCCAACGGCATTGGCAAGCCGGAGCAGCTTACCAAAGACGCGAAAGTCCTCCGCTGGGATGGCGTGCCTTCGCCGGATGGCCGCTGGTTCGCGCATCGCAACAAGGATCAGCAACTCTGGCTTCTGGATCTGAAGACGAAGGCCGACAAGCTGATCGCCCAATCCATGAACGACGACTTTTCCGACCTCGCTTGGTCGCCGGACAGCCAGTGGCTCGCCTATGTCGAAACCTCCAACAACACGTTTTCCCAAATCAAAGTGCTCAACGCAAACACCGGTGCGATCCAGGTTCTCACCTCCGACCGCTACAACAGCGGCAACCCCGCATGGAGCTCCGACGGCAAATGGCTCTATTTTCTTTCTGACCGAATGCTGAAGACCACGGTTCGCGTGCCCTGGGGCTCCCGCCAGCCGGATCCTTTTTTCGATCGCTCCATGAAGGTCTACGAACTCGCCCTGACGCCCGGGCTGCGCTCTCCCTTCGCGCCCGTGGATGAACTCCATCCCGACAAGCCGGAAAAGACCGAGGAAAAGAAAACGGCCAAGGACGACGAGAAGAAAGGGGCCAAAGACAAGAAGGAAACCGACGACAAAAAACCAAGCGATGAGAAAAAAGCTGGTGAAGAGAAAAAAGCCCCGCCCGTTGTGAATATTGACTTCACGGACATCGCCGCGCGATTGAATGAAGTGCCCGTTCCGCCGGGAAACTACGCCGACCTGCAAGTCACGGACAAGCGTCTCTGCTGGCTGGATCGCAACGAAGATGTCCCGCCGAAGCGTGCACTGCAGTGCGTGGAGATCGCCAACAAAGGCGACGCTCCCGAAACCATCCTAGCCGACGTCAAGGCCTACGAAATCTCCGGCGACCGCAAGAAAATCCTGCTCTGGAAAGAGCATGATTTTCTGATCTTCGACTCCGACGCCAAACCCTCCACGCTTGCCGATGCCAAGGCGTACGGCAAGGCCAAGATCGACATGGCCCGTTGGACAATTCTTACTAACCCGCGCGCCGAATTCCGCGGAATGTTCCTCGATGCCTGGCGCCTCGAACGCGATTATTTCTATGACCGCAATATGCATGGGGTGAACTGGCCCGAAGTTCGCGACCGTTACATGCCGCTGGTGGATCGCGTGGCCGACCGTGAGGAGCTGAACGATTTGCTCGCCCAGATGGTTGGCGAGCTTTCTGCGCTGCACATTTTCGTCGTGGGCGGAGACGCGCGCGAGCCCGGCGATCACGTGGATATCGCAACGTTCGGCGCCGTGCTCCGTCGCGACGAAAAGGCCGGCGGCGACGTCGTCGAGCACATCTATCTTCACGACTCCGATCTTCCGGACCATGCGCCGCCCTTTGCGCGCCCGGACTCCCTCGTCCACGAAGGCGAAATCATCCAGAGCATCGACGGCGCCGACGTGCTCAGTGTCTCCGATGAACGGGTGCTGTTGCGCGGCAAGGCGGGCCGCAAAGTGCTGCTACAGGTGAAATCCACGGCCGGCCAGGTGCGCGAAGTCCTGGTCACTCCGATCTCCGAGCGCGATGAACGCAATCTGCGCTATGCCGAATGGGAATATTCCCGCCGCCGCAAAGTCGAAACCGACTCCCAAAACCACATTGGCTACGTCCACCTTCGCGCCATGGGCTCCGAAGACATCGCCGAATGGGCGCGGGATTATTATCCCGTGTTTGACCGGCAGGGGCTCATCATTGACGTGCGCCACAACAACGGCGGCAACATCGATTCGTGGATTCTCGCCAAACTTCTCCGCCAAGCCTGGTTCTACTGGCAGCCACGTGTCGGCAATCCCTTCTGGAACATGCAGTACGCTTTCCGCGGCCACATCCTCGTGCTTTGCGACCAGGACACCGCGTCCGACGGTGAAGCCTTCACCGAAGGAATCCGCCGCTTGAATCTCGGCAAAATCATCGGCATGCGCACCTGGGGCGGCGAAGTCTGGCTTTCCTTCAGCAATTTTCTCGCTGATCAGGGTATCGCGTCTGCCGCGGAGATCGGCGTCTACGGCCCCGATGGCAAATGGCTCATCGAAGGCCACGGCGTCGATCCTGACGTCGTCGTGGATAATTTGCCTCACGCCACATTCGCAGGCAGCGACGCGCAACTCGACGCCGCAATCAAATATCTTCAGGAAGAAATCCAAAAGGACCCGCGCCCGGTCCCGCCACCTCCGCCGTACCCGAACAAATCATTCAAGTACGACAAATAGCGCCTGTACCTCACCTCTTTAGGGGTAAGGATTTTCACGGCGCCGGCAAAATCGCATTGTGGCAGCGAAAACCCTCAGGCCTGAAAGGCCTGATCTACATCTTATTTCTTCTGCAATTCCTTGACGGATTCAAGGATGGTATGCCCCACAATCGCCAGCGTCTTCGGGCTGATCTTGTCGATCGTGTCCTCCGGCGTATGCCAGTACGGCACATCGTTCTTCGTGTCGAGATCCATGATATCCACCGAGGGGACATGGCGGGGCGTAAATGAATAATGATCGTCGCCGCCAAAATCGGTCGGTTCTTTCACAAACACGTTTCCGTACCCGAGCCGCTCGGCGACGCTCCATACCAAATCCTTCAGCCACTTCGTGGACTCGCCGTCCCGCTTAAAGTGCGGATTGCGCCCACCAACAATGTCCGCCAGAATGAAGGCCTTAATTTTCTGCAGGTCGCCAGCTACCGCGAATTTCGCCGCCATCTGCCGGCTGCCGTAGCGGTTGTCCGGGTCCGCCCACTCCCGGTTAACCGCCTCTTCCCCATCAAAAAACGCAATCCAAACCGCATATTTCCCCGGCTGCTTCTGCGCGCACAGCAATCGCGCAATCTCCAGCATCACGCCCGTGGACGATCCTGCATCGTCCGCGCCAACGAAATTCTCCAGCCGCTTCGTATCGTAGTGCGTCCCCAACAAAATAATTCCCGGCTTCCGCCCCGGAATTTTCACCAACAAATTCTCCATCGGCAGGCGCCCAGCAGGTGTGTCCGCTGAAAAAGAATCCGTCTCCACCGCGCAACCGTATGACTTCAACTCCGATTCCACATAATCCTGCAACTTCGCCAGCGCAGGCGACCCGGCAGGGCGCGGACCATAGCTCAACTGCTTCACCACCTGCTCGTAGGCCCGCTTCCCATCGAAACCGCCGGTCTTATCGGGAGGAGGCGCATTGTCGACCGGTTTTGGAGGGGCACCCGCCACGGCGCTCATGAATGGGGGTTGCCCGGCGTTGGCGGCGGCGCTATTTGTCGAAGCGGTCCCGCCCGACTTGCACCCAAGCGCCAAACACGAAAAGACCACCACGAAGGGCAGCATAACCCGCGACCCGTTTCGCCAAACACTCATCCAGCGGTCCCTGCGCTTTCCGCCTCCAGGCGCTTCCTCTTGCCTCGCACCACCATGGCCGAAACACCGATGCCCACGAAATACAGCGCCACCATTGGCAACATGAAGATCAGCATCGTTTGCGCATCGGGCGTAGGCGTGATAATCGCGGCCACCACGGCAATGACCAAAATCGCGTAGCGGAAATTCTGCCACAGGAACTTTGGTGTCACGATTCCAAACAGCGACAGAAAGAAAATCAAAATTGGCAGCTCAAACACCAACCCCAGCCCAAGCAAAATCATCAGGATCAAATCGAAATATTCATTGATGCTGATCATCGGCACCACGGGCCCCTTAAAACTCACCAGGAACCGCAGCACATAAGGCAGAGTGACGAAATATCCGAAGGAAATCCCCGAAAGGAAGAGGAACACTGTCGAAAACAGAAATCCGGTCACCGCGCTTCGCTCATGCTTGTATAGCGCCGGCGCGATAAACAGCCACAACTGGTAAAGCACAACCGGGGAGGCGAGAACCACCCCAAGATACACGCCCAACGTAATCACCATGTTCAGGTAACCCGCCGGGTGCGTGTAGATAAGCTTTTGTTCCAGGCCCGCATCTTTCAGGGCCTTAATCATCGGCTGCGTGACGAATCCGATAAACCTCTGCGACAGGTAGACGCCGACGAAGGCCCCCGCGCCGATCGCGTACAGCGAATTGATGATCCTCTTCCGCAGTTCGGACAGATGCTCAAAAAACGTCATCTGGCCGCCGCTCTCCTCCAGTCGTGCCGCGATGGAATTGTCAGGCTGGCTGCTGTTGGTCATGGGCGGGGGGAGGCTCGCTCGCGCTGCTTTCCGTCGTGGGTTCCGTGGTTTGGGCCACGCTTTCGCCGTTCGACGCGTCTAATCGAGGGATAGCTTCGGCCACCGGCGTTACCACGGGTCCGTCCCCAGCCGGATAATCCGCAGCCGCTTCCGGGAGGGACTCCGTGCCAGAGGTCGCGCTCGATGCCGCAGGCAACTCCAGGCCTTTTGCCTTCGCTTCAGCAGCCTCCGCCTCGGCGGTCTTCTTCCGAACCTCCGCAAGCCGTGCCTGGCGCTCCAAATCCCGCATTTCCTCTTCAAAGGCGCCCTTGAAATCCGTGGACGCCTTGCGGAATTCCGCCATCAATTTCCCCAGGGTTCGAGCCAATTCCGGCAGCTTCTGCGGGCCGAATACCACCAGCACCACCAGAAAGACCACGATCATGTGCGGAACGCTGAGCATAAGTAAAAAGCGCCGTAAATCGCCCTGTCTGCATCATAGAAAGGGTAGCCAATCGTGTCAAACGAGAGTTCGACTTTGCATGTTATACTGGGCTTTACGCTAAGGGCGAGGTGTCCATGAATCCTGAACGTCGTGGCCTGATCCTGGTAGTTGTAGTCCTGCTCATCTCTGGCATCCTCGGCGGCATCTACGGGCCGTCGGTCCGCGCCACCACGGCAACCTCGGACGATTATCAAACCGCCGTCCGCGACTTCACCAGCGTTCTGTCCGTCGTCCAGGCCAACTACGCCGAGCCCGTGGACGCCGACAAAGCCGTATACCAGGGCGCCATCCCCGGTATGTTGCGGATGCTGGACCCCCACTCGAATTTCTTTGACGCCCGCCAATTCGCGCTGCTGCGTGAAGATCAGCGCGGCAAGTATTATGGTGTTGGCATGGTGGTCGCTCCTCGCGAGAACCACACCGTCGTAATGTCTCCCTACGTCGGCGCGCCTGCCTACAACGCCGGCTTGCGCCCTGGCGACATCATCGCCAAGGTTGACGACAAGTCCACCGACGGCCTGACCACCAGCGAAGTGGCCGACCTGCTGAAAGGCCCCAAGGGCACGGTCGTTAAAATCACTGTCAGTCGCGAAGGCTTCACCGAGCCGTTGGTCTTCACCGTTACCCGCGACGAAATTCCCCGTCACTCGGTTGACATCATCACCATGCTCAAGCCCGGCATCGGCTACATGCGGCTGAACCAGTTCAACGAAACCACGGATCGCGAAATTGCCGACGCGCTGAAGCAGCTTGGCGCCAGTTCACTCGATGGCCTCGTCCTCGACCTCCGCGGAAATCCCGGCGGCCTGCTCAACGAAGCCGTTGCAGTCGGCGACATGTTCCTCGAAAAAGGCCAGCTCATTGTTTCCTATCACGGCCGCAGCGCTCCAGAGCGCCGCTTCACCGCCATACGCGGCAACCAAGGCATGACCGTACCTCTCGTCGTGCTGGTGAATAACAATTCAGCTTCGGCGGCGGAAATCGTCTCTGGCGCGATTCAGGACCACGACCGTGGCCTCGTCGTCGGCGAAACCACCTTCGGCAAGGGCCTCGTGCAGACCGTGCAGCCGCTTTCCGAAAACACCGGCCTGGCCCTTACCACAGCGCGTTACTATACGCCCAGCGGCCGGCTGATCCAGCGCGACTACAAATCCATTTCCCTCTACGAATATCACTACGAGCGCAAGGTCCCCGACCACCCGACGGAAATCCGCCAGACCGACAGCGGCCGCCAGGTTACCGGCGGCGGCGGCATCACGCCGGATATCATCGTCCCCTCGCCCAAATACGATAAGTTCCAGGAAACATTGTTCCGCGCCGACGTGCTCTATCCTGCCGAGCAGGGCGTTGCCGGGTTCACGCGTTATTACCTTGGCACCAAGCCGGTCATCACTCACAGCTTCGAAGTGGACGACACCGTCCTCCATGAATTCCGCAACTATCTTGCGAAGCACAACGTGAAATACACCGAAGTCGAGTTCGCCGACAATCTCGACTGGATCAAGCGCAAGATCAAGCAGGAAGTCTTCATGTCTGCCTACGGCACCCAGGAAGGCGACAAGGTCCTCCTCGCCGCCGACCCGCAAGTGCAAAAGGCCATCGAGTCCATTCCCCAGGCCCGCGCGCTCTATGAAAACGCTCGCAAGGTCGTAGCCCAGCGTAACGGCTCAGGCCACGACCAGCCCTAGACCTTAGGATTCTAGACTCCTGCGAGTAAACTTCAGGCGAGTGTTGCGTCGACCGTCTGAGCCGGCACTGTTAATCAGGAGTTAGCCACGCTAGAACGAAAAAGATAGATAGACCATTGCTCCTTCATTTACCTTGTTTGGAGGCGGCAACTTCCTTCGCATGAGCTACTAGCGCGTCGAATCGTGGGTCGCCATGCAGGGCATTTAATTCCGGGTCCTCGCCGAGTGTTACGGCTTCTCTGGGTAACATTCCGTGATCGACGGCCTCGCGCAGCAGCTCCAGCGCTCTGTCAGTCCTTCCCTGTTTCGCCTTCATCGTGCCGAGGCTATACAGGGTTTCTGCGGCTTCCGGACTATCTGGGCCAATGACCCGCCGTTCGAGATCAAGCAAGTCAAGAGACATCTTCTCGGCTTCGTCAAACGCTCCTATAGTTCCTTTGATCTCAGCCTCGTTCATCATGTAATGGATGGTAGTCAGGTTTTCGGAACCATAAACGCGGCGCTGAATTTCCAGAGTCTCCCGTTCCATTTTTTCTGCCTCTTCGGCACGGCCTTCATACAGAAGGATGACAGCAAGGTTGTCCATTGAGGCCAAAGTGTATTTTGCTTCCGGACCCAATACCCTCTTCTGAGTCTCGAGTACTTCACGCTGAATCTTTTCAGCCTCGGGCAGGTGTCGTTCTTCGGAAAGGGTGGTTGCGAGATCACCCATGGTTCCAATAGTTTCTTCGTGATTGGATCCGAAGACGCGCCGCTCTTCTTCAATCAAGTCTCGCTGCTGAGCCTCCGCATCGGCATATCGGCCCTGCTGGAATAGGGTCCAGGCTACTCTTTGCCTACTCCGCAGGGTCTGAAGGTTGTCCGGGCCAAGGGTTGAAGTGAAAAGCTGAACGCTGCGCTCCAAAAGCGATTGCGCATGCGAAAAGTCGCCAAGGTTATTGTAGGCCATGGCCATCACATACATCAGGCGCGCCTGGAGTTCCGGATCATGTGCGAGTCCGCTGTCGATGTCGTGGGCGGCTTTGTCGAGGACCTCACGAGCGGTTACCGCGTTTCCGAGTTTATGCTCGGGGTCGGCCACTTTGAATATATCGGTCATGAACTGCGCGATGCGGTCGGCCCGATCTCGCTCACGGGTGATGCGCCGCAGCTGAACGGCTTGCGTCGCCACGAATGCGATCAGCAGTGCCAACGCTCCGGCCGCGACGCCTACTCCTGCGCGGTGTCTCTGCACGTATTTCTGCACGCGATATGAAGCGCTTGCCGGGCGCGCAAGGATCGGCTTGTTCTCCAGGTAGCACGAGATATCCGCTGCCAGAGCGGCCGGACTGTCATAACGTCGCTCTCGATCCTTCTCCAGCGCTTTCAGTGTAATCCAGTCAAGATCCCCACGGAGGGAGGCAGCCAGTTGCCCAGGCTCCGTTCCGCGCGCCTCGGCTGTCTTTGTCGATTCGCCCTGCGTTCCCGTCTTTGTGCTTGGCCGCGGGGGGTCCTCCTCACGCACTTGCCGCAGAGCCTCGTGGAGCGGCTGCTTTCGCCACGGCCCGGTCTCGAAAGGCAGCAATCCCGTGAGCAGAACATAAAGAACAGCGCCAAGCGAATAGACATCGGTTCGAGTGTCCACGTCATGCCCGCTGGCATCGGCCTGTTCCGGACTCATGTAGCCGGGGGTGCCCAGAAAACTCCCGGCTTGAGTGAACTGAGCATCTTCCAGCACATAAGGCGTCACGCCTTTTGCTAGACCAAAATCGATGATGCGAGGCAGTGGCTTCCCGTCTATTTCGACGACGAGAATATTCGCGGGCTTTAAGTCGCGGTGAATGATGGCTTTTTGATGGGCGTGCTGAACGCCTTCGCACACTTTGATGAACAGTTCGAGCCTTTCAGGAATCTTGAGTTTTTTCTGATCGCAGTAGTCCGTGATCGGCACTCCGGGCACGTACTCCATCACGAAGTAGGGTTGTCCGTCGGGCGTTGCCCCGGCGTCAAACACTTTCGCGATCGACGGATGATCCATGATGGCGAGCGATTGACGCTCCGACTGGAAGCGTTGCAGGGCCGAACTATCAAACATCCCGCCCTTGATAAGTTTCAGCGCCACCCGACGTTTGACGGGTGTTGTCTGTTCAGCGAGCCAAACTTGTCCCATGCCACCGCGACCAAGTTCTTCGACGAGGCGGTAGTGTCCGATGAACTGGTTCACCAGCACCTTGGCTGGATTCTGCAAGGAGGTCAGCAGAAGTTCCGGGGCAGCGACGGCGAGAAACTGGCTGCCTGCCTCCTCATGTGAAGAGATCAGCGATTCCACTTCTGCGCGCAGTTCTCGATCTGTGCCGCAAGCCGAGTTCAGGTAAGCCGGCCGCCGCTCGGAGGCGAGCAGCAACGCCTCTTCCAGGATTTGCTTCGTCCGCTCCCATCGTTCCGTGCTCATGGGCGGGAACTCCTGGAAATCTCTCGATGAAGCCAGGCACGGGCGGCGGTCCAATCGCGCTGCACGGTGGCGGGAGCAATTTCCAGTGCTTCAGAAATTTCCTCCAGTGAGAGCCCGGCAAAGAAGCGCAATTCCACAACTCTGCTCTGTCGCGGATCGATTTTGGCGAGAGCTTTTAGAGCGTCATCCAACGAGAGGACGTCGACATCCTTTTGCTTGGAAACCAGTGTAGCTTCCTCAAGTGATAGCTTGCAGGCTCCTCCCCCGCGTTTCACTGCCACATGGCGCCGCGCATAATCTACGAGAATCTGGCGCATTAGTTGGGCGGCAATTGCGAAGAAATGCGTGCGGCTCTCCCAGTGGGGAGGATTCAGCCCGATCAGGCGCAGGTACGCCTCGTGTACCAGAGCGGCGGTTTGTAGGGTGTGGTCTTGCCGTTCTCTTTGCAGTTGAAAGTGCGCCAGGCGACGCAATTCCTCATAGACGAGCGGCAAAAGGGCGTCGAGCGCATTGCGATCTCCGTTCCGCCACCCCTGCAAGAGTAACGTGACCTCGCTGGGAGGCTCATGCTCCACGGAGATTCCTCCGAATTGGGGGCAATTGGACGCTCAGGGTAGTGATTCTGTCCCGGGTTCTCAAACCGAGAGTACCTGAAAAAGCAGCGAATTCCCACGTTTCCTAAAGCCGACAACCTTTTTCGGTGGCAAATGATTAGATCCGTCCCGACTTTGCGCTGTTAAAGACAGAGCGAAGAACTTTCCTCGGCGGCATACGGTAGTTGGTCAGGATCAATGGATCCCATTTGTCGCAGTTCAAGGAGGCAGATGTGTGGCCAATAAGCGGCAAGTCCGAGAATTTACACTCCGTTGTTGTTCGATTCAGGGGTAGAGTCGTTGGAAAAAACCGTCTGGCAATGGTTCTTCCGGCGATTTTTCTCCTTGGAACGGGAGTGTTGTTGGCCGTCGCGGAGAGTTCTAATCAAGTCGTGCCCAAGTTCCAGAAATTTTCTGACCCCGAAGGGAGCTTTGCCAATCTGAACCTTGGCGGACCGACAGACACGACCACCAATCCCTTCTTTCAGGATCTGGGCACCAACGGGCGCCGCTGCGTGACGTGCCACCAGGCGAGTGACGCCTGGTCCATCACCCCGCCACACATCCGTCAGCGCTTCGAGGCCACGCAAGGTACAGACCCCATCTTCCGCCCTGTGGACGGCGCGAACTGTCCGACGGCGGATGTCTCCACGGTGGAAGATAGACGCGAGGCTTATAACCTGCTGCTGACTCGAGGCTTGATTCGCATTGGAATAGGCGTTCCAGCAAACGCAGACTACCAAGTGGTGAGTGTCTACAATCGGTATGGATGCAACGCAACCGATGTCATTTCCATGTACCGCCGGCCCTTGCCCACCACCAATCTTCCTTTCCTGAGTGCGCTGATGTTCGATGGCCGGGAATCAACTCCGGCTACCGGTACAACCAAGATTATCTACAGTAATTATCCGGCTTCACTCATGAACGATTTGGCGCACCAGTCGTTGGACGCCACAAACATCCACGCGCAAGGGGACGGTTCGAGGCCAACCCTCGAGGAACAGCAGCAGATCGTGGACTTCGAAACCAAACTCTTCACCGCGCAGACACGCGATCGTCACGCTGGCGCTCTCGATGAAGATGGTGCGCAGGGCGGGCCTATCCCCCTGTCCACCCAGCCCTTCTTCATCACTATCAACTCCAGCGTCCACTTTCTAGTCTCAGCTTTCGAGCAGCCGGGGGGGATGGTGAACCCGGGAGACGGTCAGTTTACTTCCAACATCTTCAACCTCTACGACAAGTGGGCACAACTGAGCTATGGTGATGACGATGAGCGCAGTGCCGCCCGGCGCTCCATCGCTCGCGGTGAGCAGATCTTCAACACTCTGCAAATTCCCATTACCGGTGTGGCCGGCATCAACGACGATGTGGCAGCCGGGGGCTTGGTTGCTGGAGGTGTTCCGTCGCTTCAGGGTACCTGTGGCACCTGCCACGACACACCGAACGTCGGCGACCACTCCTTCCCCACGCCCTTGAACATCGGCACCGGCGATCCCTCTCCGAACAATCCCTCCGTGAACCTCGGAGGTCTGGATGTCAGTTACTTACCGCAGATCACTGTGTGCAAAAAGGACGCAGTCTCGGGATTGCCGACCAACAACTGCAAGACCACCACGGACCTCGGCCAAGCCTTGATAGACGGCAAGTTCAACCATGTTGGCAAGATCAAAGGACCGATACTGCGCGGTCTCGCCGGACGAGCGCCGTATTTCCATAACGGATCAGCAGCCACTCTGATGGACGCTGTCAACTTCTACGATACCCGCTTCGATCTTCACCTTTCCCAGCAGGACAAGGATGCCCTTGTCTCGTTCTTGAGGACGTTGTAGCAATTGTTGGATGTTTCGAGTTTTCGGAATATTTAATTCGGGTCCAGAAACCGCCACGGGAACTGTCACGTTAGGTTCCGGCCGAATTGTCGGCAAACCGGAAATTGGCCGATTACTTCAGGGTGGCCCGTTCGGACACTTGCCAGTTGGCTTGTACCGTCGCAACAAAGTCTCACTGCACCTTTGTTAAGGTGCCGACCCCTGATTCGGCTTGGCAAGCGCCGGATACCACCGAATTGAGATTCAGGGTCTTGGCTTCCGGGTCGGTGGTGCCACTCAAGACAATCGAGCCTTCATTTCCGCTGTCCCCGCGCAATTCTAGATTCGATCCGGTTTGCGTTCCGGTAACCTTCAATGAACGGAGGCAAGCGGAATTGGTGAAGTTGGCAGTGCCGGAGATCTGGCCAGGGTCGCCGTTTAGATTGAGAATAATATGCACGGGTAGACGATTCCCGGTTCGCACCATTCCGGAGTACGGACCAATCGGAACAGCTGTCCGCATGCCGCTCCAAGTTCCGGTGTCGCCGCTCGCCGCGGCGCAGGCGCCGGTGGCCGACGTAACCTGATAAGCGCCACTAGCGGTACTGCCGTCGGTGGCTAGGGTTCCCGTGACATTGATAGTCTCCGGATTGGTTTCAGTGAGGGTGCCGGTGATAGCGGATCCCGACACGGTGCCACTAATCGTCCCCGATGAAGCGCAAGTGCCGGTCAGTTTCGCGCTTGCTGAGAAGGCGCCGCCAGTTTGGGTGAATGTCCCGGAAACGGTTGCCGAGCCACCTTTAGAGGAAACATAGGTGAAATCCCAGGTTCCCGCCAAAGTTTGACTTAATGGAGTATTACTATGACTGCTGTAGCCGCCGCCACACCCGGAGATCGAACAACTTAAACAAATCACCACCGCGATCAGGGCAATTGATTTCATCACTCCCTCCTTGAACAACTCTTCGATTTATTCGTCGTCTCGCCGGTAGGACGTGCGCTTACTGCACAGGATTGTGGTCGAAATATCGAAGGAAGGCACTACGTGATATGCAAAATCAATTTGACATACTTTTTACAACTTTATGACAAGTGCGACAGTTGAACGGTTGATGTTCGGTGGATGCTCGCCCGTACCAAAGGGCACGTCAAGGGCATTTCCTGATGATCCAATCCACCAGAAACCCAAGGCTGGGGCCGATGGAAACGGCTTGCTGACCTCCCTTGAACCCGAAAGTTCCACCTCAAGTCCGATAAAGAAAAGCTGTTCTCAACCCTAAGCATGACTGAGAAGCACGCGCGCAAGTGCTGCAGCGGCGTGGCAAGAAGAGCCGGGCCGGGTGCTTCCGCGGCGGAAGCCGCCCGGCTAACAATGTGTTGCTGGGTTTAAAAAACCATTTCCCGAGTTTTGGAACTCCCGCTGGCGAGCCGATAGTCGCATCAGCGCTCCCCCCCACGAGGAAACTGGCCGGAGTCGAATGAGCCTCGAACTGCAAGAACAAAAAGGCCCGGAGTCTTACTGGCTCCGGGCCTTTTAAGTTTTAGCTGTCGTCCTCGTCCGCAGCTGCCCTGATACAAACAGGCGGGCCGAACACTAGAACGGACACGGTGTTGCGGTTGACGTTAGCGCGGTGGTATCCGGATAGCTGAACGCGCCTCCGATGGCATTCGAGGGATTCCCGATCTCAAACCATTCGAGCAACGCCTCGGTCTGGGGATGATATACAAATGTTCTACCCCTTTCTTTGATGGGCAACGGCACGGTGGCAACAGGGAGCACTTCCACCGGGTCGCCGGTCTCGAGGTTGGCCTGGCAGGCTCCGGGTATGCCGGGGAACTGCCAGGTGGGGACGATATTGTTGACAAAAGGATCGTTGAGCGCTTCCGAAGTTTCATGCGAAAGAGCAGTCACGTCCTGGAATCCGCCGCCGAAGGTTCCCGGAGAGATCCAGCTGGCAAAGGAGTAGATCCAGCGGGGCGAAGGGGACTGCGTTGGATCGAAGATGTACGAATGGAAACCGAGGACGCAGCAGTTCGTATCTCCCTGTTCATCGATGACCGAAAAAAGGAAGGTATTGGGGTACATGTGATAGTTCATCGCGTTGGTGGTGAACATGCCGCCGTTGATGTCGTTCACCGCCTGATTGAAATCCAGAACATTGAACAGCAAATCCAGCATGAATACCACTGTGCTGCCGTCCGACGCGGTTGCCGTCTCGTAGCCGGGCACGGTGATGATCGTCCCGTCAGGGAATTGGACTTCGACACTTTGCGGCACCTGGATCGTCGCGCGGTTCACGATATTGAAATTCAGCAACGTGTGCCAGTTCGAGGCCATTGCGTTGAAGAACTCGGCGCGCTGGACGGCATCCCCAAACTGAGTATTACCCGTCGAGTATTGAGAGTTGTTGAAGTTGGGCGAGTCCTCAGTCAAATCTTCAAACGGCGCGAACGGCACGGTGGCAACCACACCTCCGTTGCCGCCGAGCAGTTGCAACGAAACGGTGGTGATGTTGGCTGGAATCGTCGTAGTGCCGCCCAACTGCGGGTTATTGCCAATCATGACGAACGTGGAATCGTAGACAAACCCATCCGGCGTTTGGAAGGGATCGATGGTAGGCGACTGAGAAGCGAAGGCGCCCGTGAAAGTCGGGACGGTGTTCAGCCCAACGAGATTCGGGACAGAGCCGCCGGTGCCGTGTTTGCTGGCGTTGCCCCTATTTGACCCGCCCCCGCCCGAATTCGCGTCATTGAGGAAAAGCCCGTGGGTACTGGTTTTGCCGGCGGGCAGGACAAACCGAATGGAAGTACTCGGCGGATGCACTTTGTTGATGTTCACGTTGGGCATCCGGGCGAACCTGGGCGCCGGGGTCAGCTTCGAATTCGTCGTCTGGCCAAAGCTCGCTGTTGAAATGCCCAGCAGCGCAACGACAGACACCGCGATCAATACATGCCGCGCACGTTGCATGGTGAGTTTCTCCTTTTGCCCGGGGAGCGGTGGCGAGGCGGTGCGGGCCGGGCGGCGCAGACCTCGAACAGTAAAATTTTGTGTGCCGGCGAACGGTATGGCGGGGCGGAACTTTCAGACACTCCTTGGGAGTTGTTCACCGGGACGAAAGGGACGGTTGAGGGATATCAAAGGGTTCATTTGATGTCAACCACAAAAGTGCGGGAATCGGCGCAAGGTCAGCCGGGGTCGCCCGGTTTCCGGCGGGGAGCAGTGACCTCCAGACTTGGATCCGCAACGCCAATCTCGATCCCGATTGGTCGCGCGTGGGTACGGATATTAGGAATCAAGGACCGTTCAACGCTTCTTTTTCTCCCAACGGAACCGCGTCCGTGCCGGAGCCTTGCACACTTTTGCTGACTGGCGCTGGTTTGCTTGGGCAGATGCTTAAGCGCAGGGGTCGAGCTGGCTGAGTTTCGACAAGAAATACGCACGACTCTTCTTGGGACTGTTAATCACGTAGATGAAACAGGTTTGCCTTTATAGGGTGGCAATCTGACTTGTGATGAGTCGAATGACGAGACGGCCCTGTCTGGATAGGTCTTGACAAATCTCCTTCCCACCAGCAGCGGCCCGGCAGCGGCGGGCTGACTCCTACCATTTATGTTTGAGGCACAGACGTGAGTCAGGACGACGTTTTCCGCGGAGACTATTAGAGTGGGGTCTGTTACAGAATCCGAGGTCTCGCCTGCTGATCAGCGGATGCTGCTCGACCGGATGCAATCGCTTGCGACGAAGCTCGTTAGCTTCGCATGGAACAGATTCCAATTGAGGCTCGATTACTCAGACACGAGCATCGCTGAAGTGGAACGCATTTTGAATGAGCTTCACGCGGATTTCGCTCGGAAGGGACCTGATGCGAAGACCGCGATAAAAGGTCTAAGCCACCACTTTGGCGCATACATAGGGGAAGTACTTCGCAGGAGGCACGGCGGCTTGTGGCGAGCAGACATTCCAAGCCTGAACCCTCCCGCCGACGGAGTCCAGGTTGGAGAACGGATCTTCGCGCCGTCACGAAACGTATATCTGCGGCTCACCGAGGGTGCCAACTATAGTGTAAAAATATTGTACGAAAAGTTTGAAGAAGGCATTTCTCAGTCGATTGCCTCTCGCAATGAACCATCGGCCGAGGCTGAAACCACGACGGCCGTCACACTCGTGCAAAAATCCGCTGCTCGAGCCGTTCAGGATGCCCATAAGAGGTTCGACTTTTCACTCGACTACACAGAAACCTGCTTGGACTTGCTGGAAGAAATCCTCCTACGCATTTCAGATTTGTTAACGGACCGTGCAACCGCGACCCATCGCCTCAGAGAGGAAGAGAAGATGATGTTGAAGGCAGAAGGGGCGCTTAACTACGGAGCATTTCTCGGCGAAGTCATGTGCAAGAACCTTGGGGGTCGTTGGCAAGACACAATTCCTGGTAGTGACATTAGAAGGATCGTTGTCGTAATCGATGGAAGGTATTTTGACCCTTTGGAATTAGCACGTAGCGCAATCAAAGACCCTCGGGAGTTTGGGGCAAAGAAATTCTATTTTGATGCCAAGAAGATTACGCAGTTTGATGGGGTCATCACACGTTCGGAAAAGTGATGTAGGACAAACCGACAAGCGGGACGGACACAAATTGAAAGAACGCTGAGCCCTCCCAGAGTTATTCCATCTTCAAGAGTTCGTCGGATGTGGTGGGAGCATCTCCCGTCTGATGATCGACGATTTGAAAGAGCAGGAAGGCGTGCACGGCGTCCGTGGTCTCCGGACCGGCCGTGGGCAGCTGAATTCGTGCGCCGCGTTCTGTTTCCGAAAATTCGCAGTGAATCTGCTCCTTGAGTCTCGCCATTGTCGCGGTGCCCGGCGGGTTCGTGTCGCGAATGAGCATGGGTGCCTTGAAATTTCCGGAAGAAAACGTCTTGGCGATGTGTCCAAGGTGCGCGCGGATCTGCTCGATGCTGGCTTTGTCGTTCGGGTCTTTTGTGGTGACGGCGATTTCTCAGGTCAGCTAATGCCGAGGCATTCCGGCTAAAGCCGTGGTCCGAGATACAATCCCTCCGCGAATACTTCTCTGTCCAACTCACGATAACTCCCGGATGGTCGGCAAGCCGGAAGTAATGAGAGGTCGAGTATTAGAATAACTTCCGCATAGCTAGTCAATCGCCCTCGATCAGCGGCAAGGTGCCAGCCCCGATGGAGGAAGTTCCCCTGGATACGGCCCGTTCGAGGAGCGCGGGATCTGGGCCGTCAAACGAGTACAGCTTCAACCGGACGGCGGGGGCTGGCGTGGGCCGACAGCTTAGGGTAGCCCATATAGAAAACAAAAGTTGGCTGCCATGTGGGATCTGCGGTGATTTCGTTAAGCAGCGCG
>Ga0210399_10001344_pt1 | contig 19166 bp, 18 predicted proteins | sample IncBWC14MmetaG_FD_150865 | JGI IMG/M metagenome (GOLD analysis project Ga0210399, IMG submission 150865) | Forest soil microbial communities from Barre Woods Harvard Forest LTER site, Petersham, Massachusetts, United States - Inc-BW-C-14-M | ecosystem: Environmental > Terrestrial > Soil >...
GATCTTTCACTGTGGCCGCGGAACGGCCGGGAACGTAGATGGTGCCATCGGCGGCAAGAGCCGGCGAACCCGGCACCACGATAGGTGCCTGCCACAGCTTGTTGCCGGCCGGATCGAGCGCCACAAGACCAGCATCGCTCGAACCTCCGACGTAGATCGTTCCGTCCGCGGCGATCACGGGGTTAGCGGTCCAATCACCCGGGAATTCCCATTTCAAAGCGCCCTCGGGATTGTAAACGTGGAGTTTCTGATCCCATCCGGCCACTACGATCGTTCTTTCCGCAGTGATGGCGGGCGTGCGGAATGGTACGGAACTTCGCCCGTCGGAGAGGCGAAGGGTCCAAGCGACGCGGCCCTTGGAATCGAAAAGCGCAAGGGCGCCACCGCCTTCGATGGCGGTGCCCGTCTCGGGAATTTCCGGGCTGACTGGGCCCCCGACGTCCCTAAATTGACTTGAGGTCGCGCCAGAACCGGGGTCCACGCCAATCATGGGGCCGCTAGAATTTCCTACTAGCAGAAGATCGGACGCAGCCATCGCGGGAGTGGTGGGCGACCAGCAGGGCGGCTGGAGGCCGCTGCTAGGCAGCGGCGCGGGGCCGATCTGGGCAAGCCAGCGTTTGGAGCCATCCGGATTGAGCGCGTGCATCACGCAGGTCATATCCATGATGTAGATCCTGCGATCAGGCCCAACCACCGGTGAAGTGTTGAGGTCCGCGCCAGGAAAGTAGCGCCATTTCAATTGGCCGTCCGGCGACAGTGCGTACAGAAACTTGGGACTGTTGAAGTAGATGGTGCCATCTTCGCCGAGTGCGGGAGTGGAAACGATGCGGTCGTCGGCGCTGAATTGCCATTTTATTTGCGGTGATTCGCCGCCAGTGGTGCGAGAGGACTTGCAGCCCGAAACGGAACTGAGCCCTGCCAGGAGAAGGCAAACGAAAAAGTCGGCCGCGCTGCGATGGCGAGACATCAGCGGCCTCCGCCGCGAGAAGTATTGCGCAGCCCTCCTCCGCGCTTGGGCCACTGTCCGGCGAGGCCGCCATTCTCTTCGGTATCCTGGACGGCGAACACCTTCGCTTCGCCATTCTGGACGTAAATGGTTCCGTCATCGGCGATCGCCGGGGAAAATACCTGCCCGCCCGTGGTGAACGCCCATTTCAATTTGCCGTCGGCGCCGACAGCGTAGAGCTTGTTGTCCAGGCTCCCGAAATAGATCGTGCCGTTTTTGGTTATCGCCGGTGTGGAGCGGACGGCCCCGCCCGTCTGAAATTTCCATTTGAGGCGACCCTCGGGCGCGATGGCATAGACGTTGCTATCGTCGCAGCCAAAATACACCGTGCCATCGTTTGCGACCGAAGGAGACATGACGATGTGGTTGGGAACGGGGAAAGACCACTTCCCTGTGCCATCGGAGTTCACGGCGGAGAGCGCGCCTTTTCCCCCTACATAGATCGTGCCATCAGCGGCTAACACAGGCTCGCCAGCGGCGGGAATGTCTTTTATCCAGGCGACATTATGATCCGGCGATTGCGCCACGAGATCTGCACGAGTGGAGTAAACGGTGCCGTCCTGCGCGAACGAGAAAGAGTTTCCGCCGACGATCCACGATTTTGGCTGCGCAGACTTTCCCGTGATGTCTATGGCTGTCCCGGAGGCAACGATCGTGCCGTCGAATGCTTCGCCGATCTGCGTCGGGGGACCACCACCCAAACCCATGCCGCCTTCATCCTGGCCGTCCGGCCCCACGCGAATGACGCTGCCGGATCCCGGGATCGTGCTGGTGCCGTCGAACCAGATATTTTCGTTGTCGTCTATCACAACAAAATGAATTGGGATGCCACTAGGCTGATAGACGTTCTCGTAGTACCACTTCTGGGTTCCGTCCGGACGAAGGGCGTACAGCCCTCGCGCGCCACCGACGTAGATCGTTCCATCGGAGCCGATGGCCGGAATTTGTTCCTGGTAGTAACAGCCCTTGCACAAGGTAGCAGGACGGCCAGTGGAGAATTCCCATTTCTTGGTCGGCGCAGGCACACTAGCGGGAGCAGATTGAGCAGACCTGCCGGACGAGTGGCACGAGTCCAGAACCGGGATAGTGAGCGCAAGGAGCGCCAAGATTGCCAGACATACCGTGCGGAGAGCGTCATTACGGTCATTAGGGGGTGCGGTCGTTTTCATATGCCCTTGTGGCCTTGTTCTTCCTTTCTAGTGTCCGCTATCTGGACTCTTCGCAAGAGTCTCGATATCGCAAAGAGCACCATAAAAAGCGAGATCGTGAACGCGGCGCACGCGACCATGAATGGCCGATCCACACGCGTATCGGTAATCGTCCGCGCAGTAAAGTCGCCCGCGATGCCGGTCCACCAGTAGGCGAACAGCCCAATGTCCATCACCACGTGACCGATCATCCCAGGAATGAGCGATCCGGAAGACCAGGCAAGAAGCCCCAGCAGCACGCCTGCACCAAACACGATGGGTACCATTCCCGGCGTCGCCCAGGCTTTGGTGAGATGCAGAGCCATGAAGAAGAGCGAGGAGATCAGAATCGCAACCGGCGCGCCATGGCGCTGTTCGATCGGGCGCTGCATGTAGCCCCGAAAGCCGGTCTCTTCGCAAATCCCCGCCGATATCGCAGAGACCACAACTGCCAGCCACCTCAGGGGTTGGGTGGGGATGAAAGAAACATCATAACCGTGACGAAACGCCGCCATCGGAAAGGGCACCAAGCCGAACAGCAAAACAATTGCAGCATGAATTGTCGCGGCGAAGAAGAGCGCGGCGATAACGCCCCAAAACCATTGCGTGGACGACAGCCTGCAACGACGAAATGCCGTGGCGCGCGCCACCCCCGTTGTGCCTGGGGGACCTCCTCCGCCAGTCCACCAGAGAAAAAGCCCCAAGAATATCGCTTCGGCGAACGTGGCGAGCGGCACGCCAAGGTTCAGGAGCAATAGCGGCCACACGTTGACAGCAGCAACAGTAATAAGAAGGCCGGAGATCACAGCCCGCAGTGAAATGGGCAAGTTCGCCCAACGACTGGTGGCGCCGTCCTGCGTTGTCATGCCTTTGGGTCCATATTGCTCGTTGGAATCTGCATCCCCCGTCCGTCAGTGCGCGCCAGAGTTTTTGGTTACTGCAAGTAGTTTAAAACTCCTGTCGAGCGCCAAGCTTCGCGTGAACCCAGTGCGAGCCCGCCGAATGCCGGCCGCGGCATCAGCAGCAACGCATAGCGCCGTCTGCTGCATGCAGTTATTCGCCGGGGTTTTCCTCCATGTCAAGCATTGTCCGCCAGACGGCAATCCATGCCTTGCCTTGACTCTGGAACACCCACAGATCCCGACCGGTTGAATGGTATCGTTTGCCAGAACGTTCGTAGATCATGTCATATCGAAAGGTGACCACAGCCGTATCACCCGCGACATCGACTTGATGATCAAGCTCACGGAATTCTTGAATTGTTGCGTTCTGACGGAAATCGCGGAACCCGGCAAGAAAGTCTTCCCGCCCCTGTATCCTCCCCGCAAAATTCGGAAAGACCATGACAATCTCCGAGTGCACCATAGGCGCCAGGTCTTGGACCTGGCCGTCGAGCCATGTCTGGTTGATTTGACGCATGGCTGTGGCCGCATCCTCGCGTTTGGATTCGTCTACCATGAGCTGCTCCTTATCACCTCAGCCGAGCTTCTTACCCGCCACCAGAAGACTGACTGCTTCGTGAAGGCGTTCGCCCTACCCGCGGTGGCCGACGCATGGTGGACCTTCCGCGGCTGTTTGTACGGTTGCACTATGGACTAGGCACCCCCCGCGCGCGCGTCGCCTCAGTCGTACACAGGAAATCCCGATACGAGCAAAGATCAGCCATCAGATCCTTAAACTCTAAGAGAATCTTTGCTTTCTCCGTTTCGCCCACAAGCAGGATAATGACGTCGTCGCGACCTGGACTCATGCTCAACATGAATGGATATTGACTAAAACTCTTCCCGCCTATGTCCACGTCCTTCACGTTCGGGGCGTAAAACATGTAGTGAGGCATATTCCTGGTAACGGGCTCCGGAATCTTCGAATCTCCGACAGTGCGCATGATGGGAGCAAGCATGTAGGCAACCCCAGACCGCGCAGGGCTCGGGTAAGAAGCAGTCCCAAATCTCTTAATAACTTCGAAGTGGACCTGCCTTGCGTCCCTGCCCCGCGCCCTCAATTCCGCGGCATGCAGATAATCCTGCAACAGCGTCTTCGAGCCTTCGCCGTCGTAGCAAACCGGCCAATAAATATCGATCCGGAACGGCCGTTCCGGCCATTGCCAGTCAGACCGCACGACTATGCAAGTCATTCCGTTGGTCCCTTTGTGACTCAGAACGTATCCTTTGGCCAAGTCCAGCGTATAAGTCGTTGCGCCATCCCTCAGATGTGGGGGAAGAGCGCTCAGCGCGTAGCGCACTTCCAGGGACTCCGGCATCTTTTCCAACCTCGCAGGTGTAGCACGAGTGCTCGTATCGGTCTGCTTGGTTTCCGCAAGACAACTCGCACTTGTAAGGAGTCCTACCACGGCAATCCGCGCGACAGAATTCAAACTCAACCTCCTTGTTTCGCAGCTTCGGCGTGGGTATGCGGGTTTTGCAAGGGTGGGGAGTTTACTCTGCCTGATTCTAACCCTGGCTTTTTTTCGTCCTTGTGCTCCGCCCCGTTCGCATTCCCGCGCCCCGCGCAGAACCTAAGCCAGGAGTTTCTCCAGCGGCTCCCAATAGTGCGCTTTCCATCCCGAGGCTAGGACCTCCGCCTCGCCTTTAGGAAAGCCCGTATGGTCAAATACGATCTTGGTCCCGGAGCCTTGCTCCACGAGCTCGAACTTCGCAATCGAATAGACGCCTGGAGGCCAACCGCCCGTTCGCCAGGCCTGCACGATTCGCTCGTTTGGCACAAGTTCGATATGTCGCCCCATGATGTATCCGCCGAACAGCAAGAACGCTCCTCCCACATCACGGCTGATCTCCGCGGGCTTGTTTGGCAAGTGCATGGCCTGCATGACTCCACTGAGCTGTATGACCTTGTCGAACTGTTTGGCGTCGGTAAGCGCTTCGTAGACGCGCTTCCGGCTCGCTTTGAAAACAGCCTCTTGGTGAATGGATTCCGCCGTACGCAAAATCTCCTCCTCCGTTCCCGACCAAGCCTTAGGTGAGCCCAGGGCTAGTCCGCCGACTGCGCTTGCCACAGCCACGATCGCTTGCCGCCGCGTGGGCCCACTGGTCGGTCCTGCCGAATTATTTCTATTGCTCATCATTGTCCTCCCGATCTCTTGCTTTCAACTACTCTGCAGAAGAACACCGCTCGAAAATATGTTCAAGATAATATTTCACTAAGCAGGCGAACGCCCTTCGAGGCATACTTCATCACCCCATAAACGAGGAGACCTCATGCCTTACCCTGCCGGTCATCGCGAAGCCGTAAAGAAAAACATCATCAACAGCGCACGCAAGCTCTTCAATCGCCACGGCTTTGAAAGCGTCTCTCTCCACCAGATCATGGCCGGCGCGGGCCTCACTCACGGCGGTTTCTACAGCTATTTCAAAAGCAAGAGCGATCTCTACGCCGCGGTCCTGGGCTGCTTCTTCACCGACCCGGAGTGGAAAAGCTGTTGGGAAGGGGTGCACGTTGATCTTTCGTCGACCGACGTTGGCCCGCAAGTGGTTCGCGCCTATCTTTCTCGCCAGCATTTCGAGGACGTTGAGAACTCCTGCCCCATGGTCGCCCTGCCCACCGACGTTGCCCGCAGCGGCGTAAGCGCCAAGCGCGCCTTCGAGACAGTCTTCAAAGCCATGGTAAGCGTCTTGGAGCGAAGCTTGACGCAGAATGGCAGACCTCGCCGAACCACGGCACAGAGCATAGCCGCCCTGGCCATCGGCGGCATGGTCGTGGCTCGTACCATGGTCGACCGCGCTCTTGCCGACGAATTGCGCGCCGCCTGTACGGCTGTCGCCCTCAATCTTGGCGGCTGGGACAAAAAGAGCAAATCGGAAAGCGCCAACTCCAAGCGATCCCAACCGCACCGCGTGGCAGCGGCCTAGTTGCACCAGACGCGATGAAGTTAAATCTAACGCGCTGGAACGGCGGCACTCAGCATTTTTTGGCAGGGCGATTCCGGTCTGCAGGACATCGAGAACAATGAAAGCACGTTCTTGCTGGTGCGTTAAAGTCTGGGCATATTCGGAGCGGTATTCTACCGGGTCGGAGTAGAAGGAGATTACGTTTTACGACGTGCAGCATAGGTCCGGACCTTTCCTTGGAAACCTGGTTGCTCGTAGAGGCGCGACTGGTCGGCAAACCTTCCCTTACCGGCATTATGGAAGAGTTGCCCGTCACACGGGAATAATTCCGAACGTTCTGCGGATGTTTATCGCTTCATAGCGATTTGGTCGGTGAGTCCAATGTTATTCCCAAGCGGACGAGATGGCGCACGCCCCACATCCACAATGTTTCAAATACAGGGCCGAGTGTGCGGCCGTACGACGTGAGCTGATATTGCACGCGAAGCGTCGGTTTCTGACGCACGGACCGTGCCACGACGCCGTCAGCTTCGAGCTGACGCAGGTGTTCGCGCAGCACTTTGACCGTCACCCCGGGCATCAATCGTCGAAGCTCGCCAAATCCACGTGCTCCTTCCCCGAGACGGCGAAAGATCATTGGTTTCCATCTACCCTCGATCACGCGGATCGCCGTGTAAACGGGACACTTATCGCGTTCGATATAGCTTGCATCCTGTTTGCTCATGCCAGCACTTCCTAACCAACAGGGTACTTTAAAGTGCCTAATTGCCAAAGCGCGCGAACAGACATACATTGTTGCGACCGGAGGCTAAATGGGATCGACTCGACTATTCCGCGTCATCATTCCCGTATCAAACATTGAGCACGCTGCAACCTTTTACTCTGCCGTCCTGGAGCAGCCAGGAAAACGAATCTCTCCCGGACGGCATTACTTCGGGTGCGGCAGCGTCATTCTTGCATGCTTTGATCCGCGCTCCGATGGCGACCCCTGGGACGCCAAGCCGAATCCGGACCATGTGTACCTCGCGGTAGATGATCTCGATGCATGTTATAAGCGCGTGAGCGGACGACCGAACGGCACTATCCTCCGGCCGATCGAAACACAGCCCTGGGGTGAACGCAGTTTTTATTGCACGGATCCCTTCGGCAATAAACTTTGTTTCGTCGACGAGCGGACCGTGTTCACCAGTGGCTTGATATGACGGTCCTTGGACCGTACGATTCAAAACCTAAATGAAAGATTTTAGCTCGATCCCAACGGCCGAAGGAGTGGTGCAAAAGCTGCGCGCGCTCCGCCTTCTATTCCCGGCGACGTGTCATTGGCCGCTCACAGTCCCCAGTGATATGTGTATCTTAGGTCAAGAAAGTTGACAATTGGAGTAACTCGCGTGATTGACGCGCCAAACTGGAAAACGAGTTGTGATAGGAGTTGCGTCTCGACTCCCGTCGTTTGTGAGATCGAGTCCCGATTTCTCCAGGATTGACACACTTTGTGCCAGCTCGGAGGACTGATGGGTGCTCGCTCCCCGCATGAACGGAGCTTCGATGGCTAATTGTTTCTTGCGCATCATAATGACTGGGATGTTCCTGGCAGCGGGAGCGCAGGCGCAGGAGTCCACGCCGCCTGCAGGGACGCCGTCGGTGGCAGATGCAGCACGCGCGGCGCGAGAGGGACAAAAGACGATGCCGCCGAAATATGTGATAACGAATGATGACATCGAGGCGAAACGTGAAGCGGCGGGCTTGGCGGATACGGGCGCCAGTGAGCAGGAAGTGCGGGCGGAAATGGAGAAGAATTATCCCCCAAGCCTTGCGAAGGCGGACCTCGTGATGGAGATCACGAGGATGCAGTACGTCGCAGCTAGGGGCAACGCGGATATGCTGGTGAGAGTCAAGGAATCAGCATTGGCTGGTTACGAAAGCGTGGAGTTTCCCGGGAAAAAGCATTGGGAAGAGGACGTTTCAGTTTCCGCAACCCGGATGGTCGAGGAAGCAAATAAGGGAGCCACTCGACTGCAAGCGATTATTGACGACAATCAGAATATACTCGCGGGGCACGATCCTGCCGCTTCGGCGCGCTTGCGGGAAATGTGGATCGACGCGCTTTTGCCCTATGCGACGTGGCAACAGCGCATGCGGGATCAGGCACATGACGGACATGCGCGCGCGAATGCGTACGCGACAGGAAATCCGGTTGGGGCCGCCCAATACCGCCACGAAGCCGTAAGAAGGAATGAAATTGCAGTGGCAGGGGTGCTGAGTGAGCTGCACATCCCGGAAGATCAATTGAAGAATACGTGGGGGCATTACGCGTGCGACGCGACGCAATGGCCGCGCGACCCCCAGACCCCGGACATTCCGAATCAGATTTGGGCAATCTACATGCGGACTGTCAGTGGAGCGGGGTATCGGCTGGTTATGCAGGGTTGCAATGCGGGTCATTATACTGCCGTTGTCATTCCGCCGGTGAGCGACGGGAGCCAAGGGCGTGCTTTCTGCACGGATGAGACGGGGGTTGTACGGGTTGCGACGGACGGCAATCCCGCAACGTGCATCTCGAGAGGGAGCGATTGGCGCGGGCGATAGTTTCGCGTGGCGAGACCTCCAAACTCCGGTCAACAGACGGCTACGGAGTGTGGTTCTGGACGTGTGGTCGGCAAACCTTACCTTGGGATTACTTCCGGCTTGCCCGTCATCCTCCCGAAATCAGCAGCAAACGCCTACCGGCCTCTTAACTTCCCACAAAAGGACTTAGAGAGCCTTTTGCGGCGCATGAAGAGGGTTTCACAGAACGGCAATTCGCCACTCTGGCGGTTGAGCTGTGCGTGGACACAATCAAAAACCAAGCTGAACACTTTACACCGCTGGCCAATGGGATTCTGCGAGGCTGAACAATGAGTCGCACCGTCGCTTTCGGAATAGTTGGTGGCTACGGCGCAACTGGGAGAGCCGTTGTGTCTGAGCTCTGGAAGTCCTGCGAGGGAAAGATCCTAATCGGTGGACGCGACCTGGCTAAAGGGACCGCTTTAGCGGAGGAACTCGGCAACAGAGTGTCTGCGGCGCATCTTGATGTTCTTGATGGCCGGTCGCTAGACGACTTCTGCAGCCAGTGTTCGATTATTGTGAATTGCGCCGGACCTGTCATGGTGCTGCAGGATCGCGTCGCGCAAGCGGCTTTTCGAAGGCGCTGTCACTATATCGATGTCGCAGGCTTAACGTTTGTGAAGGAACGCATGCTTCCCCACAGCCGAGAGATCGCAGATTTAGGATTGTCGTTTGTTGTCTCGGGCGGGTGGATGCCTGGCATAAGCGAACTCGTGCCCGTCTACGCTAATGCACAGGCAAGGGCTCAAATGGATACGATCGAGTCCTTGACGGTGTACTTCGGCGACTCTGGCGAGTGGTCGGACAGTGCTTTGCGAGACGCCGCCTGGTATATCCACCAGGCAGGACTTCGCAGTCCCGCTTATTTCCACAGAGGTGAGCGGAGCCGCGCCAGAATGTCAACCGCTTCGCGCAAAGTAGATTTGGGCGATCCGATCGGTCGCCGCCGCTTCAGTTTGGTTTCCCTACCCGAGCTAGACGAGATAGGCCGCCGACTCGTGGACTGCGATGTCTTCATCTATTCCTACCTGTCCGGTTTTCGGACTGTTGCAGACGCTATGCTGATTGCACTGCTGCCTCTACCCGAACGATTCGGGGTTCGACTCTTCCGGAATATATTTCGGAGAAACCGTCTGCCGGTGGACGGATTTACGGTGGCACAGGTACTCGGGCGGTCCCAAGGACGTAGGTTCGCGTTGACCGCTCAGATTGTTTATAGGGACCGCCGGGACTACTGGATGAACGGACTTGTGCCGGCGATTGTTGGCCGTATGATTTCGGAAGGCAAATCCGTTCGGCCTGGTGTGCACTTTCTGGCTGACGCGGTGGACCCGATTGCGTTTATGGCGGAACTGAAAAAAGCTGGAGTCGAGCAGACGGAGAACTTGAAATCTCACGAATGAGCACTAAGAAGACAAGGTCCGCTTACAAAGCACTTCTCACCTAGGCTGAGCCCGGATAGCTTTCGATAACAACTCCACATCATCACCGAGCGGTGTTGTCCAGCCAGAGGCCTCATTTTGGGAAGCGAAAACCGAGATTCTGGGTGGATGGTCGGCAAACAGGAAGCGCGCGCTGAGCAGCGCGTTGTTCAGGAGGGTTGAAGTCCCTCTGGCGCTCAAATGAGGGGCGCCATATCCAAGAAGCGGGGTTCGTAGCCTCGCTGGCCGGAGAAAATGGAAGGTATGGAGAGGTCTAAACGGGCACGAAGGTGAAAGCTGGATACGGCCAAGACCGACCTAAAGCCACCGCTTGTTGTACCTCGGGGGGCAGGGTGTCCATCGCGAGATGAGGCAACCAGCAGAGACACTCGACGGGCTAGACTGTGGTGTTGCTTATGAAAACGACGAGGCAAACGACACCACCACCGAGGGGGATCGTATCATCAGCGGTGCTGTTCGGAATGTTCTCCTTGCTGCTATGGCTGACACTCGTGGTCGTAATTCTCTGGTTGCGCGAACAGTTTGGCATTCCGCCGCTCATCGGTTGGTACGTGAGTGGCACAGCGTTTGTATTTTTGCCCATCCTCACCTTTGGCGTGGTGAAGGCGTGGTGGGCGCTGCCGACGCGCAATCTTGGGGAATTGGGCAAACGGCTGAGACTCAGTGCAATGAGTTGTCGAGACCTGGCACGCTTGGGTATTCATAGCATGGATTCCGTTGTTCATCAGCAACATCGTAGGTGAGGAACTTTGTTGGCGTGGTTACGTCCTACCTCGACAGGAGTCGGCATTCGGCCGCGCGGCGTGGTTCTCGAATGGGATTATGTGGTGCTTATTCCACTGGAGTTTCGGTTGGCCCGTGATGTTGCTTTTGCTGCCGATCGCACTTCTGCTGCCGTTGAGCCGACTTGCTGAAAATCTACATAGTTCCTTCGATATCGCTTCTTTCTCGAACAGAAAAATCTAGCTCCTTCGACGATCAATACTCTTATTCATTTTCTTGGAGCGAGCCTTCGGTGCTTCCGCGTTGGCGAGCGGGGCGCGGCGTTGCGGGTCACAAACTTGTAGGCCATGCCGAGCAAGTCCCGCAACACATCAGGATTGACGCGAGACAGGCGAACCAGCACGCCGGTATAGCTGACGTAGTGGTCCGGCACGTAGTAAACATCGGGGTCTGCGGCTAGCAGCTCAGCGCGGTCATCGAAATCTACGCGAACGACAAGCGAGCCGGGTTCGGCCAAGCGATTAGCGGGGACGCAGGCCAGGAGATTTCCACGGATCTTGAGGGCCGGTAGCCCGTACGCTGTGCTTTCCTCCACGCCAGGCAACGCGAGTCCGATATTCCGCACGGTATCGAAGTTGATTGTATTTCTAGGCATTAGTCAGCACCATTCCTTAGGACTCACAGCTCTTCTTTGGCTCGGTATACCGGTCTTAAATTCCCGCATACCGTTTCCGCTTTAGAGTCGTTGGATCTTCCCCCGGCATGTCCTTAACAAGCAGATCAGCAATTTCCAGCGGGTCGAATCGGCAAGAGCTTCGGCACTATTTCATCGGCGAAAAAACCGTCGGACGCATGTACGTCACGTCTATTGTTTCTACCGTTTTGTTGGCCTGCTGGGCTTTGATCACATCTTGAAATTCTGGGTCTGCCCGGAACGCATCCCAGTTCTTTTTCGCTTCCTCGCGGCTGGAATGAGCCACCATAAAGATGAACGTGTTGTCCCAACCAGGAGCACCCTCTGGTATCCAGTAGCCCACAACCTTCAGATCGTGTTTGGCGAGCAGCTTTGAAGTGGTTTCGCGAAACTGCGACTCCAGCTCCGGCACTTTGCCCGGCACGGCATGATAAACGCGGAGCTCGAAGATGCGATTGCTATCGGCCCTCACTTGGCCGAGGTGCGCCTGGCGAGCAGTAAAGAGCGATCCAACGACAAAGGAAACCAGGGCGATGCCGCAAACAGTCCGCCTCTTGAATCTCCAGCCGTGGAGCACTGCCAGTTCGTGGTTCGTCTGCATGGTTCATTCTCCTTTGTGCGTCTTTGCGAGCAAACACTAACCCGCCCAAGGTAATTGTTGGGATCCATGAGAATTCGGCCGTCCACGCAGTCACTCATGTCGTAGCGCGACCAGCGGATCGACGCGCACCGCGCGCCGCGCCGGAATATAACAAGCAAGCAGAGCGACACCGATGAGAAGAAGGGCGACACCTGCAAACGTCAGAGGATCCGTCGGCCTGACGCCGTAAAGCAGTCCTGCCATTAAGTGCGACACGATTAGCGCACCCACGAGTCCAACCGCAGCGCCAGCAATGGCGAGGCTCAATCCTTGACGCAAGACCATCTGCAGGATGCTCCGGTCTTGCGCTCCAAGCGCTCTGCGAATCCCGATCTCGTGTGTACGCGCGCTTACGATGTAGGAAATAACTCCGTAAATTCCAAGCCCGGCGAGAAGCAAGGCGGTCACCGCGAACAGACCGACCATTTCCATTGAGAAGCGCCGCTCGGAGAGAGAGGCGGAAACCGTTTCGTTGAGCATCTGCGCGCCAAAAACGGGGAGCTCCGGGTTGACGGACTGTACCTGCTCGCGCAGTTGCACCGGAATCGCAGCACCATCCAGTTGCCCACGCGCAAAAAAAACCAGCTCTTTAGCCGTCCGCTGATACAAGCTCAAATACATTTGTGGAACGCTGGAGTCCGCCAGCGATTCTGTGTGAGCATCCGCGAGCACGCCGACCACCGTATTCCACGAAAGAGTCGAACGGTCCCCTGGGGTCGGAAGCTTCAGGAGCTTGCCAACCGGGTTTTCATTTGGCCAGTACGTCCGCGCGAACGCCTCGTTGATTACCGCTACACCTGGAACCTTTTCATTGTCGGACTCCGAGAATAATCGGCCGCGCACCAGCGTGGTGCCCAACAAGTGAAAATATTCTGGCGTTACGAAGGAAGCATCCACCAAAGGCGCCTGGCTGATCGGTGTTTCGTGGCCTTCGAAAATTAGCGGGAACCGATTGAGATCGTCTCGACCATGACCTAAGGGAAAGGCTGCCAGATCGCCAACGGCCACTTCTTCCACGCCGGGCAGCGTTCTGCCGCGACGAAGTACTTCGTGTAAGAACACGGCTTCCTGGGCAGGCGTTTGGTAGATGTCGGTTTCGGGATCATTTGGTTCGGGTAGCCACACGCGAACCGCTACTACATTCTGCGGGTTGAACCCCAGTTGCACATTCAACAAATCCCAAAAGCTGCGGAGCAGAAGGGTCGCAGCAATCATCAGCACCAAAGAAAGAGCAAATTCCGTTACGACCAGCACGCGGCGCGTGCGCGCTTGTTCCCCAGAGCCTGTTGAGCTGCGCCCTTCCTGTTTGAGCATAAGAGTCAAATCCGGCCGGCTGGCCTGTAACGCAGGAGCCAGACCAAAAATCACGCCGGCGAGCAGAGAGGCCACGAGTGCGAAAAGCAAAACGGCCCAGTTGACCGATACTTCGTTTAGCCGGGGCAGGCTGTCAGGCAGGATTTTCAGCAGAAAGGCCTTCGTCCAAAAGAGAATTGCTAAACCGGCCATTCCGCCGACCAGCGAAAGAAGCAAGCCTTCGGTTAGCAGTTGGGACATGAGGCGCGCCCGCGCGGCACCGAGCGCTTGCCGAAGGGCCATTTCGCGCCCTCGGGCGCTCGCCCGCGCGAGCAAGAGATTCGCGACGTTCACGCAGCCGATCAGCAGGACCAGCCCCACAGCTGCGAGCAGCAGAATCAACGACTGGCGAACGTTGCCGACCACGGCCTCCTTGAGCGGCACCAACCGCACCGTCCATGCGCTCTGCAGCGGATAATCTTCCGGGAATTCTTTTTGCAACGATGCGACCAATGCGTCCAGCCGGCTCTGCGCCGCCGCAATCGTCAGTCCAGGTTTGAGCCGCGCAATTGCCCCCGGGAGAAAATGTGATTTGCGCAGCGGAAGCGGGGCAGGCGCGGCGGCAAAACCCGTCGCGGCCCAAACTTCCGTGTTTCTTTCTTCCATCGTTCGGCCCGGATCGTGAAAACCAGGCGACATGACGCCTGCCACGCGATACAAGTCGTTGTCGAGCCGCAAATTTTTGCCCAGAATCCCCGGATCGGCGGCGAAAGCCCGCTTCCAAAGTCCGTCGCTGATGAGAACTTCCAAAGTAAATCCGGGCGTCTGATCCTCAGGATTGAACGTGTCGCCCAACTGTGGCTTGGCGCCGCCTAGCAACGCAAAATAGTTTGGCGCGACGGCGGAGAAGCGGGCTCGCGTCGGCTGAGATGAGCCCGTAAGATTCACGGACCCGAATGCTTGCGCCGAAACGTATTCAAAAATGCCGGAACGTTGAAGATCGTGCCACTCGGGCACGGACATTCCCACGTCCTTCGCGCCGACGCCCGGCAGGTCATCCACGACACTTACGAGCTGCTCAGGCTGCGGATACGGCAGAGGGTGCAACAGCGTGGCATCGACGACGCTAAAAATCGCGGTGGTGGCTCCGGTACCCAGAGCAATCGTCAAGACCGCGACGAAAGTGAAGCCCGGAGACTTGCGGAGCATGCGTGCGGCATAGCGAAGATTTTGGCCAGTAGTTTCGAGCCATCCGACGATGTCCATGGCGCGAGCGTCTTCTTTCATTAGAGTAGAGTTGCCGAAGCGCCGTTGAGCGTCGTAGCGAGCTTCCTCGGGCATCATTCCTGTAGCGACGTTGTCCTGAGTGCGCATATCAATGTGAGAGCGGAGCTCTTCGTCGAGATTCCGCTCGACGCGATTGATCTGGAACAAGCCCTTGAGGCGGGTAAGCAGGGACATGGTTTATCGGCTCCTTTGCTTGACGAATCTCATTGGGCGAATTGCAGCACTGTGGCGACGGCTTGCGTCAAGCGGCTCCAGTTCTTTTCTTCTTCTGCAAGCTGCTTCCGGCCGGCCGCGGTCAGGCGATAGTAGCGCGCGCGCCGATTGTTCTCCGACATCCCCCACTCTGCGCTGATCCATCCATCCTGTTCCATGCGGTGCAGAGCCGGGTAGAGAGAACCTTCCTCGACCCGCAAAACGTCACTCGAAACCTGCTGGATATGCAAGGTAATCCCGTAGCCGTGCATCTCTCCGCGCGCGAGCGTCTTCAGGACCAGCAGCGCCAACGTCCCTTGCAGAACGTCACTCTTTGGCTTGGACAAGGCCTCTCCCATAGACAGCTATAGGTAAAGACGGCTCCGCTCGCCTTTCGTTTCGTCAAAAAGCAAAGATTTCGGCTGTGCGGCCCCTGCCCGGCGTCGCCTCTCCACGTCCCCCGGGCCGCAGCAGGCAGTGAGGACGGGATTTTCCGGCACCATCTTGCGTGGGCCGAGGGTACCTCTACGAATCGAGCTTAATGCGACAAGGCTCATTGTTTACGAAAACGCCTTGATTCGGGCATCATCCGCCGCTGCACTTCGGAAATCCGACCACCGACCCTCGGGTTCATAGTTTGGCGAAGAGGCAGATGCCAGACCATGGGCGCGAGCCCTGGCGGCCGTTCGACTGCGGTAACAGAGACAGGAGCGACATGCCGAATGAAAGGCGCTTGAAACGTGCCGCTGTTTTGAGTGGCGAACGCACATCAACTGGCTTCCAGCCGCAAGGAACAAAGAACTCTGAACCTTCCTTCGGACCGAACTTGAACGAGGAGCCGCTCTGGCTGAGTGCAGGATCCATGTTCTTCTGGAGCAGACGCAGGAGGCCCGGTGATGCGAGATCTGCTATCCAACGCTGAAACCCGGGAGTAACGGCGAGATCCTCGGCAAGCGCTCGGACGTGTTCGGCGCTGAAATAGATTAGGAGCCCTTCGGTGAGGATCAAACTCTTGGCGGCCCTGCGTCCGAGTTGGGCGAACAACGCGCGGCGGGCAGTGGCGTCGGATAGATCGAGGGGGACGCGTTCGAGAGCGCAGATAGGGTTTTCCCTACCTAGCATTTCTTCTTTGTAAGAAAGGATGCCGGGTAGATCGACCTCGATCCACTGTAGCGCCGTGGGCAGAGCCATGCGATACGGGCGCGTATCCAAGCCCGCGGCAAGATTGACGACCATATCCACGCCCTGCTGACACTGTTCAGCGATGAATTGGTCAAACAGATATGTGCGTATCACCCAGGCCCAGGCGTTGCGGTCGCTGAAGGGAATGGAGGCGGCGATCTGATCGCCGCGCTGGCCGGCGAGACGCCGCGCAAGGGGATCGCGAAAGAGCGGATCTTGGCGTTCGGTCTCGCGCGCCCGATAGACCGCGGCTAGGAGTGCCGTGTCGGAGATATTGCGGATCAGATGTTCGGCTTGGTCCACGAAAGCAGTCTCCCGCGGGAGATTACATCACTACCTAGCTGCGCGGTTCACGCCTGTTGCGATTCCCATGGATCGAAGGTTCCAACATTCCAAATGTGTCCCTCGGGATCGCTGCATGAGAATGCTTTGCCGCCATGCTCTTTCTGTTCGAGATCAATTACCATCTTGGCGCCGGCAATTTTGGCGCTGGCATAGATCGCATCTACGTCTGATACAACGAGGTAAGGAGCTTGTGTCTCTGCTCCACCGATCTCATCCGGTTGCTTCAGCAGGTTCGACACCGGCGTTACATTGGCGACCGAGCCGACCATGATCATGCCGTTGCCAAAAGTCAGCTGGGAATGCATCACCACACCGTCAGGACCAGCATAAACGACCTGCTTCTCAAACCCGAAGGCCTTACACAGCCAATCGATCATGGTCTTGGCATTTCGATAGCGCAGCCCCGGGATTACGGTTGATTTGCAGTTCTTCGCAAGGGTTGTCATATCGATCGTTCTGCCATTTTAATATGTCGATTGGCTTGGAAAAATCGGAACTAAGAAATAGGAACGTGATTTTGCCAGGGTCCTCGGAGCGCGGAATAGGTGGTGGGGTTGATACCCGAAAACGCACGGAAATCATTGGCAAAATGCGACTGGTCGTAGTATCCGCACCGGAGTGCCAATTCCGCCCAAGGCACGTCCACTCCGTTGTGCAGAGCTCGCACGGCGCTCTGAAAGCGGCGAATGCGGCACCACATTTTGGGGCTCAGGCCCACTTGTTCTCGAAACACCTGTGAGAGTCGACGCTCGCTTACTCCTACGGATCTGGCGCACTCGGCAATGCGGAAATCCTTTTCCCGGAAGAGATGCATTGCCTGATCGACCAGTTCAGATCGTCGTGAGGTTGGACGAAGACGCCCGGCCAGGAAAACTTCCAGAGTTTTCAGCTTCTCGACGGGTGTGCGAGCCTCGCACAGCCTGTCCGTCAGAGAGTTGCCAGCCCAGACCTCTTCCAAACCGATCGAGCGCTCAAAAAACAGGTCGGCGCACTCGCGGAATAGCCCCGCAAAACCTCCGGGCTGGAGCAAAATCCCGATACTCTCTTCCATGTCCGCCGTATCAACTACCGCATATCGTGCTCGCGTACCGACAACGATGGCTCGAGGAAGGCGCCTGTTTGCCTTTCCATCCTCTCCGCAGTCGGTGAGATAGCTGCCGGATAAATTGAGGATGATCTGCATGCAGCCGTTGGGCAAAACGCGTTCGCGGCGATGGGAAAATCGAGGTGCCCGGCAGTACCATAGAGATCGAACCCATGAGCGAAGGTGCGGACTCGGAGGTTCTTGCAGATAGACCATTGGATCCCAAATTGTGGGGGCAGACAAGACCGGGCAACACACTCATGCTATCACGGAGCGGAGGCCGCTTGCTCTCCTAGACCGGCTTCTGCGAAGTTGCCAGGCCTTATCGCGCGGGGGCAGAGGAGGTCCGACCGATTCCTGTCGAGGTGTCGACTGTTCTGAAACGGTCCGGAAATAGGGTTGTGGGATGCGAAAGATAAGGTTCTGGATGAGTGGCCGGGCAACTCTGAAACTATCGGGAAATGGGATTCGAGGCGATTTCCCCGCTTCGAATTGCCACCGACGCGGACCGCATGCTTGGGAGTCAGACGCTTCCTCAAAGCGTGAGTATCTGCTTCGAAAACAAATTCTCCCGCATTGACTTGGAAAAAACGGACAGCGAGGCGGCCACGTAAGATCTTTAGAATCTTGAACTGGTATATCGGACACGAGCTAACATCAGAACCCTAGCGAGGTTCAGTAGCGAAGCATACTCACGTTTAGAGGAAACCGTAAGTCGATCCAGTAGTGGCACTTAGTTGTTTTCCGTGGTCCTGAATTGGAAAACAACGCCACCAGATCAGGCCCAAACAGCACCATTTCACGGTGTTTTGCAAAGTATGGAAAACGTTGGCAGCAGCGTAAGTCTTTTAGAATCTGGAGCGGCCTATCGGAATCGAACCGACACCTGAAACTTGGCAAGGTTCGAGGAGTTGAATCTAACGCGCTGGAACGGCGGCACTTAGCAGATTTGAAGGAGCCCTTAATTGGAAAATGAATGGAAAATGAAACGGCGTCGCGAGATGGAGGCAAGGTCGCACATCTGTTCGCGAACGTTCAGGCTGATAACGTTCCCTGCACGGGAATTGATCGTGATGATTGCGGAGGGTGGGGTCGACTAGCTGGAGGGCTTACACACAAGCGCTTATCTGTAAAATAGAACCTTCCCGGAAGGATCGAGTTGTTGCAGGAAATCAAAATCAAGAACATTGCGGGTCAGCACGGAGCAGCCATGCTTTCTAGCTGTCGCAAATAGCAGGGCGTCGTTCAACACCCGGCGTCGCTGGTCGCTCTTGTATCCCTGCAGCCGGACGAGTGTACCGGACAGAATTCCCGCTTCACGCCATATCTCGGAATCGGTTGCGAGTGTGCGATGGCTTGGACGCCGTTTGATCACCGCGCCAACCTGTTCCGTGATCCCGCGTGTCTGGGCATGTGCGGGGTCAAGGAGACCGCAGGTTGCCGCTAGTTCCGCTTCGGTTACTGGCGAATGCCAGGCCTCGGCCGCCCGGAGCATGGCGTGTCCCCTTCGTGGAAAACGGTTCTGGAGAATGTCGATATAAACCGTGGTGTCGTACAGCAGCTTGGTGGTCCGACTGTCGGCGGACTCGATGAAGTCGAGTTCCGATTCGGGGCGCGGTTTGTCGATCGAGTTGGGAGCAGA
>Ga0210399_10001346_pt1 | contig 19144 bp, 16 predicted proteins | sample IncBWC14MmetaG_FD_150865 | JGI IMG/M metagenome (GOLD analysis project Ga0210399, IMG submission 150865) | Forest soil microbial communities from Barre Woods Harvard Forest LTER site, Petersham, Massachusetts, United States - Inc-BW-C-14-M | ecosystem: Environmental > Terrestrial > Soil >...
GAAGATCGCCGACGCGATGCTCGCCGCGGCGTAATCGGCATCTTCGCCGCTGCGGGCGATTAGGGATAGGCCCTATTCGCTTGCAAGGCACGGCACGAGAAGCCAACCGCAATGGATAGATGCGCGAACAGCATGTGTCGAATTGACAAAGCCTTCAGGCTGTGAGATTATTGTCGATGATCAGGAATACGATCACACGACGCGCTGATTTTTTCGAAAACAGCGGAGAACAGCGACCGAACAGCGGGCTCTGCCGCTGTTATTTTATTCGCCGTAGCATTGTCGGCCCAGGATTTCCGCGGCGAATGCGATATCGATGGCTGATAATTTGCCGCAATAACAGCAAAAACAGCAAAGGGTGCCCGGGTCATGACACAGCCCGTCGCCTTTGTGCATCTTCTGGTTGCGTCTGAGCACCAGGGCGGGGCGGCTGCTAGGGGTTGACCACCTTGCCCGGGTTCATGATGTTGGCTGGGTCGAGCGCATTCTTGATGCGGCGCATCAGCTCGATCTCGATCGGTGCCTTGTAGTGGGTGATCTCGTCGCGCTTCATCATGCCGACCCCGTGCTCGGCGCTGATCGAGCCGTGCAGCTCGCGCACGACCCCGTGAACGATGTCGTTGAATTCCTGCCAGCGGGCGAGATAGGCGGCCTTGTCCATGCCTTCCGGCTGGGTCAGGTTGAAGTGAATGTTGCCGTCGCCGACATGGCCGAAGGCGATCGGCCGGATCCCGGGCAGCCGCTCGCAGACCGCCTCGCTGGCACGGGTGATGAACTCGGCGACCCGGCTCACCGGCACCGCGACATCGTGCTTGATCGAGCCGGAATAAAGCTGCGCCTCGACGATTGCTTCGCGGATCCGCCATAATTCCTTGGCCTGGGCGCCGCTCTCGGCGATGACGCCGTCGGCAACGAGCCCCTCTTCGAGTGCTGCGCCGAGCAGCCGCTCCAAGAGCCCGCGGATGCCGCTCTCGGCCTCGCTCGACGACATCTCGAGGAGCAAGTACCAGGGGTGCGGGGCGTCGAGCGGATCGACCGTGCCGGGAGTGTGGCGCCGGGCGAGGTCGAGGCCGGCGCGCGGGATCAGCTCGAATGCTGTCAGCTGGTCGGCGGTGGCGGTGCGCGCCTGCGCGAAGAGGCTCATCGCATCCTCGATCCGGCCGAGGCCGAGAAACGCGGTCTCGACCGCGCGCGGCTTGGGGAATAGCTTGACTATCGCGGCGGTGATGATCCCGAGGGTGCCCTCGCCGCCGACGAAAAGCTGCTTCAGATCATAACCGGTGTTGTCCTTGCGCAACCCCCGCAACCCGTCCCAGACGCGGCCATCGGCGAGCACGACCTCGAGACCCAAGGTCAGCTCGCGGGTGTTGCCGTAGCGCAATACCGCAATCCCGCCGGCGTTGGTCGATAGGTTGCCGCCGATCTGGCAGCTGCCCTCGGCGCCGAGGCTCAGCGGAAACAGCCGGTCGGCCTCGGCAGCGGCCTGCTGCAGATCGGCAAGGATGCAGCCGGCCTCGACCGTCATCGTGAAATTGACCGGGTCGAGCGCGCGGATGCGGTTCATGCGGCCGAGCGCCAAGACGATGTTGTGCCCGTCCTCGGGCGGGACCCCACCACCGACGAGGCCGGTGTTGCCGCCCTGCGGCACGATCGGCAGCTTCGCTTCGGCGCAGATCTGCACCACAGCCGCGACCTCCGCGGTCGAAGCCGGGCGGACGACCAGCCGGGTGGCGCCGCGATAGAGGCCGCGCGCCTCGACGAGATAGGGTTCCGTCTCGCGCGCGTCGGCGATCCAGCCGCGCGAGCCGACCACCGCTTTGATATGCTCGATTGCCGCCTCGCTCTCCATAACCACTCCTTCCGGAATTAACCTTGCCGCGGTGCGGCGGCCCGGCGCAGCCGGTCGTTGATCGCGCGACCCAGGCCACGCTCGGGGATCGGGCTCACCGCGATGCCGGTGAATGGAGGCCGGTCGAGCCGGCGGAGCATCGCGAACAGGTTCGCCGCCGCTTCGGTGAGGTTGCCCGAACGGCTCAGCCACAGCACCGCTTCAAAGCCCGGCAGGGCGTCGGGGCCAAAAGCGAGCAAGGCTTCGCCCGGGCATGCTGCGGCGGCTTCGAGGCGCAATGGCAGCGCGGGTGCATAATGGCTCGCCAGCATCCCCGGCGACTTCGGCACAGCCCCGGTGGGGGCAGCGATCGGCCCGAAGTATTCCGTCAGCTCCTCGAGGGTGACGCTGCCGGGGCGGAGCAGGGCAGGGGGGTCGCCCGAGAGGTCGAGAACCGTCGATTCGAGGCCCACCGGCGTCCGGCCGCCATCGATGACCAGTGCCACGCGGTCGCCGAGCTCCTCGACGACATGCGCCGCCTCGGTCGGGCTCACCCGTCCCGAGCGGTTGGCCGAGGGGGCCGCGATCGGCCGGCCGGCGGCACGGAGCAGGGCTTGCGCAACCGTATGGGCGGGGGCCCGAAGGGCGACCGTGTCGAGACCGGCATTTGCCAACAGCGACAACCCACTGTCGCCGCGGCGCGGTAAGACCAGGGTCAGCGGCCCCGGCCAGAACGTCGCGGCGGCCTGGCGAACACGATCGTCGAAAACGGCGAGCGCCTGCGCCTCGGCCAGGCCGGGCACGTGCACAATCAGCGGATTGACGCGCGGCCGGCCCTTGGCCGCGAAGATCTCGGCGATAGCGTGCTCGCACGTCGCATCGCCGCCGAGCCCGTAGACCGTCTCGGTGGGAAAGGCGACGAGCCGGCCTGCCCGTAACAGCTTGGCGGCATGGGCGATCACCGGGGGCGTGGGAGGAAGAATGGCGGCGGTCACCCCCGGGACTTTGTCGAGACACCTGACTTTGCGCAAGGCCGCCGGAGTGTTCCGACCCCAAACAAACACAAACCGCACGCTTACGTCTTGGCCGCGCTCGGACCCGTCGGCCTTCAGCCCACGGACTTGATCCGTGCGGTCCTGACTTGCGGCGCTGACGACCGTTAAATTGCCATATTAACACGATATCTCTCATATTAACACGATATCTCTACCGACATCGGCACCCTGAGCGGGTGCGGGATTGTCATTATAGGTCTTGGCGATGCCTGATCTCGACCTGATAAAACAGGGCGAACAGGGACGCGGGCGGTTCGCCCGCGGCCGGTCGGGCAATCCCGCCGGCCAGCCGCCCGGCTGTCGCGACCACGTCAACCGCGTCGGTGTAACGCGGCCGGTTGCGCTGAGCGCGGGATCCGGCTTGGCGTCCCGTCTATTTGCTGACCTGACCCATCCTGAGCTTCTTAGCTCCAAATTCCGGCACGCTCATCCCAGTCCCGTCATCTCATCTACTAGCGGGTACCTTTTTGTCGCAGGGGCGGGCGGATTTTTGGGGCGTGCTCAGATGATTGACATCGCGGTTCGGCGCACCAGATTAGAACCATTCTAATTTTGTCTCTGAACTCCCTGGAGTTGACATGGAAAGCGATAGCAAGTGCCCGGTGACGGGCGGGTCTCACAGGCGCAAGGCGGTTAGGGCCATGTCGAATCAGGACTGGTGGCCCAATCAGTTGAGCCTGAAGATTCTCAACCAGGACTCTCCCTTGTCCGATCCCATGGGGAAGGAGTTCAACTACGCAGAGGAGTTCAAGAGCCTCGACCTGAATGCCGTGATCGAGGACCTTCGTGCCTTGATGACGGACTCGCAGAATTGGTGGCCGGCCGACTTTGGCCACTACGGGGGGCTGTTTATTCGGATGGCGTGGCACCTCGCCGGCACCTACCGCATCGGCGACGGCCGCGGCGGCGCGGGCGCCGGCCAGCAGCGCTTTGCGCCGCTCAACAGCTGGCCGGACAACGCGAACCTCGACAAGGCGCGGCGGCTGCTGTGGCCGATCAAGCAGAAATACGGCCGGAAAATCTCCTGGGCCGACCTTATGATCCTCGCCGGCAACGTCGCGCTCGAATCGATGGGCTTCAAGACCTTCGGTTTCGGCGGCGGGCGGGCGGATGTCTGGGAGCCTGATGACTCCATCTACTGGGGCCCCGAAGGCAAGTGGCTTGAGGACGAGCGTTACACCGGCGACCGCGATCTTCAGAATCCTCTCGGCGCCGTGCAAATGGGTCTGATCTACGTGAATCCGGAAGGGCCGAACGGTAGGCCGGATCCGGTCGCTGCCGCGCGGGATATCCGCGAGACGTTCGCCCGCATGGCGATGAACGACGAGGAAACCGTCGCTCTCATTGCTGGTGGTCACACCTTCGGCAAAACCCACGGCGCCGGCGATGCGACTCTTGTGGGGCCAGAGCCGGAAGGCGCCAGCATCGAGGAGCAGGGCCTCGGCTGGAGGAGCAGATTCGGCACCGGCAAAGGGGCTGACGCGATTACCAGCGGCATTGAAGTCATCTGGAGCGCGACGCCAACGCAGTGGAGCAACAACTTCTTCAAGAACCTGTTCGGCTATGAATGGGAACTGACCAAGAGCCCGGCCGGTGCGTATCAGTGGAAGCCGGAGCAGGGTGCCGGGGCCGGTACGGTGCCGGACGCGCACGACCCGTCAAAGCGTCACGCGCCATCCATGCTCACCACCGACCTCGCCTTGCGGTTCGACCCTGCTTACGAAAAGATCTCACGGCGCTTCTACGAGAATCCGGATCAGTTCGCAGACGCGTTTGCCCGAGCGTGGTTCAAGCTGACGCACCGCGACATGGGCCCGATCATGCGTTATCTCGGCCCGCTTGTTCCAAAGGCGTCGCTGCCGTGGCAAGACCCGATCCCCGCTGTCGATCATCCGCTGATCGGGGAGCAGGACGTTGCTGCTCTGAAGGCCACGATCCTCGCGTCCCGCCTGTCCGTTTCCCAGCTGGTCTCGACGGCTTGGGCGTCGGCGTCGACTTTCCGTGGCTCTGATAAGCGCGGCGGAGCGAACGGCGCGCGCATTCGCCTCGCTCCGCAAAAGGACTGGGACGTCAACCAGCCGACTCAGATGGCGCAGGTGCTGCAGACGCTCGGAGCGATCCAAAGGGATTTCAACGGGTCGCAGACCGGCGGGAAAAAGGTCTCGCTTGCTGACCTGATCGTTCTCGGCGGCTGCGCGGCGATCGAGAGAGCCGCGAAGGGCGCCGGGCACGACGTGAAAGTCCCCTTCACGCCGGGACGCATGGACGCCTCGCAGGAGCAAACCGACGTCGACTCCTTCGCGCCGCTCGAACCGACCGCTGACGGGTTCCGCAACTATCTCCGTGGCAAGCAGCGCTTGTCCGCTGAGGAGCTGCTGGTGGATCGGGCGCAATTGCTGACGCTGACGGCGCCTGAGATGACGGTTCTCGTCGGTGGACTGCGCGTCCTGGGCGCCAATGCCGGGAGGTCCATGCACGGCGTATTGACCAAGCGGCCGGAGAATCTGACGAACGACTTCTTCGTCAACCTTCTCGACATGAGAACGCAATGGCAGCCTTCCCCTCACTCTGAGGGTGTCTATGAGGGGCGCGACCGGAAGACGAACGCGGTCAAATGGACCGGCACCCGCGTAGACCTGATCTTCGGTTCGCACTCGCAGCTGCGCGCCCTCGCGGAAGTCTATGCATGCGCGGACTCGAAGGAGAAATTTGTAAAAGACTTCGTGGCGGCGTGGACCAAGGTGATGGATCTCGATCGCTACGACCTTCGCTGATCTCGGTAGAACCCTCCCCCGGTTGCGCTAGGGCATGCACAGATCTCACAGCCAGACAGGCGGCCGGAATATCCCCCTCTCCGCCCTTGGGGGCGGAGAGGGTCGGGGTGAGGTGGGGGAGCCCCCGTCCCGAACAGCCGCGCTACCCACCTCACCCTCCCGGCGCAGCCGCGCCGGGCCCCTCCCTCTCCCCCCGCAAGCGGGCGGAGAGGGGCAAGGGCTCGCGATAAGACCGGTACCAGCCTAACATGGCTGCATGCCCTAGCCCGGTTGCGGGGGAGGGACGGGTAGGGATGACCTCGCGCGTCGATCTCTGCTAAAGCGGGGTAGATGGCGGGGTTGGTGGTTACGATCGCGCAGCGCAAGGGCGGCGCGGGCAAAACGACGCTTGCGGCACAGCTCGCCGTGGCATGGCTGCGGCAGGGTCTGCGGCTCGCCTTGCTCGACATCGACCCGCAGGGCAGCCTCGCCGCCTGGGTCGATCTGCGGCGGGTGCGGCTCGGCACGACCTCGGTCGGCTTCGAGTTTGCGGCCCTCCCCGGGTGGCGGGCGGCGCAGTGGATCGAGGACCGGGCGCGCCTCGCCGATCTTGTCGTGATCGACGGTCCTCCCCATGCCGAAACCGAAGCGCAAATCGCGGTGCGCGCTGCGGGGTTGGTGCTGATCCCGGTGCAGCCCTCGCCGCTCGATCTCTGGGCGACCGAGGCGACGCTGAAGATGGCGCGCGACGAACGACGACGTTCGCTCGTCGTATTAAACCGAGTCTCGCCGCGTTCGGCGTTGACCGATCGCATCGCCTCCGACCTCGCCGAGAGCGGCGCGCTCATCGCATCAACCCGAATCGGCAACCGTGTCGCGCTCGTGCGCGCGATGTCATCGGGTCTCGGTGTCGCCGAGAGCGCCGGCGCAAGCCCTGCCGCAGCCGAGATCGGCGCGCTCGCCGACGAGGTCCGCAGCGCTGGGAATCAGGGGAGGGAGGTTTAAATGAGCGAGCGAACCACATCACCGATCCGCGTGCATCGTCCGGCCTGGGTCGACGAGTTCCGTGCCTTCATCATGCGCGGCAACGTCGTCGACCTCGCCGTCGGCATCATCATCGGCGTCGCCTTTACCGCGGTCGTCAATAGCCTGGTCAAGGACATCTTCACCCCGATCATCGGTCTCGCCGTCGGCGGGATCGACTTCACCAACATCTTTGTCACCTTGAAGGGACCATCGGAGCCGACCCTTGCCGACGCCCAGAAGGCCGGTGCGGTGACCTTGAACATCGGCGTCTTCCTAAACGCCTTGATCCAGTTCCTGATCGTCAGCTTCTCTGTCTTCTGGCTGATCAAGGTGCTGACGCGGCTGCATGTGCGCGAGGAGGCGGCGCCTGCTCCGCCGCCGAGGACGGAGGTGCTGCTCGAGGAGATCCGCGATCTCCTTGCGGAGAAGCGAAATTAGCGACGCGGCGCGCTTCAGCCCTCGCCATCGAAATAATCGACGCCGCTCGCGGTGCGCCCGAGAAAGACCAGCCGCCGCCCCGGGGGCGAGGTTTCTGCCGCCATCACCGAATAGACCCCGAATTTGCCGCTGTCGGGATATTCGGCCACTTCGGGCAGCTCCAAGGAGCTGATCGAAAGATAGCGAAGCTCGCCCGTGGAAGTGTTGATCAGCTGATGCGCCCTCTCGGCGCCGCCCGCCGGGCAGACGATGACATCGCCCGAGCGCACCGGGTATTGCTCGGCGCCAAACCGCAAAGTCGCCTCGCCGCTGAGGATCACAAACAGCTCGTCATTGACATGGTGGACATGGTGCGGGAACGCCTTCTTTCCTGGCGGCAGCACGGTCAGCCGGCAACCAAGCTTGGTGGCACCGAGCGGTGCGGCGATCGGCGCGAAGCGAGCCTCGAACCCGGCCTCGGGCTTTTGCGGGCTCTGCGGCATCAGCTCGATGTCATTTACGTTGACGAAGGGACGTTGCGTCATTTGTGCGGCTCCTTCCGAAATAGATTTGAGATCGCCCGGATTGCCGGACGGTGGGCGAAATCTCCCGGTCTTGGTTTCCGCCGCAACAAGGCTTGAGCGCGACAGCTGTGGGTCAAGCCTGGCGACGGGGAAGTGGTGGCGGACGACCGCGTTGTTCAGCGTTGCTTGAAATGCGGGCCGAGGACCATCAGCGAGAAGAGCTCGAACAGCATCTGGGCGCCGACCATTGCGGTGTTGGTGGTCGGGTCGAATTGCGGGGCGACCTCGACGACATCGCCGCCGATGATGTCGATGCCGACGAGGCCGCGCAGGATCGCCTGCGCCTCGCGCGGGGTCAGACCGCCGGCCTCCGGCGTGCCGGTGCCCGGCGCGAAAGCCGGGTCGAGGCCGTCGACATCGAACGAGATATAGGTCGGACCGTCACCGACGACGGCGCGGGCCTGCTCGACGACCCCAGCGATGCCGAGCCGGTCGACATCCTCGATGTGCAGCACCGTCATCCCCGACTCGTAGGAGAACCCCCAGAAGGCTTCGGCCGGGCCACGGATGCCGATCTGGATCGTCCGCTCCGGGTCGAGCACACCCGCGAGCACCGCCTGGCGGAACGGTCCGCCGTGATGGAATTTGGAGCCGTCGATCTCCCCCATCGTGTCGCAGTGGGCGTCGATATGGACGAGCCCGACCGGGCGATCCTGCCCCAAGCCCTGAAGGATCGGGAAGGTGATCGAATGGTCGCCGCCGACCGAGAGCGGCCGCACGGCGGACTTGCGAATGCGCGCGTAAAACGCAGCGACATCTTCGATCGAGGCATTGAGGCTGAAGCGGGAGCGCAGCGGCACGTCGCCGATGTCGGCGGCTTGGCATTCGCCGCGCGGCGCCACCTTGAGGACGTGGTTGTAGGGGCCGATGCGCTCGATCTCGCGCACCGCCCGCGGCCCCAGGCGGGCGCCGGCGCGGTTGGTGACGCCGAGATCCATCGGCACCCCGACGAGCGCTACCTCGAGCCCGCCGAAATCCGGCAGATCCGGCGCCTCGGGCCGGTAGGGCATGTCCAACAGGGTCGACAGACCGGCATAGGGCATCGCCCGCCGGTAGTCTTGGCCGAAGACCAACGACAGTGCCTTTTTGAAGTCGGCCGGCGCGACTTCGGTTTCCTTGACGCCGGTGTATTTGGCGCGCAGCGCCTCGAGCTTGGTCTTGTCGAACATGATGATGCTGAGACTTTACCGCACCCCACGGACGCGCGGCGGCAGCATCACCTTCCACGGGTCGGGCATCTCGCCGACGGCGACCTCGATCAAGGTCGTGCCGCGCCGCTTCAGTGCGGCGGCGAGCTCGCGGCCGAGGCCTTCGGGGGTCGTTGTGCGCACCCCGGCGGCGCCGAAGCTCTCGGCCATCTTGGGGAATTGCGGGTTCAACAGATCGACCCCCATCAGCCGGTTGCCGTAATCCTCCTTCTGCATCCGGCGGACATTGCCGAAGGCGCCATCGGCAAAGACGATGGCAACGATGTCGATGCCGTGCTTGACCGCGGTCGACAGCTCCTGGACGTTGTACATGAACCCGCCGTCGCCCGAGACCGAAACAACCGGGAGATCGGGCCGCCCGATCTTGGCGCCGAGTGCGGTCGCAAAGCCGAAGCCCAAGGTGCCCTGGTAACCGCTGTGGATGTAGGTGCGCGGACGGTAGACCGGGAACGCCATCCGTCCGACATAGCCGACCTGGGTCAGATCCTCGACAAAGATCCCGTCCTCGGGCAATTCGGCGCGGATCGCCTTGAGGTACTCGCATTGCGGGCCGAGCTTGTCGGCGAGGTCGGCGAGGGTACGAGCCTTCAATCCTTCGAGCTCGTCCTTACGCGAAGGGCGACTGGTGTTGCGGCCCTCGAGTGCCCGGTGGAGTGCGGCAAGCGCCGGCTCGGCATCGGCGACGATGCCGATGGCCGGCCTCTGAACGCGGGTGATCTCGACCGGGTCGATGTCGATGCGGATCAGTTTCAAGTCGCGGTCGAAGCCCCAGCGCATCTGTGGCTGGTTGAGTCGGGTCCCGACGGCCAGCACGACATCGGTGTCGCGCCACAATGCGTGGCCCGCCAGCGCCGGCTGGGCAAGATAATGGCGGTCGCTAACGATGCCCTTGCCGCCGGTAAAGCTGACGACCGGCGCTTCCAGCATTTCCGCAATGGCAAGCACCTCTTCGGCTGCACCGACGGCGCCGGTGCCGACACAGAAGAGCGGCTTCTTCGCGGCGACGAGGAGGGCGGCGGCCTTGTCGATCTGTTCGCCGTCAATCGCTGCTTCGTCCGACGACATGTCTGCAGCCGGCAAGACCACCTCGGTCTCGAGCGCCAGCACATCGGGCGGTACCTCGAGCCCGACCGGGCGCGGGCGGCCGTGGTACAACTGCCGAAACGCCTCGTTGACGAGCTTGCCGGTTTGCGTCGGGTGCTCGATGCGTGCGGCCCACTTCGTGAGCCGCCGCAGAATTCCGAGCTGGTCCGGAATCTCGTGCAGCAGCCCGAAGCCGCGGCCGATCAGATCGGAAGCAATCTGGCCGCTGATGCATAGGACCGGTGCGTTCGTTGCGTAGGCGGTGGCGAGGGCCGCGGTGGTGTTGAGGAAGCCCGGTCCGGGCACCACTGCATAGGCGCCGACCTTGCCGCTCGCCCGGGCATAGCCAAAGGCCATGTAGGCCGCCCCCTGCTCGTGGCGCGTATGGATCACCCGCAGCGCCTCGCCGGCGTCATAGAAGGCCACGAACAGCGCGTCGTTCTGCACCCCGGGCAGCGCAAAGATCGTGTCCACCTGGTGCCGGCGCAGCATCTCGACCAGTGCGCCGCCGCCCGTCATCCTCGCCATCGGTGTCTCCTCCTGCGCATCGCTGCTTCGGTCGGCTGCAGCGGCCCTCATTCCGCCGCGACCTTCGGCTCGCGCCCCAGAATGATCGACATGATCAGGTCGCGTTTCGTCGAGGCGTGTTGTACATCGTAACCGACCGGCTCGCCGTCCTCGCCGAGGTCGAGCATCACGTCTTCTCCGATCTCCTGTGTTCGCCGGGCCGGCAAAGGTCTGAGCTCGATGTAAAGACTATCCGTCGATTTATCGTATGAAAGGCTGACGCTCACGGGCGATAGTCCTCATCGAGAAGGCATTGTGGACGGTCTGACCGTCCGAGAGTAGCACGACGCGGAGGTAACCGCCGAGGCTCGCGGCGTAGCCCCATAGGCGTATTCGGCCGTTTGCCTGTACTTGGCGGCGCTCCGGACGCCTCACGATCCTCTGAATCTCGATCGGATCGAGGTAGTCGCGCCGAGCCAGAATATCAAAAGCGAAATATCGCGTGCGCCAGAAAGGCGGCGGTGGAAGGCGTTCGGGCTCGGTCGAACCCATTAATGTTACGGCGCGCTAGATTGAGGCGAGGGCTACTCGAACGCGTACCAATAGGCGCTGCCCCGCCGGACGATCCGGCCGACCGTCGGCGCCGGGAAATGCGCCGGCAAGAGCCGAGTGCCGCGCTCGGCGTGCTCCTCGATCAGCCGGGTGCGCGTTGTGCGCGACAATTCGCGATCGGTGCAGGCGAGCGTCGACCACTCCGGCTTTAAAAGCTGCAGCGGGTGGTGGATCACGTCGCCCATGAAGACCCCGGTCTCCCCGCCCGAGCGGGCGTGGATCACCACGTTCCCCGGGGTATGGCCGGGTGCGCCCTCGAACCACAGCCCGTCCTCGAAGGCGTAATCGTCGTCGACCAGCACCGATTGGCCGGTGCGCACCACCGGCAGCACGCTGTCCTCGAAGGCGCGGCGATGCGGCGTGTCATCGCCGTTCTGATGCACTCCCTGCCAATGGGTGAACTCGCGGCGGGCCATGACATAGCGCGCATTGGGGAAGGTCGGGACCCAGCTTCCATTCTCGAGCCGGGTGTTCCAGCCGACATGATCCCAGTGCAGATGCGTGCACATGACATAGTCGACGTCTTCCAGCCGGACCCCGAGGCGAGCGAGATCGGCGAGATAGGGCGTGTGCATCCGGTGAAATTGCGGCCGGCTCGGGCGCTCCTTGTCGTTGCCGAGGCAGGAATCAATAAGGATCGTGTGCTTGCCGGTTTTGACGATGAAGGTGTGAAAGCTGAATATCAGCTTGCCGCTGCCCGGCTCGATCAGTTGCGGTCCGAGAAGATCAGCGTTCGCCCGCACGATCTCTGGGTCGAAATCGGGAAAGAACTCAGACGGAGGAAAGAACGGCCCCTCGAATTCGGCCACGCGATGAACTTCGAAATCGCCGATATGCGTCGACTGCATCTTCCCCTCCGAGTTTCCTGCGCCGGAAGGGTACGCCGAGGGGGTGGTAGGCGCGAAGGGGAATCGAACCCCCGACCTCTCCCATGTGATAGGAGCGCTCTGCCACTGAGCTACGCGCCTGTCGCAATTCTCGGGCGATGGTGGGCGCGACAGGAATTGAACCTGTGACCCCACCCGTGTGAGGGGCGGTTTAGATTAGCCTAAGCCCTTGTATTCCCGAGGTTTCAGACCGTCCAAATGACCAAAACTCGACGGATCAGACCATAAACATACTAGCAAAAAACGGCCCCACCAGTGGAAAAACCGTGGAGGCGTTTCTGCCAGCATGCTCAAGCTTCGGTCAACACAAATCTGCCTCCGAGACCCGCAGGTTTACACTATTCGCCAAACCTATCGGCGGGAGATGGACGAGGGCCTGTTGCTCGGAAGAGCGCCAAGGTCCGTCCAGAGCCTGGTACCCCAGCTGCCAGTGGCGTGGGATCTCGAGCCCGATTCCCGGCTCGCGATGGTATATTCGGAGCCTCGTTTGTGGTCGGTTTGCGCTCGTGCTCCACCGTGCACCCGGCCCTGTCATTCACCGCGGTTGCGAAGGTGCCGACCGGCAGGAACCTGGGTGGCGGGGAACATGCTCGGCGAGATCGCGCGCGTGATTGCAAGCAACTACACACCGGGTAAGGGCAGGAGGTCTGGCCCAAGAAGGAAGCCGAGCTGCTTAATGTCTTCTGGATATCAGCCCACACTGTGGAAAGGTGCAATTCTACGGGCGCCCTTGATTTGATCCGAAAGGAGCAAGGATCGGGAGCGGAACAGGGTCTTTCCAAGGTCGCGTTGTTTTCGGCTGACACCGGGAACGCCATGCCTGTTGGCTTTCCTCTTCATACCAACGGGACAGAATGAGATCGATTGCTGCGATGGCTTCATGCAAGAGGACGTGGGCGTAACGGTCGCTCATCTCGCTCGACGAGTGCCCCATGATTTCCTTTTTGACACGATCAGACATGCCCGCGATCAGACCCCACGTCGCAAAGGTGTGGCGCAGATCATGATGATGCAGATCCACGATACCGGCGCGGCGACACGCCGAGGTCCAGGCGCTCCTGCACTGCCCGCCTCCTTCGCGGTTGCGGTTTTTGTAGGGGTTACCGCGATCGGTGGAAGACCGGGCCTTGTTTTGTCGCCGCCGAAGGGAGCCCTGAGAGCACCTTGACCAACTGACGGTGGATCGGCACACCGCGATCGATGCCGTTCTTGGTGTCTCGCAAGACCAGCCAACGAACCTCCAAATCGACATCCCGCCATTTTAGATTGATCGCTTCGGAGACCCGGCAGCCAGTCAGCATCACGAACAAGAATAAGGGGCGGACATGCGGTGCTGAATTTTGGAGGATTCGATCGGCTTCCTCGTGCCTCGTCCAACGGTTCCGAGCGTCTTTGAATTTTGGCCGGGTGAAGGGTTTGGGGATGTCGCACCACCCTTGTTTCGCGGCATGGTGCAGCACCACCGTCAGAGGCGTCAGAAAATTGCGGACGATTGTCCTTGGTTTTTTGCCCTGAAAGCGCTTGACGATAACCTCATATCATCTTCGGTGAATAGCAATGTACCGTTAACGCAGCTCACCCGAGCTTAGGATCTGCATGACGGGCAAAAGTCCGCCATCTCAGGTCCGAGGAAAGGGGGTGTAGTGTTACGGATAGTTCCTCTTCAGTTGGACCCGCGGAACGTTTTGCCTTCACATCGCGACAAACACGCTGCCACACCCTCGCCGCCTTGGCGGTGGGTGGATGGCCATACCGCCCCTTGAGTCCCGTCGCGCGCCGTTTCAGCGGCCGGCGCTATCCAAAATAGCTGGTCCTTCGCCGCAACTTAGCAAGTTGCGCGTGAAGCGCCCGGAACGGACGGTATACCTCACCACGCCCTGGGCAGGATTCAAGGAGTCCCTGGCGTGCCTCAAGACCGGCAAGGTTAAGATCCTCTATTTGGTGATGCGCGACAGTACCACGCCGATCGAATCGACACTGTCGGCCGTTCATGGCGCGCGGCTATTTCCGATGCCTCCGCCACCTGCCATGCGCTGATGGATGGATAAGGCCGAGCGTCTACCAAGGAATGTACGACGCGATCACGCGTGCGGTGGAACCGGAATTATTCAAATGCCTCGGCAATTACGGCATCCGTTTCCATGCTTACAATCCGCTGGCCGGCGGCGCCTTCAGCAAGAGTTTTGGCGCTAGCGATGCGGTAGCCGCCGGCTCGCGTTTCGACATCTCACATGTTCAAGGCAAGCTATATCGCGAGCGCTATTGGAACGACGCCTATCTCGACGCTTTGGCGGAAATTCGCCGATCGTGCGGAGGCTATGGGCTCGATGAGGTCTCCGTGGCGTTGCGCTGGCTGGTTCATCACTCCCAACTAAACGCCGAATGCAATGATGGCATCACCATCGGGGCCTCTTCGCTGGAGCATCTCCGGCACAATCTTACGGCCGTGGCCGAAGGTCCGCTGCCAAACGATATCCTGACTGCAATCGACGATGCAGCCCTCAAGGCCCAACCGAAATGGCCGCCCTATTTCTACGGCGTTTAGTTTTCGGTCCTGGAGCGAAGTGAGCCACGCCAAGGCGCGTGCTCCTTCGTCGGACGGCGCGAGAACGTCTTGATTGATGGTGTCGTGATCTCTTCAAATTGTTCGTCGAACAAAACTCTAGAGTTCATCGCTATGCAGTAAACTTCCTTGGCTAAATAACAAGTAATACTCAAGAATTCGGAAGGACTCTCCATGTCTGATTGCATGCTAATCCGGTCAAGAGGCCGTGAGCTTCGTCATTCGCATTCGTCGGGCAACATGTCGAAAATCGGAAAGCGACGGGAGGGTGGTATCGCCCCCTCAAGACGGCACGACGACGCACTGGCGGGCCGGGCAAGCAGGAGATATGAGACCAAGGCGAGAAGCGAGCACAGTGCCATGAGGGCGGTCATCGAGAGCGCCGAGTGTCCATCATAAAGCGCCGTCACGAGCCCGCTGGCAACGGCACCCATAGTCATCTGGATGCAGCCGGTCGCGGCACCAACGGCACCGGCAATCTGCGCCAAGGGCTGCATGGCCCCCTGCATCGCGTTGGGCGCGATCAGCCCGAAGGCCAGAGAGCCGATGATCAGAAGTGAGATAACGAGGGGGAGCGGCATCCGGTCGGCCAGCGTCATTGCCAGCAACGACATTGCGGAAACCGTCGCGAGCACTAAGCCGATCGTGAGCGGATAGCTGGGCAAGACGCCCCAGGCGCTGAGCCGGCTGTTGGTAAAGCCGCCCCCCATGATGCCCAGCGAGGTTGCCGCGAAGACTAAGCCGTACTGTCCGGGCCTCAACCCCACGACATTGATCAAGAACAGCGAGGAGCCGCTGACATAAGCGAAGAGCGCCCCGAAAGCGGCGGCGTTGACGAGGATGTACCCAAGGCAGAGGGGATGCATCAGGACGCGAAGATAGTTGCGAGCGATGACGGACGGAACCAGTCGGTTGGCGGGGTCGACCCGCGCGCTCTCGGCGAAGCCCAGCAACATTGCTAGCAGCAAAAGGAGGCCGATCCCGGCGAGCACCGCATGGATGACGCGCCAGCCGCCGAGGGCGAGCAGGGCCGCGCCCGCTGTCGGCGCGATCATCGGGACGATCGTCGTGGCGATCGCCACATAGGAGAGCTTTGTACGCGCAGTCTGGCCCTCGAACAGGTCGTCGATAATGGCCAAAGCGATCGTCATGCTCGCGTCGGCACCGGCACCCCGGACGAGCCGCCACATCAGGAGGGTCGGCAGCGAGCGAGCCAGCGCGCAGCCGATCCCGGCGACGATGAAGAGCATGCAGGTGAACACCACGATAGGCTTTCGGCCATATCGATCGGAAGCGGGCCCGTAGAATAGCGGCGCGACAGCGAAACCGAGCATGAAGAGGCTCATCATCATGCCGGCCTGTGCTGGGCGACGCCGAGTGCGGCACCCGTAACCGTGAGGGCCCGCAGGCTCATGTCGATGCCGAACGACGGCAGCGCGACGAGAAGGCTCAACAGCAAGGTGAAGGCCATGGAGGCAGGCGGAATTCGCACCAGCGCAGATCCTATGGTCGGGCGATCTGTGTCAGCGTCAACTGAATGCGCGGAGATCTGCGATTGGCATCGAGCATCCCGGGCGCATTCTGGAGGCGTTCTGATTTGATGACGCGTGAAAGGGCTCAGTCGATTGGCGCGAGGTGAGTTGCGTTCAAATGCGCCCGGGTGCTTTTATTTTCCGCAACTGCGCCTCGCCGCAGACCATCTTCATCCGAAATATGCGAGACTTGGTTGACGATCCGGAGGATTTCGGATCGTGTGTCGATCCCGTCGAACTCCTCAGCCATCAACGACGCGTGCAAACGATAATTCGGGTTGTTGAGCACGGTTCGAATGGCTTCGCGCAGCGTCTGCGGGGTGGGCTCGTTAGTCGCAAGATCGATCCTGACGCCAGACCATGCGACACGCGCGTTCACGTCGGCTTTGTCTTCGGTCAGCCCCGCCGTGACAAGGGGAATTCCAAAGCTCATCGCCCGGTTGACGCTGCCATAACCACCGTTAGTGACAAATACGTCGACCTTCGGCAGCATCCATTCGAACGGCAGATAGCTGGCGAGGCGCGCGTTGCTGGGAATCGGGCCATGTATGGCGTCTATTGGACGGCCGCCTGCGGTGACGACCACAAGCAGATCAGGCTCGTTCGCGAGCGCCGCCAGCGTCGGGGCGATCAAGAGGCCGAAATTGTGATTTGCCAGAGTTCCCTGCGTTACCAGGACAACCTTGCGCGACCCGCCCAATTCATATGCCCAGGCCGGGAGCGGGGCTTGATTTGGAATGATCGGAAGGGCACCGATGAAATGCACCGAGGGCGGGATGTCGCGTCGAAACTCGAAACCGTCAACTGCATATAGGCATCTGCAAGTTCTACGACAGCATCGAAAACAGTCATCGACAACGGCCCAACGCCCAAGTCCTTTAAGCGACGGGCCAAAGGCTGATTGACAACCCTGTCATGTTCTCGAGAGATGGCCGCGTATTCCTCGAGCTGCGCCTGGGTGGTCGCGGGCGGCAAGCCAACAAAAGGTGGCGCTCCGTCCTCACGGCGCCAGTGCAAAATCGATGTGCCGCAAAGCACAATGGGGGGCCGTTTCGAGCGCGGACCGAGCAGCATCGGCAGCACGCCGAAAAACATATCGTCGCCGATGATGATGTCAGCCGGGAAGTCCCGCAGAACCTGGTGTAGGCCCTTGTGCTGAGCCGGGATGGTGTCGACGAATACGCGCTCTATCGCGACGCGCAACCATTCTGGCCCGGGAGGTATGTTCTTCAGTCCGGGCACCACAGAGAGGAGGTCTCGCAGATCGAAATCCGCACCCCCGGGAAGGGGGCGGAATTCTGCCCCGATGCCTTCGATGGGCTCGCGCAACGCACTGCCCGATAAGCCGACGACCTCATGGCCTTCGGCGATCAAGATGCGCCCAATCGTAAGCAGCGGATTGAGATGGCCCGTCGCTGGCGTCGAAGCAATGAGAATTTTCACGCGATCCTCGCACTCTGATTGTCGAAAGAGCGCAGCCATGGCCACTCGTCCGTAGAGCAGTCCGGCTAATTGGCTCAAGCAGGAAGGAATCTGGGGGATCGCGGTTACGCTTCGACTTCGGATCGGCACGAAATGGTCACAGTTGCAATGTGTGATCGTTTTGCCTTGGAGCGACGAACAGCGCAGTTGCTGGTGCCGCCAAGTGAAGGTTGCAAGCGGGCGCCCGAGTAAGGTCTGATCAGGTCATTGGGGTGTAACCGTCCGGTGATGGCCGCCTTGCATAGCGGAGGCGTATCGGGCTGGTAAGCACCGGTGCAAGCAACGGTGTTTGCACTGGTGCTAGAGACGGTGCGATGGCGAGGGTTGAAGTCATCACCGGCCCCGAACGCCGGAGTCGGTGGAGCGCCGAGCAGAAGCGGGCGATTGTTGCCGAGAGCTGGCGCCGGAAGCGGTGGTCGCGGAGATCGCCCGGCGGGCGGAGATTTGCCCCGGCCAGATCTATCGCTGGCGTCGGGGCTCTGCCACGCCAACATCGCCGCCACTCGCATTTACGATCACCGCAAGACGCGCCCGGAGGACAGCCCGACGTTCAAGGTGAATTACTGATGAATAGTATTCGAATTATTTCGTGTCACTAGGCATATTCTCTGACGTATCGTCCTTTGCCGCCGATAGATTCTCGCCTCTGGGGCGGCCGTGTCACGGTCGATGTAGTGTTTCTCTGATCCGAAAAGTGCCGACCGCCTTAATCACCTTCGGTTCACGTATTTCGAAGATTTGCTTCCTTCGAAAGCGTTACGGGCGCAGCAAAAATCGCGACACGGCGCCAACGTCTGCGTCAGATTACGCCGAGCCCGCCGATGGCGCCGGCGGTACCCAGAATCCACAGTGGATTGATCCGCGTTCCAACCATGAGGCCTGCCGCCGCACCGGTAATCGCCCCGGTCGTGCCCCTTGAGGTGGTGTAGGAGCTGTGGGTAAGTGGCCTGCCGCAGCGACCGCCACGAGTCTGGCGGCGGCGGGCCGCTTATCCACAGCGGTGGTCATCGCGGATCTCCGGTAGGGTTTGGTCGGCAAACCTCAACCGAGACCGAGGACCGCACGATGACCGACGCGATGATGAGCCTACGCACGCTGCTGGAGAAGAGCTCGGATGCCGATTTGCTGCGCGAGATGGTGGGTTTTGCCGCGCAGCTCGAAGTTGAAGGTCTGACGGGCGCCGCGCACGGCGAGCGCAGCCCGGACCGCATCAATTACCGCAATGGCTACCGAGACCGGATCTGGGAGACCCGCGCCGGGGCGGTCGAGCTGCGCATCCCAAAGCTGCGCAAGAGCAGCTACTTCCCGGTGTTCCTGGAGCCGCGGCGCCTGGCCGAGAAAGCCCTCGCCGCGGTTGTCCAGGAGGCTTACGTGCACGGCGTGTCGACGCGCTCGGTCGATGATCTGGTCAAAGCCATGGGCATGACGGGCATCTCGAAAAGCCAAGTCAGCCGGTTGTGCAGCGAGATCGATGACAAGATCGCCGCCTTTCTCCATCGGCCGCTGGAGGGCGACTGGCCCTATCTCTGGCTCGATGCGACCTATGTGAAGGTCCGCGCCAGCGGTCGCATCGTCTCGGTCGCGGTCATCCTCGCCGTTGCCGTCAG
>Ga0210399_10001347_pt1 | contig 19140 bp, 14 predicted proteins | sample IncBWC14MmetaG_FD_150865 | JGI IMG/M metagenome (GOLD analysis project Ga0210399, IMG submission 150865) | Forest soil microbial communities from Barre Woods Harvard Forest LTER site, Petersham, Massachusetts, United States - Inc-BW-C-14-M | ecosystem: Environmental > Terrestrial > Soil >...
GCGAACCGAGTTGCGCTGGACGTGTTCGAATCGGTGCAGCGTGTCAATGGCTCACGCGACCGCCGCGATCGCATCGAGCACGCGCAGGTGGTTGCGCCTGAGGATATCGAGAGATTTGGCATTCTGCACGTGATTGCCTCCATGCAACCGTCGCATCAGAGCAATGACATGCGCTGGGCGGAGCAGCGGGTTGGTCCGGAGCGCGTGAGGGGCGCGTATGCGTGGAATTCGATTCAGAAGGCGGGCGCGCGACTGGCGTTTGGCACCGATTACGACGTCGAACCCCTCAACCCGTTTCGAGGGCTGTACGCCTGCGTCACGCGGGAATTGCCTGAGGGCGGTCCGGCCGGCGGCTGGCAGCCGCAGGAAAAAATCTCACTGGACGATTGCATTCGTGCCTACACCAGCGGCTCCGCCTATGCGCAATTTGAAGATGGAAAAAAGGGCGAGCTGAAGCCAGGCGAGTATGCCGATTTCATTATATTGTCGGAGGATGTGACCAAGGCGACACCGAAAGAGATCCTCAACACCGAAGTTCTGCAGACGGTTGTCGGCGGGCGCACAGTTTATCAGAAGAAGTAGAGCGCCGATAATTCTCCGTCAAATTCTCCCGCAGGAATGGAATGAAACGTTACCTTTGCGCGCTGGCCCTTCCATGCGGCGCAGGGCGGCGTGTCGGCGGAACCGACCTTTGAGGCGGGCGTGACTTCGACGGCTTTCAAATCCGCTGCGCGAAATTTCATGAGCACGGAATTGATCGAGAGGGTGATTTTTACTTCTCCGCCCGACTTGCATTCGGTGGCGACGACTTTCCCCTCGAGGTGATATTCGGGCGCGAGCACGACGTGGCGTGGGGGAGCGGCGGCCGGAGGTTGCTCCGGCGCGGCACTGTCGGCGGATTTTGCCGTATGCTCGCCGCCGATTTCATCCACCTGAACACTTTTGAGTTCGGATTTCGAACCGCCGGACGAGCGCGCCTCCACCTTGAACGCATCGTCCTGCGAAAAGTTTTCGCGCGAGGCTACGGCTCTTGCGAACTCAGACGCAAGCATTTCCTCTTGCGGAGTGCGGGCAACTGCCTTGATGCGCTCGGCGAGGACCTTGGCGTCGGCCGTTTTTCCCAGGTTGAGTAGGACAAAGCCGTAGCTGGTGGCGTAGGTGAGATTGCCGGGTTCCAGCTCGATGGCCTTCTTGGACGTGGCCAAAGCTTTGTCGTGAGTTTCGGTGTGCATGGCATAGAAATTGGCGAGCGCAGCGTAGGCCGCGGCGAATTGAGGGTTCAGCGCGATCGCTTTTTCCAGAGTATCTGTAATCTCGGGCAGTTCTTCGAACTCGGTCCTTCCGCCACGCAGGCGAGCTTGCGCTTCAAAGAAATAGGAGACGTAACTGGTGGGGCTGAGTTCGATGGACCGCGTAAATTCTTTTTCCGCGGTTTGGAAATCCCGGTCTTGATAAGCGATTAGTCCGTTAGCTTCGTGAGCCAGTGCAATTTTGGAATCGGCTTGCAGCGCTTCGTCGGTGGCGGCCCGGGCTTCTTTGGGGCGCTGCGTTTGAAGGTAGAAGAGCGCTTCTTCGGCGGAGACTTCGCCGGAAGAAAGGCTGCGGCTGGAATAACTCTTCGAGTTGCCGTGGATTGTTGTTGGGACGTGGCCGACGTAGAAAGTTTGTTGGCGGGCGTAGCCCTCCATGGCGGAGGAGAATTTCTTCAGATCGCCGAAGGTTTTTGTCGCGGCTTCCACCTGATTTCCACTGGCGTCCCACGCGGCAAGAAACGTCGAGAGCAGTTGGCGTTTTCGCGCGGTGGGATCCATCAGCAGGTAATGAACGATGGCCCAGGATTCGGCGTAAAAAACGGAGGCGCGATTTTGTTCGTTGTAGTAGGGCGAACCGGCATCAGCCTGCATCAGGACGTCGATGGGAATCAGTCGCGTAGTTTGCAACACCCCGATGTGATACGGCGCGATCTTGCCGATTTCGACTTCCTTTTCGTGGATTGTGGAATTTCCGAAGTATTCGGCGAGGCCTTCGCCGAGCCAGATGGGGAGTCCCTGAAAATTCAGGTTCATGATGGCGTGAGTGTATTCGTGGTAGACGACCTGGTAGGGATTGTCGGTGTCGATGTTGGTTCGAACCGCGACGTAATGGCGGGCTTCGCCGGGGGCGAAGAGGCCCGCGGGGTGCATCCTGCCCTTTACTTCCCAGTAGGCGGGGAGGAGCAACTTGAGTGTGTCTTCATTTTTTACGGCGAAGATGACCAGAGGTTTGCCTAGATCTACGCGGAGTTTGGGAAATGAGCTGTGAAAGACTTCACGGAACTGTTCGAACTGGTCGGCGATCTTTCTGGCTTCGTTTTCTCCAGCGTTGCTGACTACCTTGAAGTGCGGCGATTGCACTTCGATCCAGGCGTCCTTCACGTTTGCATAGCCGGGGGAGCTCAGAAAAAGAGCAGTGAGCCACGCGCCGAGGAGAAGCCTCGGCTTCGCGGCGGGTTTAGTGAGCATGAGGAGACTCTATCTGAGAGTTACGATGAGTCAAGCGGTTCGGATGCCCGCAGTTCGATGGCGTGGGAATACAACTCCAATCGATTGCAGATACACTGGCGGGGCAGATTGGGTTGACGGAGTGGCGGATGGACGCGCGGAAAAAAGCCGATTTGTCGCTGATGTTCTGTTCGCTGATCTGGGGCGTGACGTTTGTGGTGGTGAAAAACGCACTGGATGAGTCTTCGGCGTTTTTGTTTCTGGCGGTGCGCTTCACTATCGCGACGGTGGTCATGGCGCTTTTGCAGATGCAGGTGATTGCGCGGATCGAGCCGCAGGAAATCTTTGCCGGAATGCGGCTGGCGTTTTTCATGTTTGCGGGGTACTGCTTTCAGACTGCGGGCCTGCAATACACGACCGCGACTAATTCGGGATTCGTTACTGGATCGAGCGTGGTGCTGGTGCCGCTGCTGCTGGCGGTTTTCTGGGGACGCAGCCTTACGCGGTGGATTTATCTCGGGGCATTTGCGGCGCTGGTTGGCTTGTATTTTTTGACCGTGCCCGCGGAGGGCCTGCGTTATTTGAACCGCGGCGACGTACTGACTTTTGTGGCCGCGGGATTTTACGCGGTGCACATCATCCTGGTTGGCGAATACACACAAGAACATTCGGTGCGGGCGCTAAGCCTGATTCAGGTGGCGGGTTGCGCCTTGATGGCCTGGCCGCTGACTGGGGCGGCCGCGGCGATTCACTGGCAGCCGGCCCGATTCTCGTGGAGTTGGGGGCTTTGGGTGGCGATTGGGATATGCGCGGTGTTTGCGACGGCCGTGGCATTCACGGTGCAGCTCTGGGCGCAGCAGTTCACTTCGCCGGGGCATGCGGCGATTTTGTTTGCGCTGGAGCCGGTGTTCGCCGTGATCACGTCTTACCTTGTGTTGCACGAGCGATTGTCGGCGCGGGCGATGAAGGGGGCGGGTCTGGTGGTGGCGGGGATTGTTCTGGCGGAGTTGCTGGGAGCGCCTACGGCGCCGGAAGCCCCGGAGCCGGTGTTTGAGGGGAGGATTTATTTTAAGCCGTGGTGGAAGGAGTCGTGAGGCTAGGTAGCGTCCACTTTCAAGTGGACAAGAAAAACGCCTCCGGCCGGGTCAGGGCCGCTACAAAAGCGAGCGGATGCACCTGAAGGTGGACGCTACGTTAGGGGAGTGGTTCCAGTTTGCGCTGTAGGCCGATGCTTGGGTCGTGTTCGTTGTTGACGATGACTAGATCGTTTTTAAATTGTTGGCCGCTGAGGCCGCCTTTGAATTTAGAGCCGGGAATCCATTGGCCGCCGACTAGCGGAGTTTTGGTGACGTTTTTTACTGGATGACCGTTCCAGGCGATGGGGCCGACGATGGAATTGTAGTTGGTGGCGAGGATGGAATCGCGAATGGCGGCGGGGGAGTTGACGTCTTTCGTGCGCTTCAGAACGTCCAGCGCGACTTCGAACATGGCGTGGAGGTAGCCGAGCGGCTGGGTCCACTGCTTTTTGGTTTCGTCTTCATAGGCGGCGCAGAGTTCCGCGGAATTCTTTTTGGTGAGGCCAGAGCTGAAGGGGAAACTTGGCGACCACCAGACTTCGGTGGTCAGGCCGGCGCCGCGATCTCCCAGAACTTCAACAGCGGTGGGGAAGAGAATTCCCTTGGCGACGCTGGCGATTTTCGGCTTGAAGCCCTGTTCGCCCGCCTGTTTCCAGAAGGTGGCAAATGCGGGCGGAGGAAGTACGCCAGAGAGAATCTCGACGTTGGCTTTTTTGAAGGCGGCGATGTGAGCGGAATAGTCGGCAGCGGAAGTTTCGAAGCGGCCGGGATCGACGAGCTTGAAACCCTTTGACTGTAGCGCCGGGGGAAAACCGAACTTCGGATCGGAGTAGGCTGCACCTTCAGGATCGCTGGGCCAAAGCGCGCCCACGACTTTGTTGGTGGGGATGGAGCCCCACATGGCGGTGAAGACAGCGATGAGATCTTCGAGTCCCCAGAAAAAGTGATAAGTCCAGTCGAAGCCTTTTTCGGGCGTGCCGCCGCGGCCGAAAAACCAGGATTGCCATGGGGCGTCGGTGGTGATGCATGGGAGGCCATTTTTTTCGCATTGGTCGCTGACCGGATTGACGGTGGCACCGGTGCTCGAGGCGACCATCAGGTCCACGTGGTCGGATTTGATTAACCCGGCGGCGATTTCTGAGGCCAGTTTCTGATCGGACTGGGAATCCTTTTCGAGGATTTCGATGGGATATGTTGCGCCGTTGATTGCGATGCCGTCAGCGATGGCTTTACGGATACCGGCGAGAACGAAATCGTTGCTTTCGCCAAAGCGGGCGAGGGCGCCGGTGCGGGGGCCGATGAATCCGATTTTGAGCGTTCGGCCTGCGGCTCGGCCGTATGTGCCGAAGAACATGTGCGGAGAAAGGCCGGCGACCACGGCGGTTGCCGCGGAGTCTTGCAGGAAGCGCCGGCGGCTGGATGCGGTTCGGTCTGCCTTGCGGTGATTGGGCCCGAGTTTCGACTGGTCGCTCATGCGCACTCTCCCATCCAGAAGATCCCGCGCTTTTTCGGCGCGATTAGGCGCTGGACTTTTAAACTTTCGCTTGCGAAGGAATTTCCGTACTTGAGTATTACGCCGGCGCCACAGGCATACAATTAGTATGTCGGTGTGGGTGTACCCGAAAGTTACTAGGGTTGCGAAGGTGTATTGCCGCAGAGTGGGGAAATGACTAAGCCGCGTCCGAGCGCGCTATCGAGCGGGCAGCAGGAAAGCATCGGCATAGAGAAACGCCGTGAAGGGCGAGCGCTGTTTGATGACTGCGTCGGTGCCGTGGCGGAATAGGGTGAAGGGGCCGACCACTGGAATCAGAGCGGTGGCGTTCGGGAGCTTGGGTTCGCCTTCGCGAGCCGCTTCGCCGCAGAGGCGGATGAGCGTGCCGTCCAGATCGAGATAATCCACGCGGAAAAAGAGAATGCCGGGGAGACCGCCGGCGCGGTTTTTCTCGACTTCCAACCAGTGTGGCGACGGCGGGAGTTCCGACTTTGATGAGGACGACGCCGTCCTGCTGAACGTCGCGCGTGACTGTCATGGGTATTTGATCGCCGACGGATGCGGTGTGTGAGTTAACGTCAGCGGCGAAGGCGAGGAGAACCGGCGTGCCTTGCGGGAGGAGGGGTTTTCACCGGGAGGAAATGGTGTGGGGGCTTCGGTGGTTTGCGGTTGGGCTGGAGTTGGCGAGGTGGGATTGGAATTGTTTAGAACATATTTGCCGGTGGCGACGAAGCTGCGCTGAAAATTCGGTGCGATGTCGATGGCCCGAAGCGTGGTGGTGGGCGAAATGGTGATCGGGCCGGTGTAACGCGGCGAGTTGGTGGTGGGAGTCCAGCCGTCGGTGGTGTAAGAAGCGGCTGGATGGGTATGCGCTGCGGGAATCAAAATAGCAGGTAAGAAAAAGAGGAGAGGGACTGCGCGTGCCCGGTTAAGACCCGGCACCTATATTTTAGAAGAGTTTTACGGCTAGGCGCTGGGGGGTGTTGCCCACGGGGATCAGGGTGATTAGGGAGTCGGTGCGGAGGCGGAGGACGGCGAGGTCGCCGGAGGATTCGTTGACGACGAGGAGCATGGAAGGGTCGGTTACGGATTGCGGGAGTTCGAAGCGCATGGCGTTGGGGGCGGCGCCTACGTTGATGGGCTTGCCAATGCGACGATTGTTGATGTCGACAGGGAAGACACGGCCAGCGGCGCGATCAGCGACGTACATTTCGCTTGCGTCATCCCTGAGGATGGCGCTGGCTGGCGCGGAGCCGAGGAGCATGGTGTCGCCAACTTCGTGGGTCCAGGTGTTGATGGCTTCGAGGACGTGGGCTTCGGGAGAGATGACGTAGAGTTCGCCGCCGTCAGTTTTCATTAGCATTTGCGTGGGGCGGCCGGCGAGTTCGAGATTCGTCAAGAGGACGGCGCGGCGGAGATCGACGACAGAGAGGCGGTTCTGCGAGCGGCTCATCACGAAGGCGATGGTGCCGTCGGGGACGACGGCGACTTCGTCGGGCTGGGGGATGACGTCGATGGACGCGCGGAGTTGGAGTGTGGCGGCGTTGTGGATAGTGAGCGAGGAGGAACGGCGATTCACGACGAGGATGGATTTCTGATCGGGCGTGATGCGGGCCTGCACGGGCTCGGAGCCGGTGTGGGCGCGGCCGAGAATGGAGCGCGAAGCGGTGTCGATGGCGAGGAGTTGGTCGGAGTTGGCGGAGGTGGTGTAGACACGGTCGCCTGTGGAAGAGAAATCGAGTGAGAGCGGAGAGGGCCCGACGGGAATTCTGGCGATGATTTGCGAGGTGCGCGTGTTGAGGGCGAAGACGTATCCGCCGGCGCTGCTGACGCCCCAGATCTCAGGACGCTTGGCGTGTTCGCGGAGATCGGAGATGGCGGGGCCGACGGGAATTCTGTTGATGACGCGGAGCGAGGCGAGGTCGACGACGGTGAGGGAGCCGTCGGAGGTGGAGATATAAGCGTTGAGGTGGAGATCGGGGCGGAGGATGGAAGGGCGGTGCTCGCCGAGAAGAATGACGAGGGCGAAGATTAGGAGCAGGGCAAGGAGGGAGTAGACACGGAAGTTTTTGGAGTGGGGCATGAAGAGAGTTAACAGTTTACAGTTTTTGGCTTGGAAGAGGATACCAAATAGCGGCGATCAGATAGCAGGAGGCGAAAAGGAATCCAAGCCCCACACGCAACACCGGCGTGTGGGGCACCCGGCAGAGCGCTACTGGTTCTCATAGTCTCTGAGTTCCTTCAAGGTTTGCGGATTTGGCGGCTTTGTATCTTTGTTTTCACCACACTATTCGTACATGATGACGATTGGAACGAATGTCAGGAAGCAAGCCTCTTCCAGCATTTCCCCGAGCGACTTCGCGAGATGCAAGGTTCTCATCTTAGTTAGCTCCTCTTGAAGATTCGGAAACCTGTTCGCATTCGGGTGGCCATTCACCGCCCGCGGATAGTAAAAGAGTTGCGAAGACCTTACACGGCGGATTCCTTTGGGAAACGCATATTGTAATGGCGCGATCAGCCAGAAGCAGTGGCATAAAAGACCGGCGCTACATTTGAGAAGGATGGGAGAAGAGAATCGGCTTGATTGATCGGATTGGCCGACCCCTAAGTTCATTGTTGGGTGGCGTACGAGCAAGAACCGGACCCAGGAATACGCCAGCTAAACCCCAGATTGGTCCGTCAAATCGGAGCGCGCACACGCCCGCCAATCCGATGATTATTACAACGGGTAGATTGACCACAAGTTGACCAATACGGACGGAGCGCTTCGGGGTCAACGTGGATTCTGAGGAGTGTTCGGAGGGTGTTTCCATGTCCATTAGTTCATCCCCTTGTCGTCAGTTGACGAGGCGGTGGAGGACTTGGGCGATTTGGCGGATTTCTGCGAGGAGTTCGGCGAATTCGGCGGGGAGGATGGATTGCATGCCGTCGGAGAGAGCTTTTTCGGGCTGGTGATGCACTTCGACGAGGAGGCCGTCGGCGCCGACGGCTACGGCGGCGCGGGAGAGCGGGAGAACCTTGTGACGCTTGCCGGTGCCGTGGCTGGGATCGACGAGGATGGGCAGGTGGCTGCGTTTTTTTACGGCGGGCACGACGGCGAGGTCGAGAGTGTTGCGGGAAAAATCGGAGAAGGTACGGACGCCGCGTTCGCAGAGCATAACGTTGTAGTTGCCTTCGCTCATCACATATTCGGCGGCCATCAGGAACTCGTCGAGTGTGGCGGACATGCCGCGCTTGAGGAGTACTGGCTTTTTGGCGCGGCCGGCGCGTTTGAGTAGCGAGAAATTTTGCATGTTGCGGGCGCCGATCTGGATTACGTCGGCCCACTCTTCCACTAAATCGAGAGACTCATTGTCGATGGCTTCGGTGACGATGCCGAAGCCATAGTGTTTGCGGACCTGCGCAAGAATCTTCAGGCCGGGGAGGCCGAGTCCCTGGAAGCTGTAGGGCGAAGTGCGAGGTTTGTAGGCGCCACCGCGGAAGAGACGCACGCCGGTGGGCTTGAGCTGCGCGGCAATGGCTAGGCATTGCTCTTCGGTTTCCACGGCGCAGGGGCCGGCGGTCATGGCGAGGTGTTCTCCACCGACCAGGACGTCGCCGGAAGGAGTGGGGATGCGGACGATGGTGGGATCGGATTTAACGTCGAGAGAGACGAGTTTGTAGGGCTTGGTGACGGGGATGCATTCGACTACGCCGGGAAGGGATTCGAGGATGCCGAGGTCGACGGCTCCGTTGTTGCCGGTGATGCCGATGGCGGTCCGGCCGGCACCGGGGATGGGATGGGCTTTCAGGCCGAGAGATTCGATTTTGTCGCAGACGGAGCGGACTTGTTCGTCCGTGGCGTTGGATTGCATGACTACTAGCATCAGCTGTGTCCTTTGGGAGCGCGGAATGATCAGTGTACTAAAGCGGAATGAGTGGGGGCAAATGCGTTTGGGGAAACCCGAAAAGCGAAACCCGAAAAGCGAAAAGCGAAAAGCGAAAAGCGAAAAGCGAAAAGAAAGAGTTCACACAGAGGACACTGAGGAAGAGCACCCTTCGCCAAATACACTCAGGATAAACACTGATACACTCAGGATAAACACTGAGAAGAGGGCGGCAACCCCAAGAGGGGAGCGAGCATCCATTTTAGGGAAGGCAGAACCTCGCCCAGTTGGGGATGAAGTCGATTGTCCAGCCGCTGCTCTCGATAGCTAAAAAAACGACCGGAGGAGATACGCATGAAACGCATGTTGCTGCTGCTGTGTCTGGGCGTCTTGTTTGTGCCGGGAGTGCAAGCCCAGGGAGATCATGTTGAGGCTGGAGTGTTTGCGGATTATTTCCGGATGTCACAGACGGACAATAATTACCTGGGGATTGGAGCGCGGGCAGGGTTGCGCGTGTTTCCGCACGTGAAGCTGGAAGGGGAAATGGCGTATGACTTTGATCAGGGATTTGGCGAACAGACTACCAACACCGGAGGCACTGCAGTGATCCAGAACGCGAACATTCATATATTGCATGGATTGTTCGGGCCGAAGATTGAATTCGGACACGGGCGAGTGCGACCGTTTGTGGTGGTGAAAGGCGGGTTCGATAAGTTTTTTGTAGATTCGTGCCCGACCACGTTCAGTTGCGTGTCCAGCCAAATCGCGAATCTGCGCGCGAACGATGTGAACGGAGTGTTTTATCCGGGCGGTGGATTGGAAGGTCATTTGGGGCCGGTTGGCTTGCGGCTGGAGGCTGGCGACGAGATGTACTTTAATCATGGAACTCATCACAATTTGCGGATGGCGTTCGGACCGTATATCCGGTTCTGAGCCAGCAAGGAAAGCAGGAAAGAGGGGGCTTGCGGCGCTTGATCGTAAGAACCCAGCCTTTCCGCCTACGGCGGACGAAGGGTGGGGCACCCTCAAGATCATTTCTTGAGTGGAGTGAAGGAAGAGGACTAGAGTAGGAAGATAGGAACGGTCCAGCCCGGGAGGAAACATTGCAAGTATGGATGACTGTGGCTACCTGGGAACCACAACTGCCGCTCTCCAGTTTTCAGCTGCTGGTGGTGAGCGGAGCACTGCTGTTCGCGGCGGGACTGCTGCTGGGCTTGCGAAGGAAAAATCGTGTGGCGCTGCAGAGGACGATGTTGACGGATGAGGTGATGATTTATCTCAGCCGGATTGCGGATGCAGTGGAGCGGCATGCGGACCGGCCGTCGGCTCAGCAGATTGCGGACATGATTGAGCGACGGATAGCGGAACAGCAGCGGGGAGCGGAGGCGCCAGCGACGGCTACGGGGCCAAAGTCCCGGGCGATGCCGTTTTCGATGTTTGGCAGAGAGTTTCCTGAGAAGAGTTGAGGCGTGGAGAAACGTTTTGGGCAAGAAGCGCGCTGCAGTTTGGCGCGCTTCTTCTTTTGGGGGAGAAGCAAGAATTGGCTTGCGAGAAACGAGCCGTGGAGAAGAACTGCGCGGCGTCTGATCGTAAGAGCCGACCTATCGCAAAAGGAGCGAGGTGGGGCGCCCTCAAGTTCAGTTGGTTAGTGGCGTTAGTGAAATTCAAGAGCGCAGCCGCTTCGGATTGGCTCAAAGCAAACAGCAATCGCTGCGGGAGATTCGCGCTCAGGGTTGCTGGTGGGTTGGGATAGAATGCTGGCGTGTTTTGCTGCTGCAAAATAGAGAATCGGGTGGGGAGGATTATTGTGGGTTTGAATCGCATTGTGGGGATATTGGTCTTGGCGGCGGTGGGATTGATGAGTTTGGGTGCGGGGGCTTGGGGGCAGGGGAAGACGCCGAGTCCGGCGCTGCTGGTTTTGAGCAAGGAGGACAGCTTTTTGGCGATTGTGGATCCGGCGACGTTGAGGGTGGTGGGGAAGGTGGATACGGGGGCGCATCCGCACGAGGTGGCGACTAGCGCGGATGGGAAGATTGCGATTGTTACCAACTACGGATCGGATCACGCGGGAACGACGATGTCGGAGATTGATCTTGCGTCGCAAAGTGAAGTGGGAAAGGTGACTTTTCCGGGGCTGGTGGGGCCGCATGGGATTGTGATTTTAGGCGACAAGGCTTATTTCACGGTGGAGGGCGATAAGTCGGTGGGTGTTTTTGATTTTGCGGCCAACAACATTGATCTGCACCTGGTGCTGGGGCAGAAGCGGCCACACATGCTGGTGTTGACGAAAGATGGGCGGACGATGTGTGTTAGCAATATTGAGTCGAACACCGTGTCTGTGGAAGAGATGAAGAAAAAGATTACGGAGTGGACCGGAACGAACGTGAAAGTAGGTAACGGGCCGGAGGGGATTGATATGTCGCCGGATGAGAAGGAAGTGTGGGCGGCGAATTCGGGCGATGGGACGGTATCGATTATTGATTTGGCGTCGAAGAAGGTGACTCAGACTGTGGATGTGAAGACGAAGCACTCGAACCGGTTGAAGTTTACGCCGGACGGCAAGCTGGTGCTTATTTCGGATTTGGGGGGCGGGGATTTGGTGATTGTGGATGCGTCTTCGCGGAAGGAAGTGAAGCGACTGAATCTGGGGAAGAGCACGGAAGGGATTCTGGTGCAGCCGGATGGGTCGCGAGCGTTTGTTGCGGTGAGCGGGGACGATAAGGTGGCGGTGGTGGATTTGAAGACGCTGGAAGTGACGACGACGTTTACGATAGGGGGGAAGGATCCGGATGGGATGGCGTGGAGGAAGTGAGGTAGTGACTGGTGGATGGTGACTGGCGACTAGTCTGCGGCGGAGCGCCTCGGCGCATGATTTTATGGGCCACGGTTGAGCGGAAACGGAAAGGAAAATCGGAGGAGATCGGGATGAGCGACGAAATCAGGATAGGTGTGCCGGCAGGACTGGGTGCATTGGCTACGCGGCGGCAGGTGATTTCAGGCGGCGCGGTGGCGTTGGGACTGCTTGCGCTCGGTGCGGGCAGGGCGTTGGCAGGGGGTGAGGAAGAGATTTTGCGCACGGAGGTGGCGATTCATCAGGAACCGGTGTTCAAGGCTAGCCGGAAGCGGGTGTATGAGGCGCTGACGGATGCGAATCAGTTTGGCAAAGTGGTGGAGTTGAGCGCAGCCATGAAGTCCGGCGGAATGAAAACGGAGGCTGCGCCGGTGACGATAAGCCGTGAAGCGGGTGGAGCGTTTGCAGCGTTCGGCGGATATGTTACCGGACGGCAGATTGAGTTGGTGCCGAATGAGCGGATTGTGCAAGTGTGGCGGGCGGGGAGTTGGGATCCGGGATCGTATTCGATTGCCCGATTCGTGCTGCTGGAATCTGAAGGCAACGCGAAGATCAGGTTTGATCACACTGGATTTCCAAAAGGGCAAGCCGAACATCTGGCAGAAGGGTGGAGAGTGAATTACTGGGAGCCGCTGGCGAAGTTTCTGGGGTAGCAGAAAATAGGAGTCCTCGAAGAGTTCCTTTCCAGTTAAATCTCGCAGCGAGAATTGCACGGATTGTGCCGAATCTATGGAGTTGGCTAGGCCAAAAAGAACGGCGTCGACGTTGAATTGCGATGCAAACATTCTGAGATTTTGGGGGGCAGCCAAATCATAATCCGTGAGATTGTCTTTAAGCCAGAAAGCATGAGCTTCGACGCGATTCAGGACGGCAAATCCTTTCGACTTGGTTGAGAGAAATTTGGAAAAAGTTGCGGCGTAGAAAGCGCCTGCCCCTGAGGGTGGCCGGAAGGGTCGGGAAAGTCAGGGGTATAGAGCTTGCGGACGTTGGAAGCGGAGATATCTTTGGCAACTCTCTCAACGATGGGTTTGCGGTCCTGAGCGAACGCAGGGCCAGCGTTGAGGAGTGAGACCAAAGTGAGTTAGCCGAAAGTGATGGGCAGGCGTCGTAGCATTCTCATCTCTAGTTTGCGGAGTGAGCTTGGAGCAATCTTAGACTTGTGTCAAGAAAGGGGAGCGCCAGGCGGTGGCGGAGAGGATTGCAACGGAAGGAGATTCCAGTCGGACAGCGCGGCGGAAATGAAGGAGTAAAGAAATGACGCGCGTGTGCGGATAGGTAAGTTTGGCGGTGTGGTAGAATGGGGGTTTAAACTTACTAGGAAGTAGGCGGCGTAAAGCCGCCGCTACGGAGAAAGTTGTGGCTGGGATGGCGGAATTTCCAATTATTGAGAATACGAAGTTTGAGGCGGATGACGAGTATATCCCTGTGCCGGAGGTTGAGCCAGGGCCGCCGGCTTGGATGGACGGGAGCCTGCGGATCGGGATTCATACGTCGATTTCGGGGAGTTATCTGAACGCGCTGGAATCGGGGAAGAAGCTGGGGGCGAACGCGCTGCAGATATTTTCGGCTAGCCCGCGGATGTGGCAGACGGCGAATGTGCGGATACCGGCTTCGGATGTGACGGCGTTTCGCGCGCGGCGGGAGGAGCTTGGGCTCGGGCCGTTGGTGATTCACGCAAATTACTTAATTAATTTGGCGGCCTCGCAGCCGATGCTGCGGACCCGGTCGATCCAGGCGTTTCATGAGGAGTTGGTGCGCGGGCGGGAGTTGGGCGCGGACTTTGTGGTGGTGCATCCGGGGTCGCGCGGGGAAGCGTCGTCGGAACAGGCGATTGTAACGATTATCGAGAGCGTGAAGCAGGCGGCGCGGCGTGTGCCGCTGGGCAAGATGCGGATTTTGATTGAGAACACCGCGGGGATGGGGGCGGCGGTTGGTTCGCGGCTGGAAGAAGTGGCGGCGATTGTGCGCGGCCTGCGAGAGATAAAGGCGGCGGTTTGCCTGGATACGGCGCATCTGTTTGCGGCAGGGTATGACATCAAGAGTGAAATCGGACTTGAGCGGGCGATTGAAACGATTGACCGGGTTATTGGATTGGAAAATGTGCCGGTGTTTCATGTGAACGATTCGAAGATTCCGCTGGGCGGGCGCGTGGACCGGCACGAGCATATTGGCGACGGGAAGATTGGGTCCGAGGCGTTTGCGAGGTTCTTGCGGCAGCCACGCCTGGGGAGCGCGCCGCCGCTGGGATTGGCAGGGCGGGCGTTTCTGCTGGAGACGCCGATTGATGATCCGGGGGATGACCGGAAGAATGTGGCGAAACTTTGGGAATTGGCTGGCGTGGAAGGGCCGGATGCGGAGAAGGGTTTTTCGATGATGACCTCGGCGATGAAGAAGCAAAAGAAGGAGTTGGAGAAGAACGGGAAGAAGTTTGCTAGTTCGCGGCACCTGCCGGCGCAGAAAGAAAAGAAGAAAAGATAACGCAGAGGCGCAGAGTTCGCAGAGGCTCAGAGAGAACAGTTGGAAGGAAGGGCAGAGACCAAAGAACGAGAGGGAACATCGGGCGTGGGGGACTACAAGCCGAAGGAGATTGAGGCGAAGTGGCAGAAGCGGTGGGCAGAACACCGCGTGTTTGAGACGGAAGCGGACCCAAAAAAACCCAAATACTATGTGCTGGAAATGCTGCCGTACCCTTCGGGGACGATGCACATGGGGCACATGCGCAACTATACGATTGGGGATGTGGTTGCTCGTGTGAAGAGAATGCGCGGGTTCAACGTGCTGCACCCGATGGGGTGGGACGCGTTTGGCCTGCCGGCAGAAAATGCGGCGATCAAGAACAGGACGCATCCGCGGACCTGGACCAACAACAACATTGCGGAATTTCAGAGGACGCTGCGGCGTTTTGGGTTCAGCTTTGACTGGCGGCGGGAGATTTCTACCTGCGAGCCGGAGTATTACCGGTGGAACCAGTGGTTTTTCCTGCGCATGCTGGAGCGGGGGATTGCCTACAAGAAAAAGAGCCGGGTGAACTGGTGTCCGAAGTGCTGTACGGTGCTGGCGAACGAGCAGGTGGTGAATGGCGGGTTCTGCTGGCGGCATGAGGATACGCGCGTGGAAGCGCGGGAGATTGAGCAGTGGTTTTTGAAGACGACTGCGTACTCGGAGCAGTTGCTGGAGGATTTGAAGCAGTTGGAGGGTGGCTGGCCGGATCGCGTGATTGCGATGCAGAGGAATTGGATTGGGAAGAGTACCGGCGCCAAAGTGTTGTTCGAGATTGCGGACGTGCCAGGCGCAGGGAAGATTGAGATCTTCACGACTCGCATCGACACGATTTATGGGGCTAGCGCGATTGTGCTGGCGCCGACGCATCCGTTAGTAGCGAGTTTGATTGCGGGGACTCCCGAGCAAGCGAAGCGCGAGAAGAAGTTGGCGGAGATGAAGGGTTCGTCAGTGAAGACGGAAGATATTGCCACCGCGGAGAAGGATGGATTTTTTACGGGACGGTGTGCGGTGAATCCGTTTAATGGGGAGAAGGTGCCCATTTGGGTGGGGAACTTTGTGTTGCTGGAATATGGCACCGGAGCGATTATGGCGGTGCCGGCCCATGACGAGAGGGATTTTGAGTTTGCGAGTAAGTTTGGATTGCCGATTCCTGTTGTTGTTCAAAGAGAAGAGAAGAGAAATCCCAACGCAGAGACGCAGAGAACGCAGAGTTCGGAGGAGCAGAGGGAAGAGCCGTTTACCGACTATGGCGTCAGCGTGAATTCGGGGAAGTATTCGGGGCTGAAGTCGGAAGAGGCGATTGAGCGAATGGCTTCGGATGCCGAGGCGCGCGGGTTCGGGAAGAAGGAGACGATTTTCCGGCTGCGGGATTGGGGAATTTCGCGGCAGAGGTATTGGGGTACGCCGATTCCGGTGATTTATTGCGAGAAGGATGGAATGGTACCGGTGCCGGACAAGGATCTCCCTGTGCTGCTGCCGGCGAATCCGAAGTTGACGGGCGAGGGTGAATCGCCGCTGGCGACGGATCCTGAGTTTGTGAATGTGAAGTGTCCGAAGTGCCGCGGGCCGGCTCGGCGGGAGTCGGACACGATGGATACATTTGTGGACTCGTCGTGGTATTTCTACCGGTATTGCGATCCCCACAACGATCGGGCGCCGTTTGATCCGGCGAAGGCGGCGTATTGGTTTCCGATTGACCAGTATATTGGCGGGATTACGCATGCGATTTTGCATCTTTTGTATTCGCGGTTCTGGTGCAAGGTGATCCGGGATTTGGGATTGGTGAAGCACAGCGAGCCGATTGCGCGCCTGTTTACGCAGGGGATGGTACAAAAGGGCGGCGTGGCGATGTCGAAGTCGCGCGGAAACGTGGTGGGCGCGGAAGAGATGGCGGAGAAGTATGGGGCGGACACGGGAAGGTTGTATACGTTGTTTGCGGCGCCGCCGGAGAAGGATCTGGAGTGGAGCGAGGAGTCGATCGAGGGGGCTTGGAGGTTTTTGAATCGGGTTTACCGGATGTTGGAGAGGCATGCGGAGGAAGTGGCGAGTGAAGAGAAGAGAAAAGCTAACGCAGAGGCGCAGAGTTCGCTGAGGAGCACAGAGAAAGAGAACTGGACGGAGAAGGAAAAATCGCTTTTAAGGAAAGCGCATCAGACGCTGCAGAGAGTGACGCAGGATTTTGAGGGGCGGTGGCATTTTAATTCGGCGATTGCGCAGATTATGGAATTGGTGAACGCGATCTATGCCGCGGAGCCCTTGGGAGAGGGAGTGCGGCCGGCGGTGCAGAAGGAAATTTTGGAGTTGGTGACTTTGATGTTGGCGCCGATGACTCCCCATCTGGCGGAAGAATTGTGGGAGATGTTGGGGCATGCGGAGGGGTTGTGGGCGGTGGCGTGGCCGGGGATTAATGAGGAGTTGGCGAAAGAGGATGAGGTGGAGATTCCGGTACAGGTGAATGGAAAGGTGCGGGGACGGGTAAATGTGCCGGCAGGAAGCTTGCAGGATGAGGTGATGAAGCGGGCGGCGGCGGACGCTGGGGTGGCGGGGCATTTGGCTGGGAAGACGGTGCGGAAGGTGATTTTTGTGGCGGATAAGATGTTGAATGTGGTGGTGGGGTGAGGGAGAGGACGTAAAGAAGCAATGCGGTAAAGATGTAAGGAGAAGGCGAAGAGATAAAGATAACGCAGGGACGAGGAGAGCGCTGAGATTCGCAGAGAAAGAAAAGAGCGGAGAAGAGAAACCCAAGAGGGGCACGATTTATCGTGCCCCTAGGTGTTTAGGGATTAGAATCGGCAGAAGGGTGAGGTGAACTGATGGAAGGAACCGCTAAGATGGCGACGGACAATTCGGGAGAGAAGAGCACGACCCCTTCGGATTCGCTCAGGGCAGGCAGGAATGACCGTGCCACAGGGCCAAAGGCGCTTTTGAAGACGGAGCGGGGCGGGATTGTGGTGCTGGATTTTGGGGGGCAGTATACGCAACTGATTGCGCGGCGGGTGCGCGAACAGCAGGTGTTTTCCGCGGTTTTGCCTTGCACGAGTTCGGTGGAGGAGATTCGGAGGCTCGAGCCGGCAGGTATTATTTTGTCGGGCGGGCCGAGTTCGGTGTACGACGAGGATGCGCCGGTGTGCGATCCGACTGTGCTCGCGCAGGGAATTCCGGTGCTGGGAATTTGTTACGGGATGCAGTGGATGGCGAAGAATTTGGGCGGGAAAGTGGAGCCGGTTGAGCGACGTGAGTACGGGCCGGCGCATTTCAATCTGGAAAAGGCGGAGAGCCACATCCTGGGAGGGTTGCCGGAGAAGCTGAAGATCTGGGCGAGCCATGGGGACAACGTGCTGGAACTGCCGGCTGGATTTCACCTGACGGGGAAGACGGCGAATGCGATCGCTTCGGCGGAAGATCATCAGCGGAAGATGTACGCAGTGCAGTTTCACCCGGAAGTGAATCACACGGACCGCGGGACGGAAATCCTAAGGAATTTTCTTTTTCGCGTTTGCAAGGCCGAGCCGAAGTGGAGCGGGAAGGCGTTCATAGAGGAGACGGTGGAAGCGATCCGCGCGAAGGTGGAAACGCACCACGCGATTTGCGGGTTGAGCGGCGGCGTGGATTCGACGGTGGCGGCGGTGCTGGTGCATCGCGCGATGGGCGAGCGGCTGACGAATATTTTCGTGAATACGGGATTGCTGCGGAAGAACGAGTTCGAGCACACGCCGGAGATGTATCGCGAGCGGCTGGGGCTGCGGGTGATCGGCGTGGACGCTTCGGAGCATTTTCTGGCGAAGCTGGAGGGTGTGAGCGATCCGGAGCAGAAGCGGAAGATCATCGGGCGCGAGTTCATCACGATTTTTGCGGCAGAGGCGGAGAAGTTGCAGAGGAACGCAGCGGGGAATATCAAGTATTTGGTACAGGGGACGCTGTATCCGGACGTGATCGAGTCGGTGTCGGTGAAGGGCCCGTCGGCGACGATCAAGTCGCATCACAATGTGGGCGGGTTGCCCGAGAACATGCCGTTTGCGCTGGTCGAACCGCTGCGGGACTTATTTAAGGATGAGGTGCGGCGGATTGGAAAAGACTTGGGATTGCCGGAAGAGATTCTGGTAAAGCATCCGTTCCCCGGGCCGGGGCTGGCGGTGCGGCTGCTGGGCTCGATTACGAAGAAGGACCTGGAGACGCTGCGGGACGCGGATGCGATTGTGGTGGAGGAGATCCGGCGGGCGGGGCTTTACGAAAAAGTTTGGCAGGCGTTTGCGGTTTTGCTGCCGGTGCGCAGCGTGGGCGTGATGGGGGATGGGCGGACCTACGGATTGACGGTGGCGGTGCGGGTGGTGCAGTCGGATGATGCGATGACGGCGGACTGGGTGCGATTGCCGGGGGACGTGTTGGAGAGGATGTCGACGCGGATTGTGAATGAGGTGAAGGGAGTGACGCGGGTGGTATATGACGTGAGCAGCAAACCCCCGAGCACGATTGAGTGGGAGTAGGGAGGGAAGAGGAAACAGGCTTAACACAGAGTTCAGAGAGAAGAGACCGGGAGACCGGGAAAGAGGAGGGACGAAAAAGCCGCTCGGGCATGGGGGAAGAGCGGCTTTTCCGGTTAAGGTTGCATCTACGCAAGCGTGGCCTGGATCATCAAATGACTACCGATTGGCCATTTTTTGGGCCATGTACAGTAGCAGTTTGCGATCTTCCTCGTCGGCTTTGCTCAGCAAGCGACGAAGCTTGTTGAGATAGCGCGCCTCTTTTCCGGCGCTCCCCCAGGCGATATCATCGGACGATTTGCGCTTGGGGAGGTTCGGAAGTTGAGGTGGCTCTTCACCGTCGTAGAACAGTTGATAAAGTGGGCATTCGAGCGCGCGTGCCAGTTTTTCAC
>Ga0210399_10001348_pt1 | contig 19138 bp, 15 predicted proteins | sample IncBWC14MmetaG_FD_150865 | JGI IMG/M metagenome (GOLD analysis project Ga0210399, IMG submission 150865) | Forest soil microbial communities from Barre Woods Harvard Forest LTER site, Petersham, Massachusetts, United States - Inc-BW-C-14-M | ecosystem: Environmental > Terrestrial > Soil >...
AAGACGCTTCACAGTGTCCGGGTCGGTGCGAATGGTGTCTTCTGTGACGTACATGGACGGAAGGCCGTGATCGACCACGAACTTCACCGCTTTTTCAGTGGTGCGCTCCAGATGATCGACGGTCCAGTCTTCGACCAGCCGCCGAATGGGGCTCGAGCCCAGAAAAGTTGCGGCTTCAATCGCCACCCCAACGCGCTGCGAAATTTCAGCGATGGGGCGAATGTCGGCTTCGATGGTGCGGGCGGCGCAGTTCGGCTTGATCTTCATGCGCTTGGTGACGATTTCGCGGGCCAGCGCTTCCGTGTGTTCGACGGCACGCGCGCCTGCTCCCGGCAAACCGATGTTCAGCGAATCGATGCCCAGCGCTTCCATCAGGTGCAGGATTTCGATTTTTTCCTCGATGCTGGGATCGTGGGCGCTCGGATTCTGTAATCCGTCGCGAAGCGTTTCGTCGTTCAACAAGACGGGCGTGCCCGGCGCTAGGAGCGGCGCTGCGGCCACGTTCCAGTCGTAGATCCATTCGTTTTGCTGCATCGGCCTAGCCTACTTTCGTCTTTTGCGCGCCGAACTCGCCGTCTGTTAAAAGGCGCTGCGAAACTAAAAGCCGTGGTCGCGAAACATCGTCTTTAGTGCGCCGCGAACGTTCCGCAATTTTGTGGCGAGGCCTCCGCCAAATTCAAATTTCAGAAACGCGTCGGCAGCGCGTTCCAGATCGGTTCCATAACGATACCACCACGGCTTTTCGCGTCCCGGCAATCGGTCCACGTCGATATATTTGACTTGCACCATTTCGAGCAAACCTGCTTTGCCGTGCGTGCGGCCCCAACCGCTCGCGCCGCAGCCTCCGTGGGGCGCTTCCGCAATGCCGAAATAGCTGATCGCGTCGTTGACCATCACCGCGCCGGCGCGCAACCGCGCGGCGATAGCTTGGCCGCGTTTTGCGCCGCTCGTCCACACGCTGGCCGCGAGAGTGAAAGTGGAATCGTTCGCGTGAGCGATCGCTTCTTCAGCGTCTTTCACGGATTGAACGGCGAGAATGGGCCCGAAGGTCTCTTCCTGAAAAAGCCGCATCGAGGAATTCACGCCCGCGATGACGGTCGGCCCAAAAAAGTTTGCGCCAAGCTCAGGGCGAGGCTTGCCGCCGAAAAGAACTCTCGCACCACGCGCCACAGCATCATTGACCAAATCACTCATGCGCTGCACATGCTGTGCGCGAATCAGCGGGCCAACGTCGGTTGCAGGATCACATCCGGGACCGAGGTGCAGCTTCTTCGTTTTCTCGACGCAAAGCGCAAGAAACTTTTCCTCGATGGACTGTTCCACGAAAAGCCGCTCGACCGAAAGGCACACCTGGCCGCAGTTCGTGTAGCTGCCCCAAACGGCGGCGCCCGCGGCAACTTCAAGGTTCGCGTCCGCGAGAACGATCATGGCGTCCTTGCCGCCCAGTTCAAGCACGCTCGGGATCAGTTTCTTGGCGCACGCTTCGGCGACGCGGCGGCCCGTAGCAACGCTTCCCGTAAACATAATCTTGTCTGGCGCCGCGTCAATGAGTGCCTGGCCAACTTCGCCGCCGCCCTGAATCACCGCGACGAGATTTTCCGGGAAACCTGAGTCGGCGAAAAGTTTTTCGATCAGCGCACCGCATTGCGGCGTCAAATCGCTCGTTTTGCAGATGACGGCGTTCCCGGCGGCCACGGCTGGAATGATTTGGCTCAGCGGAATGGCCAGCGGATAGTTCCAGGAGCTGATGATGCCGATGACGCCCACCGGATCGTAAACAATGCGGCCGGACTTGGCCTTCGCCGCGCTGCTATGGTGCGGCACCCGTTCCGGCCGCAAGAGCTTCGCGCCCTGTTTCGAAAAGTATTCCGCGGTGTCAAGCGCAACAAACAGGTCCGCAAACAGCGCTTCAACGCGCGGCTTGCCTGACTCCGCGACAACAGCATCCGCCAGTACCGCGCGCGAAACCATCATGCGCTCGCGTAGCACACGCAGTTGCGCGCAACGCTTTTCCATCGGCAGCGCGCACCACGCCGTTTGTGCAATACGCGCCCGCGCTACAAGCTCTCGCAGCGCGCCCGGCGCCGTCTTCTCAAACTGCGCAAGGATTTTGCCCGTAGCAGGATCAATCGACGGAATCGTCTCGACGGGGATGACCGTGGCCGCCATAACTTGGATTCTAACGCATCCAGGGCTAACCGTCTCAGGCCGTCATTTCGCTTTGAGGCGTCGCTTTTTGGGGAGTCCCTTCTGTGGCTCTACTGGCACGAGTTCCGCAACTGGGTCGTTTCTTCTGGCTAGGATGACTTCTTCCCCGGCCAATGCTCTGTCCACAAGCTTCTCGAACTGTTTGCGCGCAGTCTTAATGCTATAAATCACAGTGCGATAATACGGTGCGCAACGAAGCCTCGCAATGCCTGTGGCGTTCGACGAATCGAATGCGCCAATGGCGGGAAGCTCCGTCGCTCATAGTCTCCATGCCTCGTCGTGCATGACTTGCACCATGCACAGACCCTGCGGAGGAACCGTTGGCCCGGACTTGGAACGGTCGCGCAGTTGATAGAGGCGCAGAATATCGTCAGGCACGAGTTTGCCTCGGCCAACATCGAGTAGTGTGCCAACCATTTTGCGGACCATAAAGCGCATGAACGAACGGCCTCGCACCGTATAGACAAGCTCTTCGCCATCGTCGCTGCGCACTAACTCGCTCGCATAAATCTCGCGCACCGTCGAGCGCTCCTTGTCGTCGTCCTCGGAACCAGTAGATGCAGCGAACGCGGCGAAGTCGTGCGGGCCGACGAAACGCGACGCAGCGATGCGCATGGCGTCTTCGTCTAGAGGAAAAGGATAGTGCAGCACATAACGCCACACCGCCGGCGGAACGACTTTGCCTCGATACAAACGATAACGATAAATCTTTCCGAGCGCTGACCACCGCGCGTGAAAATCCGGACCCACCTCTTCGGCGCCGACAATACGAATCGTAGGCGGCAGCAGCGCGTTCAAAGCGCGCTGGAACTCGCCTGCCGACAATCCCGATTGCGTGCGGAAACTAGCCACCTGGCCGAGCGCATGTACCCCCGCGTCCGTGCGTCCCGCGCCATTCAGAGCCACATTTTCCTGCGTGAGCCGCCGCAAGACTTCGGAAATCTCGCCCTGAATCGTGGGCTTGTCGGAGGATTGAATTTGCCAGCCATGAAAGTCGGTGCCGTCGTAAGCGATCGTAATCTTGAAATGGCGCATGAGTAGCGAGTGCTCTATTTCCAGCGGTCAATTTTCGGAAGAGGCGCCAGGTTTGGCAAATGTTTGGGACGCGTCAGAGAGCGGTGCGCGCAAAGCGGCTGCCTGGCTTCACGGCTGCGCCGCCTTCGCGGCACAACGGGCAATCCTCGGGCTCATATTTCGCAATGGGAAGGTCCAGCAACGCCTGGGTTTCGACCCCAAGCTCGAGCGTGCCGCCGCTGCGGTCGATCAAAGCTCCGGCAGCGACAACTCGCCCACCGGCTTCTTCCACCACTTGAATTGTCTCCTGCGTCGAGCCGCCCGTCGTCCAGACATCTTCAATCACAAGAACATGTTCATCCGGCTTGAGCGAAAACCCGCGGCGAAGCGTCATCGTGCCGCTGGCGTCGCGCTCGGCAAAAATCGCGGGCACGCCCCTGCCGACGGAGCCCTTTGGTTCCGGCAAAGCGCGAGCGACCTCTTGCCCGATGATCACCCCGCCGAGCGCCGGCGAAACGACAGCACCGATGACGGCATCCGAAAAGAGCGCGGCCAGCGCTTGCCCAAGTTTCTCCGCAAACTTGGGGTACTGGAGGACGAGAGCACATTGCACGTAAGTACCACTATGCAGGCCGCTGGTAAGCTCGAAGTGGCCGTGCCGGATGGCTCCGGCGGACTCAAACATGCGCAGCAGTTCTTCTCGTGAAAGCATGGTATTCGCCAAACCGCCAATTGCCTCTAAACATCGAATCGTGAGCAGCCTAGCCGCGGTGCGCCGCGTTGTCAAGGAACGGAGCCCCTGCTAAACTGCAGGTCAAGTTTCGGGCTGCGCCAAAATTTTCTGGCCGCTTTCTGAGTCAAACTGTACTGGATGTCCCTAAAGAGCCCTGTCCAGCGGCCACGCTCCCGGAGTATTCCTACCGTGTGGCAAGCAAACAGCCAATGAAGTGTAACAACACCTGTTCGGGGCACGTTCCACACAATCAGAAGCAAATAAATGCGTCCCGATGGGACAGAATCTTGAGGGGAAAAAATATCATGACGATTCTCGAAGAGACCGCAAAGTCTCTCCTTTTGCCGGCTAGTTGGAAGCGGTCGAGTTTATATTCAGTCGCGAAGAGCCCCGGACTGCGCGGAGCCAGGTCTCTGCTCGCGTTTTTCCTGGCGGCGATGCTTGCGGTTGGTCCGTTTTCACCCGCTTTCGCGCAAAGCCCGGCACAGAATCCGCCGTCGAACCCTTCCCCGAACGCCTCCGTGGCGCCACAGGGATCGCCCATCGCTCCGGTAAGCTCACTGGGCCTCGCGAAATACAATTTCACCAACGGCCCGAGGGCGTTCCCCGATCTCCTCAAGCCCTATCAACAGATACACATCGAAGAACCGGTGATCACCAATTCGCCGCGGCTCCAGCAATTCATCCATGATGGCAAGCTTGAGCTAAGCCTGCAGGACGCGGTTGAACTCGCTCTCGAAAACAGCCTGGATATTGCCGTCCAGCGCTATTACCCGTGGATAGTGGATGCCTCGATTCTCAAAGCTAAAGCCGGCGGCTTGGGCTACTCGACGCCTGGCGGCCTGTTTTCTTCCTCGACCGCCGTCCTTCCCAGCCTCTCCTACGACCCAACGGTCACTAGCGCCATTGTCATCGATCATCGCACCTCGCCTGTCAACAATCCCCTCATCTCAGGCACCGGCACGGGCGCTGGCGTGGCCACCCTCACAACTCTGGGGACGCACACCACGGAGTTTATCGACCAAGTTTCGCGTGGCTTCGAAACGGGGACCAACCTGACTGTGAGTTGGAACAATACACGCAGCAGTTCGACCTCGACAGCAAATCTGTTTAACCCTGCAGTTCAGTCGACCTTGACGGTCGGCTTCACGCAAGCGCTATTGAACGGCTTCGGAATCGCCGTCAACACCCGCAACATCCGCATCGCAAAGAACAACCGCAAAATCGCGGACTGGGCCTTTGCGCTGCAAGCCATCACCACCGTCACGAACACCATCACTGCTTATTGGGAGCTCGTCTACGCGCGCGCAAACGTCAAAGTCGACGAACAGGCCATCACCGTTTCCCAAAAACTTTACAGCGACAACAAGAAACAGCTCGATGCCGGCACCATGGCTCCCTTGGACGTAACCCGTGCCCAGTCCGAACTGGCCACCGACCGTCAAAATCTCATCGTCGCGCGAACTGTCCAGTTGCAAGACGAACAAATTCTGAAAAACGCCATCACCAAGGACCCTTTGGCGCCAGATGTGGTGAACGTGGAGATCATCACCATCGACCAGCCGAGGCAGCCCGCGGTGATTGAAAATCCGTCGTTCGAGGACTCCATGAAGGAAGCCTTCGAGAAACGGCCAGAGCTTCAGGAGCAGCTCTACAATTTAAAAAACGCCGGCATCGATATCCAAGCCACGCACAACGCTTTGCTTCCCAGCCTCACGCTCAGCGGGCAATACAGCTCCGTTGGTCTAGCCGGTAATTCTGCGATCCATGGCGCGCCGGTTGTGACGGGCGGCGCCCCCATCGTCGATGCGAACGGTAATCCGGTCACAGTGGACATCAACGGGGTCGCAACTCCGATTTTTGAACCCCTGACTCAAACGCCGGTGACGGGCACCAACCAGTCGGGCTTCACGACAGCGCAAAGCCAAATCTTCCACAATCGTTTTCCTGATTACTCCGCGCAGTTGAGTCTGAGCCTGCCCTTGCGCAACCGTTCCGCGCAGGCTGACAGCGCCCGCGCCATCCTCACGCAGCGCCAGCAGGAGACTACGCTCCAGCAATTGAAAAACGCCGCGCTTCTCGACGTCCGCAACACCTATATCGCCCTCACGCAAGACCGCGCCCAAGTAGATGCCGCCAGCGAAGCCCGCCAACTCCAGCAGGAAACGTTTGACGCCGAGCAGAAGAAATACAGGCTCGGAGCGTCCACCGTTTACAACGTGATTCTCACCCAGCGCGACCTCATCGCCGCGCAAGGCACGGAACTCCGTTCGCTGGCCAATCTCGAGGAGGCTAAAGCCAACTACGAACGCGCGCTGGGACGCACTCTCGAGGTGAATCACGTCACTATCGCCGAAGCCAAGTCTGGCGAGGTCGAGCGCGAAACACTGATCCCGGGCACACTTCACGGCAAGGTTGTGGGCACGGAAGACCTCTTTAAAGACGGCGGCTCGCGTTGATTTAGAGACGGCGGCCGCGTTGGAATTGCGTCCCGCGCGGCTTCGTGTTCGCTTTGAGTTGTTTGCTCCGCGCCTTAACGCGCCTTTACAGGATGTGCAACTTCATCTAGATGCCTCGATTCCTGCTTCAACCTTTGCGCCAAATCCTTGTTTTGCCTGCCTGCGTCCATTATCCTCGTTGCACCTAACGCGGCCGTGTTTCTGGTTCACGGCACAGGGTTTATTGCACCTCGTGCCCCCAAATCCAGCCCGTAATTGAAACAAAATCCATGGTTCGAGCGTTTTACAGAGTTAGGTCAAAATAAAAACGTCCCACTGGGACAGAATCTAGAGGGTATACATCACTATGAAGACGCTGAGGGGGACCTTGAAGCGGTCCATTTTCGGGGCCAACACCAGGGCGAACGCTTTGCACTGGGCTCGATCGCTGTTTGCCATCGTTTTGGCGTGCCTATTGGTCGCCGGGCCGCTTTCGCCCGCTTTTGCTCAGAGCCCCGCCCAAAACCCGCCTTCCAACCCTGCCCCTGCAGCATCCACAGCGCCGGATGGCTCAACCATCGCCCCGGTCGCTTCGCTGGGCGTTGCGAGTCGCAATTACAGCCATGGTCCGAGAACCTTCCCCAACATTCTGAAGCCTTACGAATCTATTCACATCGCAGAGCCCGTGCTGACCAATTCTCCGCGCATCGACCAGCTTATTCATGACAACAAACTCGAACTCAGCCTGCAAGACGCCGTCGAGCTTGCCCTCGAAAACAGCCTTGACATTGCCGTCCAGCGATATTGGCCGTGGATAGCCGACGCGGGGCTTCTCAACGCCCAAGCGGGAGGCACTGGCTTCGGCACACCTGCGGTACAGGTTCCCGCTTCCTCCGCCTTGGTTAACCCGTACGTTTTCTTCGTTCAGAACTTCGATCCTCTCATTCAGAGCAGCACCACGATTGCGGACATCACCCAGCCAATCAACAACCCGTTTACCTCCGGTGCAGGCATAGCTGGCTCCAATTCAGGCACTCAGGTTGCCTCGATCAACGAGCACTCTTCGCAGTTTAATAACCAGTATTCGCAAACGTTTCTGACCGGAACCAACCTTACGGTGAATTGGAATAATACTCGCAGTAGTTCCGACATCGCCAACTTCTTCAATCCTGCCGTGAGCTCTAGTCTTTCGGTTTCCATTTCGCAGCCATTGTTGAACGGCTTCGGCAAGTCGATATGGACTCGCAACATTCGCATCGCCCAGAATAACCGCAAGGTTGCCGATTGGGCTTTTGCACAGCAAGCCATCACGACAGTTACGAATACCATCACAGCCTACTGGGAGCTCGTCTACGCCCGAGAAAACGTCAAGGTCAATCAACAGAACGTCGCTGTCTCTCAAAAGCTGCACGAAGACAATAAGAAGCAACTCGAAATTGGAAGCCTGGCACCCTTGGAGGTGACGCGGTCTGAATCCGAGTTGGCTACTAATACTGGAAACCTGATCCTCGCGCAAACGGTCCAGCTGACCGACGAGCAAACCCTGAAAAACGCTATTTCCAAAGACCCGCTTGCACCAAACCTCATCAACGTCGAAATTATTCCCACGGATTTACCAACGCAGCCTGCCACAGTCGAAGCGGCGACCTTCGAAGATGCGATTAAGGAAGCTTTTGCCAAGCGGCCTGAGCTCCAGGAAGAGATCTACGACCTGCTTAATGCCGAAATTGACGTGCGCGCCACCAAGAACGCCCTTCTACCCTCGCTGACCGCCAACGCCTTCTACTTGTCCTCTGGGTTGGCGGGAAACAGCTCCATACCCGGCACCGCCACTACGCTGAGTACGGGCGTTCCCATCGTGGATGCCAACGGCAACCCGATTTCCGTAGACGTCAATAACGTGCCAACTCCGATCTTTGTGTCGGCATCCGTCGCCCCCAGCGTGGGGACCATTCATCATGGTTTCGGCACGGCCCAGGACCAAATCTTTCACAATCAGTTTCCGGAGTATGTCGGCCAGCTGACTTTGACGCTTCCACTCCGTAACCGATCGGCCCAAGCGGTGCACGCCCGGGCTCTTCTCACGCAGAGGCAAATGGAAACGCAGGCTCAGCAACTCCGAAACGCTGCGCTTCTCGACGTTCGCAACGCGTATATCACCCTTACGCAAGACCGTGCCCAAGTCGCAGCTACGAGCAAGGCGCGAGAATTGCAGCAGCAAACCTTTGACTCCGAGCAGAAGAAATATCAGCTAGGGGCCTCGACTACATACGTAGTCATTCAGACGCAACGCGACCTGCTTGTTGCGCAGGGCAACGAGCTCCGCGCCTTGGCCAACCTCGTCGAAGCCAAAGCCAACTACGAACGCGCCGTCGGGCGCACCCTCGAGGTGAATCACGTCACGATCGCCGATGCCAAGTCCGGTCAAGTTGATCGTGAGACGCTCATTCCCGGGACTCTTCACGGCAAAGTCGTCGGCACCGAAGAGCTCCTGAAGAGCTTGACAGACGGAGGGCCGCGCTAAATCTCTCGAGCGGCGCCGAATGGGGATTCTAATCTGTCCGGCCTCGCTCCTTACTCTCTCTTTTCCGGCCTACTGGCTCTCAGGTCGAGTCCCCTTGCCCCGCTTTTCGCTTTCGCATAGCATGGAATTGTGGAGTTGTTGTGCAGTACGCATCGGCACGCGCACACATCGGAGCGTCAAACCATGAGTGATAAGCTCAAGGGAACTACCACGACCATCACGACCGCTGACGCTCCCCCCGCCCCGCGTGACCCTTCAGCAAAAGAATGCGCTTGGGAAGAAAATACTCTCCGCCCCACGCTCGAAAAAAGTCCCGAGCGCCAATCCGAATTCACCACCATTTCGGGATACCCGATCCGGCGGCTTTACACGCCCGCCGATCTCCCAGGATGGGATCCCAGCCGCGACTTGGGCTTTCCCGGCGAGCCTCCCTACACGCGCGGCATTCATTCCACCATGCATCGCGGCCGCCTCTGGACCATGCGGCAATTTGCCGGCTTCGGCACGGCGGAAGACACCAATCAGCGTTTTCGCTATCTATTGGCGCAGGGTCAGACTGGCCTCTCAACCGCGTTCGATCTGCCCACTTTGATGGGTTACGACTCCGACCACCCGCTTTCCGAAGGTGAGGTCGGCAAATGCGGCGTGGCCATCAGTTCGTTAGCCGACATGGAAGTGCTCTTCGATAAAATCCCGCTCGCCAACGTCACCACTTCGATGACCATCAACTCTCCAGCAGCGGTCATCTGGGCGATGTACCTTGCCGTCGCCGAAAAACAAGGCGCGGACTGGAAAAAACTTTCCGGCACTTTGCAGAACGACATTCTCAAGGAATACATCGCGCAAAAGGAATACATCTACCCGCCCGAGCCGTCGATGCGTCTGGTGATCGACACGTTTGAATTCGCCGTCAAGAACACGCCGAAGTTCAACCCCATTTCGATCAGCGGCTACCATATCCGCGAAGCCGGCTCTACGGCGATTCAAGAATTGGCCTTCACGCTGCGCGACGGAATGGAATACGTCGAATATGGAATGCGCCGCGGGCTGGACGTCGATGAATTTGTCCCGCAGCTTTCTTTCTTTTTCAACGCGCACAACGATTTCTTCGAGGAAATCGCCAAGTACCGCGCCGCCCGCCGCATCTGGCACAAAGCCATGGTCGAGCGCTACCGCGCCAAGAATCCACGCACATGGGCGCTGCGCTTCCACACTCAGACGGCTGGCTGCTCGCTGACGGCGCAACAGCCCTACAACAACGTAGTGCGCACCGCGATCCAGGCGCTCGCCGCCGTTCTCGGCGGAACGCAATCGCTGCACACCAATTCTCTCGACGAAGCCTGGGCGCTGCCGACGGAATTCGCGGCCACTATCGCGCTCCGCACGCAACAGATCATCGCGCACGAAACCGGCGTCACGAACACGGTTGATCCCCTCGGGGGCTCGTATTTTGTCGAGACGCTGACGAACGAAGTCGAACGTGGCGCGTGGGACTACATCGAAAAGATCGACGCCATGGGCGGCATGGTCCCGGCCATCGAACGGAGCTACCCGCAACGCGAAATTGCCGAGGCTTCCTACAAATACCAGGTGGCCGTCGACAAAAAAGAAAAGATCATCGTCGGCGTAAACGATTACGTTGCGGCAGAAAAGCCGCTGGACATCTTGCAAATCGATGAGACCGTCGCCCACCGCCAAGCCGAGCGCCTCTCGAAGTTACGCGCCGATCGTTCCAAAGCCGAGGTCGACCGCCGCCTGAACGCCCTCCGCAAAGCTGCCCAAGGTAACGACAACCTCATGCCTTATCTGTTCGACGCCGTAAAAGCCTACGCCACCGTAGGGGAAGTCTGCGACGCTCTCCGCGAAGTCTTCGGCACCTACGAAGAAGTGGCGATCACTTGACGAAGCGAAAGGCTGTTGCATGGCTTCTCTGAATTCACCTCCGAATCCAGCTCCGAATGGAGTTCCGCCCGTTTCCGCCTCGCGGACGGCGATCTTCCTGAAGAAATATGGCGGCTTGGTCGTGCTTTTGGTCATCGTTGCGGCAGTTCCCATCCTTTGGGTGGCGACTTCGAGAATCAGCGGCGAAGTGGACGTTCCCCTCACCAGTCAAGAAATCGTGGCGCTTCCTGGCGCCAGCGTTACGATCTATTCATTGGAAGAAGACCAGCAGCAGCGCATCGCGGGCGCACTCGCCAAAATCCAGCAAACAAACGATGACGAAAAAGCCGCAAATGCACGCGTGTTTCAGATTCCAGCAGCGGACGAGCGAACGCGTTCCGATTTGGCCGGATACAACAACCTGTCGGATACGAAGCATTGCTTTGCTCTCGAAGGCATTATGGATGAGATCCGGAAGTCCGGCGTACACAAGAAAAATACCGATGCTCAAGGCCGGTTCACAATTCGAGAACTGCCCGGAAAATATTTGCTCGAAATCGTTGGACAAGCAAACGACCAGCGTTTTGAGTTTATTGAGAATGTCGACCTGAAGTGGCGCAGCAATCTCAAGCTCACCGAACCGAGCTGCCACTACAGTCTGGCAAACTGACGATCCTCTGCATTTCGAATCCCGAGGCAAACTAAAATCGGTCTATGACAACAAAGAAAATTCGAGTGCTGATTGCCAAACCCGGATTGGATGGTCACGACCGCGGAGCGAAGATCATCGCCCGCGCTTTGCGTGACGCCGGCATGGAAGTAATCTACACAGGCCTGCGGCAGACTCCAGAAATGATAGCCACCGCCGCCGTCCAGGAAGACGTCGACGTCATCGGCCTCTCGATTCTTTCCGGCGCGCACAATACCATCTGCCCCCAACTCATGAACCTGCTCCGCGAAAAAGGTATGCAGGACGTCACCGTGCTCGTCGGGGGCATCATTCCAGAAGCCGACATTCCCGCCATGAAACAATCCGGCATTGCCGAAATCTTCCTGCCCGGCACTTCCACGCAAGACATCGTCGAGTTCATCCACAAGCGCCTCGCGCGGTAACGCTCCAACCGCGAGCGGCGTCCTACGCAAGCGCTTTTTCGAATTTGACGCGCGTGTAGAGCACCTGAAATCCCTGCTGCACAATATTCCGCTGAGAAGTACTGCCCGGCTGCGCGATGCTGACAGCGAGATCGCTCCCCGCCTGTGACGCGCGCGCCAGCCGTCTCTGCAGTAGCGCAGTCTGCACGCCGCGCCGGCGCGCCACCGGCAAAGTGCTCGCCCCAAACAATCCGGCCACGCCATCGTGCAGCGCCAGCGTTCCGCCACCCGCAATTTTCCCTTCCACGCGCGCCAGATAGCATTCCGTCTTCGGCCCGAAGGCAAACAGTTTCATGACTTCGAGCAGCTCCTGCGACACGGGGAACTTCTCCGCAAATCCCTCCGAGACCGTCTGTGTCCACACATCGATTTGATCTTTGCCGATTTTTTCGATCGTGACGCCCTCGGGCGGCCCCGGACAAGTCTCGTCGGGGCTCACCTGACGCGCCATCACATTCGAAAATTCCGTGACGCGATAGCCGCGCTGCGCGAAATGTTCGATAAAAGAAGGATCGGCCAGCGGACACGTTTCCACGCGCACGGTTTCGTCTCGGCTCCGGTAAAACTCCTCGAGCCGGTCAAATTCGTCCCCGCTCACGGGCCCATCGAGGCCCATCCCAACAGCCTGTGTGATCGGCGAATTCTTTCCGCAGTATACGGCAAATCCCCCGGCGACACGCCGGACCGCCGCGCCGCTCGCAGGACGAAAACGCGTAAGAGCCTCCGCGCATTCGACGGCGGCTTGCGCTTCGGCATGTTCCACGCGTCGAGCCAGCTCCAAATTAAGAAGTAACTCTCGCATGATTGGTTTTTAGCTTTTCCCTTTGTCCCTGTCCTGGTATTTCTCTCTTACTTGACGCATTGATATTTTAATACGTTTCTTCTGTATAGCGCCAATGGCCGGATCCATCTTTCGCAAGAGAAACTCCTGCTCGCGCTGCAATTTGCGCCAGCTCTCCAATCGATCTGCGTCAAGAGCGCCATCGGCAACTGCGGCTTGGACGGCGCAGCCCGGCTCGTTCCGGTGCTGGCAATCCGTAAATCGGCATTTTGAGGCAAGTTCGTCGACGTCCGCAAATGTTTGCGTTAGTCCATCCTCCGCGTTCCACAACTGAAGTTCGCGCAAACCGGGCGTATCAATGATCATTGCGCCGCTCGGCAGCAAAAATAGTTCCCGCGAGGTGGTCGTGTGACGTCCGCGGCTGTCGCTCTCCCGGACCTCATGCGTGGACTGCCGCTCCTCCTGCAACAAACGATTCACCAACGTGGACTTCCCTACTCCGGAAGATCCAAGCAGCACTAGCGTTTGCCCTTTGCTGAAGCTGGCCTCTAACGCTTCCAATCCTTCTCCACTTTTCGCGCTGATGAGGAAAACCGGCGCGCCCATGGAGATCCCCTCGATCTCCGCGGCCCGTTCCTTGGCTTCCGCGCATGCGTCGGCTTTGTTCAGCACAACCGCCGGTCGCGCGCCCGATTCCCAACACTGGGCCATGTATCGTTCGATGCGCCGCACGTTGAAATCGCTATCAAGCGCCGCGACGATCAGCGCGACGTCAATATTCGCCACAATAACTTGCTCTGCGATCTGCTTTCCCGCAATCTTGCGCACAAATCGGCTGCGTCGTGGCAAAACGCGCTGGATGGTTGCGTTCGGCTGCCCCGCGAGAATTTCTATCGACACCCAGTCTCCGACAGCCGGCCAATCCCCGCCGTTTTCCGATTCTTTACGCAATTTTCCGGAAGGCTCCGCCCAACACTCCGCGAAATTCCCCGCCACGCGCCACATCCCGCGGTGCTGCGAAATCACCCGCGCCGGAACGCAGCCATCGCCCACGCATTCACTTCTGAGCGCCTCAAAATACGCGTCCCAACCTAAGTCCTGGATTAACACTCGAAAATCCTCCCGCTGCTCGCGAGCAGCAATACTCGTGTGCCCCGGAGAAATCCCGGTAGCGCAACACGGCTGAGCGTTCGCCCGAACGGAAGCCATGAACGGAGGTCTAGATCGTTAAGCAAACGCAATGATTCTGTTGTCAGCGGAAAACGAGAAGCGGGAAGGTCTTTCGGCGAATTCGTTTGGCTAATTAGAAAGCTCGCCGGAGACACACCCACCCCAAACAGCTTCGATAGAGGTTTTCACAAGCGCCTCCGACAAAAAGATTCAGTGCCTTCGTAGCACTGTCAAATCGATTCTAGGCGCCCCTTGAAACTGCGTCAATCCCAAGAGGTTTTCTGTGTCGTGCTGGCGATCAGCTACGAGCCGGAAGGACGTTACCCTTTGGTTTCGCAATACGGCAAGATTTCCAGAGCTAACGGGCGGCCCTTAAACTGAAACTTGGAATAACGATGCTGAGCTATACACTCGGACCATTCCTGGCCTTCCTGCCGAAGCGCTGGCGAGAGTCGCTGCCATTCCACGCATCTATGGAGTGGAAGCCCGCAATGCTCCTGAGCGGAATTCTGCAATGTGTAGTTGCTCTCGTAGCCCTCGTCTACTGGTACTCCTACTCGGTCACCCACTGGGCGGCCGATGCCGTGTTTTCAGCCATCGAGCACGGCGCTGAGATCAATCCCAACGCAATAGGCTTCGCGGGCCTTGCCGTCATGTTCCTTCATCCACTCACGTGGCTCATCGCGTACAGCGGGGTCGAAGGCATGGTGCGTCTCTGCGCCGCATTCACGGACACCACGCTCGGCGTTCTCCCTCTCTTCCTGGCAGATAAGCTCTTTCTCCAACTCGTTCGCCGCAGGAATCCATTATCCGCAGGAACTGACAACTTCTCGCAAAGCCATCTAGCCTCCGGTATGCGCGCCGTGCGAGAAAGAGCTTTGATGGCTACATTGCCCTTGGTACCGGACGAACTTCGCTTTACCACAAAAGGTTCTGATGAAATTCTGGAAATTCGCGCATGCCGCACGAAACCGGACTGGACTCCTCCACGAGTTGTGCGGCACGAGGACCGTTATTACCGGCTGGAAGCATGCTCGCATGGAACTGCGCCTCGCCCCTTCATCTATGCGCTGCGACGATTGCCAGCGGGCGTTCCCGGCCGCACTGTTCTCATTTACTCACCCGAACTAACGCCAATCCGCGTAGAACGCTAGACACCCACTGTTTTCCCGCCAGGAACCCAGATTGCCCTGCGCTCGCGGAAATATGCGGCGGACCGTATACTGTTTACGTTGGCGTGCCACGGAGCTTCAGCGCGCCGGTGTGAATCCCTGCGCGAGGTCTGCGAGTGGCTGCGTCCGTTCTGAAAACCAGTGTGAAGGCGAAGTCGCCCGACTTCGAAAAAAATCATCGCCGCCTTATTGATCTCCTCACAAAAATAAAAAACGAAGAAGAGCAGATTCTCCAGGGCGGTGGCGCAAAAGCCATCGAATCCCAGCACAAAAAAGGCCGGCTCACGGCGCGGGAGCGCATCGCCAAGCTGATCGATCCCGGCTCGCACTTTTTCGAGTTGGGAATCTTCGCAGCTTACGAAATGTACCAGGAATGGGGCGGCGCGCCGTCCGCGGGAACGGTCACGGGACTGGCAAAGATTTGCGGGCGAACGATGATGCTTATCGCCAACGACGCGACCGTGAAAGCCGGCGCTTTTTTCCCCATGACGGCGAAGAAAGTGATTCGCGCGCAGAATATCGCCATAGAAAATCATATTCCGACCATTTATCTGGTCGACTCCGCCGGCGTTTTTTTGCCGTTGCAGGAAGACGTCTTCCCCGACACCGATGATTTCGGCCGCGTTTTCCGCAACAACGCGGTGATGAGCGCCATGGGCATTCCTCAGCTCGCCGCCATCATGGGCATGTGTGTGGCTGGGGGAGCCTACCTGCCTCTGATGTGCGACCACATTCTGATGACGGAAGGCTCCGGATTATTCCTGGCTGGCCCCGCGCTGGTGCAAGCGGCCATCGGCCAGGTCACCTCCGCCGAAGATTTGGGCGGCGCAAAAATGCATTCGCAAATTAGTGGCACGGTGGATTTTCGCGAACCGGATGATGACGCCTGCATCGCGAGAATTCGCGCGCTGGTCGATAAAATGGGCGCGGCAAATCCTTCGCCCTTCAGCCATGTCGCCTCACGCGAACCGCTTTATCCCGGCGACGAAATTTACGGACTTTTCTCCAGCGATCCCGCCAAGCAATACGACATGCGCGAAATCATCGCGCGCATCGTGGACGCCAGCGAGTTTGAAGAATATCGCTCCGAATACGGCGAGACCGTTCTTTGCGGTTACGCACGTATCGGCGGCTGGGCGGTCGGCATCGTCGCGAATCAGAAAAAGCACGTGCAGACTCTGGCGCGCGGCTCGGACCAAAAGCGCATGGAGTTTGGCGGCGTGATCTACACCGAGTCCGCCGAAAAAGCCGCGCGCTTCATTCTCGACTGCAACCAGAACCGCATCCCGCTGATTTTTCTGCACGACGTGAACGGCTTCATGGTCGGCAAAGACGCTGAGTGGAGCGGCATCATTCGCGCCGGCGCAAAAATGGTGAACGCCGTCGCCAACAGCGTCGTCCCCAAAATTACGGTCATCTGCTGCGGCAGCTTTGGCGCAGGAAATTACGCCATGTGCGGCAAAGCCTACGATACACGCTTCATGTTCGCCTGGCCCACCGCCAAGTTCGCAGTCATGAGCGGCGACGCCGCCGCCAACACGCTAGCCGAAATCAAGCTCAAACAACTCGAACGCGAAGGCAAAAAGGTCGACGAAAAAGCCCGCAAAGAAATGCTCGAAAGCGTAAAAGCCACCTACGAACACCAAACCGATCCACGCTACGCCGCCGCCCGCCTGTGGGTCGACGCCATCATCGACCCCGCCCACACCCGCGACGCCCTCATCAGCGCCCTAGAAGCCGCCGCGCTAAATCCGGAAATCCGTGAATTCAAAACTGGAGTTTTGCAGACATGACTTGGAAGAGCACTCTAGCACTTCTCGCAGGGGCAGCCCTGCTGGTCATTTGGTACCTCACGGGTGGGCCGCGGCAACTCCGATGGTGGTGGACCGTTCATCAAACAGCCAGCGCCGGTTGGGACATCAGTCAGGCGTACAACGACGAAACCATGAAACCCAAATTCTGGCTGCCGATCTGCTTGTTTTCTGGACCGCTCCTCATGCTTGCCGGAGTGGCCATCAAGATTCGTCAGACTTTCCGAACCTTCAAGGACACCAGGCATGGGTGAGCCAGTCATCGTAGTGGAGTGCCCGCGCGACGCGTGGCAAGGACTTCCCGAATTGATTCCAATCGAGTACAAAGCCGAATATCTCAAACAGCTTGTGCTTGCCGGATTCAAGCACATCGACGCGGTGAGTTTCGTTTCCCCGAAACACGTGAAACAGATGGCGGACAGCGAAGATGTTATGTCGAAACTCAGCGCTTCCCTTCCCGATGGTTTCGAGTTACCTGAAATCATCGGAATTGTCGTAAATGAAAAAGGATTGGAACGTGCGCTAGCGACACCTGGCGTTACAACGATTGGTTATCCCTATTCGATCTCGGCGTATTTTCGCCGAGCAAATGCGAACATGACGAAGAACGAATCGCGCTTACTCGTCGAAACACTTCGCAAAGAAACTCTCGCCGCAAAAAAAGATCTCGTCGTCTACATCTCGATGGCTTTTGGCAATCCGTACGACGAACCCTGGGGCCCGGAAATTGTCGCGGACGCACTCGAATGGCTGAAAGGAATTCGCGTGCGCACGGTTTCGCTAGCAGATACCGCCGGCACCGCCTCGCCGGAACTTGTCGGTACTCTCTATCGCGACGTGAAAGACCATGTCGCAGGAATCGAACTTGGCGTTCATCTCCACAGCCGCCCCGAAGATGCCGAAGCAAAAATCCTCGCTGCCTACGAAGCGGGCTGCCGCCGATTCGACAGCGCATTGACAGGCCTAGGCGGCTGCCCCTTCGCGGGAGACAATCTCGTCGGCAACATCCCCACCGAAGACGTTCTCGCCACACTGAAAAAAGCCGGCGCCGATCCCGGCATCGATTCTTCTCGGCTCGGAACTCTGCTCGGGATGACCAACGAGATTCGCGCAAAGTATGCACACGCGCCTCTAGTGAATTAGAATCATTCCGGTGCTTGAGCGCTGACTGCAGGAGCAACATGCTCCGCGCAAACATTTTTGAGGTTGACGACGAGCCATGCGCGGTGGCAACCGTGAACTAGAACGAGTGCCGGAGATTTCTCCAGCGCTTTGAACCTGGGAGACGCGCAAAAATGCATGAAACACTGACTCTGGAATTCACCGGCCAACTAGCGACGCTGACCCTTAACCGGCCCGACAAACACAATTCCATCAATGCGAAGATGGTCTCCGAACTGCAATCCGCGCTGGACGAGATTGAGAACAGCCACACGAGGGTGGCGATCATCACCGGAGCCGGCAAATCATTCTGCGCCGGAATGGACTTGGAAATGCTCTCCGACATCGCCAGCCAGTCTTCCGCCGAAAACATGGACGATTCGCGGCGCATGGCAAAAATGTTTCGCCGCATCTGGGGCTTTTCAAAGCCCTTGATCGCGGCGGTGAATGGAGCCGCGTTGGCTGGCGGCTGCGGAATCGCGACGTTGTGCGATTTCACGATTGCTGTGCCCGGGGCGAAGTTTGGCTACACCGAAGTGAAGATCGGATTTCTGCCAGCCATCGTCTCTGTTTTTCTCACGCGGCAAATCGGCGACAAGCAAGCGCGCAATCTGCTCCTGACCGGCCGATTGGTTGAGGCAGCGGAAGCCTTGACTCTCGGGCTCATCACGGAGATCGTGCCTCGCGAGCGTTTGATGGAACGGGCGCACGAATTAGCGGACGTGCTGATTGCCGCGAGCCCCGTCAGCCTCACGCGTGCCAAGCGTTTGCTCACTTCAGCAGCAGCGGCGAGCGTTGACGCCGATCTGGAGCGCGCCATTCTGGAAAACGCGCGCATTCGCTGCACGGCCGACTTCAAAGAAGGGCTCGCGTCGTTTCTCGAGAAACGCAAACCCGTTTGGAGCACCGACGTGGAATGAAAACGTGGAATAATCCACGCCGGCGAGCGCCTCGATTCACAGGACATGAAAATGATCGAATATCACGACGCGACAGTACGGGTGCGCTACGCCGAGACCGACCAGATGGGTGTCGTTTACCATGCGAACTATCTGATATGGTTCGAGGTCGGCCGCGTGGAACTGATTCGGGC
>Ga0210399_10001349_pt1 | contig 19131 bp, 21 predicted proteins | sample IncBWC14MmetaG_FD_150865 | JGI IMG/M metagenome (GOLD analysis project Ga0210399, IMG submission 150865) | Forest soil microbial communities from Barre Woods Harvard Forest LTER site, Petersham, Massachusetts, United States - Inc-BW-C-14-M | ecosystem: Environmental > Terrestrial > Soil >...
TGGCCCGTAAAGCGTGCCGTAGCCGCCGCCCGGCGTGGGATCGACGAGAGCGCGGTAGTTGTTGTAGATCGCAGAGCGGCGCAGTTCCTCCGCCGTCGGATGGAGCGGGTCCGCGAACCCCGGCGGCGTCGCGCTACCGAGCCCGGTCTTGCCGAGGCCCGCTGTCAAAAGGTCATTGCTGAGGCCATCGTAGTGGGTGTGGAAGACCTTGGTCTCATCCGCTTCTTCTCTGGCACCCGCCGCCCCGATCATGATGGCTGCCAGCGAAGCCGCCGCCATTAGAGCAACAGCCCGCTTGGTTGTGGTCCTCATTTTATCCTCCCTGTGTATTTCTTTGTTATTTCGTCCGAGTAGAGCCGATGTCTACGAAAGAATCCATGACCCTTGGCAATCGGCAAGCCGACGATCACCCTATCCTAATTCGATCTCATCGGTGATTTCATGGGCGAGGCTGACGCCGCCGATGGTCAAAACCATTTTCGCCGGCAGCTTCTCATGGCCCTTGAGGCGGCCGGCCGCCACCGCCTCGCGCACCGCCTTCTCGATCTCGCGTTGCGAGGTGATACCGACCTTCTTCAGGAATTTGCGCAAGCTGGCATTGAAGACGTCTTCGTTCATGAAATCCCCCTGATGTTACGGATGCTCCGGATGGTTCAGCATGTATTCGCCGAGGTCGCGCTGGCGGCGGTCGGCACGCGCGTCGGCGTTATTGCGTTGAACGTCCCGGTCCTTGCGGCAGGCGATATAGGCCGGCGAGCCGACCGCGACATTGTTGGCGCGGCAGAAGGTATCGTCGTCCTCGGCAAGCGTATTCGACACGGTCGGCCGCCCCTGCTCCAGGCAGCCTGCGAGCAGCGGCGCGACGAGCAAGAGCGGAATGAGAAGTCGTGCAGATTTGCACCGCATATGGCAATTCCATCGTTTCTACTCTTCGTCATTGCCGGGCTTGACCCGGCAATCCATCGAAATAAAGGCAATCCTGACATCACTAACGGGCGTCATTCCGGGATAGTGCGCTAGCACCAGACCCGGAATCTCGAGATTCTCAGATGTGCAAGAGCACATCGGGGTTCGCGCTTCCGCGCGCCCCGGAATGACGATTGCCCTCACACCCTGCCCTTCAGCGCCTCGCCGATTTCGTCGAGCACTTTTGGATCCTCGATGGTCGCCGGCATGGTCCAGGCTTCGCCGTCGGCGATCTTCTTGATGGTGCCGCGCAAAATCTTGCCCGAACGCGTCTTCGGCAGCCGCGCCACCGTGATCGCGAGCTTGAACGCGGCAACGGGCCCGAGCTTTTCGCGCACCAGCGCCACGATCTCCTTTTCGATGTCCGCCGCGCTGCGGCTGACGCCGGCCTTCAGCACCAAAAAGCCGCACGGCACCTCGCCCTTGATCGCGTCGTAGACGCCGAGCACCGCGCATTCGGCGACATCTGGGTGCGACGCCAGAATCTCTTCCATGCCGCCGGTCGAAAGCCTATGGCCCGCGACATTGATGATGTCGTCGGTGCGACCCATCACGAAGACGTAGCCGTCCTCGTCCTTGTAGCCGGCATCGGAGGTCTTGTAATAGCCGGGAAATTCACTGAGGTAAGCTTCCCGAAAACGCTCGTCCTGCTGCCACAGCGTCGGCAGGCAGGCCGGCGGCATCGGCAGTTTTATCACGATCGAGCCCATGGTGCCTGCCGGCACCGGCCTTGCCGCCTCGTCGACGACATCGACCTGATAGCCCGGCATCGGCACCGTCGGCGAGCCGTGCTTGACCGGCAACATTCCCAGGCCCACCGGATTGCCGGCGATGCACCAGCCGGTCTCGGTCTGCCACCAATGGTCGATCACAGGTACTTTCAGTTGCGCTTCGGCCCACGCCACCGTCGGCGGATCGGCGCGCTCGCCGGCGAGAAACAGCGTACGGAATTTTGCAAGGTCGTATTTCCGGATGAATTTTCCGTCCGGGTCTTCCTTCTTGATGGCGCGAAACGCGGTCGGCGCGGTGAAGAGGGCGACCGCCCTGTGTTCGGCGATCACGCGCCAGAACGCGCCGGCATCGGGCGTCCCGATCGGCTTGCCCTCATACATGATCGAGGTCGCGCCGTGAAACAGCGGCCCATACACGATATAGGAATGGCCGACCACCCAGCCGATATCGGAGCCACACCACCAGACCTCGCCGGGCGCAACACCGTAGAGATTGAACATCGACCATTTCAGCGCCACCAGATGCCCGCCATTGTCGCGCACCACGCCCTTTGGAATGCCCGTGGTGCCCGAGGTGTAGAGGATATAGAGCGGATCGGTCGCGTTGACCGGCACGCAGGGCGCGGCCTTGCCGGCCGCGAAGGCCGCGCGGCGCAATTTGGCCCAGTCGTGGTCGCGTCCGGCGATCAGCTCACATGCCTGCTGCGGCCGCTGCAGGATGATGCAGGCTTGCGGCTTGGTGCTTGCGAGCTTGATCGCCTCATCGAGCAGCGGCTTGTACTGCACGATACGGCCCGGCTCCAGCCCGCAGCTTGCCGAGAAGATCAGTTTTGGGGTGGCATCGTCGATCCGGGTCGCAAGCTCTTTCGCCGCGAAACCGCCGAACACCACGGAATGCACCGCGCCGATCCGCGCGCAGGCCAGCATCGCGACCACGGCTTCGGGCACCATCGGCATATAGAGGATGACACGGTCGCCCTTGACGAGCCCGAAATCGACCATCATGGCGGCGAGCGCCTGTACCTCCTTCAACAGTTCCGAATAGGTGAATTTCGTAACGGTGCCGGTGAGCGGCGAATCGTGGATCAGCGCCACCTGATCGGCGCGCCCGCCGGCGACGTGACGATCGAGCGCGTTGTAGCAGGTGTTGACCACCGCACCTGCGAACCAGCGGCCGTAGATGCCCATCGCCGGGTCGAAGACCTTCTTGGCGGGTTCGATCCAGTCGATCTCGCGCGCCGCCTCGCCCCAGAAGCCGACGGGGTCCTTGAGCGAGCGGGCGTGGACCTGATGATAGCGGCTATTGTCCTGGATATTCATGGCGTCTCTCCCGCTCAACTCTCGTTTCTTGCCATTCAGGGAACCAGAGGTGAATGGCTACGCCGATCCCGGTTTGACCAGGATCAATTCCAGCCACTTTTCTTTGCGGGCATTGTCACCCGAAGTGACATCATTTCAAGGCTAAACGGCCCGGGCATATCCGCCTAATACCGCTGCACCGCCAGCAAATGGTCGAGCCGCTCGCGCATCGCCTGTTGCAGATCGTAATCCGGCCGGCCGAACGACGCGTTGCGCCGGGCCATGAATTCGTCCTGTTCGCGCCGCAAGGCGCGTCCGGCGCGCGGGCTATTGGCCGTGGCATCGCGGACCACCTTGGTGTTCACGGCGTTGATCTCGCGGTCGAGATTGGCGAGTTCGGGATTGGCGCAGATCGCCTTTTCCACCGGACGCCTCGCGGTCGCGCAATTGAAGCTCGGCTTGCCGGCGACCGCGATCAACGCGCCGAGCCGCTCCAATTCCTGCGCCAGCGACCGGTAATTGGCTTTCGCGGCCAGATGATTGGGGTTGAGCTTGATCGCCGCGCCGAAATCGGCCAGCGCCTTGGGCCGGTCGCCCTTCTTGCGCCACAGCTCGCCGCGGGCGTTGTGGATGTCGGCCAGCGCCGGATCGAGCCACAGCACTGTGTCGTAATCGCCGATCGCGCGGTCGATCTGATCCTTGCGGCTGAAGGCGCCACCTCGCGCGATCAGCGCCTTGATGCGATCGGCCCTGTCCGTCTTTTTGTTGTCGGCCAGCGCGCCACACTCCGCGACTATCTTGTCGTCGTCATAGGCGGCAGCCGCGGCCACGCAAGGCGCGGGATCGACGGGTGGCTCCTTTGCAGGCTCCGCGCCGGTGGCGCGGGCGATCTGGGGGATCACGCACAGCAGGCACGCTACCGCCGCGTTCAGAATCAGGATTCTCGGTCCAACCCGCATCGCATTTCCGCCGAAAGCGCTCTACATACTGAAACATATTGAAGCCGCCGCGATCTGCCAAGCGAACGGCGGCAGCTTTACGGCGAATACAATATACGGTTGGATTTGATGGTAGTTTGCCGATCGGCGGACCTCAATTGCGCAGTTTGAGGATTTCGAGGCTTGACGACCTTCGAATGGATCATCGGTTTGCTGCTCGGTGCGGTCGCGCTGTCGGCGCTGGCCCGGCGGATCAAGGTGCCCTACCCGACCTTTCTCGCCATCGGCGGCGTACTGCTGGCGTTTGTGCCGTCAGGACCATCCTGGACGCTCGAGCCTCCTCTCGCACTGGCGCTGTTCGTCGCACCGGTGCTGCTCGATGCCGCCTATGACACTTCGCTGCGCGACCTCCGCGCCAATTGGATACCGGTCTCGACATTGGTGTTCGTCGCGGTCGGCGTTACCACCGCTGCCGTCGCCATCCTGGCGCGGTGGCTGGTCCCGGGCATGCCATGGTCGGCTGCGATCGCGCTCGGCGCCATCGTCGCGCCGCCCGATGCCGCCGCGGCCACCGCCATCCTGCGCCAGGTCAACCTGCCCTACCGCATCCTCAAGATCCTGGAAGGCGAAAGCCTCCTCAACGACGCCAGCGCGCTGTTGATCTATCGGGTCGCGGTCGGCGCCGCCGCGGTGGAGCATTTGAAGTGGAGCGAGTTCGCGCCCTCGGTCGTGCTGGCATTGGCGGGTAGCCTATTGGCCGGCTATTTGTTTGCCAGGTTCTGGCTCATTCTGTCACGTCGGGTGAGCGAGGCGCCGAGCGCGATCATCCTGCAGTTCGCCGGCACCTTCACGGTGTGGATCGTGGCCGAACGCGTCGGCCTTTCCGGCATCCTGACCATCGTTGCCTATGCCATCACGATCGCGCGGACCGCACCGGCGCGAACCCCCGCACGGCTTCGAGTGCCGGCCTATGCGGTGTGGGAAACGGCGGTCTTCATCCTCAATGTGCTGGCGTTCATGCTGATCGGCATGCAGTTGCGCCCGATCTGGACCCGGCTCGACGACGTGGTGCGAATCGAATACGTCGCGATCGCGGCCTATGTGCTGGCCGGCGTCATCCTCGCCCGCATCGTCTGGGTCATGCTCTACGGCGTCACGCTGCGGACGCTGGTTGCGCAGCGGCTGCTTCACCCTCGAAATATGGCGGTGCCCACGCTCAAAGGCGGCATCGTAGTGGCGTGGTGCGGCATGCGCGGCATCGTCACGCTCGCAGCCGCCTTCGCGCTTCCGGAAAATTTTCCCTATCGCGATCTGATCCTGCTGACGGCTTTCGCGGTCGTGCTGGGCTCACTCGTCATTCAAGGCCTGACCTTGCGCCCGCTGATCCTGGCGCTGAACCTGAAACAAGACGATCCGGTCGGTGCCGAGGTCGCCCGCGCCCGCGCCATCGCCTACCGTGCGGCGCTGGAGGAGATCGAGGGCGACCCGTCGGAGGAAGCGGAAATCCTGCGGCTCGAATATCGCGCGATGTTGATGCAGAGCAAGAGCGATCCCGATGGCGGCGTCCCGACCAGCGAGCTTCCCGCCGATCCGCTGCGGCGGCGCGCGATCGACGCGGCGCGGCGATCGATCCTGACGCTGCGCCGGTCCGAAGAAATCGGCGACGACGCCTTCCATCAGCTCGAGGAAGAATTGGACCGGGCCGAATTGAGCGCGCAGGGGTGATGTGCCTTCGTGTCCCGGACGCGGTGCAGCGTTCTTCACGGTGCACCGCAGAGCCGGGACCCACACCCATTCATCGCGACGCCATGGGCCCCGGATCAGCAGCGCGCCACGCCGCAATAGCGTGTCGAAGACGCGCGTGAACGCGCTGGTGGGCGGCGCGCTGCACTGCATCCGGGGCACGTTACCGCGCGTTAAGCGCCCGCCTTGCAGGTGATCCCGCCGTCGACCACGAGCTCGATGCCGGTCACGTATCGGGATTCATCGGACGCCAGGAACAGCGCCGCGTTGGCGACGTCCCAGGCTTCGCCCATGTGCCCCATCGGCACCTGCGCGTCGCGCGCGCGCCACATCGCCTCCACGTCGCCCTCGGCATAGCTTGCCGCAAGTCCGGCGGAGTGCTCGACCATCGGCGTCTTCATCAGCCCCGGCAGGATCGCATTGACCCGCACATGCTTCGACGCGAATTCGACCGCGGTGGTGCGCGTCATCTGGTTCATCGCCGCCTTGGTGGTGGCGTAGGAGACGTAGGAAACGCCGAGATGACGGATCGAGGCGATCGAGGAAATATTGATGATCGAGCCGCCGCCTTGCTTCACCATCACCGGAATGACGTGCTTCATGGCAAGGTAGGCGCTCTTGAGATTGACGGCGAAGACGTGATCCCAGCTTGCCTCCGTCACCTCGACGACGCTGCCCATCTCGGCAATGCCGACATTGTTGTCGAGCACGTCGATGCGGCCATAGGCCTTAAGGCAGGAGCCAACCATCGCCTCGACATCGGCCCCGCGCGAGACATCAGCGGTGAAGGCGGTCGCCTTGCCGCCCTCGCCGGTGATGATCTTGACGGTCTCTTCGGCGGCTGCGGCGTTGCGATCGACGCAAAAAACGATCGCGCCCTCGCGCGCGAAGGTCACGGCGGTCGCCTTGCCGTTGCCCCAGCCCGGCCCGATCGAACCGGCGCCGACCACAAGCGCGATTTTTCCCTTCAGCCGATCCATCGAATTCTCCCGCGCGGCGGCGAAAATGGCCGGACGAGGGGCTGAGGTCAACCCTCACAGGCCAAAGGCCGGATGGCTGTCAAAAGCGCTTGATGCGGCGCCGCAGGCAGCGCTTCACGCTGGAAACCATGCGGTCCCCCGCATAATCTGAGGCGCGCAAAACCGGCCCGTCAGAGGCCCGGTCTTATCAGGGAGGACGCCACAATGCATGTTAATCGCCTAGTCGGATTATCCTTGGGGGCGGCCATCCTGCTCTGCAGCTCCGGCCTCAATCTCGCCCAAGCAAAACCGTTGATGATCGTCGGCCTCGATGAGAAGGTCTGGTGGGACGATGACGGAAAGACCATCCTATCGCCGCCCGGCAAGGACCAGGTTCTGATCGCCGATCTCGCCGATCCCGAAAATCCCAAGATCGTCGCCACCCTGCCGCTGAAGAATTCGATCGTCGGGCCGCCCGTCAATCTCGACATCGATCCGACCGGATCGGTCGCGCTGGTGGCGGATTCGGTCGATGTCGTCAAGGAAGGCGAAGCGCTGAAACAGGTGCCGGACAACAAGGTCTATGTCATCGATCTGAAGGCCAGCCCGCCGAAACTGGCGGCGACCGTCACGGTCGGAAAGCAGCCGTCGGGCTTGAGCATCAGCCCGTCCGGCAAGATGGCGCTGGTTGCCAATCGCGGCGACAACTCGATCAGCGTGCTTTCGATCAACGGCACCGACGTCAAGGTCACCGATACCGTCGCGATGCCCGACAGCGTCTCGCATGTGGTGTTCACGCCGGACGGCAAGCGCGCGCTGGCGGCGCGCTCCGCGGCATCCAAGCTGTCGGTGCTCGATATCGCCGGCGACAAGGTGACCTACAACAAGTTCGATTTGCCGACCGGCCAGTGGCCCTACAATGTCGTGGTGGCACCCAACGGCAAGACCGCGTTGCTCAACGAAACCGGCAACGGCGGCTCGTCGGACGGCAACGTCGACACCACCAGCGTGATCGATCTCGAGGCCAGTCCGCCGCGCGTCATCGATAAGGTGGTGGTCGGTGACGGTCCCGAGGGGCTTGCGATGTCGCCGAAGGGCGATCTCGCGGTTGCCGCCATCCTGAACGGTTCCAACAGCAAGAAGGCCTTCTTCTACAAGAAGAACGCCACCCTGTCGGTACTCAAGATCGACGGCAAGAAGGTGACCAAGACCCAGGATGTCGAGCTCGGCGGACTGACAGAGGCCGTGCTGTTCACGCCGGACGGCAAATACATTCTGGCCGGCAACTACATGACCCAGGATTTCTCGATCCTGAAAGTCAACGGCACCAAGGTCATCGATACCGGCAAGCGCTTCAAGGTGCCGGGGCACCCAGCCTCGGCCCGCATCGGCCATTGAGACGGATTTCGAGCGCGGTGGCGTCAGGTTGACGCGCCGCGTTCGAATTGCCGCAACGCCTCGCCGCGCGCGATCAGGCGCCTGGCGTTGGAATAGGTCGGCACCTCGATCAGCGAACCGTCCAGCTCGGCGCGCGAGCGCCCGGCGGCGCGCGCGGCCTCAAATGCCGTCACGATATCGCGCGCGTGCTGGAGTTCTTCCTGGCTCGGCGTCAGCACACCGTTGACGATGGCCGCATGCGCCGGATCGACCAGGCTTTTCGCGCCATAGCCGAGGCGCCGCGCAAAGCGCGTATCGCGCGTCACGCCTTCGGCATCGCTCCAGGTATAGGGACAGTCGATCGCGACGACACCGTGAGCTACGCATTCGACCAGAAACCGTTGCCGGCAATAAGCGAGCTCGACGCCGTCCGGTTCGCGCTCGGCGCCAAGATCGGCCGCGAGGTCTTCGGACGCCATCAGGCAGCAGGCTACGCGCCGGCTCGCTTTGACGATCGCCCCCGTCTGCACCAGGCCGCGCGCGAATTCGATATTCGGCAATAGCGCCGTCGACCCCTGCGGTATCCCGTAGTCGCGTTCGAAGGCGCTCACCGCCTCATCCAGCCGCGCGACATCAGAGGGTTCGGCGACTTTCGGCAGCGCGACGATATCGGGACGGCCGCGCATGACGGCGGCAAGATCGTCCATGCCGTCCTGCTCGAGCGGGTTGACGCGCACCGCGGCGACGGCTCCAGCCTCGCGCCATTTCGCATAGAGCTCGGGAGCCAGCGCCCGCGCCGCCGGGCGCAAGGCGGGCGGCGTAAAGTCCTCAAGCTCCTGGATCAGGACATCGGCGCCGCTTGAGGCCGCACGTTGCAGCACATCCTCATTGGCGCCTTCCAGAAACAACCAGGAGCGGCAAAGCCTGACCGGACGCATGAGACTTGCTCACGCGCTCACTGAAACGTCATGTCGAGGCATTTCGAAATATCGGAGCCTAGCCCTGAGGAGATGATGATGCAGCCGCGGACTTTCTGGGCCGTGGTATCGGCGGCCCACACTGAATAGCCACCGGGACCAAAGAACGAATTGGTGTTCGGCGGTTCGGTTTCGGTGGCATCGAAAGCGTAAGTGGAGTCGGTGTCGAAGATGCGCGGCTTTTTGGTGCAGCCGCCGTCGGTCTGAACGTTGATCACTTCCTTGTTGTCCCGCGTCAGCGCCAGCGTAACCTGGCAGCGGAAATATTCGGAAGTCTTGACGTTGAAGAGATAGGCGTAGGATTTGCAGGTCGCGGTGTTGAGCTTGCCGGCGGAAAGGCCCCTGCTGCAGGAAATCCTCTGGTTGTTGCTGAGCTTGAATTCGTCGGCACGGGCCATGGAAACCAGCGTCAGCAGCGGCAGCGCGAAGCCTAAACAAATTTTAATGACGTGGTTCATCCGAATCATCCCCATGACCTGGTTTGTCGACCCCGGTTCTAAACCGAAAGAGCAAGATAGTCGCGAAGCGGCACACGGGAAATCACAAAGTCTTATGGCGCCGGCCTGCGGCCCAAGGCAAGTTGGAGCCAAGTTGGAGACAAGTTGGAGGCAGGTTGGGGGCCGGGGCCGGTTGCATCGACGGGACGATGGCGTTCGTGATTTGTTCAAAAATCATCTGGGGAGGATGAAGATGGCGAGATCTTCGACAAGGACTTATCTGCTGGCCGCCGCGCTCGGCATGCTGGCCACTTCCGCATTCGCGCAGGCTGCGGCGCCGACACCTTGGGAGCTGAAGCCGGACATGGGCTATGGCTACGACAAAGAGGGCAAGACGTTCTCCTACAAGATGGGCACCAACAATGCGGGGCTGCTGTTGAAAGGCGCGAAGAAGGTGCCGAAGGGCACGCTGTTCTTCATCGGCCATAACGGTCAGCTCTATATGCGCACCGGGCCGTATCTCGAGGGCGATGGCAAGTTCATGTTCGGATCGAATTGAGCAGGTAATCCTCAGACCGTAGGGTGGGCAAAGGCGCATCTGCGCCGTGCCCACCACCTATCCGCGATTGTTATCTTGAATGGTGGGCACGCTTTCGCTTTGCCCACCCTACGAAACTACGAAACGGGCCCACTAAAACGCCGCCGCCAATTCCTTCGCGCCCGGCAGGTTGCTGTTGGAATCCATCCTTGAGTCGGTGACCGCCAGAAGCTTCGCCACCGTGTTGTGGCGGATCGCGACCGGGTTGCGCTCGTAGCCTGACCGCTGGAAGAAATTCGAGGTCGGCACCTGCTCGCGCATCGCTTGCGGCATCGTCACCATGTCGAGCCCTGTGCCGTCGCCGGTCAGGTTCATCATCTCCAGCTCGGCCGCGTTCAGCGGACGGGTATAACCCTTGATGCGGGCGAAGATCACCGACGTCAGCAGCTTGTGGGTTTGCAGCATCGGTCCGACGTCGATGTCGAGCACCATGGCATGCAGTGCCCAGCCCTGCGGCGTATCGCCGATTTTTTCGTGTTGCGACCAGTCGTCCGGCACCGAACGCGCCAGCGCCACCATTTTTTTCAAGACCGCGATCTTGCGGTCCATGGTCTGGCGCGCGGGGCCTGACAGGCCCGCCGCCTTCTCCGTCAGCAGTTTGATGAACCCGTCGCCTTGCTCGGCAAGCAGTTCGACGCTGTTGGTGGTGAGCAGCTGGTTGTAGCCGATCGCCGTCGAGATCGCACGCGATCCATGGAAACCCGACTGCGAGGCGTGGTTGCCGTTGCCGCCGGTTTCAAACGCATAGACCCGCACCGCCTGCTCGCGCGTCAATCCCGCTGATGAAGCGAAGCGGGCGTAGGCGCGCTTGAATTCGAGCTCATTCGCCGGCCGCTGCGGCGTCCACTGGAAATGGTCCGCCGCGGCTTTCAGGAGGTCGGCGACGACCGGAATAGGTTTGTATGTGCGCGGGTGCTCCGGCGCGGCTTCCGGTGACGGGCCGGGCGGACGCGATGGGCCGGTATAAATTGGCGGCTGGGTCAGCACGTAGTCTTCAAGCGTGATTTGCTGATGCTCGCGTCGCTTGGCGTTGCGCCCGCGCCGCTTGTCCGCGATCGAGGTCCAGTAGGAGCTCGCCTGCGCATTGAACGCCGCGCGCGCCGCCAGATATTCCTTCCACGACGCCGCCTGCGCCGCCTGTGCCTCGGCCACGATCGACGGCAGCACGTCGCCCAGTTGCGGCGCGAGATGCGGCAAGGCGAGCGCGGATATCATCAGGACACGGCGAATCGGTGCGCGAAGCATCGGGTCCTTGTACCCGAAAACGCGGCTACTTCCAGGCAAACACCGGCTGTTCCAGCTCGGCGACGCGAGTATCGCGGCCATCGAGCACTTCGCGGAATTGATAGATCATCGCCGCTGTCGGCGCGTGGATCAGCCGATCCTCCCAGTGAAAACGGATCACCCGCCGTGTGCTCTGGGGAATGCTGACGAAGTCGAACGCATCTGTGCGCTCGATCGTATCGAGCGGGATCGGATGCACGGAGGCGACCTCGGCGGCGTTCGGCGAGATCGCCTGCCCCACGCCGGCCCACACCACGACCGGCGTGATCAGATAGCCCGAGCGGGTCGGATAATCGTCGAGCAGGCCAAGCACCGCGTCCTCTGCGAGCGCAAGGCCGAGTTCTTCGCGAAGCTCGCGCAAGCTCGCCTCGACCTGCGTCTCGCCGACATCGCAGCGGCCGCCCGGCAGCGCCCATTGCGCGCGATGGGAACGCAGGCCGGACGCCCGCCGCGTCAATAGCAGCGCGGTCTCGTTCACACCCGCGTCTGTGAGCGCGATAGCGACCGCCGCCCGCTTCAGCGCCGGCGCGGCTTGATCCGGCGGCGCGCGGGTGAATGCCGCGCAGCGCTCGGCGATATTCCGTCTCGTGGCATCATTGAACGGCCTCATAGCGCTTGACTACACTACGTTGGGGCCGGATGAAATGACTTGAAAATCGAAAAAATGGAAACGGCTCATGATCGACAAGGCCGCGGCAAAACTCAAATCCGACGGCTGGAAGATCGTCGATACCACCGGCTTCCTGCATCTGGTCGGGCCGTTATGGCAACGCGTGGTCGACGGCGAATATCAGTTTGCGCTGATCACGGAAGACAAGCATCACAATCGCCGCGGCCTAGTGCAAGGCGGCGTGCTGATGACATTTGCGGATCGAACCTGCGGCATCACCGCGCGTTTCGTCTCCGGCAAGACGATGCTTGCGACCGTGCAGCTTGACATGCATTTCGTCGAGGCGGGCAAGATCGGCGAGATTCTGATATCGCGCCCACACGTGGTACGTTCGACCCGCAGCCTCATTTTCATCACGACGGAGGTGACCGTAGACCGACGCTGCATCGCCATGGCGAGCGGCGTGTTCAAGATTTTGAAGAGCGAGTGAGGCCTCCCCCCGCGTCATTGCGAGGAGCGCAAGCGACGAAGCAATCCATGCTTCCACTTGCGGCTGCGGAGCGATGGATTGCTTCGCTACGCTCGCAATGACGGCTTTGGGCAGCTATGCTGCCTTCCGACAAGCATGCCGGGAGAGATCCAGATGCACTACCGCAACCTCGGCCGCAGCGGCCTGAAAATTTCGCCGATCTGCCTCGGCACCATGATGTTCGGCGGGCCGGCCGACGAGGCGACCTCAAGCCGCATCGTTGCGAAAGCGCGCGAGGCCGGCATCAATTTCATCGATACCGCGGATGCCTATAATGGCGGCAATTCCGAACAGGTGGTCGGCCGCGCCATTTCCAACGACCGTCACGCTTTCGTGCTCGCCACAAAACTCGCCAACCCGATGGGAGACGACCCCAATCGCGGCGGGCTGTCGCGGCGCTGGGTGTTGCAGGCCGCCGAGGAGAGCCTGAGGCGGCTCGGCACCGATACCATCGACATCTATTATCTGCACAAGGAAGACCATGCGACGCCGCTGGAAGAGACCGTGCGCGCGATGGGCGAGCTGATTCAACAAGGCAAGGTGCGATATTTCGGCGTCTCGAACTATCGCGCCTGGCGCGTCGCCGAGATCTGCAACATCTGCGACCGGCTCGGCATCGATCGACCGGTCGCGAGCCAGCCCTATTACAATGCGATGAACCGCATGCCGGAGGTCGAGCATTTTCCGGCCTGCAATTATTATGGTCTCGGCATCGTGCCCTATAGCCCGCTCGCGCGCGGTGTCCTGACCGGCAAATACAACCCCGATGCCGCGCCCGACAAGGACACGCGTGCGGGCCGCAACGACAAGCGCATGATGCAGACGGAGTGGCGGCCGGAATCGCTAAAGCTTGCGCAGGAGATCAAGCGCCACGCGGAAGCGAGGGGCGTCACTGCGGGACAATTCGCTGTATCCTGGGTGCTGAATTCTTCCTTCGTCTCTTCTGTCATCGCCGGTCCCCGCACCGAGGAACAATGGGACGATTATCTGAAGGCGCTGGATTATCGCTTCACCGCGGAAGACGAAGCGCTGGTCGATCGTCTCGTGACAAGCGGCCATCCCTCGACGCCGGGGTATAACGATCCGGCCTATCCGATCGAGGGACGGCGGGCGCGGACGGGGTGAAGGAGGGAGGCGCCAATGACCGAACAGGATCGCTACGGCTTGAACCTTTCGACCGCCTCCTCCGAGGCGGCCGAGGCTTACCGCGACGGCATCGACCTGATGTTGTCGGCCTGGACCGGCGCGGCGGAAGCCTTCGATCGCTCGATCGCGGCCGATCCAGAGTTTGCGCTCGCCCACATCGCCCGCGCCCGTATCCATACCTTCTATCAGCAGGGCGATATCGCCCGGAAGAAGGCGGCGCTGGCGCGCGAACTGGTGGCGCACAATGGCTCGGAGCGCGAACGCAGCCATGTCGAAACGCTGGCGCTCGCGGTCGAAGGCCGGATCCCGGCGGCGCTGACCTCCGCGCTGGCACACATCAAGGCCTGGCCGCGCGATGCGGTGGTGATGTCGCTGCCGCTTGGGGCGTTCGGGCTGTTCGCGTTTTCCGGCATGGCCGATCACGACCAGGCCCGGGTCGATTTGTGCGAGCGTTTCGCGCATCACTATGGCGAGGACTGGTGGTTTCTCACCTATCACGGCTGGTCGCTGACCGAGAACGACGCGGTCGCGCGCGGCCGCGCCATCACCGAGCGGGCGCTTGCGATGCGCCGCGCCAATGCCAACGCCGCGCACGCTCTGCTGCACGCGATGTTCGAGGACGGCTCGCTTGCCGACGCCGACACGCTGGTGACGCAATGGCTGCCGAGTTACGACCGCACCGGAATCCTGCACGGCCATATCGCCTGGCATCAGGCGCTGGGCGCGCTCGAACATGGCGATGCCTCGCGCGCGCTCGCCATCTATGCCGACGTCCTGCAGCCCTCAGCCACATCGGCGCCGCCGATCAACGCCATTTCCGATGAGGCCTCGCTGTTGTGGCGGCTTGCGGCTTACGGCCATGCCGTGCCCAATGGACTGTGGGCCGATGCCGATGCGTTTGCGCTAGCGCACTTCCCGAAATCGAGCATTCCCTTTGCCGATGTCCATATGGCGCTGTTCGCGGCGGCGACCCGCAATCATGCCGCGCTCGAGGCCCGCCTTGGCGTGATCGAGCAACGGCTGGCCGAGGGCCAATTGGCGGCCGGGTCCGTGGTGCCCAAGATCTGCCGGGCGATGGGCGCCTTTGCCGAGGAGGACTATCCGGCTTGCGTTGCTCATCTCGAGCCGGTGCTCGACGATGTCGTGCGCATCGGCGGCAGCCACGCGCAGCGCGAGATCATCGAGGACACTTTTATCGTAGCACTGCTGCGCGGCGGCGAACCGGCGCGGGCCCGGGCCTTGCTCGACCGCCGCCTCCATCGCCGCCCCTCGCCGCGCGACAGAGGCTGGCTTGCGGCCGCCATCGCATAGGGAACTCGTTGAAGGCCCAGCGGCGGGTACTGGATATCAGCAGCAGATCAATGACTTCCAACCCGGTGCGGACGGAATCAGGCGCTTTGTATGGCCTGACGAATATTCCACTGCGCCCGCACCTAGATCTTTTGAGACCGGACCGTTTCAGAACTTGTAAGGCAATCGAATCGCTCTCTCAGTGCGGGTTGTCGCCAAAAACCTTGATTTTCTTGGTGTCGAGGTCTGTGGCACAGGCAACCGTCGCGGCGCCCGCTAATGGTTGGGGACGAGACAGCCTGCCGTGCTTATAATGAGGTGGCAGGTCGGCCCCGTCGGGAGTCGCCGACACATGGTGGTGCCGTAGCGTGTGCGTACCGCGTCAGCATCGATTTGATTTCAAGGAAGCATCGGAAACCATCAAGGCGGTGGATGCGGAGCTTGAGGCGCTGCTCAGGGTCGTATGGGGCCAGACGGCACGGGAACGACAGCGCGATCTGTGCTTCTACCTCGCCAAATATCCCTACAAGCATTTCGTCTTCAAGAATGGCCGACCGCTGGATCCCGATGGCCAGCCGCTGCGGGCCGACCTTCTGGTGGCCAATCTGCTACCGGTCGGCCTCATCCTCGACAACGTGCTCGAGGTCATCGACGAGGTCATCAGGCGCGACGAGGTCTTCCGCAATCCCTGCTGTTCAAGCATCAACTGATCGGCCTGTGGGAACTCATCGATGAGCAACTGCATGTGGAAGGCCGGCCACTGTCGAACTGGACGGTCTCTTCCGGGTCACGCAGCCTCAGGTTTCTGGAGTTTCCGACTCAGCAGGTGCAGTGGGACCGGCTGCGCGCCCGCTACCGGCAGCTTTCGACTTACGACAAGGAAGCCGTGCGAAGGCTCAAGGAGATCGATCTCATCGAGATGATCGGCGAGGTCGATCGGAAATCGAAGCAATGGGCGACGCAGATCCTGTATTTTTCCGCACAGTGGTTCGAGGAGCTCGAGCGCCAGCTCGCGGACCAGGAATGCAGGGCTCCCGCGATGGAGCTGGCCTCCTATTTCAACAACACCAGCTGGGCATCGCTCGCGCGCGTGCGCTACAACGACGACCAGCTTACGGACGCGCTGACCGAGCTCGGCGGCGACTCCGACGCGGCGAGATGCAAGGCGGCCTACCTGCTGTTGCGGCACAGCCTCCAGGTGCTCAGCCAGCGGCGCCCGTGCTTCGGGCTGGCCAACGATCATGCGGATCTCGGTCCGCTCGACACGTTATCACCTTCAGCAGATTGCCGCGACGTCCACGGAAGCAAAACAAATGGCCACTCAGCGGGTCGCGATGCAGAATCTCCTGGACCTGCAAGGCCAATGATGGAAAGCCCTTCCGCATGTCAGTGTAGCCGGTCGCAAGCCACACCCGCACGCCACTGGGCAACGGGATCATCGCGGTCGACCATCCACCGCAGCGACCGCTGCCCCCAGCGTCGCCGCGTCGACCGCGCCCGTGATCCGCATTCGCGCTCCGGTCCTAAACTCGATCTCAATCGCACCGCCGACACACCGTTCGGCCGGCGCCGGGGCCACCGGCTCTGATTCCGGAACTACCATCGCCGGGGCGAAGCCGATTTGTTGCTCAACCGCACCCTTGTGTTGGGCTCGAAACGACCTCCGCCATTGCAGCAACTGGGTGCGCGAAATGCCGTACCGCCGCGCTGTCGCCGAGACCTGCCGGGGCGCTTGCAAGCTCTCGAGTACGATCTTGAGCTTTTCGTCCTCGGACCAGTGACGCCGCCGACCAGTGTTGACGACTTCCAACCGTCCAACCTGGGCACTGTGAGTATGGCTGTCCATAATCACAGTTCTCAACACCGATCCTTGCTTTGCAAGGCGGCTTCGACCGGAGGCTTACGACGGTCGCGACGAATGCCAATTTCTTAATTTGCCGCACGGTTGAGAATCGTCATGTCGCCTGCAACAGCAGGAGAAGAACATGACGGAGCGCATTGGTATAGGTCTGGTCCTGCTACTCATCGCGATGGCGCAACTGGCGACGGACGTTGCGCGGCTGGCACTTGAGGCATCGTCTCGGCCCAGCATCAACGAGCCCGCGCCGGCTCCGGCGCAGCCCGGTGTGCAGGAGATGCCCCGGCCGCCGCCCAGCCGTGAACAGCCCGAGCAGCTAGCCGGTGCGACCGCCAGTTGGGCGTTCGCCCCTCTTCACGCAACGCCAACCAAGCGGACGCCAGCCAACCGAATGTTCAACCCATTGCCATTGGATTTCAGCATCAATCAGCCACCCTGGTGCTTCGCATGCCGGCATCACGATCCGTCCCGACCTGAGAGGTGGCACCGGGATAAGTGGTGACAGGGGTGCACACACCCGCCATTCGCTCACGTCGAGACGACTGCACAGGTGAGCGAACCCTCGCGCCTCGCGGCGGAGAGAACCTTGCCGTTAAGAGCGAGACCGGCCTCCTTGACCTCACTGGTACCGCAAATCAAGAGTTCGCAAACCATTCGGCGGATCAGCCAGGCCCGCTAACGATTTCGAAAATCGCCCCGTGCACACTCCAACCGACCAACAGCAACGGGGGCATTCTATGTGCGGAAGGGATATTTTGGAAAACGTGCGACGCTATCGCACCATCGCTTCGCTGTGTCGTCAGACCGCGGCTTTCCGTCCGGCTCAGAAGTGGAGCCTTTTGGCGCAGGCCTATGAATGGGAGCGTCTGGCAATGACGGAGCTGGAAACTCATTTCGTAATTCGCGAGCAGGGGCCACGATGGGAGATGGCTGCCGCCGCATGAGGGCAGTCAAGCAGTGCGCCTTCGCTGAAGCTTCGCCGGACAGGCTGCGCGGCTTTGCGAACATAAATCGAATCTGGCCCGCCTAGCCGAAGCTGTGAAGCAGCGTAGGCTGGTGCCAGGGGCGGCGTTGCATTGAAGGAGCAAGTTGTTGATTATAAAGGCCAACGTCTGCGCGTCTTTTGAGTGATACCAACAAAAATACCAGCGATGGCTGGATCGGTGCGTGGGAGGCTGATCGCCACCGCCAAGAATGTTGCGCTCCCGCCTGATCCAAGAGACAGCATCTTGTCACTTCAGCTTAAACTCACAGACGATCATACCCGCTACACTCACTCGCAACTTCTTCAATTACGCCGTCAGATGCTCCCGTACGCTCGATCGCTACCACGTGGATCATCTGAGCGGAATGAACGCCGGCAGATCGCTAGTTCATTGCGCAGTCTCTTTCGAGACAAGAAGTGGATGGACGTCCATAGCGTCGAAGGATCGCCGTAGGGAAATCTGTCGAGATTACGATATCATTCTTGTTGTCATACTAATCGTCACTATCGGGAGAATCTAATATGCCCTCCACCGTCAACCTGTACCTAATCGGCGTTTGGTTCTGTGTCGGCTTCTTCACGGGTGCCGGGTGGGTTATTGCCGCGTGGCTCGTGGGGCGGATATTGTCCATTATCCATATCTGACCTGGATCTTAGGTTCGTATTATCGCGAACAGGATTGGCGTCGCAGGGGGCCCCCGCGATTCTGGAATCATTTCTGAACCAATCCCGCTGCCGAAGGGCTGCTGGTCACGCTTCGCGACGCCGCGCTCTCATCACAATCATTCAACCACCCCGCGCGACGTCGAGGCAACCTCGCGAAAGGTCGGCGAACTCCTCGATCTCTTCTCCAACGAGCAGTGCGCCAACTATCTCAAAAACTCAGGGTATGTTTCCGTATAAAAACATCACGCTCTAGGTCCGGTGTTGAGGGTAAAGCGGACTCTGCGCGGACACGCGAAATTGGTAGTGTTTGACCCACATCGGAAGTCGCGCTGCTTTGCTGTCAGGTGCAGAAATCAAGAATTATGACGAAGCGTTTTTAGCCGGAAATTCTCGGATTTTTGAGACGTAGCGAGCGAAGTGGCTTCATTACCTTGCGAACTGACGCCCCACTGTGCAACCTCGACCCCACGGATACCGGATAATGTCCGGTGCGACAGAGGAGATATGTCATGTCGGCTTCGGCATTGGTGCGCGGCGCATTGCTGGGATGGTGGAAGATCACGTCTTTTCATGTCGAATTGGAAGATACTGGCGAGTGCGTGGACACTTACGGCATCGACCCTCTCGGCCACATGGTAATCACCGATGACCGGATGATGTCGATCCTCACATCCAGAGAGCGCACCGACAAAGACGCCGCAGCGCGCTTCGAAACGATGATGGCCTACTCTGGCTCGT
>Ga0210399_10001352_pt1 | contig 19114 bp, 18 predicted proteins | sample IncBWC14MmetaG_FD_150865 | JGI IMG/M metagenome (GOLD analysis project Ga0210399, IMG submission 150865) | Forest soil microbial communities from Barre Woods Harvard Forest LTER site, Petersham, Massachusetts, United States - Inc-BW-C-14-M | ecosystem: Environmental > Terrestrial > Soil >...
CATCCAGTGGGTCGACGAGCAGTGGCCGCCGTTCGGCAAGATCGACGCGGGTCCCGTGGTGCAGGCGCTGGCGGCCGCCAATCCGGAAGCGATCCTCAACGTCACCTTCGGCGCCGACCTCGTCAAATTCGTCCGCGAGGGCAACACGCGCGGGCTGTTCAAGGATCGCGCGGTCGTGTCCTTCCTGACCGGCGAGCCGGAATATCTCGATCCGCTGAAGGACGAGACGCCGGAAGGCTGGATCGTGACCGGCTATCCCTGGTACTCGATCAAGACACCGGAGCACGACGCGTTCCTGAAGGCCTATCAGGCAAAATACAACGACTATCCGCGACTCGGCTCGATCGTCGGTTACGAGACCATCAAGTCGGCGGCCGGAATCCTTGCCAAGGCAGGTTCGACCGATCCGGACAAGCTGATCGCGGCCGCAGAGGGCCTGTCCGTGCCGTCGCCGTTCGGCGAGATCACGTTCCGCAAGATCGATCATCAATCCACATTTGGCGCCTTCGTCGGCAAGACCGCGTTGAAGGACGGCAAGGGCATCATGGTCGATTCGATCTACCAGAAGGGTTCCGACTTCCTGCCCGGTGACGCCGAGATCGAGAAAATGCGGCCGAAGGAGTAGGACTCGGTCAAGCCGATGACCTGAAATCGGGCCTCGTGGTTCGAGACGCGCGGCGCTGCCGCGCTCCTCACCATAAGGATTGAGACCCTCATCCCCGGGGAGCGCGCTCTTGCGCGCGTCTCGAAGGATGAAGCCCTAAAGTCGAACCGCGCCAAAACGAACCACTCATGGCCTTCTACATCGTTCAGTTCCTGACAGGGTTGGCTAGCGCGGCGTCGCTGTTCCTGGTCGCCTCGGGCCTGTCGATCATTTTTGGCGTGACCCGGATCGTCAATTTCGCGCACGGCGCCTTCTACATGCTCGGCGCCTATGTCGCCTACACCCTGACCGAAAGGTTCTCCGGCGCGCTCGGCTTCTGGGGCGGCGTCGTCGCGGCCGCGCTGATCGTCGCCGCCATCGGCGCGCTGGTCGAAATGGTCCTGCTGCGGCGGATCTATCATGCGCCGGAACTGTTCCAGCTCTTGGCGACTTTCGGCCTCACGTTGATGGTCGAGGACCTCGTCGTGCTGATCTGGGGCCCGAGCGACCTGCTCGGCCGCCGCGCGCCGGGGTTCAAGGGGGCCGTCGATATCCTTGGCCAGAGCGTGCCGAGCTACGACCTGTTCCTGATCGTGTTCGGTCCCCTCGTGCTCGGCATCCTCTGGTTTCTGTTCCGCCGCACCCGCTGGGGCATTCTGGTGCGCGCCGCGACGCAGGACCGCGACATGGTCGCGGCGCTCGGCGTCAATCAGAAATGGCTATTCACGTCGGTCTTTGCCGTCGGCGTGTTTCTCGCAGCCCTCGGCGGCGCGCTGCAGATCCCGCGCGACGCCGTGCATCACGCGATGGACCTGCGGATCATCGTCGAGGTCTTTGTCGTGGTGGTGATCGGCGGGCTCGGCAGCATTTTTGGCGCCTTCGTCGCGGCGGTGCTGGTGTCCGAGCTCAACGCGTTCGGCATCCTGATCTTCCCGAAAATCTCGATCATCCTGGTCTTCCTGGTGATGGCCGTGGTGCTGATCGTGCGCCCCTGGGGCCTGTTCGGCAGGAAGGAGGCGCCCGCGCGCCGCACGCCGGGTCTGACGGTCAACCCCTGGCGCCCGCTGACATCGGCGGAACGGCTGGCGTCGCTCGCCGCACTCGTCCTGCTCGCCGCGCTGCCCTTCGTCAGCGGCAACTATGCGCTGTCAGTCGGCGCGGAGATCGCGATCTTCGTGATCTTCGCCGCCAGCCTGCATTTCCTGATGGCGGTCGGCGGGCTCGCCTCGTTCGGCCACGCCGCCTATTTCGGGCTCGGCGCCTATGGCGTCGCGCTGCTGGCGAAGCTCGCGGGCTTGCCGATGATCGCCTGCCTCCTGCTCGGGCCGCTGCTCGGCACGCTCGGCGCCGCAATCTTCGGCTTCTTCGCCGTGCAGCTTTCCGGAGTCTATTTTGCGATGCTGACGCTGGCCTTTGCGCAGATCGTCTGGTCGGTCGCATTTCAATGGGTCGAGGTCACCGGCGGCGATAACGGCATTTTGGGCGTATGGCCGGAAAGATGGGCCGCGAGTCCGTCGCATTTCTACTGGCTGTCGCTTGCCATTGCCGCACTTGCGGTGGCGGCGCTGCGCATCGCCGTGTTCTCGCCGTTCGGCTATGCGCTGCGCGCCATGCGCGATTCTCCGCTGCGCAGCGAGGCCGTCGGCATCGACGGCAAGCGCATTCAATGGACCGCCTTCGTGATCGCCGGCACCGTCGCAGGCCTTGCCGGCGCGCTGTTCGCGTATCTGAAGGGCAGCGTGTTTCCGGACAATCTCGGCATCTCGCTCTCGGTCGATGCGCTCGTGATGGTGCTGCTCGGCGGCGTCGAGACGGTCTCGGGCGCCGTGGTCGGCGCCATCATCTACAAGGCGCTGAGCATCTGGCTGGTCAGCCAGACCGACCTGTCGAAGCTGGTGCTTGGCGCGTTCATCATCGTGGTCGTGGTCGCCTTTCCCAAGGGCATCGTCGGCATGGTGGAAACGATCCTGCCCCGCCGCCCCGCGGCCTCGCGCAATGCGGCGCTCCTCACCTCGCGTGTCGAGACCGCCGAATGAGTACGGCGCAAAAATTGCTGTCGGTCGAGAACTTGACCAAGTCCTATGGCGGCATTCACGCCGTGCGCGGCGTGTCGTTCGCGCTTCAAGCTGGTGAAATCCTCGCGCTGATCGGCCCGAACGGCGCGGGCAAGAGCACCTGCTTCGACATGCTTAACGGGCAGAATGTTCCTGACGCCGGCCGCGTCATGCTGCTCGGCCAGGACACCACCGCCAAGAAGCCGCGCGCGATCTGGCGGCTCGGTGTCGGGCGGACCTTTCAGATCACCGCGACATTCCCGACCATGACGGCGCGCGAGAACGTGCAGGTGGCGCTGATCTCGCATGCCGGAAAGCTGTTCAATCTGTGGACCTCGACCTCGGACTTCGCGCAAGCCGAGGCCGGGCGCCTGCTCGACCTCGTCGGCATGGGCGCCGATGCGGAGCGGCCATGCGGAGAGCTCGCTTATGGCGATCTGAAGCGGTTGGAGCTCGCGGTCGCGCTCGCCAACCAGCCAAAGCTGCTCCTGATGGACGAGCCGACCGCCGGCATGGCGCCGCGCGAGCGCATCGAACTGATGCGGCTGACGGCTGATATCGCGCGCGAGCGTTCGATCGGCGTGCTGTTCACCGAGCACGACATGGATGTCGTGTTCGAGCATGCCGACCGCATCCTGGTGCTCAACCGCGGCAGCCTGATCGCCGAGGGCACGCCGGACGAGGTGCGGGCCAATCGCGACGTGCGTGCCATCTATCTCGGCGAGGGCCTGCTCTACGACGCGCGCCACCGCGAGGGGGCGTCGCCATGAAGCTCAGCGTCGCCGATCTCAACAGCCATTACGGTCCGGCGCATATCCTGTTCGACATCGCGCTCGAGGTCGCCGACGGCGAGGTGGTCGCGCTGCTCGGTCGCAACGGCGCCGGCAAATCGACGACGTTCCGCTCGATCGTCGGCCTGGTCGAGCAGCGCTCCGGGCGCATCGCGTTCGAGGGCAACGACGTCTCGCGCGCCCCGACCTATGAGATCGTGCGGCGCGGCCTCGGCTATGTGCCCGAAGAGCGCCGCATCTTCACCGAGCTGTCGGTCGAGGAAAATCTGGAAGTCGGTCGCCAGGCCAGACGGCGGAACGCGCCGTACTGGACGCGCGAAAAGCTGTTCGCGCTTTTTCCAAATCTCGCCGAGCTGCGCCACCGGCCGGGCGGGCGCATGAGCGGCGGCGAGCAGCAGATGCTGACGATCGCGCGCACGCTGATGGGAAATCCGTCGCTGGTGCTGTTGGACGAGCCGTCCGAAGGCCTGTCGCCAAAGATCGTCGAGCAGATGGTTGCGGCGATCCTGACCATGAAGAAGGAAGGCGTCAGCATCATCGTCTCGGAGCAGAACCTGCATTTTGCAAAATTGATCTCGGACCGCGCCTATATCATCGAGCGCGGCCGGATCTGCTTTTCCGGCACCATGGCCGAACTCGATGCGCGTCCGGACGTTCGCGACGCGCATCTGTCGATCTGACCTGGGCGCGAACAGAAGAGGGGCGGGACAATGGCCAGAAGCGCTGTGGCAAAACGGAGCGTCAAGCCGTCGCGGCCATCCTATATTCTCGACGAGCAGATCGGCTTCATCCTGCGCCAGGTCTGGCAGCGCCACACCACGATCTTTGCACGCGACATCGGCATCAACCTGACGCCGACGCAATGGGCGGCGCTGGCAAAACTCGCCGAGACCGGGCCGTGCTCGCAGAACCAGCTCGGGCGTCTGACCGCGATGGACGTTGCGACCATCAAGGGCGTGATCGACCGGCTTTCCGCGCGCGGCTTGACGGAAACCAGCCCCGATCCGGAAGATGGCCGCCGTCTGCTGGTCAGCCTGACTCGTGCCGGCCAGCAGCTCGCGGAAAAGGCCGCACCGAATGCGCTTGCGATCTCGAAGGAGACGCTCGCCCCGCTCGACACAAGGGAGCGCGAGACGCTGCTCGCGCTGCTGAACAAGCTGAGGTGATGACGGCCTTCGCCGCGCAGCCGACGCTGCCGGTCTCATCGTTCGACTGGGACGGGGCGGAGACTTGCCAACTCGTCGAGCGACAGTTTCGCTTCGCGCTCGGTCAATTCATAGCGCACGATCACGTCCTGCCGGCCAAGCTGGCCCCAGAGTCCATCCGATGACCATTTTTGCGGCTCAGGTCCGCGCGGACCCTCGACCCAAACGAAGTACCACTGCGTCATGAGGGGACCCTTGATGGCGGGCGCCAGGGTGGGCACGCTTGCTTAGGCCACCCTACGATTTGGTGACGATCTCCGGCACTTTGGTCGCCGGCGGCGTGTTGCGGCTGCGCTGGGTGCGGACGATACCATCAATAACTGTCATGCCGACGCCGGGCAGGTCGCCGAGCCGCACGCTATCCAACAGCGTCTTGCCCGGCGAGTGCTGGGCCTTGTCCATGATGACGAAATCCGCCGCGCGGCCGACTTCGATCAGGCCGCAATCGAGCGCGCGCATCCGCGCGGTGTTGCCGGTGGCGAAGCAGAAGGCGATTTCCGCCGGCACCTCGCCGAGCGACGACAGCATCGCAACCATGCGCAGGATGCCGAGCGGCTGCACGCCGGAGCCTGCCGGCGCATCGGTGCCCAGGATGATGCGCGAGAGATCGCCCATCTCGCGCGCGGTGCGCAGCGTGAACAGCGCCGAGCGCTCGTTGCCGTTGTGCACCAGTTCGAGCCCGCGCTTGCAGCCCTCGCAGATGCAGCGGATCTGGTCGTCGGGCAGCGCGGTGTGGCCGCCATTGATATGCCCGACCACATCGGTGTCGGCTTCCAGCACCACGTCCTTGTCGATCAGGCCGGAGCCGGGAATCGAGGGGCCGCCGGTGTGGATCGTGCTCTGGATGCCGTATTTGCGGGCCCAGCCGACCATCTTGCGCGCCGTCGGGCCGTCCTTGACGCCGCCCAGGCCGACTTCGCCGAGCAGTTTGACGCCGGCCGCGGCGAGCTCCTTGAAATCCTCTTCCACCATCTCGCATTCGATCACGGGCGCGCCGGCATGCACCTTGACGCCGCCGGGCCGCAGCGTCCAGAACGCGCGCTGCGCGAAGATCGCCATCGCCTTCAATCCGACGACGTCGCGCGGCCGTCCGGGCATGTGCACCTCGCCCGCGGAGATCAGCGTCGTCACGCCGCCATGCAGATAGGAGTCGATCCAGCCGATCTGGTTCTGCCGCGGCGTCCAGTCGCCCGCGACCGGATGGACATGGCTGTCGATCAGCCCGGGCGCGACGGTGGTGCCGTGGGCGTCGATGATCGTGATGGCGCCCTCGGTATCGACATCCCTGGCGCGGCCGATGGCGGTGATCCTGCCGTTCTCGGCTGTGATGGTGTCGGCATCGAGGATCGGCCTTTCCATCGCGCCGGAGAGCAGAAGCCCGATATTCCTGATCACCAGCTTACTGGGGCCTGAAGCCTGCGGCGCGTCATGGGCCATGGATGCGTCCTTTCCGTATAGTGCTTGCGCCGCAATTCTGCGTCCGCCCCGGCGGCGGGATCAAGGTATTTTTGTTTGTATGCAAATAGTCGCGCGTCTCGGCTTTTAGGTCCGCTCATCGCAGGGGCTGCGTCGGCAGACCGCCAGCCGAGGCGACGCTCAATGATGAGGTGCTGTAAGACGACCCCGGGCTCCATGGCCACCGGCGTCTGCCTGGCCTATTCGCTGCGACCGAACTCGCATCCCGGCTTGGCGTAGCTTGCACGGCGAACGCCATACTGGTCGGCACGGAATGTCGGTTTGCAGAACGCCTCCCATTTCGCGTCTTCCTGCTGACGCGCGATCTCATCAAGTCTTTCCTGCTTGAGATCGCGAACGGGCTCCGCAATGTCCCGCCATGTCGTCTGGCAACTGCTGTATCCGTAATACCCGGAAAAATTGCAGTGGGACGTCATGACCAATTGGTCTGCGAACGCAGGCGGTGCCAACGCCGCGAGCGCCGCCAACACAATCACCTTTTTCACGTTCAACCTCGCCATTCTGGCTCGTTGACTGGGCAGTGCCTGGCAAGGTTAAACACCCGAGACAGCTCTCGTCTACGGGAAAGACCGGCAGGGGGAGCCTTGGCAACGGCGCCGACCAGCTTACGGTGGTGCTTCCATTCGCGGTGGAGAAGGCTCCCTGCGAGATCAAGAACGCGTGTTGCGGGGCGATTCCACTCGCCCTGTTGCTTGACAGAGTCAAACTCTGCCGTTTCCCTTGCGTCTCCCAATCCAGGCGACGGGAAACATGCATGGCGAACCTGCGGTGACCAGTCGGCGCGACCTGCTCTCGCTGATCGGCGCGATGGCCGGCAGCGCCGCCATGTATCACGCGATGACGAGCCTCGGCTTCGCCGCGGAATCCCCCTACAAGGGACCGATCAGGCTCGACGGCGATCCGCGAGGCGCCTCCGTTCTGGTCCTGGGCGCGGGACTTGCCGGCATGACGGCCGCGCTCGAGCTGCGCAAGGCCGGCTACAAGGTCGAGGTTCTCGAGTTCAACGGCCGTGCCGGCGGCCGCAACTGGACCTTGCGGGGCGGGGATTCCTTCACCGAACTCGGCGGCCTCAAGCAGACCTGCGAGTTCGAGTCCGGCCTCTACATCAATCCCGGGCCTTGGCGCATTCCCTATCACCACCGCGCACTGCTCGACTATTGCAAGCGCCTGAACGTCGCGCTCGAGCCCTTCATTCAACTCAACCACAACGCATTCCTCCACGCCAGCGCAGCGTTCGGCGGCGCGCCGCAGCGCATCCGCAGCGTCAAGGCGGATTTTCAGGGCCAGATTGCCGAGCTGCTGGCGAAGGCTGCGATGCAGAGCAGGCTCGATGAGGCCGTCTCGAAGGAGGATCAGGAGCTGCTCTTGCAGGCGTTGCGATCATGGGGCGCGCTCGACCGCGACTATAGCTACAACGCCAATCTGACCTCGGCCGAATTTCGCGGTTATGCCAGGGATCCCGGCGGCGGACTTGGGTCCGAGCCCGCGCCGGGCGCGCCTGTCGGACTCTCGGACATTCTAAAATCCCGCCTGTGGCGCTACTTGCAGAGTTTTGCGCACTACAATTTCCAGACCACCATGTTCCAGCCGGTCGGCGGCATGGACATGATCGGCAAGGCGTTCGCCCGCGAAGTCGATGGCATCATCCGCTATGGCGCCAAGGTTACGCGGATCCAGCAGGACGATCGCGGCGTCACCGTGCACTATGCCGATGCGACCAAGCCGGGCGAGCAGCGTCACGCGACCGCCGACTGGTGCGTCTGCACCATTCCACTGTCGATCCTGAGCCAGCTTCCGCTCGATGTCGGCGCCAAGATGAAGTCCGCGATCGACGCGGTGCCCTATGCTGCCTCGGTCAAGATCGGCCTGCAGTTCAAGCGCCGCTTCTGGGAGGAGGACGAGGCGATCTATGGCGGCATCAGCTACACGGATCTGCCGATCCGGCAGATCGCCTATCCCAACGCCGGCTACAATCGCGCGGGCAAGGGCGTGCTGCTCGGCGCCTATCTGTTCAACGGTGCGAATGCGTTCGAGTTCACGGCGATGCAGCCGGCCGAGCGGGTCGCGCGCGCGGTGGAGTTCGGCGCCGCGATTCACCCGCAATACACGGACGAGTTCGAGAACGGCGTCGCGGTCGCCTGGCACCGGGTGCCGTTTACGCTCGGTTGCAGCGGCGACTGGTCCGATGAGGCGCGCGCCGCCCACTATGACGACCTGTGCCAGATCGATGGCCGCATCGTGCTCGCGGGCGAGCATGCCTCGCAATTGCCGGCGTGGCAGGAAGGCGCCATCCTGTCGGCGCTCGATGCGGTCGCGCGGCTGCACGAGCGCGTTGTGAGGACGTGAACCCAGATGCGGTCATACAGACAAGATCGGTTGCATTGGCGATTGGGCGTTGCGGTGTTGCTCGCTGTGCTGCCGGCGGCGGCCGGCAGCCAGGACAGCGCCTTCGCTCCGGGCGAGCGGACCTTTTCCTCGGGCTATCGATTTGTCGAGATGAGCGGGGAGGAGCTGTTCGTCAATGTCTGCCAGGGCTGCCACATGGGAGATGGCGCTGGCGCCGTGGGAGCCGGATCCTATCCGTCGCTTGCCGCCAACGCCAATCTCGGGGCGGGCGGATATCCCGTCTATCTGGTCCTGCATGGCCGGCGCGGCATGCCGCCCTTCGCGGGCATGATGAGCGATGACCAGGTCGCCGCCGTCGTGAACTACCTTCGCACCCATCTCGGCAACAATTTTCAGGACATGGTGACGGCGAAAGACGTCAAGGACGCGCGGCAGTGACGAGTACCATTGAAATGAGGACGCCGCACTGTAGGGTGGGCAAAGCGACGCGGCCCGGCGCGAGTGCGCCTTTGCCCACCCTGCGAGTCTGTCGGGAAAATTAAGAGAAACCCTGGGAACACAATGACCGGAAACCCAAATCGCATTCTGCGCCGTGCGATGCTTGTCTCTGCTGCGCTTGCCTTGCTGCTTCTTGCGGCCAATGGCGCCGGTGCCGAAGGGCTCACGCCCTCGCAGCAGCTCGCCCACGACATCTACAAGGAGCTCGTCGAGATCGACACCACCACCGCGACCGGCGACACCGCGCTGGCGGCGCTTGCGATGGCTGCGAGATTGAAAGCGGCGGGCTTCACCGATGAAGACGTTCACGTCTTCTTGCCCGCGCCGCACAAGGGCAATCTGGTGGCGCGGTTCAAGGGCAGCGGCGCGCGCAAGCCGATCCTGCTGGTTGCCCATCTCGACGTCGTGCCGGCCAGGCGCGAGGACTGGTCGGTCGACCCGTTCAAGCTGACCGAGAAGGACGGCTATTATTATGCACGCGGCTCCGGTGACGATAAATATATGGGCGCCTCGTTCATCACCAATCTGATCCGCTACAAGCAGGAGGGTTTTAGGCCCGACCGCGACATCATCGTGGCGCTGGAGACGGATGAGGAAATTCTCGATCGTGACGCACTCGGCATCCAGTGGCTTCTGAAGAACCACCGCGACCTGATCGACGCCGAGTTCGCGCTGAACGAGGGCGGCCCGGTCGGCCTGAAGGATGGCAAGCCGATCCGCGTCAGCGTGCAGACCAGCGAGAAGGTCTCCGTCAGCTTCGTGCTCGAGGTCACGAACTCCGGCGGCCACTCCTCGGTGCCGCGCTCCGACAATGCGATCTACCAGCTCGCCGAAGGCCTGACGCGGCTCTCGAAGTTCAGCTTTCCGGTCAAGCTGAACGAGACCACGCGCGCCTATTTCGACCGCATGGCGCAGTTCGAGAGCGAGGAGACCGCGGCCGACATCCACGCCTTGCTGTCCGACAATCCCGATCCCGCCGCGGTCGAGCGCCTCGCGGCGCGGCCTGCCTACAATGCGCAGCTCCGCACCACCTGTGTCGCGACCATGCTGGAAGGCGGACATGCCGTGAACGCGCTGCCGCAGCTCGCCCGCGCCAAGGTGAATTGTCGCATTCTGCCGGGCGAGCCCATCGAGGAGGTCAAAGCGACGCTGCAGCAGGTGCTGGCAGACGATCACATCAAGCTCACGCAGACTGAGAATGGCGTGATCAGCCCGCCCTCCGAATTGCGCGAGGACGTGATCGGCGCGATCGAAAAGCTGTCGCAGGAGTTCTGGCCCGGCGCCGTGGTGATGCCGATCATGAGCTCGGGCGCGACCGACGGCAGCCATCTGCGCAATGCGGGGATTCCGACCTATGGCCATTCCGGCATGGCCAACGACATCAACGAGAACCGCGCGCACGGCAGGGACGAGCGCGTGCCGGTGGCCTCGTTCTACAAGGGCGACGAATATCTCTATCGCCTGGTGAAGAGGCTCGCGGGCGGCGGGTAGGCCGGCGCCTTTCGATGGGAGCGGTGCGTCCGTCGTTCTATCAGCGAGCGGCGTTGCCGGAGTTAAAGGTTGGTGACGGCGGGAATCGGGAAGGCGGCCTATCGTTGGGGTGCTTGACGCCTTCGGAGAGACGTCCTATCTCGACTTTCGCGCGGCCGGAATTCTCGCGCAAGGCGCGCGTGTCGACGCGATCTTCGCGGCGGCTCGGGATCACGTCGCAACGCCCCACTCATCGAGGCGGGATGGTGCGCACGATGCGTTCTGAGCAGTTGGCGGTCAATGCCTGGGCCCGTCCCGGCACAGCTTGGAATTTGATTTTGGATCGTTGAGCTTGCAGGAATCTTGAAATCGGCTCAGGACCGACCGATGAACGAATTCAGTTTCTCTCCTTCCCTTCTCTGCGGGCGCGCATTGATGCGACTCGCCCGCCAGATCGCACCGAGCGAGAAAAAACGCAGCTCGTGTGTGATCGCGTGTAGTTAAAAGACGGTTCTTCAACCTGCCGGTGTCGCGCTTGAGGAAGCCCAGCGAATCATTCCTGCAAGGAGAACTGGTTTCTCGCCGCATCGCGCTGATGCTTTTCCTGACATCCCTGGGCGCTATTGCTGCGGCGTGGTGGTGGCTGGGCATACCAGTCAATCTGGCGCGCGCACCGATCGATCCGAATGACAAAGTACAATGCATATCATACTCCCCCTTCCGCAGCCGTCAGACGTCACTTTCACCCGCGACGCAGGTGTCCCGGGAACAGATCGCGGAAGATCTCGCCCAGCTTGCGAAGATAACCGACTGCATCCGGACCTATGCAACCGATCTTGGTCTCGATCAAATTCCCGAGCTTGCGGCCAAGGTCGGCCTGAAGGTCATTCAGGGCATTTTTCTCGATAAGGACCGGCAGAAGAACGCGACGCAGATATCGACGGCGATACGCCTCGCCAAAGACTATCCAGGAACCATCATCGCGCTCGTAGTCGGCAACGAGACTTTGTTGCGCAAGGACATAACAGCTTCCGACCTCGCCGCCACCATCCGCTCGGTCAAGGCACAGGTCAGCGTCCCCGTCACCTATGCCGACGTCTGGGAATTCTGGCTGAGCAATCGCGAACTTTATGACGCCGTCGATTTTGTCACGATTCATATCCTGCCATATTGGGAAAATGTTCCGATCCCGGCGGAATCCGCTGCCGCTCACGTTGACGAGATTCGCCGGCAGATAGCGTCGGCTTTCCCGGGCAAGGACATCCTGATCGGAGAAATAGGTTGGCCAAGCGAGGGGCGGATGCGCGAATCGGCGCTACCCTCGCCCGTCAATCAGGCGCGGGTGGTCTCGGAGATTCTCGACCTGGCCCGGCGCGAGAATTTCCGCGTCAACCTGTTCGAGGCCTATGATGAAGGCTGGAAGCGAGAGATCGAGGGCACGGTCGGCGGGTCCTGGGGCCTGTTCGATTCCGTGCAGCGCGCGCTGAAATATCCGCCCGGAACCCCCATCAGCAATTTTCCGCTCTGGAAGCTGCAAATGGGCAGCGGAATGGCGCTGGCGACCCTGATCTTCGGCGTGGCATGGCTGACCTTGCGCCGCAAGCCCAGGGAGCCCGGGCTCGCCTCATGGTTTGCCGTTGGACTATCGGCAACCACGGCCGGAATCCTGTTCGGGGTGGCCGCCCAAAAAATGTTCTATGAGAGTTACGGCGCGGGCGGCTGGCTTCTGTGGGGCTCGCTTCTGCTGGCGACAACTGCTGCGCCGGTGTTTAGCGCCAACGCACTGATGTCGGGTCGCGCACTTCCCGCTTTTCTGGAATTGATGGGTCCGAAGGATTGCCGGACCAGATCGGTGCTGGCGCTCATGCACGGATCGGTCCTGATCGTAACCACCGTGGTCGGCACGGCGACCGCACTCGGCCTTGTGTTTGACCCGCGTTTTATCGATTTTCCTTTTGCGTCTCTCACCATGGCGGCGGTGCCTTTCGCCGCTGTGACGCTGCTCAATCCAGTCAAGGAAGGAATCCGCCCCATGGCGGAATCGCTGTTTGCCGGCGTTTTCCTGGGAGCCGCGATCTATGTGGGAGTGAACGAAGGGCCGGCCAACTGGCAGTCGCTGTGGACGTGCGCTGCCTATATGCTGCTTGCGCTGACGCTGTGGCGGGCGCGTGCCTGAGGATGGGAACGGGCACCAAATGCTTGTCGATTTGCCCGAGAAAGTTGCACCAATGTCGAAGTCCTGATATGATTGGAAGATCGATCACACCTTCATGCTTGTGCGGCCGGTTTTATCTCGCCGCTTTCTAGAGTTACCTCGGCGGGAGACATAACTCTCCGGTTAGGCGAGGTGCATGATGACATCAATCTCGCAGACGGCCGTGCCGGCGGATGTTCAGGCACCGCCAAAAACAAAAACGCGCAACGCCGCGCTCGACCGCAGCCGCACCTTCCTCACGCTGGTGGTCCTGCTGCATCACGCCATCATTCCATACACCCATTTCGGGCATACCGATCCGAAGTCGTGGATCGGCTTTGACATGATCGTGCTCGCCACTGACAGCTTCTTCATGGCGATGTTCTTCTTTCTGTCGGGCCTGTTTGTGTGGCCGGGACTCGCGCGCAAGGGACCGCTGGACTATCTGCGCGATCGCCTGATCCGGCTCGGTTTGCCTTTCGTGATCGGTGCTTTCACGATCATCCCGTTGGCCTACTACGCGATTGAGCTGCGACAGCATCCGGACGTCAGCTTCGTCGATTTCTGGTGGAAAACCGTCACCGAAGGACCTTGGCCGAGTGGCCCGATCTGGTTCCTTTGGGTGTTGCTTAGCTTCGACGTGATCGCAAGCGTCCTTTACAAGCTCTCGCCCACACTTCTCGACCCGATCAATCGCCTGTCGCTGCGCGGCCATGACCAACCCGCGCTGTTCTTCGCAGCCATGCTTGCCGTCACCGCCGTGTTCTACATCCCGGGTCGAGTTCGCTTTGGACCATTCAGTTGGTTCGAATTCGGACCGTTCTCGGTCCAGCACGGACGCGTCCTGCTGTATGCGACCTACTTCTTTTTTGGTGCGGGCATTGGCGTCAGGTACCTGGACCGCGGATTACTGGCCTCCGATAGCGAGCTTGGAAAGCGTAGCTTGGCTTGGACGATTCCAGCACTCGTGCCCTATTGCCTCATGTGGGCGCTGATCTACGTCAAGCGCGAAATACTCGGAAATCCGCCCCGGCTGCCCGACTGGTATGAAGCGATCTATGGACTGTTCTTCGCGGCCTTCAGCGTGGCCATCATGTTCACGATCCTGGCCTATTTCCTGAGATTCAAGCAATCAGGCTGGAGCAGCCTCGATCCCATGCAGCCCGCTGCCTACGGCATGTTCTTGGTGCACTACCCGATTGTGCTTTGGCTGAGTTATTGGATGTTCGACTTCCCCATCCCGGGGATCGCCAAGGGCCTGATCGTATTCGTGCTCACCGTCTTCCTGAGCTGGGGCGCCACTGAAGCGTTGCGAAGGATTCCGGGCGCAAGGCACGTGCTTTAGGACGTATCAGCTCAAGCTGCGTGCGGATGGATTTAAGGACGGCGCTGTTCGCATATTCGGCCATCAGTCCGCAGCTGATGGTCCGGATGCAGTGAACCGAACATCACCGAAGGATTTTCTGGAGTAGCAGCCATGATGAGGAATATCGTAGCCGGACTTGTCCTGTTGGGCTTGATGATCATTGGCGTGCTTGCCTTCGCCCAGAAACATGATGGGTGCTTGCACGGACACTCGATCAAAGACGACTTTAAGCCCTGCGGATCAGCCAGCATTTCAATGTAGCACCTGCGATGTCGGGGCTCGCGTAGCGCTATACAGACCGTTTCGGGCCCGTCGTGTTATTCGGCTTGCAATATTTGCAGACTGGAAGGCCGCAAGGAACTGGTCGGCTTCACCGATGCCGCGCGCGAGAGCGCGGAGGACTGGCCCCCACCACGGTCGCCGGGGATACTGACGTATGATTGCGTTAACCTTTTATTAACCATAAGCGTGCAGCCTCGGATGGCGCGCGGGCAGGCCTTTTTTGAAGGTCATCAATAGCTTGTCCCAACGACTGTTTTCTTGATCGTTTATCCTTGGGCGACGGGCAATGCTCGTGGGGGCTCGATGGAGCAACGACATGTTTCCGCATGGGTTGCAATACGCAGAAAATCTGTTTTCGGCATTGGCATTGGTGATTGGTGGTGCGTTGGCGATCGGCTTGCCGATGGCGCTCGTGATCATTTGGATTTGTTCCTGACCCTTGCAGCGCGGTCACATCAAAGGAAGGTCAGGCCGCGCCTGTCGCGGCCCTGGCACGCGCCGTGATCGCATCCCAGCGGCCGGCGGCGATATCGGCGACCGGCGCGAGCCATGAGCCGCCGACGGCAACCACGTTCGGTTCGGCGAGCCAGATGCGAAAATTCTTTTCGTTGATCCCACCGGTCGGACAGAACCGGGTGGCGGGGAAGGGCCCAGCAAGCGCGCGCAGCGCCGCGATGCCGCCGGCATTCTCCGCCGGAAAGAACTTGAGGACCGAAAAACCGCTGACGACCGCGGCCATCACGTCGCTCGCGGTGGCAACGCCGGGAATATAGGGAAAATCGCCGCTCGCTGCAGCCTCGAGCAATTCGGGCGTCGCGCCGGGCGAGAGCGCATAGCGGGCGCCCATGGCCTTGGCCTCCGCGAGGCTCTGCGGCGTCAGCACCGTGCCGATGCCGACCGACATTTTGGGCACCTCGGCAATGATCGCGCGTGCGGCTTCCGTCGCGGCCGGTGTCCGCAGCGCGATCTCGATGGTCGCGATGCCGCCTTTCAGCAGCGCTCGCGCCAGCGGAACAGCGTCGCTTGCGCTCTCGATGGTGATGACCGGAATGACCGGTGAGGTCTTTACGACCTGCATCAGGCTGTCGTCGCGGGAGCTCATGCGGAAAAACCTTTCGCTGTTGTCATGTCGCGCGCTGCCAGCGTTCGAACGCCGGCATGGCGGCGCGGGGAATGATCGCGCCGGGGTAGCGCACCACGGTGCCGGCGAGATGATGGCCCGCGCGTGCCGCCTCCGGTGGAGTTGCGCCGCCGGCTCTGGCCCAGAGATACGCGGCAGCAAAGCTGTCGCCGGCCGCTGTGGTGTCGACGACGTCGGCGACGGGCTCAGCTCGGACATGCACGCTACTGCCATTCGCGATCACCTGGCAGCCGGGCATCTGCTCCTTGAGCACGAGTTCGGGAATTGTTTGGAACGGCGCCAGCGCGTCCTGCGCGCTCGTCTCGAACAGCATCTCCAGGTCCTCGCTGGAGCACAGCGCGATGTCGGCGCGCCGCAAGGCCTCGCCAAAGGCGCGCCGCGCGATGTCGCGGTCGGGCCAGCCGCGGGCACGGAAATTGCTGTCGAAGGCGAGCCGCGCGCCGCTCGCCTTGGCGCGATCGAGGCCGGCAAAGAAGGTCGCGCGGCCGTCCTCGCCATAGAGCGACAGCGTGATCCCGGAAAAATAGATCAGCTCGTAGGAGGTCAGCGCGTCGAGGATAGCGGGCGTCTGCGGAATCCGGAACAAGTCGCGCGCCGGCGCGCTGTCGCGCCAATAGGAAAAGCGCCGCTCGCCCCCGGTGTCGGTCTGGATCAAATAGAGCCCGGGCAAGCGGCCTGGCAGACGCAGCACGCGGTCGGTGCCGACGCCCTCGGCGCGCCAGGCGCAAAACATCTCCTCGCTCCAGTTATCGTCTCCGAGCGCCGTGATGTAATCGACACGGGCGCCCAGGCGCGCGAGATAAACCGCCGTATTGAGCGTATCGCCGCCAAAACCGCGCGACAGCAGGCGGTCGGAGCGCTCGACCAGCTCCACCATGCATTCACCGATGGAAGCGACGCGCGTCAATGCCCGGTCTCGATCAGGTCCGGATGGCGGATAGCAAGATCGTCGGCGATCCGCAACACCTCGGACAGATGGGCCCGGATCGCCTCCTCCGCCTGGTCCGGGTCGCCGTCCAGCACGGCTTTGAGGATCGCGCGGTGCTGGGCGATCAGGACGTCCACCGGCGTCACATGCGGCAGGCTCAGGATGCGCACCCGGTCGAACTGCACCTTTTCGCGCTCGATGATCGACCAGATGCCGCCGAGCGATACGGCGTCGGCAAAGGCGCGATGGAATTCGTCGTCGCGGGAGGTGAAGCGTTCGGGATCGTCGCGGGCGTCGAGCTGCCCGTCGATCGCAGCCTCGCAGGCCCTGAACGCGGATTTGGACATTTTGGCCTCCGCCGCGCGGCGGATGATCACGACTTCCAGGGCTTCGCGCACCAGCCGCGCCTGTTCCATCGCGGCCAGCGAGATACGGCTGACAAAACTGCCGCGCTGCGGCCGCACGTCGATGAGGCCCTCGTCGGCGAGCCGGATCAGCGCCTCGCGCACCGGCGCGCGCGAGGTGCCGAAACGGGCCGCGAGCTCGTTTTCCGACAGCCGCATGCCCGGCTTCAGCCGCAGGGTCACGACGTCCTGCCGCAGCACGCGGTAGATCGACCGGTCGGGATGTTGTTCGCCGCCTTGCAGCAGGGGTCGGTGGGTCGTCATCTCAAAGGAAGCCGATGGAAATCCACGGGATCAATGTAATCAGGATCAACGCGACGAGAAGAGCGGCCAGATGCGGCCAGACCGACTTGATCGCCACGTCAGGGGAAACCCGGCCGATCGCGCAGGCCAGGTAGAAGCCGACGCCGAACGGCGGGGTGAACAGGCCGAACCCCATCGCAAACACCGCGATCATCGCATAATGCACCGTGTTCACGCCCATCTGCGCCGCGATCGGAAACAGCAGGGGGCCGAACAGCACGATCGCCGGCACCCCCTCCAGCACGCTGCCGAGAATAATGAAGGCAGCCGCGGACACCAGCAGAAACCCGGCCTTGCCACCGGGGACCACCGCGAGCATTTTGACGAGCTCAACGGAAAAGCCGGATTGCGTCAGCGCCCAGGCCATCGCCGTGGCAGCTCCAACCACCAGCAGGATCGCGCCCGAGAGCGAGGCGGTCTCGACCAGGATCGGTGAGAGGCGCCGCCAGTCGAACTTGCGATAGACCAGGAGCCCGACCAGCACCGTGTAGATGATGCCGATGGTGGAAACCTCCGTCGCGGTGGCGACGCCCTTGACCACCGCCGAGCGGATCACGATCGGCAGCCCCAGGCTCGGCAGCGCGACCACGAACAGCCACGCCTTTTGCGTCCAGGTGTAATGCGGCGCGTGCGAGACGTCCTCGCCGCGGGTCTGCACATAGACCACGACGCAGAGCGCGATCAGCCCGACCACGGCCGGCATCAGCCCGCCGGTGAACAGCGCCGCGATCGACACGCCGGTCACCGATCCCACGGTGATCAGCACGATCGAGGGCGGGATGGTCTCCGACATCACCGCGGACGCCGACAACAGCGAGGTGAGGTCGCCCTCGCGATTGCCGCGCTTGAGCATTTCCGGAAACAGCGTCGGTGCGACCGCCGCCATGTCGGCGGCCTTGGCGCCGGAAATTCCGGAGACCAGATACATGGCGCCGAGCAGGACATATTGCAGCCCGCCGCGCCGATGCCCGATCAGCGACACCAGGAAGGTGATCATAACGCGTGCAAGCCCCGCGACCTCGATCAGCGCGCCGAGCAGGATGAACAGCGGCACCGCCAGCAGGATGATATGCGACATGCCCTCGTCCATCCGGTCGGGCACGATCGAGAGCGGGATCTGTGTGGCAAAGGCGATGAACGAGACGGTTCCAAGCATGAAACAGAACGCGATGGGCACGCCGAGCGCCATCGCCGCCGCGACGAACACGACGAAGAACAACAGCAGATTGGCGTTGCCGAGATCCTCCAGATCGGGCCCGAACCAGGCAAGCGCTGTGCCGGCCGCGCCGACCAGCAGCGCGGCGAACAGCATCTGCCTCCAGTCGCATTCCCGCGCCAGATTCTGCAGCGCTGTCACGAGCATCAACACGCAGCCGGCCAGCACGGCGGCGCCGCGCCAGCCTTCGCTGATCTCCATGACCGGGCTCGAGCCGACCGCAAGATTCTCGAAATGATGATAGCAGGGCAGGATCATCGCTAGCAGCACGGCCGATGTCAGCATCATCGCGATCGCGTCGATCAAGGCCCGCTGCGATGCGGAGAGGTGACGCACCAAAGCCGTGAGCCGCATATGCTCGCCGCGGCGCAGCGCCACCGCGGCGCCCAACACCGCAAGCCAGATGAACAGCAGCTGGGCCAGTTCGTCGGCCCAGGCAAACGGGTCGTTGAAGACGTAGCGCGCCACCGTGTTGCTGCCGAGCAGCACGGACTCGGCGACGACGAGCGAGGCGGCGGCAAACTCGACGAGGCCTGAGAATCCGCGGTCGAGCGCGCGCAGGGTTTTCCGCGCAGACGATGCCGGAAGGTCAGAGCGGGCCGGCATATTTTTCCAACAGCCCCCAGGCCTCAGGCCCGAACTTCTCCTTCCACTCGCCATAGAATCCGCCGGCCTTCAGCGCGTCGCGGAAGGCCTGCTTGTCCGGCTCGTTGAAGGTGATGCCGGCCTTGGTGAGGTTTTCGACCAGGCCCGTATTGAGCCGCAGAATGTCGGCGCGCTCGCGCTCGGCGGCCTCC
>Ga0210399_10001354_pt1 | contig 19106 bp, 15 predicted proteins | sample IncBWC14MmetaG_FD_150865 | JGI IMG/M metagenome (GOLD analysis project Ga0210399, IMG submission 150865) | Forest soil microbial communities from Barre Woods Harvard Forest LTER site, Petersham, Massachusetts, United States - Inc-BW-C-14-M | ecosystem: Environmental > Terrestrial > Soil >...
ATCGCGCGACGCGTTATTGGCGAAATAGCCGCCCTCTTCTCCCCAACGCACGACCGTATCCACGACGCGGCCGATCAACTGGCGCACGGAGCCTTCGCGCTCGGAAGTGCCCGGCTTGCCGTGGAAGTATTTGCTGGCCACGATATTGGTGGCGGTTTGCGACCAGCTTTTCGGAACTTCGACGTTTTCCTGCTTGAAGATCGTGACGCCCTTTTCGTTACCGATTAGAGCGGTGCGCTTCTCCCATTCGACTTTGTCGAACGGAGACAACTTTCCATCCGTGAAGTACCGTTCAAAAATCAGTCCGCTGGACACACCGGAGGCGTCCACCGATTTCGAAGTCTCGACCGCTTTGCCATTCAATGCGTGCTTCACCGTAGCCATCCTGGTTCCTCCCCGCAACAGGTTCCCGTGGTGCGAGCGGGGAACCCCTCTATTTTACTCCCCTGACGAGCAGGGGGTTACATTCCCGTCTCGAAAACACAACTCGATTCGTGGTCAGTCTGGAAGGCGTCCCCCCCCGAGATCATCGAAAAAAACGAATGCGCTGCCCAATGCCGGTGGAGTTCACACGGCCGAACAACAAACTCCGCGCTTAATCTACGACTGCGCGGAGAGGCACTTCGCGCTCGTTTTTTGCGGTGATACCGGGCTGGAGCGTGGGGCAAAGCCGGACCAAGACTTATCCCCGACTCGGTCCGCCTGGCGCTTCCACGTCCCCCGAATCTGGATTCGCAGTATCGGACGAGGGGAAGTTGGTGTCAAGAGAAAATCGCAAAATCTGGTGAGGAAATTTCCATCGCGTCTATATCTAGTGGTGGACTTTCCGGAGAGGCGGAATCTCAGAATGGTGCAGAGTGAAGGTTCCGGTACGGAAGTACTTTGGAATCAGGACTCTTGCATCATGCTTTGTGTGCATGCGAGCGCGTAATCTGGCAAGAGGCAGGAGTCCATTGGAGGGATGGCACACGTGCAAGTCGGCCGCTATCAAATTCTTGAAACGCTGGGAACCGGCGCAAACAGCCGCGTGGTGCGCGGATTTGATCCGATGATTGACCGGCCGGTGGCGATCAAATTACTTTCGCCGGAGTTGTCGCGAGGCGAAGCGAGGTCGCGTTTTCTGCGGGAAGCGCGGGTGGTGGGAAAACTTTCGCACCCATTTATTATCACGCTGCACGACATGGGAATTGAGGAGTCGACTTCAACGCCGTATCTAGTGATGGAGCTGGTGGAAGGGCAATCGCTCGAAAAAATTCTTACGAGCGGGAGCGTGCCATTTACGAGTGCGTGCTCGTGGGCGGCGCAGGTGGCGGTGGCGCTGAATGTAGCGCACCGGCATGGGATTATTCACGGAGACGTGAAGCCGGCGAACATTCTGGTGACCAGCGACGGACGCACGAAATTGACGGACTTCGGCATGGCGCGGCTTTCGAGCCACGATACGAAGGACACTTCCCTGCTGGGCACACCGGCTTACTGGTGCCCGGAACAGATCATGGGCCGGGCGCAGGATGCGCGCTCGGACATATTTTCGCTGGGAGTGGTGCTCTACGAAATGTTGACGGGGATTTCACCGTTTGCGGCGGATTCGCTGCAGAAGGTGTGTAACCACGTGCTTTCGTCGCGTCCGCTGCCGCCGTCGCAGGTGAATTCATCTATTCCTACGGCGCTGGATGAGCTTCTGGCTTCGTGCCTGGCGAAGGATCCACAACAGCGGATGGCATCGGCGGAAGTGCTGGCGGAGCAATTGTATCCGCTGGCCCGGCGGAAGACGGTTACGCCAGCCGTCGCGCCGGTGGCAGAGCCGACGCTGCGCAACCGCGCAGCACGATTCCTGCGCTCGGCGTAAGAAAGATCCCCAAAAACTTGGAGATTGTCAGGTGCGTATTTCGAGCAGCGTGTGCGTGGTGTGCGCGGCGAAGTTGGCACGGGCTCAAGAAAAGAATGATAACGCAGAGACGCAGAGTGCGCAGAGGAAGAGAAGAGAAGAGAACCCAAGAGGCTGGCTTAAAAGACCAGCGCTACATTTAAGAATTCAGAGAGGGAAAAAAAAGACCCCACACGCGAAACCGGCATATGGGGCACCCAGTTCGGGTGATGGACGATTATTCGTAGCGGAGGGCTTCGACTGGGTCTAGTTTGGCGGCTTTCATGGCCGGCCAGACGCCAAAGATGAGGCCGATGCTGACGCTGACGACGATGCCCAAAACCGCGGCCCACACAGGCACACTGCCGGGCCATTTGAGAGCCACGCGCACCAGAAGCACGAGACCGTTCACAAGAATGAGAGCGATGAGTCCTCCCAAGCCAGTGAGGGTCATGGCTTCGAGGAGAAATTGCCAAGTGATGTCTTTGCTTTTTGCGCCGATGGCTTTGCGGACGCCGATTTCGCGGGTGCGTTCAGTGACGCTGACGAGCATGATGTTCATCACGCCGACGCCGCCAATGAGCAGGCCGATGGCGCTGAGGACGACCGTGGCGATCGCGACTTTCCCTACGATGTTGTGAAATTCCTTGATCTGCTCTTCGGCGGTGGCGACGGAGAAATTGTCCTTGCCGTCATAGGGGACGTTGCGGCGGCGGCGAAGAGCTTCCGTGATCTGATCCACCATCTGGTTGAGCATATAGGGTTGCGCCTGCACGCGGAAGTTGATCTCGTTGGCCGAAGGAAACGTCTTACGGAAGGTGCTGAACGGAATCAGGACGCGGCGGTCTTCGTCGCCCATGCCGAAACCGCCTTTGGGCTTTTCAACAACACCGATAACCTGAAAACTGGAACCGTCGATCATTACGTCTTTGCCGATGGGGTTGCCTTCGGGGAAAAGCACGGGGGCGACATTTTCACCGAGCATGACGACTTTTTCCTTATGAAGGTCGTCACCTTCGCTGATGAAACGTCCGGCGAGGGTGGCCGCGTTGGCGTAGACGAGGCCGAAGTTGGGCTGCACGCCCCGGAAATCGATGGCGGTGACTTCACCGGCTTTGGTGCGTACCGAGTGAGCGACGTCCCAGTCGCTGGTGATAAACACGGTGACGTTTTTCACGGCGGGGCAACGTTCTTCGAGGGCGCGCGCGTCTTCAAGTGTGAGGGGCTTGCGCTGGCGTTCCTCGAGAGGCGGCGGGCCACCGTGGCGGCCCTGATCCCACTTGGTGACGAAGGCGGTGTCCGCGCCGAATTGTTTTACGTTTTCCTGGATTTGAGCGTCAAAACCGGTGATGAGAGCGGCGACGAGCATGATGACGCTGACGCCCAAAACAACGCCAAAGATCGTAAGGGCGCTGCGGAGTTTGTGGGTGCGAAGCGCATCCATGGCCTGCCGGAGATTTTCGCCATTTGCTTGAGGCATAAACGCGCCTAGCTTTCCGCTCGGAGAGCTTCAATCGGATCGAGTTTCGCGGCCCGCATAGCCGGGAAGATTCCGAAAAAGAGTCCCACGGCCGTGGAAAGGCAGAGAGAGAGGATCACAGCGGTGAGGGGAGTTTCCATGGGGAAGGAGAAAGTGGCCTTCACCAGAAAGACGGCGAGATACGCGGTAATGATGCCGATGAAACCGCCGAAAGCGGCGAGCACGGCGGACTCGGTGAGAAATTGCAAAAGGATGTGCATTTTTCGGGCGCCGAGTGAGCGCCGCAAGCCGATTTCACGAGTGCGTTCGGTGACACTGGCCAGCATGATGTTCATGATGACGATGCCGCCGACGACGAGAAAAACGCTGACGAGGGCCATGGCGACGAAGGCGAGATTGCCAGTGAGGTCATGCCAGAGAGCCATGATGGAATCGGAGCCGAGGATGGCGAAGTTGTCGGGTGCGTCGTAGTCCAGGTGGCGCCAGGCGCGAAGGAACATGCGGGCTTCGTCCTGGCTGGCGGCCATCATTTCGGCATTGGGGGCTTGAATGAAGATAGCGATCCAATCAATCCCGCGTTGCCAGCTCTTATGAAAGGTGCTCATGGGAATGATCATGTAATTGTCTTGCGATTGGCCGAAGGCGCTGCCGATGGCTTCAGCGACGCCGATGACTTCGTAGGTGTGCGTGCCGACGCGAATGTTTTTCCCGAGCGGATCAACGTTCGGGAAAAATTTTGTGGCCAGGTCGGCGCCGATAAAGGTGACATCGGAGTGGTGTTCGTCGTCGGCGGGAGTAATGAAGCGGCCTTCCGAGATGTTCAGGTTGCGGACTTCGGCGAAATTCGGGGTAGCACCCATGATGTCGGTGTTTTCCATGATGATGTCGCCAACGCGGGTCTGGCTGTTAAGGTCCCCTTCGGCGGCAACCGCACGGGCAAGCCTCATGCTGTCGCGGAGGTGTCGGTAATCGTCCAGGGTGACCAGGGGACGCTTTTGGGCTTTGATGAAGGCATCGCGGCTGGTGATGATACCGAAACGGTCAACGATGAAGACATTGGCGCCGAGGTTGGCAACGCGCTCCGCGACGTAGAGATTGAGGCCGGCGATGACGCTCATGACGAAGACGAGGGTGGTGACGGCGAGGATGACGCCGAGGAGGGTGAGAAAACTCCGTAGCTTGTGGGCGCGGAGAGCATCCAACGAGAGCTTGAGGGTTTCGTAAAAGGTGATCCAGGCTTTTTTGACGCGTTCCAGGCGCGAGGCAGACACTGCCACACGATCCGTGAGCGGGGGGACGCTGGTAAAGCCATCCATGGGGGAAATGCCCAAACTGTGCTCCTGTATCCTTAGAGACGAGTCACCCAGCCAAATCGTTCCTAAGTTAGACGTTTTAGATGTGTATTAGCTTTCAGCCAGGGCGGCTATAATCTGAAAGAGCCTCTATTGTAACCGGATGGCGGAGGGGATGAAGTGGAAATTGGCGGACAGAAAGCGGGCCAAAGACGGGGTCTGGAATCTTCCAGTAGCACCGTACTATGCACATTCAAAGGACGTTACAGTCAATGGTTGCGACGTCTGGCCGTGCTCGCCCTGCTGCTGACGGGATCGCCCTGCTTTTCGCAGTCCGCTCCAGCCGAGGGCTCCGTTACGGAGACTCCTGCTAGTAACGGCGATTTGTTCAGCCGGGTGATTGCGAATCAGAAGCGGATGGACGCGAATTTGAACCTCTACGAACGGGTGGAGCGGGTGGAGATTCGAAAGACCGGGAGCGATCCGAAGCCGAGCGAGGTGAAGGTGTGGAGGGTTTTTCCCGCGGGCACGGGAACAAGCAAGATTCCGCTGACGGCGGAGGCGAAACCCGCGAGCGCGGAGAGTTACCGGGCGGCGCTGGAAAAACTGCAGACGACGCTCATCTGGGCGGCGGAGACAGGGCCCGCGCAGCGGGAAGCATATGCGAAAGTCGAGCGGCGTAAGAAAGAACGGAACGAATTGATTGATTCGACGCGAAAAGCATTCCTCTTTACGAAGATTGGCGAGGAAATGAGGGGGGACCGCGTACTGATCAAGTACGAAATGACGCGAAACCCCGGGTTCAAGCCGACGACTCGAAACGAAATGCTGTTCAGCAAGGTTCGGGGAACGCTTTGGATTGACAAGGAAACTTCGGAACTGGCGAAGATCGAAGGTGAGGTCACCGAGGACATTTCCCTGGCGCTGTTTCTTGCCAAGGTCTATCGAGGCAGTTATTTCATGCAGGAGCGGTACGAAATGGCACCGAGCGTGTGGCTGCCAACGTATCAGCAGTACGATTTTGACGGGCGGAAATTTGTGGTGCCATTTGCGATCCATGAACGGGCGTTTTACACGCAGTACAGGCGGGTGGGGCCGCCGAGCGAGGCGGTGGAAGCGGTGCGTGGCGAACTGAACAAGCTGGGAGAAAATCGGGCGGACCCGTAAAAACGGTATTGATAAAATAGGTTTGAGAGTGCCACGTCTAAGCGGCCGGATCGGAGATTTGTGATCCGTCGAAGTTCTCTTCTTATCCTCATAAGCGGTGTTCTGCCGGCGTTCTGTTGTGCGCAGAGCAGCCAGCCAGCGACTCCGCCCACGGCAAACCAACAATCCACCAGCGGACAGACTACCACCCCTGCCAGCAAGACAGAGAAAACCAAAAAAGTGTGGACGAACGAAGAGGTCGGCACCCTTCAGGGAACGGTTTCGGTGGTGGGGACGGAACATGCGGCGGAGGGCAAGACAAAATCTTCAGTGGACGATACCCGCGCCGCGACGGATCCGCGGCGTGGGAAGATTCAACGATACCGCGCGGCAATTGCCGAGTTGCGGAAAAAGATTGAAGCGGGGGACCAGCGAATTACCCAATTGAAGAATTTCAAGGCGGACGACAGCAGCGCGAGCGGGGGTATCAATCCGAATGGGCGCTACAACATGATTCCGCTGGATGAACAGGTGAAACAACTGGAAGCGAAGAAGAAGCAGTTGGAAGCGAGCATCGAGGAGCTGGAGAACCAGGCGAAGAAGGAAGGGATTGAGCCAGGGGAGTTACGGTAGAAGAGATGTTTTGGTGCGGACAGTGACTGGGGTACGCCACTGTCCTATTTTTTTGTTCGGACGGAATTACTTGGAGTGGCTGCCACGAATCACGAGGACTTTCCAAGTTTGAGGAATAGCGTGAGATAGCGTTTCAGGTTTTGCGTGATGAGGAAATTTTCTTTTACGTGCTGGTGTCCGTGTTCGCCGAGGCGGCCGGCAATATCCGGATGGGAGAGCAGGAAGCGGATCTGATACGCGGTGCCTTCGACGGAATGGGCTAACAGGCCAGTGTGTTTGTGGATGATTTGGGTGGGGATTCCGCCGACCGCGGAAGCAACCACGGGTTTCTTTTTCCAGAGAGCTTCGGAGACAGTGAGGCCGAAGCCTTCGCGCAGACTTTTCTGGATGACGATGGTGGAAGCACGCTGCAAGGCGTTCACTTCGAGAGGCGCCCAGGCGGGAAGTTCGAGAAGTTTGATGTCGGGATCGCCTTCGGCGGCATGCTGGGCTTCCTTCAGAACGGTGGCACCCTCTGGATCGTCCGAGGCGCCGCCGCCCGCAAGAACCAACTGACAATCGAAATAGCGACGGACGATGCGGTAGGCGCGAATAACGCCGACGGGGTCCTTGAGCCGGTCGAAGCGAGAGATTTGCGTGAGGATGGGTCGCAAATGGTCAATGCCATAGCGGGCTAAAACGTCGAGGATGAATTCCGGTGGAAGGTCGCGATTTTTCTCGGAGAGCGGGTCGATCGCAGGATGGAAAAGATATTGGGGAATGGGAAGCTGCTTGGCGAATTCCGGCGAGGAAAAAATGGCCGCATCGTAGTGGGGAACATAGTTTTCCAGGAAATTCCAGACGGCGGGATGCGGGTGAGAAAGATCGATGTGGCAGCGCCAGACCCAGTGATTGGCATTTTTCTCGCGGTAGGAGATCAGGCCGGCGGGCTGCGGATCGTGGATCACCATGAATTCCGCGTCGAGCGGGAGGCGTTTGGCGTTTTTTTCGTTGTAGGAGCGGAAGGTTTCGAAGTGGCGCGACTCCGGATGATAGGGAGCGCCATGAAGCGCGTTGTGAAAAGCTTTGGTTACTTCGAAAAAATCCTCGCCTCCAGTCATGACTTCCCAGCGGATGTTGATGCCGAGTTCTTCGGCAAGGGGAACAAGGCGATTCAGGATTTCGGCCACACCGCCGCCGACGGCCGTGGAATTGATCATCACCACCGAGCGGCCGGCAAGAGGTTTAGCGAGGGTGCGAAGTTCGGCTACTTCGCCTGCGCCGATGACGGAGGAGTAGTCATCGAGCGGAATCCTGCTTGGGATTTGAATCGTGCTCATACTTTCTCCTTTCACGGTCCACAAGGCGAAGCATCTTGGCGCGCGCGCTGTCGAGCGTGTTGGTATAAATATCGATGCGATTAATGGTTTCGGCGAGGGAGTTGAGGCCGAGGCTGGCGGCCAGCCAGTGCGAGAAATCATTGGTGCGGAATTGCAAGCGAAGGCGAGAGGTGACGAAGTGGAAATGGAAACTGGCGTGGCTGATGGAGGCGACGCCGTGGCGAAATTCGTCGAGGTTGGTTGCGGTCAGGGAGAACGGCATGGTTTCTTCAACGCTTTCACAAAAATAGAAGCGGTCGAGGGCTTCCTGGCGGCTGAATTGGGGGAAAGCGTTGATGAAATCGCGCAGCACGCGGCAGAGATCGGCGCGGAGGGCGGCGATGGAAGTGTAATCGCGAATATCGAGGGCCGCGAATTGTTCGGCGAGGGCGTCGCGATTAGCTTCGGCGAGGGCCCATTGGGCGAAGTCGTTGGAGAAACCCTCGGTGAGGAAGTGGTGGGAGCTGAGGGTCTGGAAGGTGTGGTGGAAGATGGAGGCATCACTGCACTGCTCCAGGCCCGCGAGGAGTTCCTCCAGATTTCCGGCCGATTGATTGCCGATACGAGTGAGATACGCGACGGTGAAAAATTCGAATGGAGTCTCGGCGACGTTCACAATAATTCCTCCTGCAGGTTATTTATGGCCGGAGCAACGTCGGCCGGATTACAAGGATGGTTGCGGACGGCGGCGCGAATTCGCGGGGCAGGTTCGGGTAAGTGCCGGAGAAAGTGCGGAAGCGGAGCGCACGGAAGCCTCATGGAGCGTGCATGGCCTCCTGGCGTTCCGAACTCTGGACTCGGATTTCGCTGAGGTCGGAAATGAGGTTGGCGGCCCAGCGATAGACGTTGTGTTCCAAAACGATTTTGCGCATCCGCGACATGATCTCTCCTTGCTGCTCTTCGGTCATTTCCAAAGCCTGGCGGATGGAGCGCGCAACCTGGTCCACGTCGTAGGGATTGACGAGGAGTGCATCGCGAAGCTCCTGCGCCGCGCCGGTGAAGCTACTCAAGATAAGCGTGCCGCGATTGTCTTCCCGGGCAGCGATGAATTCCTTGGCCACGAGATTCATGCCGTCGTGCAGAGAAGTGACCAGGCAAACCGAGGCCGCGCGATAAAAGCGGGCGATCTCCTCGTGCGAATGATGCCGCTGGAGAAGGACGATGGGCTTCCAACGCCCGGATTCAAAGCGCGCATTGATGCGGTTCGCTTCGACGCCGACTTCCTCAAGAAATTGCTTGTATCGGGGAATGTCGGTGCGGCTGGGAGCGCCGATTTGGACAAAACTGAAACGCTGGACATAGGCGGGATAATTTTCGAGGAAGCGTTCGATCCCGCGGAAGCGCTCGAGAATTCCCTTGGTGTAATCCACACGATCCACGCCTACGCCGAGGAGAGAGGCCTCGATGCCGAGCTCTTCACATAGGGCGGCGCGCTCTTCACCCGATGAGCGCAGGGGATGGGGAGTTTCCCCGTTGAGAGAAGCCGCAACACTGATGGGATACGGGCGCACGCGGGTGACACGCCCATGGCGGTAAATTTCGAAGCGATCCCAATCGGTGAGGGCTTCGAGAGCGCGATCGACGGTGGCGAGAAAGTTGCTGCAGTGGGTGCGAATGTGAAAACCGATCAGATCGGCGCCAAGCAAACCGTCGAGGAGTTCCGTCTGCCAGGGACAAATTCCGAAAACTTCTGGATTCGGCCAGGGGATGTGCCAGAAGATCGCGACGCGAGCATCGGGGCGAGCCTCCTTGATCATGCGCGGAAGAAGGGCGAAGTGGTAGTCCTGGGCGAGGACTACGGGGGAGGCGACGTGTCTCATCTCCTGGAGGACGGTGTCGGCAAAGCGTTGGTTGATGCGCTGGTACTCGCGCCAGTCTTCGGGACGAAAGATGGGCCGGGTGTGGGCGATGTGACAGAGCGGCCAGAGGCCTTCGTTGGAGAAGCCTTCATAGTAGCCGCGATCTTCCTCGGCAGTGAGCCAGACCCGGCGCAGCGTATAGGTGGGGCGCGAGGGAGGAACTTGCAGGTGATCCTGGGAATCGACGACTTCGCGATCGGCGTTGCCGGAGCCGTTTGCGATCCAGGTGCCGTGGCAGGCGTCTAGAACGGGTTCGAGCGCGGTAACGACGCCACTGGCGGGGATGAGCATTTGAATGGAATGGTCCCGTTCGTTGAAGACGTGCATGTAAGGCTCCCGATTAGAAACGACGAAGAGCGAGTTATCTTGCAATTTGCTCTGGAGGCTCACGCGGAGGCGGTCGGGGGTCCAAAGTGCGGACTGCGATTCGCGCAACTGCGCCTCCTCCTGGGCGGCGGCGCGGGCAAAGTTGAGATCCTGGGCGAGGTGGCGAGCTTCCGTGTGAATCTGCGCGAACATCTCGTCTTTGGGGAGCGCGCCGGGGCTGTCTGGAGCACCGGAGCGGAGAGTGCGCAGCCAATGCGCGGTGTTGGCGAGGGGAGAGATGAAATTCCAGCGCACAAGAATGAAGGCGAGAGTGGTGATGAAAATGGTTTGGACCAGGGCAGTGAGAAGGGATGCGCGCAGAGTGCGCATCATCCGGGCCTGAATGTAGCTGGCGTCGGAGATGACCACGACTATGCCGAGAAGTTCTCCATCCTGGAGGACAGGAAGCGAATAGATGTTGAGGGTAGAACCCTCGACGCCGACAAAATCGCTTGCCGGCGCGCCAATTTTTTCGGCACGAAGCGCTTCGGGAGGCGGCTGATCGAATTGCACAGGAAGTCCCGGGGTAATGGCGCGAACGGCGCCGGAAGGATCGTAAACCGCGATGCCGCTGAGGCTCTCGCGTGGCACATAACGATAGAGGAGATGACTTAGCGTTTTCGAAGTAAGTTTGTCGCGAGACGATTCGATAGTTTCAGCGATGTTTTCCGCGACGATGGAGGAGCGGCGGGTCTGCTCGTTCCGCAAATTGCGGCGTTCAGTGCGGAGCTGGAAAAAGGTATAGCAGAGCGATACGCAGGCGACGCTGACGGCCAATGGCAGGACAAGATTCAGAGTTCTTCGCATTTCCGTTCCTCCTGAGCCTGAGGAAAGTTTCCCGCGAGGTACGAATCGCATGGCGGGAACCAGGCTGCGGCCGGCGGTAGTCGAATGGCTCCGGCAAAAACGCTGGCAAGATGCAGAGCCGGCCGGGTGCTCCGTGGTGAAGGCATGCGTTCAATCAAAGGAAAGCCTTCGTGCTGATGAACCGGACTAGTTTAGTACAACTGGATACCGGAAGCGGGCAAAACGACGACATGCGTGGCGACGAGTTGCTGGCCTTCGGCGCGGTAGTCAACGGTGGCCTGAGACCCGACAGCAAGTTTACCCTCGATTTTGGTGTTGGAGTCGATGACGAACTCGAGTTTGTTGGGATTCTGGCTGCGATTGAGCGAAAGCGTAAATTGAGAGGTATTGACGTTGGCAATTGTCCCCGAAACTGAAGAGGGTTCGGGGATGTTGCGCAGGGGCCCGACTTCCGCCGGAACAGGAACAGACCACAAGGAGACCGCGAAACACAACAGAAACAATGTTGCGATCGAAACAGCAGTGCGAAAACGCATGATGGAATGCACCTCCAATATCATGGGTTCCGACCGGGTAAGAGAAGAGGGGCACGAGAATTGCCAAAGGGACGCGGCGTTAGAGGTGCGGGAAAGCAAGAAAAGAAACGAGATAAAGAATGCTTGGAGAGCGTGGCGGTCAGGTACCGGTACGCAAATTGTTCACTGATGCACTCTTGTGAGGCGAGGTTGGCTTAATCCTGGATGGGTGCTGAATAAAACACTCCGGGGTGGAAGGTTGGGATAGCCGCGTCCGTGCCCAAGACTTCTTGACGGAGGACACAGGACGCGGACATTCCCTTGGTTCAGAGATTGAGGGTTAGTTCGCTACGGTAGAGCGACCCTCCTCTGTGGGACCGCCAATTTCGGTATGTGGGACCGAGGACTGGCGGGTGGTGCTAGCCGCAAGGATGGGAAAATGAGTGCCTTACGTCAAACGAACTCCAGGTGGTTCATTTATGAACCGTTAACTCTTGGATTTCGATAAAGATATGGCTTTCTATCAACTCCAATTGGGGTGTAATATCACTTGGGACGGAGGCAACTTAGCACCCCAGTGGACACAACTGCTCAACAAGATCGCCGACTTTATCACTTTGGATTGTTTGAAGCGGACCTGGAGCAGGGCACGCTGAGCCGGCAAGGAACGCCGGTCAAGTTGCAGGAACAGCCCTTTCGAATTCTGGCCCTGCTGCTGGAAGCGCCAGGCGAGGTCCTTTCGCGCGATGATTTGCGGAAAAGAATCTGGCCGGAAGGCACGTTCGTTGAATTTGACGGCAGCCTGAACACCGCGCTGATGAAATTGCGGGCAGCGCTGAATGATAACGCCGAGAACCCGGTATTTATTGAAACTGTGCCGCGGCGCGGGTACCGGTTCATTGCGCCGGTGGAGATAGTGGAAGTAGAGGCGTCTCCATTGATGACCGCAATCAGGATTGAGAGCGAAGGCGACCGCGAAGCGCTTGACCTGTCCCTGGACGAAGATGGTCCGGCAGGACAAATCCCATCCAAAGTGCGTGACGGCATAAGCTTTAGAACACGGCCAGCCTGGTGGCAGGTTTTTGTGATGACGGCGGGACTTGCGGCGGCGATGCTGTTTTTTCTTTGGCCACGACCGGAGCCAAAGGTAGTGGCGGTCAGCCAACTTACACACATAGGGCAAGTGGATCCGTGGGGGAAACTGGTCACGGATGGAAGCCGGATTTATTTCGTGGTGCGGGACGTAACCGGCTGGAACCTGATGCAGACTTCCGTAGAAGGCGGAAACATCCAGCGAACTCCCACGCCGTTTGACAACACGCGAATATTTGATTTGTCTCCCGATCACGCGCAATTCCTGATTGGCCAATTGACGCACCAGGGGGAGGAGACGGCTTTGTGGTTTTGGCCGGTGCAGGGCGGAGCGCCGCGGCGCGTTGGCGACGTGATGGCAAAGGAAGCGGTGTGGTCGCCAGAAGGGGGCATGATTGCGTTCGTGCGTGGCGAGACGATTCTGATTACTGATACGCAGGGGAGCGAGGCGCGGGAAGTGGCGCGATTCAAGCTGGCGCCCCACTCACTGTTATGGTCTCCGGATGGAAAGAGGCTACGATTCACGCAGAGCAATCTGGTGGAAGGCACCGATTCGATGTGGGAAATCCGAACGGACGGAAAATCCCTGCGGCGCGTATTGCCCGGCGAGGAAGGAGGCCCGCATGAGGGGAGCGGCACCTGGCTGGCGGGAGGCAACTACTTTGCGTTTTCAACAGGCCAGGACTTGCGCGCCAATCTGGCGGTGGATACACAAGCCAACCTATGGCTGCTGGAAGAGAAGCGGGGGTGGTTCGGTTCACACAGCGGGGATCCGATTCAATTGACGAAGGGGCCGATCGCGTTTGATCATCCGACGGCGACGGCAGGCGGCTCGCGCGTGTTTGCGATCGGATCGCACAATGAGTACCAGCTTCTGCGGATCGACCCGAAAACATTGACGAAAACGGCGATGCTGGCCGAATCCGGGGCGACGGACATGGATTTTTCGCTGGACGGGCAGTGGGTGGTCTACGCAGCGCGGGAAAACGGGACGCTGTGGAAGAGCCGGATTGACGGGAGCAATCGCATGCAGTTGATGGCGGGAGCCACGGGCGCGTTTGCGCCGCACTGGTCTCCGGACCAGAAGCAGATTTTATTCACGGGATTTCTGCTGGACAAGCAACCGCGGCTTTACGTGGTGTCGGCGCAGGGCGGATCGCCGAAGACGGTGTTGCCAATGGACAACCGGTGGGCGTCGGTATCGGGCGACTGGCGGACGGACGGAAGGCAGATTGTTCTGGACGTCCAGGACACAGCGACAGGGAGCGAATCCACGATCCGAATTCTGGATCTCGAATCGGGACATTTGTCCTCGATTGCGGGGTCGGAAGGGTTGATCGAACCGCGGTGGTCGGCGGATGGACGATACATCGCGGCCTTGAATCCGAAGAAAAAGCAGATTTTCCTGTATGACTGTAAATTGCTGAAGTGGACAGTGCTGGCCGAAGCGAATTTTCCTTCGACGCTGCGCTGGTCTCCCGGTGGAGACGCGCTGTATTTCCAGGATACCGACGAGGTGGAAGAGTCTGTGTTCCGAGTGCCCATGGCGACGCGCGAGGCAGAGCGAGTTACGCGATTTGGGGATTTGCTGAGTTCCGGCGCGGCGAGGTGCATCTTCACCGGATTGAGCCCGGACGGATCCGTATACGTTACCGTGGATCACGGAGACGTGGATGTATACGCCATCGATTTGAAACTTCGGTGAAGCCCGCGGAGTTCGAACAATTCAGGTTAAAAATGGGAGAAGACAGCGTGGCAACTGTACGGCCAGCCAGTTGAGAACTGGGTCACACGCGGATAAGCGAGCGAAAAGGGAGTGGCAGAAAAGCACTACACTGAAAAGATGAGCACAGGAGTGTGTAGCCCATGAAACGCAAGTTGATTTTTTCCTTGATGCTCGGCCTAGCAATTCTTTTCGCGCAGGACGTGAGTGCACAGACCCAGAAGAAAACGGGCGCTACGATCACTGGGACGGTTCTCGACTCCAACGGCAGGCCGGTGGCGAACGCCAGCGTGACCTGCGAGACGTCGAGCGGGATGAAGCCGCGCGCCGTGCACACGGACAAAAATGGAAAGTTTTTTATCACCGGCTTGAAGCAGGAAAGCTACGACCTGAGGGCGTCGCGGAATGGAGCGTATTCTGATTGGGAACGCAACATTCCGTTGGGCAAGAGCCAGACCAAGGCTGTTACGCTGCAATTGCTGAACGGGAATACCGCGACTTCGGCAGTCCCGGCCAGCAAGAAACACTAGCAGGTAATCGGAAGAGGCGGCGCAGTCTTGTTCCTGGTGCAAAAGCAAGAGCAACCCAAGAGGGCGGGGCCCCTCGGTCGGACTCGGGGCAGGCAAGCGCCGCCCCTACAAAGGCAAGAGAAGCCCGGCTCGATCCAAGAGGCGATTCAACTGCTTTCTTGCAACATCTGTTTTTGCTTCAGTCGCCAGTGAAACCAGCCAGGCAAAAAGTAAACTCCCGGCACCTACAGTTGCGGCATAAAGAAGGTGAACCGGAGTTGGCTGCCAACGTTCCTGGGGAACCAACCAGGCTCGAAAGAAAAGCAGCAAGGGAAAGTGCAAAACGTAGAGACTATAAGAGAATCCGGCAAAGCGATGTGCTACGGCCGAGTATGGCGATGAATTCTCGCGAGTTTCATACTGGAGTAATGCGAACAGAAAGAGGGTAAAGACAAACCCGACCTCAAGATCGGTAAGAGTGGGATCCCACTGTCGAATACGCGCAAGAGCGAGAGTTACACCCGCGAGGATGGAAAAAAAGCACAGCAGGCCGAGTGCGGCAGATTTTGAGCGGAGCTGAACTCTGGAATAGAGAAATACGAGCGCGCATCCGGCAAGCCAAATCAAGAACCCAATCAGTATGCTGCGGCCCAGAAAAATGCCAATTAAAATGGCGAGGCAGGTCAATGGAATTGCCATGCGGACCCGGCGCCTGGCCCAGGCCAGCCCAGCGCCAAGAGCGACAGGGAACAAAACGTAATACCAAAATTCATTCGCCAAGCTCCATAACGGACCATTCGAACCGAAGGCTTCGCAAAGAATCGTCTGCAGAAAAAACAAGTTGCCAAGCAAGGTGCCGAAGGTGAGGTTTTTCAGCGGCACGGCAGGCCCGAGATCGCTCAGTGCATGCGCGTAAATCCCCCGCGTTGCAAAGATCCAACTGCCCAGGCGATCCCAGAAAAATCCGAGCAGCAAACCCGGGACAAGCACGACGTACAGCCGGGTCGTTCGATTGACTGCGTAGTCTCGCCAAGACCACTTTCCGAGGACATGGCTTCGAATGACGGTCGAGGAGATGAGGAAACCACTCAGGACGAAGAACACGATGACCGCCTGGTGGCCGAACCCAGTGAAAAAATAGAGGGCTTCGAGAGGCCAGGATTTGTCCGACAGATGTTGGAAGTCCACAAAAAAAAGAGTTCGCAGATGGCCAACCATCACGGCGCAAGCCGCAACGGCGCGGATCAGATCGAGGGAATCGGAAGCTGCGGCGGAAAGTTTGCGAGGCATCCATGCGGCACAAATTGGAGACGGCAACTCGGAGCGAACTCCGGTTTCGGTCTCAATCGTTCGCGTTGCCATAAATTCCCTTCAGGAATCAGTCCGTGTTGTCGAGCGACGTGGGTCAGTATAGCGGTTTGTTCAAAGGAAAGGATTCGGGTAAGTACCAGAGAAATTTGGGAGCTCCACTGGGTTCCCTTGGGCTCCCATAACTCTTTTGTAGTGTGCATATTACATGGATTAGAGGGATGGACTCTGGTACACCACTAGTACTAAGACCCGGGTACCCCGCTGGGTGGAGCCATCGGGCCATTGTTGGAATTGCGGGGTGACTCTAAGCTATTCAAACGATGGGTTGGGGGCCGCGCGGGGACAGCGGTTCCGCAAGGAGCCGTGTGCGAGCTACCCAACCCGCCACTTCTAAGTGGCTGAATCCATTCCAGTTCTAAATCACCAGATTCACAAAATACTATTTGGTGCCACTTGTGGACAGAAGTACTGATTCAACAGCAGTGATCGCCTCCACGTGGTCATTGTCCAAAATGTGGCCGTAATTCTTCAGGGTGATGCCGGGGTTCTTGTGCCGGAGTTGCCGCTGGGCGATGAGAACGCCGTTATCGCGGAGAAGCACGGACCCCAAGCAATGTCTAAAAGCGTGTAACCCAATTCTCATCCCCTTATGAGGAATCCCGAGTTTGTCCAAAACCGGATGAAGAATCTTCGCGACAATCTGCTTCCGGTTATAGGGTCGCCCGAGCTTGTTGGGGAAGAGCAGCTGGTGGGTATGGGTTTTCAGATACTCCGTCAACAGTTCCTTGATCTGAGGGGGCATCGGGATGTCATCTTCGGACTCATCGGTCTTGAGCGTCTGGATTTTCCCATTCCACGCCCCGCGCCGGATATGAATGACGTTGGCCTGAAAATCACAGTCCTCCGTGTACAGGCCCAAAATCTCATTGGAGCGGAGCGCGGAGCAGGCGAGCAGAGGGAAGAATACGTTCCACGGGCGGCGGCTCATCAGTTCCTTAATGATTGCCCGCGCCTGTGAGACGGAAAAGCTCACGCCTTTGCGTCCCTCACCGACTTTCTTCTTACCGTAATAGAGTTCCTTCCGTGGCACCTGCGGAATAACGATGTCTTTGTGCCAGATGCGCGCCGCGTTCAGGATGGACTGGAAGTCGCTGATGATGTTCCGCCGCGTACCCCGCGCCGTTGTCTCCATCATGGAGTTGAGGAGTTCCTGATATTTCAGAACCGTGAGGTCGCGGAGCGGCACCTTCCCGAGCACCGGGATGATGTGAGCGCGAATGTTGGATTCCATGCTCTTGCGGGTTGACGGTTTCAGAGTAGGAGCAGCATTCTCTCGCCATTCGGGGATGAACTGCTCGAGCGTGATACAGTCACGGGACTGACGTGGGACTGGTTCAGTCTGCTTGTTGACCGCGTTTAGAATGTCCTGTTTGCGGCGTTCCAGTTCGCGGTCGGAAATCTCTCCAACGGCGGCGATTCGCTTACTGACTTTGACGCGCTCAACTATGCCGTTGCGCAATTCGTCCTGATAAAACCACAGGACCCACTTTCCGTTGATGACCCGCAAACACCCTTCCTGAAATCTGCGCCTTGGCACGATTCGCCTCGGCGTTACTCTACTGGGGCGAAGCCCCTCCTCGGTAAACACGAATCCCTTAATGGCGGTGGGTAACTACCTCTATGAACGTATGGCGGTGGTTGAATCTAATACAGCAGAAAGCAGGATTTTCTGTCTAACTGCGGGCATTGAAGTTACTGTGTCCAACCTGACACATCCCCCCATCCCCAAATTATTTTCTCTGCATATTGGGGCAAGTTCCGGCTGGCTGTGTATTAGGTTTGCCATGAACGCACTAAATCAGCAGTTTGACAACCCTTCACCCCCGGCAACGGTGGTGGCTGAATCAACCCCTACTATCCTCAGTACGCTTGAGGACGAAATCAACGTTAACACCATCAAAGACCAACTGCGCGATGCGTGGCAGCGCGGAGGTGAGTGGCGGCTTGAGTTTGGCCGTCTGCTCATTAAGTTCCGCGAAGTCGCGCGTCACGGCGAGTGGATCAAGTTCCTGGAAGCGGAATTTGGTCTTCACCGCATGACAGCACACCGTTGGATGCAGAAGGCTGCTGAGGCCGACGGCATCGACATCACCGAAATGGAAGAGCGTGAAGAGGTCGCGCCGGACGAATACGCCGAGGAGCTGGAAGAGCGTATCGCCGACGAGGCCGCCGAACGTGACCTGGCTAAGAAGGCCGAGTCGCGCAACTTTAAGATGGTTGTCACTTCCGTCACCCCAGAAGAGATCGCCGATTACAAGAAACAGTTGAAGGCCGAAAATGAATGGGCGCGGAGTGTCCTGCGTCGTGCCTTTGACGAAATCCGCGCCGGACGTCCGGTTGTCGTGCGGGATGAGAATTACGTCCGCAAGACTCTGGACAACCTGCTGCCGGATGAAGAGCCGGAATATGTCACCGCGTAAGTTTTGCACGATTATGGACCGCGAGGAGACCGCGAAGGACCTGCAAGGGTCCCTCGCGGAGCGGTCCCACTACACAGATGCTTTTGAGGACGATGTCGAGGTCATTTCGTGTGAAGTCAGCGAATATGCCCCCAACAATATCGGGCCAGAAATCCGCCGCGTGGCACGACTAATCCCCGGCGCACTCAGCAACAAAGCTCTCAAACTGGCCTACGACCATATCAAAACCATTAAGACGCCAATTACTATGCGCGGACGCGTCGTCCACAAAGGCTCGATGATGCCGCGAATTGACAAAGACGGGAATGTCTCCGACATGAAGGAAGTACCCCCTCGCGTCAGGGAGATTGTGGGTTATTCGGACACCATCGGGTACCTCGGTCCATCACAACGAAATCCGCAAGGGCGTCTTACCAGTTACACCCGTTCCCATAAGAAAGCCCGACCTGCTCTAACGCCAGTGCTCAGGGAAATTGACAAAATTCTGTTTGAAGAATATCCCGAAGAACATGCTTGGCAGGCAGAGGCATTTGAAGGAAACGGAGTTTACAACTGGTATGACCAGTTGGGCGACGAAACTGCCTTTTCATCATGCTACGCCAACGTGCGAGTGCGTTCCGCGTATCATCCCGACGCCGCTAATCTCGGTGGCTCCCTCTCCGCTCTCT
>Ga0210399_10001356_pt1 | contig 19090 bp, 18 predicted proteins | sample IncBWC14MmetaG_FD_150865 | JGI IMG/M metagenome (GOLD analysis project Ga0210399, IMG submission 150865) | Forest soil microbial communities from Barre Woods Harvard Forest LTER site, Petersham, Massachusetts, United States - Inc-BW-C-14-M | ecosystem: Environmental > Terrestrial > Soil >...
GCCGCCAGTGGATTTTGCGCGCCAGCCCCCTGGAAGCGGCCCCAACAGCCAGTCTGGGCATGACAATCCCAGCGACCATTGCATACTTGCGTCGTTCTTGCATCCTCTAAATTTTAGGTGATCGTAGGCTGAGCGCGACGACCGGACAACGGCAGGATTGGAGTGGACTATTGCCGAGCTTTCTTTTTGACTATTTTTGGCCTGCAGCAGCGGTTTGGAGCCTGCTTTATATCTCTGATTATGCCTTAACGATGATCTGCGCACGCCTTTATCGAGCGCAGGACACGATCGTCTTCGAAGGAAGCTACGAACTAAATCCGCTCTTCCAACGGGACGTCGATTCCTTGCGGGTCGTGAGTCCTCGGTTTGTGTTCACTCTGCTGTTGATCCTAGGCCTGCTTGCCTTCCTTTGGAGATTGAATGAGCAGTCGCCCGCACCGGAGCTTTGGCAGTTCGTCCTAGGCTGCTTGATCATAGTGCAGCTTGCGGTACACATGCGCCACGTACGAAATTTGTTTCTATTTCGTTCGATTAAGAATACAGACTTGATTCGTGGCCGAATCGCATACGCTCGAACATTGGCGTTTCGGATCTCGTCGGTGGAGTGGTTCGCATTTTCCGGACTTTTCTTGATACTCTTCGCGTTCACACAAAGCTGGTTCATCCTCGGCGGCGCGACGGCGTGTTTTTTTCTTGGCGCAAATCGCCGCAGGCTCGCAAGAAGGTCTACTACAAAAGTTGCTGGAGCGACGCAATCTCCAGAGGAAACGTAAGACTTATTGGACTGCCCGATTAATCGGGCGCTGATCTCAGGATAAGCCTAGCTTTTGGTCTGGACGTTTCGGATTCCTTGGAGCTTTGCTGCCAGTCTTCACGCATCTTCGGGGTAATCCAAACGAGTTTCGCTCCGCAGGCCTGAATCGTCTCGATGGCATAGACTGCCTCCATGTACTGGACGTCGGGCTCTGTTTCGAAATAGACGGATCATTCGGGGCGCTGGCTCAGTTGCTCCATTAATTTGGCATGCAGGTCGCTCCGCGAAACCTCCTGACCACTAACGAAGAAGCGCGCCGGTGCGCGCACGAATATCTCAAGCGAGTTGGGCCAAGGACTCTTTTCCCAAACGAGAGCATCACGGTTTTTCCAATTCACGAACAGGCCCTTGGACGTGCGTGGGCCAAAGCTCATGAACGTAAAAATCAGAATCGACATGATGGAGACGCAAAACAGCGACCAGTGTGGCGGGTCGTGAATTGGGGGCTGAGGCGTGTGTTTCGCCATGGGCAGCACGTTGCGCAGGACCATATCCGGAAACATGCGTGTTCCTTCGATTTCGCTGAGGCGCCTGCTGATGTAGGGACGCACGAGTAGAACAATTCCGATACCGGCAGGAATAATCGAGAGCCAAGTTAAGGCGACATACAAATCGCTGGGAGATGGGTGGTCTGCACTTTCACTCTCGGGTTACTGGCATTGAGACAACTTGCCCCCGGGCAAGATTTCGGCGTCGAACGCATACTGTGTGTTTTCGCTATACAGGTCAGCAATGGTGAGACCCGAATCCTCCCACGGGCTCGAGCCCTGCTCCGCTCTCCCATCGCTGAATAGAACCCGTCGGGTGCTGAGCACAGAACGCGGTTCACAGTGAGGAGTTATCGGTGACCGTTTATCGAGTTCGATGTCGACATAGTACAAATCGCCGGAATCGACGCTGAAATTCCCGGTGATTACGTGCCCCGGCGAAAGTGAAACGGGCCTCTCCAACGCAACATGGGGAGATCGGAAGAACCAGCGAATCGCACCGCCCATCAGTAGGGGACCCACAACAAGGAGAGCAATGGCAATTCGCCCAGTTTTGGACAGACGCATATCTTTCTATTCAGACTCCACAACCGCAAAATCTGTTTCCGAATGGGCTTCGCTCGAAACGGACAAGACAAATGCAATCTTCAAGAGATTGTTGTTCAGGCGCAGTTGGGCATCAATCGAAACGATCTAGACGCGAATCGTGGTGGTAACGGGTTAAGCGGCTGGCAAAATTGGGCGTTGCTAGGAAGTCAAGTTATATTATGGCAAAAATGGGCCATTGCGAGCACGATTGAGCTGCTGGTGCGGTTGCGCGACTTGATCGAGGCGACGCGTGCAGAGTAAAGAGCGGGGAGGAATTGAGATGAAGAGAAAATGGATTTGGGGAGTGGTGGGGGCGGCGGGAGTAGCTGCGCTGGGTTCAGGGCAGGGGCTGCCGCCGGGACCGATGCCAACGCCGACAGTGAACGTGGGGCCGGTAGCGGCGGCGAAGGCAGCGAATCCCGCGCCGAGTGCAGCGGCGAAAAATCAGGGTCAAAAAACGGCGATAGGAACACAGGCTGTGTCGGTGAAAGCTTCCGGGCCTTCGGCGTACTGGACGGACCTGGTGGACATCGACGGCGATGGAGTGGAAGAGGATACGCAGTTCCTGTTCGATAAGCGGCGCGGAATCCTATACACGTATAAGGAAGACACATACCAGTGCGCGGACGGTAGTTCGCAAAATGGAGAAGTGCTAATGGGAATTTACACGCAGGGGAATACTGCGGGAAAGCCGTCGGGGTCGGGCTGGTACGTGGTAGCAGTGAAGGCGGGGCAATGCGGGGAAAAAAAGGCCGGGCTGTTCGGGTGCCGCTTCGACGTAAGCGGAAAGCCGACGACCTGCGGCACGGCGAAGGTGAAAGAAGAGTCGGGAGAGGTGGAGGTGGTGGTGAAGAAGTAGAGCGAAGCGCTCACCGGAGAAGTCAGGTCGAGCCTTCTAGGCTGAAGGCCACAATTCCACCTTCACTCCAGCTTTTTCTAGTAGGCGGACCAATTCCTCTCGATTTTTCTTAATTCTGGCGCCGTCCCCGGGCGCGCGTAGGCCGGTCTCTTGCACTGCTACAACCAAACCATACGGCCATGCAATGGACGGCAATTTTTCCAAGTAGGCGACGACATCCGCAGGTGCCATGGTCGGGGTTTCCGTCGCGGCGCTGATTGGCCGAGCATCAATTCCTTTCACTTGGACCATCAGATACGGGTTTTGCCATTCGCGGGCATCCGCAACGGAGCGGTACTTCGTCGGGTCGGCAGGAGGGATGCGATTCTTTAGGGTCGACGTTCCGGTGTCGGCCGCACTCTGTAAAGTCGTGGACTGAGAGCACGAAGCGAAAATGATTGCCGCACCCAACAGGTAAGCCGCAAGCCGCGACATGCAAAGCATTTTAGCCTGAAATTAAATGCACCGTCACGCCAGCGACTTGGCAGACTACGGCAGGTCGTGATTAACGCTCAAAGCAAACAACCCGGTAACGATATCCCAGGTACGGCTCGCGATGGCAAAGTGTGCAATAGGGGACAGTATCTCAATTCGCTCTATGCTCTACTGAAGCAGCAGACGATAAATCTGCAAGAGTTGCATCAGCAAAGGCAAACTTGCTGCGAGTTCCTGACGTGTCCGCTAACTGCCCTTCGCACGGGCCCCCTCAGTTTACTGAGTCTGGGAGTTTGGCCTCCTCTCTGCCTCGCAATCGCCATTTGAGAATAGCTCCAGGCCCATATCTCCATGCGGTTTTAGCCTGTGCGTCGATTTTGTTGTGCCTAGCTTCCGGCAGTTTGTCCGCTCAGCAGCAGAATGCCGGGCCGGGGCCTCGCGGTAGTTCCCTTTCGGAAGCACCTTTACCCAAAACACTCGCAGCGGAGGGGCTCGCCAGCATTGCAGGTCGAGTGTTGGACCTGAGCGGCGCTAGCGTTTCGGGGGCAAAGGTTAATTTGATGCATGCTGATGGAATGCAATCGCATGACATGGTTTCTGATGCGAACGGCGAATTCAGTTTCTTAAAGATTCTTCCCGGTTCTTACCTGGTGGTGGTCAACGCCAAGGGCTTTGCACCCTATACTTCCGCGGAATTCCTCGCCACGGAGCGGCAGGTTTACGAGCTTCCCAACATCTCCTTGTCGGTGGCAACAGCGAGCATCGAGGTGATGGTCCGTCCAACCGACCTGATCGCCGCGGAGCAGATAAAGGCGGCGGAGAAGCAACGCCTGATGGGTGTTATTCCGAACTTCTATACAAGCTACATTTATGATGCCGCCCCACTCACCGCGAAACAGAAGTTTTCACTCGCGGTGCGAGGTACGTTTGATCCGGTTGCATTTATCGGTGTCGGGTTCGCTGCCGGCATCGAGCAGGCCAACAACTCCTTTGCCGGGTACGGCCAAGGTGCATCGGGATACGGCAAGCGATATGCCGCGAGGTTTGTGGATGGACGTAGCAGTGACTTGCTGACTCATGCGGTCTTTCCGACGCTGCTTCATCAAGATCCGCGGTATTACTACCAGGGTTCCGGCTCCTTCAAGTCCCGCCTGATGCATGCGGTAGGCTCTGCATTTGTCACCCGCAGCGATAGCGGCCGTAGGGAACCCAACTATTCTTATTTCCTTGGCGACGTGGGGTCGGCAGCGCTGTCCAATCTGTACTATCCGGAAGCGAATCGGGGAGCGCACCTGGTATTCACAAATGCCGCCGTCGGGCTCGCGGGACGAGTGGGCGGGAATTTAATTCGTGAATTTCTCTCGAGGCGGTTGACGACCAACGTCACGGGCGACGGGAGACCACCAAGATTTTAGTAATGCGCCATTGGTCCTGAGTCAGGTCAAGACGTCAGCAGATCCTGCTAAGCGCGCGCTTAGCGGAGAAGTGGAATCGAGACGAGCAGCGCGCGTGCACTCCGCGCTTGGATGAAAGATTACGCGCTAAGCCGCGTTAGATTTTTTCCAAGTCAACGCGGGCAATTCGATGTTGGCGACGCGGCGCAGGTATTCCTTTGCGTACACCGCCGCGCGATCCTTCCCCTGCTCAATATCGTCCACAGCCTCAGAAGGAGCAATCCAGTTCTTTGCATTTACGTTGTATACGGACGCCTGTACTCCAAGCGCGCTATGCTCTGAGAATAGCCTCAGATGTTCGCCACCCAGCCTGACTTCCGCCCAAACACCTTCGTCCAACATCAATGAACTCCCATAGCTCGGGGCACATCCTGTGCGTGGTAAGCGTAGCTTTTGATGTATTTGGTTAAATCTGAGTCCGATTCTTTCCTTGAGCGCGAATCCTTGTCTGCAGGGTCTTCAGGCCCCAGCGGATGCCGCCCGCGACGCCCCGCCTTTATCGACTTCCTTGCTCGCGCCCCTGTCAATTTCGATCGAGCCTTTAAAATTCGCCCCGTCTTCGATTATGATCTGCGATGTAGTTAAGTTTCCGATGACCGAACCGTCCTTCCTGATCTCGATCTTCCCATTTGCCCGCACATTCCCCTTCACATAGCCGTGAACGACCACATCGCGAGCGCTAACGTCGGCCGTTACCTTCGCCGTCGATCCGACGGTCAGCTTCCCTTTATTGAGCTGGATCGATCCTTCGATCAGCCCATCAATCACCAAATCCTCGGTTCCGGTGATCTCGCCCTTCACGCGCAAACTCGACCCCAGTCGCCCCGTCTCGCGTTCGGCGGTCGAATCTAACGAACGTGGCGTCTTGGTAGTCGGCAAGGTCGCCTCCGGCGCGACGGCCTGGGACGTATCCAATTTCTTTGTACCCCACATGGGACCTCCTTCAGATCACGCTCCACGCGCGGACTTCCGAACTGTGCCGCGCTGAGCACAAAAATCTCTCGCGAGACTTAGGGTTACTCGGAAGGGTACGCCTGCGCGACGGACACATCAAGCCACGGAATGTTTAAGCTGTGTTACAACCCCTATACGACTTCTACATCCGACGTCGGATAAACAATGCTACGACCACTGCAGCGTGTGGACAGAATCCGCGGGAAGCTCGACGGAGAGCGCGCTGGAACCTAGTACGAGTTGGATCCGCTTTTCCGGGCCGCGGTTGGAAAGCACCACTACATAGCTACCATCAGGATTGTGGAATCCCACATGCGAGACAGGATCCGTCGAAGCCTGCCCTGGGTTGTCTGAGACTCCATCCGTGCGAAACACCTTCGCGCCTCTGCGAACGTGTTTTGTGTAGTGAGCGAGCGCCCAGAAGCGTCCGCTGCGGCTTACTTCGAGCGTCTTGCTGTCAATGGTGATTACGCCGCGACCCGTCGTCGGCGCCCCGGGCACAATGTCCCCTTCCTCGTGATGGCCGATATAAGGAGTTCCATTCTCATCGAGCGCCAGGTTCCACATAGTGATCGACCGGCACCAGTTTCTGACCACCTGGTTGGCCCACTGTGCCCAACGAGCCCAGGCGGTCATCGGGTCAGGAAAGGGGGTACCCGCCACATGCGGCTCGCGCTGCGGTCCGCCTTCGGTGAAGTACGCACTCTTGAGGGGAAACGCGTTGTGCACCTGTGACATCGCCGAGGGCAGACCCGCATATCCATGCCAGGCAACGCCGTCGATAAACTCATTGGCGCGTGGATCGCTGAGTTCCGCGATGGCGCGTCCCCACAAAGTAAAGTTGTGGTCCAGCACCCAGATTTTCGTGGAAATGTTTGCCTGCCGGAAGAGCGGCCCAAGATATTTGTACACAAACAAAATCTCATCTTCTTGCGACCATTGGCAGGCCGCGTACCGGCCATCGACAGTGGTGTCGACCTCGTTCTGTACCGTGACCGCGTTGATGTCCACGCCTTCCGCTTTATAGGCGTCGAGAAACTTTTGGAAGTACCGCGAATAGGGCTCCAGATTGCTTTTGCGTATGGTTCCGCCGAGCATGGAGCGGTTGAACTTCATCCACGCCGGCGGACTCCACGGGGAGGAAAAAAGGAAGAGATCCGGATTTAGCTTGCGTGCTTCCTTAAGCAACGGAAGGATGTACGACTTGTCATGGTCGATGGAAAACTTTGTCAGCTGCGGATCGTCCTGTTCACTATCGTCAAAGCTATACAGCGACTTCGAGTAGTCGCTGGCGCCGATGCAGGTTCGGCAGACGTTCAGCGCCATTTGGTCCGGCGCGAAGAGTTCATGCATCAGAGTCGCGCGGTTGTCGGGCGAAAGCTGGTTGAGCATATAGCAGGCCGCATCGGTGAAGGCCGCGCCAAAGCCCAGCATCTCCTGACGGGTCTCGGCAGGATTCAGCATGATCGCATCGGCGGCAATCGCGGTGGTTACCGGCTGCCAGGTCAACGGTTGCGTCGATGCGTGGCGGCGATCGCGGAAGGTGCTCCACACTTGCACCGATCCGCCAACGGCTGGAGCGTCGGCGACGCAGGCTGGCATTCGCTTTAAGATCGTCAGACCGGCCGCGGTGACCGACGCTACCCTCAGAAATCCTCTACGCGAACTGTTCGCCATTTCTGCGGTCTCCTTCTCAAGCCCGGTAGATGTTACGCAAATCTCGACAAACGCGAACACGCTACAGGAATGACAATCGATTGTCTACTGGCGACATTTGTCTTAACGGTGCGCACGCGCTGATGGTGAAAAATCCACCATTACCAACCTCGAAAGCAAACATACGTCACAAATCCAAGTTCCCGATTTGCGTAAACGCCGCGTGATCCCTGTTTTCGCTCCGGGAGCCGCGGGGGGCGGTGGATGAGCGGCGCTGTAGGATGACCACCGAACAGTCAACTCGGCTCGCCGTAAGGCCGATCTCGGTATAACATCAACTGGACAAGTCGGTACTGGACCGGACTTGTCGGGTCAGGTGAAGAGGCACTTGCCACTGCAACCGCTTTTGGACATATAATCCGCTTGCTCAGCAGAAAGGACTAACCAATGAAAAACAGACTGGCGATCCTCGGGCTATGTTTAGCAGTTGCTTTTCCGCTTTTTGCTCAGAAAAAAGAAGATGAGCGGTTGGCAAATTCCGCCACCGTACTGAAGGAGCTTCAGGGGGACAACGGCCTTCCGAAGAATGTGCTCGATCAATCGATGTGCGTGCTTGTTTTTCCGAGCGTGAAGAAGGTGGCGGTCGGAATCGGCGGCAGCTACGGACGTGGTGTGCTGGTGTGCCGCAAGGGCGAAAAAATGGATGGTGCTTGGGGCGCGCCGGCGATGTACGCGCTGGATCAGGGAAGCCTTGGTCTGCAGCTCGGTTCCACAGCGACTGATTTTGTGCTGGTGGTCATGCACAACAAGGGTGTCGATGCGATTCTGAATGGCAAGACGAAACTTGGCGCGAATGCAGCGGCGGCCGCAGGTCCCACGGGCGCACAAGCGACCGGTTACAATGCCGCGGCCATGAGTTCGGACGTTTTGACCTATTCGCGGTCGAAGGGACTTTTTGCCGGAGTGTCCCTGGAGGGTGCGTCGATGGATACGGACAATGACGCCAACAAGAAGCTATACGGGAAGGAAATGGGCGCGAAAGAAATTGTGAATGGTTCGCAGGCGACTGTGCCGGCAGCCGAACCGCTGGTGAGTCTGCTGGACAAGACTTCGCCAAGTCGCAAGTAAGCTTCCGCAACGAACCCGTGGGATTTGATTTCCTACTTTTGTCGCCGGTCTAACGGGGTCGATTGCAAGAAACCACGCAAAAGGCTAGCCAGTTTAAAAAAGAGCTGCGGGAATATCGCGAAAAGCAACGCCAGCAGGAAGAGCAAGTGCAAAGTGTGTTCAACCGGTGGGCTCAAGGACGGAATATATCTGTCGATAGGTACTTGCTCCCCGCGTGTCATGCCTCTCCTGTTGCCAAAGACGAGGAGCACAAGCAACCATAGAGTGACGGCACCGAGAGCGCCAAGAATATAGATTGGCCACACTCGCGAAGACTTTTTAGAATGCTTGCTTCGCGTACTTTCATTTGTCGTAATTGTAAACTGGCTAATGCTCGTCAGAAGACGAAAAGGCGAACTTGGGCGGAATCATCAATACCGTGGACGCAGCCTCTCACGTCCGGTTAAAGCCGCAAATCGAAGGCAAGGCTTATGTCGAAGTCTGTGCAAGAACCTGAAGAAGCGAACTTCAGGGGCTAAAGCCCATGTCTTGCGGCGAGTAGGTCGGGGCTGAAAGCCCTGACCTACTAAAGAAAACGCAACCGAACAAGTAGTTCCTCAGCGGCTAAAGCCGTAAATCAGAGGCAGAGCTTTATGTAATGGCACCGGGGGTGGGACCTTTAGGTCCGACATGGATCCGGCGGTGCCGTCAGACATATTCTGAAGGTCAGCCCTTTAGAGACAATACAACCGAACAAGCAATTCCTCAGCGCTATGAGATAGCTTCTAGGGTTTTGGAGTTGCGGTGAAGATTTCGACCAGGCGCGCTGCGATTATTTTTTCTTCGCCTTGTTTGAGTTGCCAGACGGCGAAGCCGAAGGTGTTTGGGTCGCGGGGCGGACGTCGATTTTCGGGAGGCTTGTCAGCGGCAGGGGCATCAGGATTGCGTCCGCGCATGCCGCTGGCGCCGGCGCCCATGCTGCCGATACCGATGGGCCGCGTGTCCGCCAATTTCTGCATGACTTCTGGGCCGGTGATTTTGGTTTTTCCGGGATCAATCTGCCAGCTGTAACGCGGGGTCACGTTGCCCAGGGCTTGCGGGTTGAATTGGCGAGGAAGCGCGGTGACTCCAAACTTCTTTATTGCATCGGTGATGACTTGGGCGCGGTCGTCGTAGATTTTCAGCGTGGCGTCGAGGTCTTCGTTGACAAAGAGCTCCAAGGCCTTGAGTAGACCGAAAATTGTTTCCTTGCCGATTTTGCAGCAACGGCCGATGCGATCTTCCTGTGGACTCATGTTCAGCAACGCGTAGCGGATCAGCTCTTCCCTTCCTATCAATACGCCGGAAGCCTGGGGGCCGCGAATATCTTTGCCGCCGCTGAAGGTGACCATGTCAAAACCCATGGCTGGATATTCCCAGAGGCGCTCTTTCGGCGGAACGTCGGCAGCGGCATCGTTGAAGGTGTAGAGATTGTGAGCCTTGGCGATCTCGACAGTTTCGGGGCCACCGACTTTCCCTTTGTCCGAGAGGATGTTGGTGAAATGGATGGCCACGGTTTTGGGATTGATGGCGGCAATCATTTCTTCGCGCGTTTCGACTTCGATGAGCTTGGCGCCGGTCTGGCGGATCTGATGGTCGAAGGGATAGCCATGACTCTTCTGGATGATGACTTCGTTTTTTGGGAATTTGCTGACGTCGGGGATGTCGCGCATGCGAGGTTCGAGGTCTTCGGTCATCATGCCTGCGTAGCCGACGACCATAGCGGCGGCCGCGCCACCGGTGACCAGGCCGGTGTAGCCGGCGGGGGACTTGCATAATTTGGCGATGAACTTGCCGGCGGCAACTTCCAGTTCGTCAATCAAAACGAAGTGCTCGTTACCTCTGCGGATGAGTTCCATAACTTCCGGCCGCATGACGGAGCCGCCGATTACGGTGACGGTGCCATTGATGTTGATGAGAGGAGTTACGCCTAGCTCCGCGTAAATGTCGCCGGTGGAACCGAGACCAGAGGTGATGGGTACGATGGGGCTGCCGTCAATGGGAGGGGCTGCGAGTTCGCGCTTTTTCCCGAGGAGGCTCGCGGCGTTTGACTCGGGCCGAGCGAAGAGGGTGCCGGTGATGGCGCCTAGAGCTGTGAGGAAGGAACGGCGAGACCAGTCAAAGTTTTTGAGATTCATTTGTGGTGTCCTTTAAAAGGCATCTTAAATAGACGTCGACTATTTGCGAAACTTTCTTCGCGGGCTGAGGGCCGCGACGGGAGAAAGGCGCGCCCGCCTCAGAAGGCGGCCGCTACACAGGCGAAAAGCTAAAGCCCTGACCTCCTAAAAAAATACAACCGAACAAGCAATTCCTCAGCGGCTAAAGCCGTAGGTCAAAGGCAAGTCTTTATGTCGGACCTAAAGGTCCGACCCCCGGAGCCGTCGCACGGAACCTGAGTCCCGGACCTCCTGAAGATTTCTTGTATGAGGTAAGTTCTATTCATTTTTGCGCACTATTTTTCCAGGTCGTTTTTGCGTGCAGGCGCGAATTATTTTTCCGCGGGTGGGGTGGGCGGGTTGACGACTTGCGCGGTGCCTACGATTTCAATTAGTGAGTCGCCGGGAATCCATTCCACAGCCAGGCACGCGCGGGAGGGAGATTTGCCGGGGGAAAAATATGTTCCGTAGATTTTGTTCAGCGCATCGTACTGTGCCTTGTGCGCGTCGAAGCGGGCTTTGCCGGTGGGCGTGGTGATGCCATCCGCGAGAGGCAGGCAGAGAAAGACATCGAGATGGATGAGGCTATCCATGTTGGAGCCGGCGCGTTCGACGGATTTTTTGAGGGCGTCCATGGTGCGGGTGACGTGTTTTTCGAATGGATCGGTGACGAGGACGTGATCATCTTTTCCATAGCCGTCATTGGAACCTGTGCCGGAGAAATAGTAGACGCCGTTCTGTACGTGATTGCCGCCGCTGGGACGGCGCGGCATGTCTCCGCCAGGTGCGGGTGCCCCGGCTGGGGGAGTTTGCTGCGCGAGAAGTTTTGGCGCGGCGGTTAGAAGAGCCGCGATGGCTGCGAACTTGCCGAAGAAATTGCGTCTTGCATTGGGTTCCATGGAGTTCTCCTTCGAATCGTTCGGTTTAACGGAGTCGGTTGAACGAAGCATGATAGCGCACGGACGGGTTGTTTCGGAGCCGCTTTCAAACAGATAGTTTCAGGTCGCGGATGGCGTCGCCGGCGCCGCTCAGGTCGGCGAGGCGCATCTCGGAGTATTTGCGAGAGAGGAGCACGCCTGGTGCGCCGGCGCGGAAGGCCGCCATGACTGCGGCTTTAACGCTTTGCGGCGTGCATTTGCTGTTGGCTGGTTCGGTGGGGATATCGATGTCGATGCCGGGCCAGATGAGGGTGTGGGTGCCAGAGGCGCCTTCGAGGGCGCGTTTTGTTTCGCGGAAGACGTAATCGGCGGAAAGACCGGTGTGAGGAATTTGCTCGTAGCTACCTTCCTTAAAATTCATCACGGCGTAGTTGAAATCGATCAAGCCCTGTTTGGATAAATCTCCGTAAAGGGTAGAGCCGATATTGTCGGCATAGAAGGCCATGCGTTCACCACCGACGTTGTTGTACATGACGACTTTGATGAAATCGGAATAATTGGAGAGTTCGTGGAGGTCCTGTTCCGCGCGGTAGATGGGATTGAAGGAATTGTTGTGCCAGATGTGCCAGCCCACGGGCACGGTGGGCTTGGCTGCCTTTACAGTTTTGTAGATTGCCGCGTAGGTTTCGCGGAGGCTGTCGGTCCAGAGCATTTCCCAGGCGGCTAGTTCGGGATAGCGCAGGAGGAGGCGCCAGAACTGGACGTAGTAGCCGTCCACGGGACGATTGCCGCCGCGCGCAGAACGAACGTATTTCTCCAATTCCAGGAAGCCTTGGCGGGCGCGGTCCGGGTTAATGCCGCGTTGTTTGGCTTTAGCCTGGCAAAATTCGCAGAAGCAAGTGACCTGGCCGGGATCGACAGGCGGCATGTCATGCGTGGCTGCCAAACTATCGCAAAGCGCACCCTGGCGTTCCGAGCCCCACATGAGGCCGTCGATTTCGTAGGAACGGGAATAGTCCTCGACGAGGCCGGTGAGGAAATTGCGGTAGTCGGGATTGTTAACGCACAGCGTTTCCGCATTGCGGCCGTACAGATCGCGTTCCTGCAATTTTTGAATGTTTGGCAGGTCGTCGCGAAAGACGTCTTCTAGCCAGCAGATGACTTTCATACCGCGTTTTTTGGCGGCGGGAAGGACTTCGGCGAGGATATCGAGGTTGCCGTGATCGGGGGCACGAGTGTCCTTGAGAACCGTGTTTTGGTAAAACTGGGGATGAGGCGTTGCGAAATTGCCGCCGTGAAAATTCAGGTCGTACTCCTGCTTGCCGTGGTCAGGGAGCGGCTGGCCGGGGATCTGCCTTCCGGCGATGCCTCGGCCGTAGGTGAATACCGCAAGGAAGAGCGTGTTGACACAGGCGCGTTCCTGGAGGACGTCGAGAACTTTTTCGGTGCCTTCATCCACGAATGAAATTGCTCCGACCTGGATGCCGATCATTTTTTTCGAGGACGGATCGGAGGGGGCGGCGGGATGTCCTGGAGACGGTATGGCCAAGGTAGCGCCGGCTCCAGCGGCGAGTTTCAGAAATTCGCGGCGATTCACGTCCAGATTGAACACGGATGGCTCCTGTTATTTTTGGTGGTGCTTCTACTTGCAGTGCGACTCATGCTATAGCGGTCGCTGCGATAAATCCACGCGTGAAGAGGAGCGGTATGAAACGACGAGATTTTGTGAGCGATTTTCTGGTTGGTGGAGCGTTACTCGGTTCGAGGGGATCGGCTGTCGCGCAAGAGACTGGTGCGCCGCCGCAACGAGCGCGGTCGGCCGCGCCCGAAGGTGTGTTCGTTGAGCGGCCCGCTTCGGGTACGCCACATGCGGGCAAAGTTCTTGCCGCCATACAGCCGCACACCGACGACATTCCCATTTTTGCAGGTGGCACGGTGGCGAAGCTGGTTAATGAAGGTTACACAGGCTATCTGATTCGCACGACCAACGACGAGATGGTTGGGACTGGCGGGACAGGCCAACGCGTTTTGGATAATGAGCGGGACACCGAAGGGGTTGCAAAAGCACTTGGGCTGCAAAAGGTTTTCAATCTGGAATATCGCAATCATCAGATGGACGACATCGCGCGCGTTGAACTGCGGGCGCGACTGATCCATCTGATTCGTCTTCTGAGGATCGACACCATCGTTTGCTACGACCCCTGGGGAATTTACGAAGAAAATCCAGATCATTACGTGACGGCGCAAGTGGTGGAGGCGTCTTGCTGGATGGCGGGATTGGAGTTTGATTATCCGGAACAGTTGGCGGCGGGGCTGCAACCGCATGCGGTGAAGGAAAAATATTATTTCGCGCGCGGGCCACAAATCGTGAATCGCGTTGTGGATATTTCTCCGTGGATCGATCGCAAGGTGGAAGCCAACCTGGCGAACAAAACGCAAGGACCTTGTGGGGACAACGGCGCTCGCTTACGAGCCAAACTTGCCGGACAAAAATTGAAGCTTCCGCTTCTGGGCGGCGATGACGACGTTGCGAATCGGGAGTACATCAAGAATATTGTTCTGGATTACGATTCGCCGTACCAGCGCGGTGTTCCGTCGGACAAGGAGCTTGGACGGAAATATGGTGCGGAGTGGGCCGAGGCGTTTCATTACATTGGGCCTCGACAGTCACAGCTGGATCGGTACATCTCCGAGCACGCGGTGCCGCTGTGAGATTGCCGTCGACGAATCGGGCGCAAAGTCAAAACCCGCATCCTGAGGACCGCAGGGTGCGGCACCCAAGGGGAATGCCGCGTTCATCGTGAGCGAACAAAAGCTGTATCAGTTTCTGACCTTGGCACATCCAACGTTCACTCGTATAGCGAGTAGGAGACCGTATGTCCAAGTTAGAGAAGAAAGTGGCACTTGTTACCGGCGGTTCGCGTGGTATTGGAGCTGCAATCGCGAAACGTCTGGCCACGGATGGAGCAAGCGTGGCCATCACGTACACGAAAGGCGCCGATGCGGCCGCGTCGGTCGTAAAAGAGATTGAACGGGCGGGCGGAAAGGCGATCGCGATTCAGGCGGACGCGTCTGATCCCGAAGCAGTCAAGAGCGCAGTGGAGAAGACCGCCAGTACGTTCGGCGGGCTGGACGTGCTGGTAAACAATGCAGGCACGGCGATTCCGAAACCGTTTGAAGAGACCACGCTGGAGGACATAGACCGGATGTTTGACCTGAATGTCCGCGGCGCCTTCGTGGCGACGCAGGCGGCGCTGAAGCACATGAAGAACGGAGGCCGCATCATCATGATCGGCTCTTGCGTAGGCGAGCGCATGATGACGCCCGGCCTGGTGGCTTACTCGGCCACGAAGGGCGCGGTCAAGATGTTCACGCAGGGTTTGTCGAGAGAGGTGGGGCGCCGAGGGATCACGGTTAACAACGTTCAGCCGGGTCCGATCGACACGGATTTAAACCCTGCGGCGGGCGATTGGGCGGCACCGCAGAAGGCCGCCACGGCGCTGGATCGCTACGGGCGCGTTGAGGAGGTTGCGGCGCTGGTGGCGTTCGTGGCTGGCCCGGAGGCGGCGTACATTACGGGGGCGAACCTTACGGTAGATGGCGGGACTAACGCTTAGGTGAAAAGTTTCTCAACGACCTAGGGCCTTTCGGATTCCCGCCAGGTGGTGCCAACTGTGGCGTAGTGCGTGGTCCTCAATGACAAACTGCGCGGTGACTGGGGCACCGAAGCTCAGCGAGAAGGCTGCGGCGCTATCCAACTGTTCATCCGTGAAGACGCGTACCGCGGTGGCGGCTTCGCGACTATTCTTGCGCAAGAGTTCGAGCGCTACCGCCTTCGTGATGTGAGCGTGCTCGCGGGCATGTTTCGCGTTCAAGTCTGCGACAAGTTCCCAAGTGACGTCTGCAACGGATTTGCCACTGGCGGCGGCTTGGGCAAGTTGAATTTCGATCGGGTAGACGACGGCGACATGGTGAACAATGACGCCAACCGAGCGGCGGTCTCTCGCCGACAGCGGCGTTTGCCATTCGGCTTCCGAGAGTTTTTCGGCAAAAGCAGCCATTCCTGCAGCGCCCTCTTCTATTCGATCTGCCAGCGATTCCGCGCGCCGACTCATGGAGCCTCCGTGTTTTCCTATTTGTTAATTTTGTTGTGAGTGGCAGCCGGAAGGTCCGCGCGGCGAAGAGCGAACAGCATAAATTGGCTGGAGTCGATACTGTATCAGGGTCGCGCAAGCGTGCGGGCGATTTCAGCGAGCCGGCACGCCTGCGCAATGCTGGATTCAGCTAGGGCCGAGCTTCGTAGACGATGTTGAAGGGTGTTTCGGTAGCGCGGCGAAAGCGGGTGAATCCGGCCGAGGTAACCACATTCCGGATGCGCGCCTCACCTGCCTGGGCCCCCAAACACAATCCTACTTCCTGCGAGCGTGAGCAAGGTGTGCAGAGCAGCGTCGAGAACGAATAATAGACGCGGCCGACGGGATTCAGGTTGTCCTTCAACTGGTCATTAGCAAAGGGCTCGACGATCATCCAGGCGCCGTCTTTTGCCAGTGATTGGAGGACATGGCGGGCAGCGCCAACGGGGTCGCCCATATCGTGCAGGCAATCGAAGACGGCGACAAGGTCGTAGTCTTTCCCCGGAAATTCTTTGGCCTTGGCGACGTCGAAGCTAACGCGGTCGGCAACGCCATCGCGTTTGGCGTACTCGCGGGCGGCTTCGATGGATTTGTCGTGATAATCGAAGCCAAAGAAGCGGGACTTGGGAAAGGCTTTGGCCAGCAACAATGTGGAAGCGCCCTTGCCGCAGCCGATGTCCGCGACACGCGCGCCCGCCTGAAGTTTTTCCTGCACGCCGGTCAATGCGGGAATCCATGAAGTGGTGAGATTGGCGACATAGCCTGGGCGAAAGAACTTTTCGCAACCATGAAAGACACCGTCGACGTGCTCGTGCCAGCCCATGCCTTTTCCCGTGCGAAAGGATTCGGCGATTCGCGGGACAGCGGCGAGTGCGCCCAAAACGAGTTCAAACGCGCCGGGCAAATACGCTGGACCGTCTTCATTAGCGAGGGTGAAGGCTTGTTCCTTGCTGAGGCTGAATTTTCCGGTTGATGCGTCGTACGTGACGTATCCGCCGGCAGCCTGAGATGACAGCCATTCGCGCACGTAGCGTTCATCGGTCTGCGTCGTGCGAGCAAGTTCAGCCGGATCCATGGCACGTGTCGCGAGAGCCTTGTAGAGGCCGAGCTTTTCGCCGATGACCACCATGCCGGCGTGAACGGAGGCGCCGAAATCGGTCACGAATTGACCGATGAAGGCGTTGAGTTTATCCATATCAAGAATAGAAGCCTGCGCTGTACTCATTTCGATTTTTTCTCCCTTTTCGAATTACTGCTTGTCGGTCATTGCCGCTTTTTCTGGTGACTTCCGTTGGCAACAAGAGGATTGCGAGCGCGGGTGACTTCGAATACGACTATGACAGATGGTGGGGGCGCAAACTTATCCGCGCATCTGGCAAACTTGACCTACTCGCGGTAGCATCAAAGGAAGTTTGCTCAGGGTCCGGAAACCTTGCCCAAGAGTCCGCGTCAAATAGTCCTATGGATGCTCTGTCAGAAATATTGAATTCGGTGAAACTGGACGGCGTGGTCTTCTTCAACGCCGAGTTTACTGCCCCATGGGGCGTGCGCTCGCCGTCGTCGCGGGAAGTTGCGACGTTTCTTCGCAAGGATTCCAAACATGTCATCATGTATCACTTACTCATCCAAGGGCGGGCCCGCTGCGAAGTCGAAGACCGCAATCATAGCGTCGATCTCGTTCCTGGGGACATTGTGGTATTTCCTCATGGCGATGCCCATATCCTTTCCAACGGGTGCCCTTCCTCCATCCTGGATAACGCAAAGCGTTTGAAAGAGGTGTTCTCGCAAGGGATGACTCCGGCCCGCTACGGCGGAGGTGGCGACAGCACGTTGATCGTATGTGGGTATATGGAATGCGATCGGGAGTGCAGCAAGATGTTTCTGGGCGGACTGCCTCCCGTCTTCAAAGTGAATATCAGGAACGACAACGCAGGTCAGTGGTTGGAAAACTCCATCAAGTTTTCGGCGAAGGAAGCGAGCACAAACCGGGCGGGAAGCGACGCGGTGCTGGCGAGGTTGTCGGAAGCGCTTTTTGCGGAAACTATGCGGCGTTATATGGCGGAATTGCCGGAGCAGCAGACCGGGTGGCTGGCGGGAGCGCGCGATCCATGGGTGGGAGCAGCGTTGGCGCATATCCATGCCGCTCCGGAGTGCCGGTGGACGATCGCAAATCTCGCACAGGAAGTTGGAATGTCGCGGTCGGTGTTGGCAGAGCGGTTCCGCAATTTTCTCGGAGAGCCCCCCATGTCGTATTTGTCGCGATGGAGGCTGCAGCTTGGCTCACGCATGTTGACTTCGACGAACTACAGCGTGGCGAGGATTTCGGGAGAAGTGGGATACGAATCGGAGCCGGCGTTCAATCGCGCATTCAAACGGGAGTTTGGAGTGCCCCCGGCGCGGTTCCGGACGCAGGCCAAATCGGCGCAAGGAGCAGTCCGTAAAGAAAAGGTACGCGCGGATATGAGGCCGTCGACGGCCGATTGAAGAAGGTGTTCGCCCTCGGTGCGATTTAGAGAACGTCAACCTTTCCAATCGCAAGCTATTCCGCGATCACCTTCACTGTCACACTCTTCTTAACTCCTTCGTCCAACTCCACTTTTTCCCCTTTTCCTTCGTATTTCTTTGCAAACTCCGGCGAGCGCTAGTTTCCCTGCAGTTCCTCGAAGGCAAGCACAATAAACTCTCCCGGATTCATTCCCCGTATTATGAAGCGCCCACTGTCATCGGTTCTGGCGTACTGGTAGGCATCAGGGCGGCCGCGTTTTCCGGAGCCAGGTACCGTCACTACGGTTGCACCGCCCTCAGGCTTTCCTTCTCCATCAAGCACAGTTCCTTCCAGTCCCGCACCCTTTGCGCTTACCACAACGTCCAGCAATGTTCCCGGAGTCACGGCGAATCCCGTGTCTACTACCTCGCGTTTACCGACGAGGACGGACTTCGTACCATAGTCGCGAAATTTATCCGAACGCGCACCCACCACCAACTGATAGTTCCCTCCCGGCGTGTTTTCGATCTCGAACGAGCCATCCTCCCTCACCGGAGAGGGCTGAATAAATGCTCCCTGCATCCTCAACTGCACCCCCGTTTGTTCCTCCTCGCCCTCAGTCACCGGAGGCAGGTTGACGAACAACTCTGACCAATTAATTTTTTCGTTGCCTTCCACGCGGAACTTCCCGCTGACGTCACCGCCTGCGTCCAATTGAAGGCGCAAACCAACCACGTCCGACCCATCTACCTCAATTGGTGAGAGGATTGTCCGCATCTTCATGGAAGGCTTTCCGTTCACGAACGCAACCATCATCACCTGCGCACGGTACGTTCCCGGTAGCACGTTGGGAAAATCAAATTTTCCGCCTTCCGCGAGATTCTGCTGTTCTTCCTGCCCGTTTTTCGAAAACAACATGAGCTGGCCGATTCCTTGTGCACCCATGCCGGAGACGGTTCCGCTCACGCGATACGCATGGCTCAACTGCACCGCAAAGTTCGCGAT